>Ga0209013_10000086_pt1 | contig 67125 bp, 53 predicted proteins | sample Cruoilmetagenom2_FD_187291 | JGI IMG/M metagenome (GOLD analysis project Ga0209013, IMG submission 187291) | Oil polluted marine microbial communities from Coal Oil Point, Santa Barbara, California, USA - Sample 2 (SPAdes) (version 2) | ecosystem: Environmental > Aquatic > Marine > Oil seeps ... | reverse complement strand
TGATATACTACCAATGGAGCCTGTAGGAATATGTTGGTACAGGTTGGAATATTAGGAGAGATAACTGGCTGAGTAATATGGATAGACAGCAGCAGGCTAAACCGTTGTATCAAGTGGTGGTGGAGTCTATACTGACCCAGGTGCAATCGGGGCAGCTGAAGGCAAACGAGAGACTGCCATCGGAGAGCGAACTTTGCCGAGAATTTTCAGTCGGGCGCAATACCGTCAGGCGTGCGATCAGTGAACTCGTAAACGATGAAGTGCTCAGGACCGTCCCGGGCGTAGGGACGTTCGTGGTGGATAACCGGCTTGAAAAAACTGCTGAATATCTCTTTGGTTTCACTCAAGAAATGCAGCTTCTGGACAGGAAAGTAACCAGCAAGGTGCTGGAAGCCAAAATCATCACTGCCGATGCGTTCCTTTCCAGGCGGTTGCAGATCCAGCTTGGGGCCGAGGTTGTATTCTTGTACCGTGTGCGTTACATGGATGGCGAGCCCACTGCTATCGAGCGATCGTATCTGCCGCACGAACTTTGTCCTGGACTTCTTGATTATGATTTTTCTAAAGACTCCCTGTATGAAATTCTCTCCACCGTCTATAACAATGTGCCGAACCATGCTGAACAGGTGATCGAAGCCAGCCTGGCGACAGAAGAAGTTGCACATTTATTGGATTTAACACAGCCAGCCGTTGTTTTCGTCTTTCACCGGGATACGCGCACGGAAGCTGGACAGGTAATTGAGTATGTCGATTCCGAACTGCGTGGTGACCGGTTCCGCTTTTACACGAAACTCCGATTGCAATCCCCATCCGGTGAAGTTGCCTTCCGGAGACTACCGCTGAAGATAGAAACGTTGTGACTTAAGATGGGTACACGGATTAAAAAGCTCGAGTTATGAGTAACCTTTCTGAGACTGAACTCCATGAGCTTGTACAGCGCATAGTACAGCGCACATTAGGACGTACTGGCGTCGCTTCATCGACCTCAAGCACCCTGAGTGACGATCGACAGCCATTGGCAGCGCAGGCTCAGCCTAAGACATCCGAAGGGAGAAGAGTCGCTGTAGGTGCTGATCACGGAGGTTTTTCGCTCAAGGAGGATCTTAAAAAATTTCTCCACAAACAAGGCTACCAGGTCGACGATTGCGGCACCCACAGCACGGATGCGGTTGATTATCCCGATTTCGCGTATGCCGTCGCCTTAAAAGTGAGCAGAGATGAAGCCTGGCGCGGCATCATTGTCGATGGGGCCGGGATAGGGAGCTGCATGGTTGCCAATAAAGTACCCGGAGTGCGAGCGGCTATGTGTTATGACCAGGCGACTGCATTGAACAGTCGTGAGCACAATAATGCCAATGTACTGACCCTGGGAGCTGGAATGATCGACGTGACATTAGCCCGCCAGATTGTACAGACCTGGTTAAATACGGTTTTTGGCGGTGGGCGTCACGCCCGCCGTGTAGATAAAATTATGGACATTGAAACAAAGTAGGATATAGAATAAATATGTTATCAGATCAGAATAGAGTTGAACATTTAGTGGAAGTGATTGCTCGCGAAGTGATGATCGTGCTTGCCGAGCAGGAAAAGATTTCCGCATCGGAAGACGGTTGCCATTGTACGGATGAGTGCACTGGAGATATTTGCGTTAGAACCTGCTACGATCGCGTGGGACACGTTGTTCACGCGGGCGCGACAAGAATAACATCATCCTTGGGCGGCATCCCGGAGGATCCCAAGGTCGCCAGGATGATCGATCATACCTTGCTCAAACCCGATGCGACAGCGGACCAGATCGCGCAGTTGTGCTACGAAGCGCGAAAATATGAGTTCGCCTCAGTGTGTGTCAATCCCACGCATGTCAAGTTGTGTGCTGACCTGCTGCGCGGCAGTCCAGTCAAAGTATGTACTGTGATTGGCTTCCCTCTGGGGGCCTCTTCTACCGACGTGAAAGTCTTTGAAACCGAGACCGCCCTGCGCGATGGGGCAACCGAGATAGATATGGTAATCAATGTTGGTGCTTTAAAAGCGAAGGATTACGATCTTGTGGCGAAGGACATTAACGGTGTTGTGCGCATGGCAGGATCAGCCGGCGCTCTGGTCAAAGTAATTATTGAAACAGCATTACTTACGGATGAAGAGAAAGAAGCGGCTTGTTTGTTATCCAAGCAAGCTGGCGCCGATTTTGTCAAGACATCTACCGGGTTTTCTGGTGGCGGCGCAACTGTTGATGATATCGCCCTTATGCGGCGTGTGGTTGGCCCTGAGATGGGCATCAAGGCCTCCGGAGGCGTAAAAACGTATGATGATGCGATGAAGATGGTCGCAGCTGGAGCAACCCGCATAGGTGCGAGCGCAGGTGTAAAGATCGCTCAAGTCGAGGAGAAAGTGAACGGAGGGGTGGCGGCAGCACTACCTGTTGCATATTAGAAAGGATGTACCCTGCTCCGCAGGATATTAGGCGCCTTCTGGACACAGGTCAATTATCGGACAATCCATGCTAATTTCAAGAGTAATCGGCACAGCGATTTCAACCATAAAAGATGAAAAGATAAAGGGCAGTAAATTGCTTATGCTGTGCCAAACCGACCACACTGGTGAGATGATCGGCGAGCCTTATGTAGCTGTTGACCTGGTGGATGCTGGTGTGGATGACCTGGTTTTGACCGGGCATGGATCCAGCGCCCGTCAAACCTTCCTGACGAAAGAGTGCCCCGTTGACGCTGTGGTTATTGCAGTGATAGACCATCTAGAAGTGGATGGAGAAGTGGTTTTTCGTAAATACTAGTACTTTGTCAAGTGTCAAATTTTAGCCTGTCATTCTGAACGGAGTGAAGAATCTCCTAGCAACTCAAGAAGACTCTTCGTTATCACTCAGAGTGACAATCCGAATATCCATGGTTGACAGTCTACTAGCTGGTTATGGGATTTTCTAAGGATCACTTCGCAGCGAGCAGGTTTACTGAATTGGTTATCTTTTTACGGAGTATCTAATGCGTATCGCCCTTGTGATCGGAACAACGATATCTACAATAAAGGATGAAAAGCTTACCGGTCGGAAGCTGCTCATATTACGGCCGACGGATGAAACCGGTACACCTGTTGGTCAACCCTATGTAGCTGTAGATACATTGGATGCTGGAGTCGGTGACCTGGTTTTAACAGCGCATGGATCAGGTGGGCGTCAGACATATCTGACAAGAAACAGTCCTGTAGATGCTGTCATCATGGCCGTGATCGACCATTTAGAAATCCGTGGGACAGTAGTTTATCGCAAGGAATAAGCCAGTGTGCTGGTTTTGTAATTCACAGATGAGTATTATTCACGGAAACAATTATGTCGCTACCCGATAAGGATCTGTATTCAATTCAAGAAGCCCGACAGATGGTGGAGCGCGCCTATGAGGCCCAGAAAATATGGGCAGGCGCAACTCAGCAGCAGGTAGACCGCGTGTGTGAAGCAATGGCCCAGGCAGCTTTTCTGGGTGCGGAACGGCTGGGCAGGATGGCGGCTGAAGAGACCGGTTTCGGTGTGCCAGAGCACAAGAAACTAAAGAACGAGTTCGCCTCACAACATGTCTGGAAGCGAATCAAGGACATTAAAACCGTGGGTTTTGTGCGCCAGGACAAGAAGAACATGATCTACGAGATTGCCTGGCCTATGGGCGTGGTGGCTGCTCTGATCCCCAGCACTAACCCCACATCAACCCTGATAAACAAGATTTTGATCTCGCTGAAGGCGCGTAATTCTATTGTGATCGCACCGCATCCATCAGCCATCAGCTGCTGTATTGAGACGGCAAAGTTGATGGCGGATGCCGCTGAAAGTGCTGGTGCTCCTGCTGGATTGATCAACTGTTTGACCCAGATCAGCTTGAAGGGCAGCCAGGAAATGATGGCTCACAAACGAACGGCAGTTATTCTGGCAACTGGTGGAAGCGAGATGGTGCGGGTGGCCCATTCACAGGGGAAACCAGCCTACGGCGTAGGTCCGGGTAACGTGCCGGTGTATGTCGATCGCAGCGCAGACCTGGAAAAGGCAGCCAGATACATCGTCGCCAGCAAGGCGTTCGATTATTCAGTGATTTGTGCCACCGAACAGGCTGTAGTTGCTGACCGCCCGATCGCCTCTCGATTAAAGCAGTTAATGGAGAGCGAGGGCGCATACTTCGTCGATGAATTGCAGGCCGGTGCATTACGGAAGACATTATTCTACCCGGACGGCAGCATAAACGTAGATACCGTTGGCAAATCACCACAATATGTTGCTGCAATGGCGGGTATCCAGGTACCTGGTCAGGCACGCATACTGGTCGCACGTCTAAACAAAGTAGGCCGGGATGAACCGCTGTCGCGCGAGAAGATGACTACGGTGTTGGGGTGGTATGAGGCGAATGGTTGGGAAGTAGGATGTGAACGTTGTATCGAGTTGATCAATTTTGGCGGGCGTGGTCACAGCCTGATTATCCATGCTACTGATGAAAAGGTGATCATGGCTTTTGGCCTCGAGAAACCAGTTTTCCGCATCGGAGTCAATACGATGGGCACGCTTGGCAGCATCGGACTGACGACAAATGTGATGCCTTCAATGACTCTGGGGGCAGGTGGGATTGGGGGTTCTATCACCGGCGATAACGTGAGCATCTACCACCTGTTCAATATTAAACGCATGGCCTTCGAAACCAGCCGCCCGCCTGAGATGGCGATGAGGTCAGGAACAACTCCAGCAGGTCCTATCTATGGACCGACACCTGGCGAGATCGAAGCGGTAGTGCAAGAAGTTGTAAAGGAAATTCTCCGGGTTTAGTGGACAAAACCCAGGAAAAAATCAAATGGTTAAAATTTTAGTACATAGGAGAGAGTTATGGCACAAGATCCTGCATTCATAGCACTAGGAATGGTTGAAACCCGAGGTTTGATCGGTTCTATTGAGGCTGCTGATGCGATGGTCAAAGCAGCCAACGTGGTGCTGATCGGCTCGGAATATGTCGGTGGTGGCTACGTGACTGTAATGGTCCGTGGTGACGTCGGCGCAGTCAAGGCAGCAACCGATGCTGGCGCTGCCGCGGCCAAACGCGTTGCAGAACTGGTCTCGGTGCATGTCATCCCGCGTCCACACGAGAACGTGGAAATGATACTCCCAGAGAACACTAAAGGTGGTTTTGGCGGTCGTTCCGGAGGGGATGAGAAATAGAAGCCCGGGAACGTATCGACGGATTTGACTTCCGCCAGACGCTAACTCTTGCCGAGCAGGTCATCCGCTGGGTCCCTGATCCTGAACCACCAGCTCTGGTCCAGCCTCCTGAAGGACCGCTGCACGTTGGAGTGGATCTGGGGACCGCCTACGTGATGCTGGTGGTGCTTGACCAGCAGAAACAGCCGCTGGTGGGCGAGTACCAATTCGCAGAGGTTGTGCGGGATGGATTGGTTGTTGATTACCTGGGTGCTGTTGACCTGTTGGTCGAGATGAAGCGGCGAGTAGAGAAGCGACTGGGTATATCCCTGACGCATGCCGCCAGTGGTTACCCTCCGGGTGTCCCACAGGTGGAAGTGCGCGCGGTTGCTAATGTGGTTGAGGCCGCCGGCTTGCGGTGTACGACACTGGTTGACGAGCCATCGGCTGCAAACGCGGTGCTTGGACTGCAAAATGGTGCCATTGTTGACGTTGGAGGCGGTACAACGGGCATCGCCATCTTACGAGATGGACAAGTGGTTTATACTGCTGATGAGGCAACCGGTGGCACCCATTTTTCGCTGGTCATCTCGGGAGCGGCGGACATCTCTTTCGAAGCTGCGGAAGCAATGAAGGTAGATCCGCATGAACAGGCTCGCCTGTTCCCGGTTATCCGCCCGGTGATGGAAAAAGTCGCCAACATCGTAGCTCGCCATGTCGAGGAAAGTCGAGTAAAAGTAGAAAGCTTGACCTTCGTAGGAGGCACAAGTACCTATCCGGGAATGGCTGGGGTGATCGAGGAATATACCGGTCTGCCGACCTACATACCCGATCGCCCGGTTTTCGTGACACCCCTGGGAATTGCTATGTTTGATAAAGCGCCTGAATAATCAGGTAGACCATTATCGATCGTATCTAAGGATGTAATTATGACATCAGAGTTTTCTCTACGTTGCTATTGTTATTTGGACCGCATGCAGCCTCAATACGCGGCTTTTGTGGGCACCATCACGCAGGGTGACTTGCCGGTTGAGGGCATGGCTTCCCTGTATATCGAGATGGCACCTGGAAACGAGGTGTTCCGCACAGTCGATATCGCCGTAAAGGCGACTGAGGCGAAACCAGGTGCCCAAGTAGTCGAACGCGAATTTGGCATGTTCGAAGTGCACTCTCTCAATCAGGCGGCAGTGCTCGAATCGGGTCGCATCGTCCTTGAACGGCTCGGATTGAATGTAGAAGACCGCATTCGTCCTCAGGTCGCCTCGGTCCAGCTGATTACAAACGTGGATCCGTACCAGGCGCAGCTTCTCAACCGCTGGCGGCGAGGCAGCATGCTGGTTCCAGGTCAGACCCTTCTGGTGGTTGAGTGTTTCCCCGCCGCTTATATCAATTATGCCTGCAATGAGGCCGAGAAGAAGTCCAGCATAGATATTGTGCACGTAAGCTCGGTTGGACGATTTGGCCGCATGTGGCTGTCCGGTACGGAAGCGGACGCAAAGACGGCTCGGGATGCCTCGATCCAGGCCTTAGAACGTCTGGAAGGCATAAAGAGCGATTTTTAGTTGTGTACCTTCTTTTGGGAGTAATCCATGCCTAAAACATTTTATACCGAACGCGATATCGAGGATCTGGCTGCACGGGGAGTGATCTCGCTGGTTGAGGATGATAACGTTGTGCTGACAGACCTGGCGCGGGATAAGGCCATGCGCTTGGGGATTGAAATCGTGCATGAGTACGATCAACCGCCTAGCGCTCCTGAACGCCCATATATTGCAAAGTTGACCTCTCCAAGTGCTACCGTCTCCGGACAGGCAGAATTAAGCAGGGACAGGTCCACCAGTAAGGCACCCATTACAGGCAGCGTTGAGCGTGACGACGAACTTCTCCAGACGGTGCGGGAAGCAGTCGTAGCGCGCCTGGGTGATGCGGTTGATTTAAAACTGTTGGATACCATCATCCGGCGGGTGCTTCAAAATGTTGGTGTGAAGTAGGCTTTCGAGATGTTATTCGGGCGCGTGCGTGGGACGGCGATTTGCACTATTAAGTACCCAGATCTGAAGGGTATGAAGCTGCTCATCGTTGAGCCATTGAACAAACATCTGGAACCTGTTGGCCCTCTCCAGGTGGCTGTGGATGTAGTGCAGGCTGGCCCAGGCGACCTGTGTGTGATGGTGCGTTCACGCGAGGCAGCGCTTGCTCTGCGCGAGCACAAATTTGTGCCTGTCGACCTGGCCTTGATCGGCATTGTTGATGAATTGGTCGTTCGCCCGGATGGGGATTTCGATTACACAATGAAGGAAGGATGGGTGAGGTATACATAGCAGGGTTATTTGTTACCCAACGAGTTATGTGAAAATACCTGGTGAATTATGACACTTGGGAAAGTTATCGGTACCATTGTTACTACGATCAGCCACCCGGACTATAAGAAACGGCGTTTATTGGTAGTACAGCCGTTAACTTTACCCGGAGACCCACCGGAGGGGGATTTTATTGCCCTGGATAATACTCATGCTGGCATTGGCGATACGGTGTTGGTGAACAGAGAGGGCAATGGTGCTCGTCAAGCGCTCAACCAACCGGATGGGTGTGTGATCTCGGTGATCGTCGGAATTGTAGACTCCCTCCATATCTCAAATTTCGGTTGATCATGCTTCCGTTGATTTCATTCCACTCCCTAACCACAGCGAGTGGATTTTTAAATTAAAGGCTTGTCATGTTCTGCAATCTGGCACATAATTTGTAGGAGCAATTTTTTTATCTTGAAACGCAGTTGGCTGCAAATAGAACCCAGGAAAAAATTCACCTAAACGTTTGACCACAAGGAGTTCGTTCAATGGATTTCAATCGTTATTTCAACAACCAGGAATTGGAAGACACTCTCAATGATTGGGTAGAAACTTACCCCAGGCTTATCAACATGGAAACGATTGGATCGAGTCATGAAGAACGCTCAATCTGGCTTCTGACCATCACCAACCAGGATACCGGTCCTGACCATGAAAAACCCGCTGTATGGATTGACGCGAATATCCATGCGACTGAACTTGCCGGTACAACAACAGCCCTAAAATTGGTTTATACGCTGCTGGATGGGCACGGGGACGATGAGCAGCTAACTAACCTTTTGGATACCAGCGTGTATTATGTCATTCCGCGTGTCAATCCAGATGGTGCAAAGCTGGCTTTGGACGAAATACCCCAATATGTTCGCTCTGGTGTACGACCCTACCCTTGGGATGATAAGCAAGAAGGTCTCCACAGTCAGGACATCGATGAAGATGGCTGCATCCTTCAAATGCGAATCAAAGATCCCAATGGCGATTGGAAGGTCAGCTCGCTCGACCCACGTTTGATGGAGAGACGCAAACCGGATGAACATGCGGGCGAATTTTACCGACTTCTACCGGAAGGATACTTGGAAGATTATGATGGGTACCAGATAAAAATTGCCAGAAATTATCAGGGATTGGATTTTAACCGCAACTTCCCGGTTGATTGGAAACCCGAAGATGATCAAAGAGGAGCAGGTCCTTACCCGGCTTCAGAACCAGAGATCAAAGCGATGGTAGATTTCATCACCAGCCACCCAAATATCAACTCCGCGATCACGTATCACACTTTCAGTGGTGTGATACTCAGGCCTCCCAGCACTCATCCGGATGACGAGATGGACGCCGACGATTTATGGGTATACAAAGCAATAAGCAAACGCGGTACCGATATCACTGGCTACCCGACTGCCAGTGTTTATCATGATTTCCGGTACCATCCGAAGCAGGTGATTAGCGGTGTGTTTGATGACTGGATGTACAGCCACCTGGGTATTTTCGCTTTTACCGTGGAGTTGTGGGACATTGTTGGGCGTGCCGGTATTGAAGATCGTGATTTCATAGGGTGGATGCGTGACCACCCACACGAAGACGATCTAAAGATACTGCAATGGGCAGACGAGAATGCCCCAGAAGATGCCTATGTGGAATGGTATGAATATGAGCATCCCCAGCTCGGGTTGATAGAATTTGGTGGTTGGAACCGCATGTACACCTGGCGGAATCCTCCACATAAATTCATGGACGAGGAGGCTGGGCGCAACGTGCCCTTTGCCCTGGCATTGGGTTACATGCTTCCGCGCCTGGAAATCCACACCCTGGAGGTAAAGAGAGTTGATGATGAGACATTTACCCTAAATCTGGTGGTGGATAATATGGGTTTCTTGTCTACGTATACCAGCACTCAGGGTAAAAAGAGAGCCGTTATGCGTGAAGTGCGTGTAGAGCTGGAACTGCCAAAAGATATAGAAATCTTAAATGGGAAACGAAAAACAGACCTGGGTCACCTGGAAGGGCGCAGCAATAAGATTGGTCAGATCTTTATTACTGCAACACCGACCGATAATCGTGGTCGACTCGAATGGACTTTCAAATCCAAGGCAGGTGGGAAGATCGTACTCCATATTACCAGCGAAAGAGCGGGGACGATCCATCGAGAGGTGATCTTGGAGTAAGACGTACTGCAGTTGAAACCAGTCGTTTGGTGATTCAAGAAATACCCGGATAAATTATTCAATCCACCCGCTGTTCTTCAAGTGGGTGGATTGCTTTTTAAGATGGTTATGAGGCTTATACTCGTTCTGGGGATATGGTTAATTTACGGGAAAAGAGGTTCTCGGCAACATTAATTATGTGCACTTGGTATACTACTGGCACCATCCATATATCTTTCGTGCAATTAGGAACTTTAGATAATCGATAAACTGAGGCACACAATGGCAATAAATAATCCAACTCAAAACCAAGCCATGGACAGGTTTTCCTGGAAAAAAACAGTTGCTAAATATCAAAACCCGGATCCGGCTAGAAGCTGGGGGCAGATAGCTACCTCGTTGGTGCCCTATATCGCTATTTGGGTCTTGATGGTCTATAGCCTGCAGGTTTCGTACTGGCTCACATTAGCTTTGGCGGTTCCGGCGGCCGGATTTATGATCCGCACTTTCATAATTTTCCATGATTGTGGGCATGGTTCATTTTTTAAATCAAGGCGCGCCAACGATGCTCTCGGCAACATCACTGGTATCCTCACCTTTACACCCTATTACCACTGGCGACACAACCATGCTGTACATCACGCCTCTGCCGGTGATCTGGACCGGCGCGGCATTGGTGACATTTGGACCCTGACCGTTGAGGAATACAAGGCTCTCCCTGCCTGGAAACAGCTGGTTTACCGGCTGTTTCGCAACCCGGTGATTATGTTCACAATCGGAGCGACAGGTATATTTTTAATTGGACATCGCTTTACTTCAAAGGATGCCGGGAAGCGAGAACGTTACGGCGTTTACTGGACTAACCTGGCATTGTTGGGAATTATTGTGATCATCAGCTTTGCTATTGGGTTCAAGTCTTTTATACTTATACAGCTGCCAATACTGATCCTGGGAACTTCCGCGGGCGTATGGTTATTTTACGTACAGCACCAGTTTGACGGGGTATATTGGGAGAGGCACGAGCGTTGGGATTACCTATCTGCGGCATTAAAAGGCAGCTCCTTTTACAAGCTGCCAAAGGTACTGCAGTGGTTCACGGGTAATATTGGCTTTCATCACGTTCACCATTTGAGCCCTCGCATCCCTAACTATTACCTTGAGTCATGCCACAATGATGGCCCATTGTTCCAGCAGGTCAGGCCAATCACACTTATTGGCAGCATGAGATCGCTATTTTATCGCCTGTATGATGAAGAGAAGCGAATGTTGGTGGGCTTTGGGGCATTAAAGAAGGTGGCGAACTCTGGCGGCTGAACGAATCCTTTCACAAATTGGCCGGCGAATACGCTCTCCAGCTAAAAATAGCGGCTGCTGTATCGTGAATCTTGCGGATAGAAACTAAGAACCCCCTCTTTACTTTCAGAAGAGGGGTGTTTTGTTTAAAAACTATTCTATCGGGGAATGGGGTGCATCAGATTCTTCAGATGATCACTCCGCAGGTTGCTATGCATCTAGGGCACCTGTACCTGATTCGCCAGTCTGGGTCTTATCAGGTTCCTCCGTGTCTGCCTCAATTGGTTGTTCGATCTTTTACCCTTTACGCTCGAAGCGCGACAGCAGGCTGTAGATAACCGGTACCACGATCAGCGTTAGTAATGTGGATGTTGTGAGCCCACCGATGACGCCAATCGCCAGCTCGGAAGCGATAATTGCTCCTTGGTTGAGGCCGATTGCCAGAGGCACCAGGGCCAAAATTGCTGCGATAGCGGTTATTAAGATGGGGCGCACCAAAGTAATCTTTGCTATTTCCAGGATATCACTCTGCCACGCTTGCCACGGTAGAAGTTTGGATATTAGTGAAAAAGAACACCAACCATTTCGTTGACCAGCTTCTAACGGCGATAATGTTCAGAACAGCCCTTCAATGCTTAAATACCGCTGTCCCGTATCAGCAAATAAACAAACGATAATTTTTTCAGCGTTGCGCGGTCTTTTTGCGATATCTAATGCTGCGGACATTACCGCGCCAGAAGATATGCCGACCAATAATCCCTCGGTTCTAGCGATATCACGGCAGCGCTCAAATGCTTGGCTTTCACTGACCAGGTAGATTTCATCGATAATTTCACGATCCAGGGTCTCGGGATAAAATCCCGGCGCTGTTCCCATCATGCGGTGGGGGCGGAAGATCCCCTGGGATATAAAGGGGGATTCCTTGGGCTCAACACCGATTAGCTGCAGGGTAGCTTTCATCTCCTTGAGATAGCGACCTGCTCCGCAGAGAGTGCCTCCGGTGCCCAGTCCGGCTATCAGTATGTCAACCCTACCGTCTGTGTCATCCCAAATCTCTGGTCCTGTGTGAAGGTAATGAGCTTGAGGATTGGATGCGTTGATGTGTTGACCGACGTAAAAATATTCAGGGTGTTCGGACAAGACCTCTTTTAGTTTTTTTCGTGCGCCTCTGGTTCCTTCCGAGGCGGGAGTCAAGATCAAGTCAGCCCCGAGGGCTATTAATATCTTTCTTCTCTCCAGGCTTTGAATTTCTGACATCAACAGCAGTGCTTTATAACCCTTCACTGCCGCGATGTAGGCGATCGCCATCCCGGTATTCCCGCTGGTGACTTCGATCAACGTACTCCCAGGTTTGAGCTCACCCGATTTTTCTGCATCCTGGATGATCTTTAAAACCGGTCGATCCTTCAAACTCAGAGGGTTCATGAACTCACATTTTGCGAAAATGTTCAATTCAGGTGCTATACGTCCCAGCCGTAATAGTGGTGTGTTGCCAATCAGTTCAGTTATATTCTTGCGATAATTCATTCTTTGGTCTCCATCAAATTTAAGTATACGGTCGTAATTATCCTGGAATACCTTTCGTCTCCAAGTCGAACTACAAGGACTCCATCAATGCCGTAGGGGAACAGTGTTATCTTTGTTATAAATCCACCTGGAACGAAGGAATGTGTGTCGGGGTTGCTCTCAATGCTAACACAATCCATCCGAGCGTTGATGAACTGGTTATTTGTATTTGTACCGAAGGCTATTATATAATACTAAAACTGACAAGTGTATCAACCACCTCCAACCATAAGATAGGAGTCTTCTGATGAACATCGTGCCATTTGAGTTGGAACGTTATTTTGCCCAGCATAAAATTTCAGCCCGATACTTATTATCGAGTTCGGATTGCGAGGCTGTCTAATTATCAGAGTTGCTGCAGTTGGCCGATCACGAGACAGCCCGGCTATGGCAAAAGCTCATATTGGGGTACACAGAATCATGGGGACATCCCATATTGCGTGAAGTTATGTCGGAGATTTATGCGAGGATCTGCCGCAGGATATTGTGCGATTTCCTGATTATCTGGACAGGAAGTACAAGAGAGAACCGAGGTGAAAGAGGACCTAAAAACCGCATAAATCGCAGCTATGTAAAAATTCTTCATCTTGCCGTGGAACCATCAGGAGAAACATCTTGAAATCAAAGAAATTATGGTGGCAAAAGACATCTATTTACCAGATCTACCCTCGATCTTTCAGTGATTCCAATAATGATGGCATTGGCGACCTGAGGGGTATCATTTCTCGGCTGGATTATATTAATGATCTCGGGTTTGAAACGATTTGGATATCACCCTTCTTCACCAGCCCCCAGGCTGATTGGGGGTACGATGTCAGTGATTTTTATAATATTGCCCCTGAATATGGGGATATGGGTGATGTAATAGACCTGATCAGTGAAGTACACGATAGGGGAATGAAAATCGTATTCGATCTGGTGATGAACCACACATCCGACCAGCATGCCTGGTTTCTGGAATCGCGCAGCAGCCGTGATAACCCAAAGAGAGATTGGTACATTTGGAAAGACGGCAGAGGTAATCGCCCACCCAATAATTGGAAAGCTATCCCCGGGGGAGCAGGTTGGCAGTATGATGAGAAAACATCCCAATGGTATTACACCAGCTTCTTTCCATTCCAGCCTGATTTGAACTATCGTAACCCTCAGGTCAAGAAGGCCATGTTTGATGTCGTTCGCTATTGGTTGGAGAGAGGCGTTGACGGTTTTCGCCTTGACATCTTCCGTTCGATCTACAAAGATGCGCAATTACGAGATAACCCATTTAGCTTCAGATTTGCACCCACTGAATATTTCACGGAGGGATGGTTTCAGAAATGGGAATTCAATCAAAATCAGCCAGAGACATTCGAATTAGCAAAAGAACTGCGCTCTTATGTAGATGCACACTCAACTGATGGGTTTCTGTTAGGAGAAGTTTATGGTGACTACGATGTGATGAGGGCATATCTGGGTGAACAGCAGGATGGATTAAACATCGTTTTTCTTTGGGACTTGATGAAATTAAAACCAGCAGCAAATTTCCTGAGGAAAGTCGTACTGAATTACGAGATGCATTATCCCGAGCCGTTCGTCCCCGTTTATATATTTGGGAATCATGATGTTAAAAGATTAATTTCAAAAATTAACAACAATGTGGAATTGGCAAAATTACTGGCAATATTTCAATTCACGGTACGAGGCGTTCCGGTCATTTATTATGGTGAAGAAATCGGTATGCAGGAAGTGAATGTTCCTGCGAGGGTGGTCAAAGATCCACTGGGGCATCGATATCGTTGGATCCCTGCCGCTGCAGTAAAATTGTTGGATTTGTATCCTAATCGAGACGGATGCCGCACTCCCATGCATTGGGACGGAAGCGATAATGCGGGTTTCTGCAGTAAGGATGCTGTACCATGGCTACCTGTCCATCCTGATTACCACTTGATAAACGTAGAAGAGGAAGCGAGCGTTGAGAATTCACTCTTGAATGTCTACAAACGACTTCTAAGGTTGAGACGTGAATCCGGGGCTATTCGAGAGGGTACAATTCAGTTGGTGGAAGGAAGCAAAAACGAGAACCTTTTGGTTTATTACCGGGAATACGAGGATGAATTAATCCTGGTTGTGATTAATTTCAGTGGATCTCCTGCCGATTATCTTAATCAATCTAAGTGTAATAATGTCCGATTTGAGATTGGAATGGACAATATAAATCATCATGAGAGATTCACTCTTCCACCTAATTCTGGGGTAATTCTCAGCAATTAACGATAACGTGTCTGGGGATTACTTGATATTTTTTTGCATAGAGCGAATGAAATGGGTGCTGCATGGCTGATTTACAAAACCAAAATTTAACCAGGCGCGATTTTCTCAAGGGGGCGCTGCTCATCGGGGGAGCACTTGTTGTTGGGGGATATGGAGCCAGAAAAATTACACATTCGATCAATCGTGATTATGATGCCGCACGCGGCTTAGCTTATCTGAACAATATTGAGGCTGCTGAACATCCAGAACGACTTCCCAACGTGGTATTGATATTCACCGATGACCTGGGATACGGGGATCTTGGCGTTTATGGCTCTGAGGCAATAAACACAACAAACCTTAATAGAATGGCAAAAGAAGGCGTACGCCTTACTTCTTTCTATTCAACTGCGGCTTTGTGTTCTCCGTCTCGAGCTGGCCTGTTATCCGGCAGGTATCCGATCCGCACCATGGTGACAGGTTCACTATACCCAGGCGGCTCTCCGATGAACGTGGTCATGGACCTGGCGGGGTTCTACACCAATGGCGTAAGAAGCATTCCAGAGGATGAAGTCTTGTTGCCCGAAATATTGAGAGCCAGAGGATATAAGACGGGCATGTTGGGTAAATGGCACCTGGGTGATCGCTCGCCTCACTTACCCAACGATAATGGCTTCGATTTCTTCTACGGGGCGCTTTATAGTAATGGTATGAATCCATACCGCATATACAGGAATACAGAAGTTGAAATTGATGTGCCTGTAGATCAGAATATGTTGACTGGCAATATTACGCGTGAGGCTATCTCATTCATCCGGGAAAATAAGAACGATCCGTTTTTTCTATATGTTGCCCACCCAATGCCTCACGAGCCAATCCACGCTTCTGATGACTTTCGTGGAAGGTCGGATGCTGGATTATATGGGGATACGGTGGAGGAGATCGATTGGAGTGTCGGTGAAATACTCCGCACGATAAAAGAAAATGGATTAGAAGAAAATACGCTGGTTATTTTTACCAGCGACAACGGTCCCTGGTGGCAGGGAAATCCCGGTTTTACGCGTGGGAGAAAGAACCTGCCTTTCGAAGGAGGTTTTCGTGTGCCGTTTATCGCTAGATGGCCGGGTACTTTACCGGCTGGTGAAGTGAGTGATGAAATGAGCATGAATTTTGATTTGTTCTCAACCATCCTTGGGATTGCTGGCGTGTCTATACCCCAGGATCGGATCATAGATGGGCAAGACATCCTACCGATGCTCAAAAGAGAAGCAGGATCACCACATGACACACTATTTTTCTTCAAAGGAAAGAAACTGGTTGGAGTTCGCCACCACAACTGGAAATACCTGCGCCGTCACATGACCGATAATGGAGGTTACACTACTCTATCGCAAGGACCGTTCCTATTCAATCTTGAGTTAGATCAAAATGAATCGTACAGCCTTATCGAATCTGAACCGCTGACGGCAGCGCAGCTGAAAGAAATGCTGGTAATTTTTGACGCGCAATTGAAGCAAAATATTCGCGGTTGGAAATAAACCTTTTAGGATCTAACGCAGCAACCCTGAATTTGCGATTAAATCAGGTGATAAAGTAGGGGATGTTAAATTTTTCGCTTCACACCATAAATTATCAAAATTCGAAGGTGGCGATAAAGCTTTCTAACTCGTCCACGATCCGGGGGTCACTCAAAACTTTAGCGAAATCAGGGGGCGTCTGGTAGACTGATTTTTCCTCCAATCTTAAAGCCTTGCGAACCTGACTTTCGAGTTTATTAATTCTTTGCCGCATGGCGAAATATCTTATGGCTTTGAATTTTATTTTGGAGAGGGGGCTGCTCCACTCGCGCGCAAAAGCTCCGCTGTCGATCTCCGTGAATATTTTTTCCATGCGATCCTTTAAACCAAGATTGAGGAAGCGTACCCCCCTTGACATGGCACCGTATTGTGAAGTCTGCGAGTGGAAAAGTGTTTGTTGTACCAGCCCAACCTGTGCCATCTTGCGATAGGTATATGCCATCTCTTCGCTCATGTACATTTCGACCAGCACAGCTTCAGGGGGCAGGCCATGATCGACTAGTATCGATATCGCATTTAGCAATACTCGTCCGAAGGCTGGCCCGAACGCCTGCTCATTGAAAAGATCCAGAGTGGCTTCCTGTTTGAAGGTGACTTCGATGGCGGGCTTAACCAAACCACCGATCCCCCAGGTTAGCGCCAGGAGAACTTTAGAGGCGTTCCCGCTAGTATCCTGATGCACACCGATAAAACAATAAAAGCCCTCTTCCGTCAGATAGCGTTCACGAACACCGACACCGATCATGCGTGGGGCGAGTAATAGGATATCAACGTTATTGTTTACCCGAACCTGATTGAAGGCAATATTATAGCCGCTTGCAAATACGACCGTGCTGCCTGGCGTCAGGTGGTGTCGAACCTGTTCTTCAAAAATCTTCGGCAGCGCTTCATCAGGGACGAGCAGCATAACAACCTGGGAATTCGCTACTGCGTGTGATATTTTGAATACTTCAAAGCCATCGCATTGGGCGATATCAGCATAATGATCATTTCGGCTGCCGATGATCACATGCAAACCGCTGTCCCGAAGGTTAAGAGCCTGTGCGCGACCCTGGTTTCCGTAGCCAATAACGGATATTGTTTTATTGAGCAGATAATCCGTTTCAGCGTCATTAATTCGATATATATTGGTCACAAATAACTCCCTCGTATGGGTTGAAAAATAAATGAAAATATTGATTTTGAATCGTATTAACCGATGTGGATGTGTTGCCAATCGGATAATCGCAGGTCTTTTTCTTTATCTACGATCTGATGTTCGGGTCTGCAAATCAAGCAGGGTTTTGTTCTGACCGAATCAAAAATTTTCATACTCTCAGGCATTCCACACAGCTTCAATCCATTCTTAAAAAGAAGGTGGACAGGACTTCTGTCCAATATATTATATGCCTTATTGCAGTTATTACAATCAAAACGAATCTATATCTACTATTTCTGATAGTGTAGCGAATAGCGTCTCATTGCCAGGCTGAGATCCTTCGTCGGAAAGAACGCTCCTCTGGATGACATTCATCAGAACTTTTGTGTCTGTACTTAGTGCTGCTTACTTGATGGAGGCATCATACATTTACTATTTGCGGCTTGGTGAATAGATAGTGGTCGAAATAGTAATGGATCCAGAGGAAACTCAACACCGCGATGTAGTAAGCCCTATCGAAAGCATAATCAAAAGGCATATCTCAATACGAGGAAGATTACACCGGCGAGTAAAACATCACAAATGGTCAGGAAGATATTCCAGGCATAATATTTATTTTGTGAACCACTTTCTGATAATTGTTCTACGAATGGGGAGTGATCTAGTTTTCCAGCTTTCTGGACCAGGTGATTCAACATCCAGGTAAGAGCTAGATATTGGAAGGAATGCCAGACGTTCATACCCTGAAAAGCCGTGTCTAAATTCCCCAACGCAGGGACAAAGAATGCTGCCGTTACCGTTACGGCGATGAAGATGGTCTTCGGCCAATTTAATGATCCATTACGCAGTTCCATAACAGACTTGCTGATCCAGAGGGCTAAAGAAAGCGCAAATGCTCCCCCGACCAGCCAGACCATCCAGGGACCGACCGGCAGAATATCGCTCACCATTGCCCCCAGGTCATTCTCGCCAATTTGAAATCCACCCTTAACGATCTTCCACGCTGCTAATGGATAGAGGGCGGTCAGCACGACAGCGTAATCCGCGAATTTCGATACAGTGGTCAGGCTGGTTGCTTTTTTATTATTATAGAGCTCGAGTATATGGGTATTAGTTTACCCATTATATCGTCATAAATCAAGATGATTATCCAATTATAATTAACCCATACATCCAGTTGGTTGTGCTCAGAAACGGCACTGTCATTGGGTGGGGAAGATGCTGCATCAATTCGATGCGCAGCGCGCAAAAAGATATTTTCTGGACTGATTAGAAATGATGATCGTAGTAATCGTATTAGCAGTTGTATTTGATTTCTTGAACGGGTTCCACGATTCTTCGAATATCGTTGCTACCGTAATTTCATCCCGCGCTCTCCGTCCGCGTGTAGCCTTATCAATCACTGCGTTGGCACATTTCGTCGCTCCATTTTTGTTCGGCGTAGCGGTCGCCACGATGATTGGAGAGGGATTGATTGATCCAAACGCCATAAGCACTACAGTGGTGGTTGCCGCTCTGGTCGCTTCAATAGCCTGGAATCTGTTCACCTGGTTAATTAGTATGCCATCCTCATCTTCGCATGCGCTGGTAGGCGGGTTGTTGGGAGCTGCGATTATCGCCGAGGGAGTTTCCGTTGTTCATTGGGACGGGCTGGCGAAAATATTGCTCGCGCTGTTCCTGTCTCCAATATTGGGATTTGCTATTGCCTGGGTAATTATGCAGCTGTTGTTCCTGGTCTTTCCCGGCGCTTCACCCCGTATCAACGATTTTTTTAAGCGCGGCCAGGTTATCACCTCGATTAGTTTAGCATTATCACACGGCACGAATGATGCGCAAAAAACGATGGGATTGATTACAATGGGGTTGGTTGCTGCTGGGTTTCAATCATCGTTTGAAGTGCCCACCTGGGTTATATTTCTGAGTGCCATAACCATCGCTCTGGGGACAGTTTTTGGGGGATGGCGCTTGATCTATACTTTAGGTGGCAGGATTTATACCATTCGACCGGTGCACGCCTTTACATCCCAGTTGGCTTCTACAGCGGTCATCCTGGGTGCTGCGATATTGGGTGGGCCTGTAAGTACGACGCAGGTTGTTGGGTCTTCGGTTATCGGCGCTGGTGCCGCAGAACGTATCAAAAAAGTTCGCTGGCAGGTTGGTCGTGATATGTTGGTGACCTGGCTAGTGACTATCCCGGTAACTTTTGCATTATCGGCGCTGGTATATCTGATTATTACCTTTTTTCTGGGATTACTAATTTGAGTAGTATTTGAGGTGTAACGATGAAATGGTTTTCGCGAAAGAAGAAGAAACAGGATCGATTTGTAGAATTATTGGTTCAGCAGGCTGAGTATACAGTTCAGGGAATGGAGGTCTTAAAAGACTACGTTGCCCAACCAAGCCCAGAATTAGCCAACAAAGTAAACACCATTGAAAGCGAAGCCGACGAAGTACGCCGGATTTTAATTGATGAATTAAATCGCACTTTTGCCACCCCTTTTGACCGTGAGGACATATTCGCTATGTCGTTGACGATAGATGATATGCTCGATTATGCCGAGTCTACTGTAGATGGAATGGAAATTTTGAACATCAAATCAAATACATATATCGAACGTATGGTTTCTCTCCTGCACGACGCGGCAGTGGAAGTGCATCGCGCAGTCTTAAGATTACAGGATCACCCCAACGTGGCTAATGACCACGCCGTTCGTGCAAAGGCATTAGAAAATCGAGTGGAGAGCGTATATCGCGAGGCCTTAGCTGACTTGTTTCGAGAACCCAAAAACCTCAATGATGTTATGCGGATAATGAAGTTGCGCGAAATTTACAGGCATCTCTCGAACGCTGCAGATCGGGGTGATCAGGCTGCGAATACTATCGGTGATGTTGTGGTTAAATGGCTATAACGGAGGGTGTTTATGTCATCAAATTTTCGAAAATCTACATCGGAGAGCGCGCAGGAGCTTCTCATTAAAAAGCCTGTATATCTGGACACTGAAACAACCGGTACGGGTGCGAATGCTGAGATCGTTGAGATAAGCATCATAGACGCTGATGGTGAAGTGCTGGTCGATACACTTGTAAAACCAAACCGCCGTATTCCTCTGGATGCAGTTCGGATCCATGGAATCACCGATCAGATGGTGCAATGTGCACTATCCTGGATGCTCGTCTGGCCCAGTGTGGAGGAGATCCTGCACGACAGGGTGGTTGGGATCTATAATGCCGATTTTGATTTACGCATGATGAGGCAAAATAACCAGTTATATGGGTTGGTTTGGCGAAATCCTGCCAGGAAGGTGTTCTGCATCATGAAGATGTACGCGGAATTTTACGGATCTGGTCGTTGGCAGACGTTAGTGAATGCTGGTTTGCAGTGTGGTATTCCATTACCGAACTCACATCGGGCACTGGATGACACAAAGCTTGCCAGGGAAGTTTTCCTTTACATGGCAGAATTTTCCAGGTAGGATAAAAATACTGATGACCATGATCGATCCTTATCTCCCATTGATAGATTTGCATCGCCATCTTGACGGAAATGTACGCCTCGAGACAATAATCGATTTGGGGAGGCAGCATAATGTACAATTGCCTGCCTGGGATATTGAAGCGCTGCGTCCGTATGTTCAAGCAACCGATCCGACTGTGGGTGTGATGGCATTTATTGCTCTTTTCAAATGGATGACTGCTGTGCTGGTGGATGCAGATGCGTGTCGTCGGGTTGCCTACGAGAATGTTGAGGATGCAAAAGAGGAAGGTTTAGATTACGTAGAATTGCGTTTTAGCCCCTGGTTTATGGCAGAAACACATCAATTAAAACTGGAAAGCGTGGTTGAAGCCGTATGCGATGGTGTGAAATCTGGGGCTGAAGCATTTGGAATGAAGGTGAACCTGATAGGCATTCTGAGCCGGACGTATGGAGTCGATGCAGCCTGGAAGGAGTTGGAAGCACTGCTAAGTCAACGCGATTGCCTGGTTGCGATCGATTTAGCTGGTGATGAGGTAAATCAACCGGGTGAGCATTTCAGTGATCACTTCAAACGCACTCGGGATAATGGATTAATCTGTATCGCACACGCAGGGGAGAGCGCTGGTCCAGCGAGTATGTGGCAGGCGATCCGGGAGTTAGGAGCTGTTCGCATTGGTCATGCAGTCCGAGCGGTAGAAGATGATGCCTTGATGGCATATTTAGCTGAGCAAAAGATTGGCATTGAAACCAACCTAACAAGCAACGTACAGACAAGTACGGTGAAAGATTATGCGAGTCACCCTGTAAAAGAATTTTTGAAACGCGGAATAATAACCAACCTCAACACGGATGATCCGGGGATCAGTGGCATCGATCTACGCTACGAATATGAAGTCGCGGCACCTGCGGTTGGTTTGACCCCGCGGCAAGCGCATCAACTGCAGATGAATGCGTTGGAGATGGCCTTCCTGGCTGGTGACGAAAAGGAAGAACTGCTCCTGACTAAGAAAATTGAAGAGAACGAGTAATATCGGAATACCTATATGAATCGCAGCGTATATCTCATTCGACACGCAACACCTGATTGGAGTCGTGTGGACCTCCCATACCATCTGCCACCTGGCCCTGCACTCACCGAGCAAGGTATCAATGAGGCGCAGGGATTGGGGGATTTCCTGAGTAGGGAGGGTGTGCGAATATTATTTTGCAGCCCATTAGAACGCTGTCTGGCGACTGCCCGAATCGTTTCAGGTATATCAGGAGCGGAAATTTTTGTAAATTCCAGGTTGAAAGAGTGGCAGCCAGGCGAGGATGCGACAACAATCCGCAATCGAGTCCGGCCGATTTTCAAAGAAGCTAGTTTGATAACTGATTGGAAAGGCGCTGTTGGGTTGGTGACTCATGGAGGGCCAATCGCAATGTTGATGCGATCCCTTGGTATGCAGGAAGAGGAGCTGCTTAAAAATCGCATATTCGATCGTGGGAATCCATTACCTCCTGCTGGTGTTTGGAGAGCGGATAAGTCTCCCGACGCACAAGCCTGGACCCTAGATTTCGTATACAATCCAAATGGAGACGCAGGCAGGCGCTGATAAGTTTACCAAGCTTGAGTACGTGATGCTTGTTTCGGTGGATATGGAATGCTGTTATATGCGGGGCTTGCGCATAGACACGGTTGAGTGTTTGAGATTTTACTCGGCGACAGCCGTAAGTTGAATTTCAAACCGTTCTGCTCCGTAAGTGGCGATTAGCTGATAGCTGTAAAAGAGTGCTGCCAGATTTATGCTAATGAATAACAATACAGCCGCACTGCTGCGGGTCGAGTCATGGGTAATCCAACAGGTTTGTTTTAAGCGATTATTCAGGTGCGATGATCTAAGACCCCCTCTCAGCAGCTAAGGTTGGATTTCGACGATCACGCCTTGCTCTGCCCAATGATAAAGCCAATCTGCTGCGTCTAAGCGCATGATTATGCACCCGTATGAAGACGGTTGGCCAAGTGCGCTTGCCCAAAGACGTCGTCCGCTAGATAGCGTTGGAAGACCGTGGATACCGTTCATAAATCCTGGCCAGGCTTCATAAATACCCAGAAAATGGGGCATTGTAAGATCCCATACGGAGGCATAGGCGTTGAGCTCATGCGATTGCACCTGGAAAACGCCAGGTTGAGTGGGGGATTTATCCATACCAGTGCTTATCACGTGTTTGGATAATAACTCTCCATTCTCATAAACCCATAGACGTTGTTTACTGATGCTGATAACGACTCTCTTATTCTCGATGACCGGATATGGTAAGAGCTCATCCTTCGAGGGGATGGTAAGTTCCTGACCTGCAATCAGGGCATCAGGATCCGTATCTGGATTAGCATTCAAGATCATCCAGAATGGAATACCCAGGTCCCATCCGATCTTCAACAATGTATCACCAGGTTGGACAAAATAAGTGGTTGCCTGGTGATTAATGATGATATGCGGGGTAATTCCCGATTTGATTGACTCCACCACTTGATGGGCAATGGCACTGCCATTCAACCAGCGGTCAGAACCCAGGGTTTGTCCTGTTTCTTCAAGGTAGCCTGCGACCAGGGATTCGTCTAATTGGACAACCGGTCCCACTTCTGTGTTTTCAACGCTCAACCAGGTCGTGACCGTTTCCCTTGGAACTGACCAATGGATAACCTCATCATTGACTGGATCGTACGCGTTCATTTCTATGGGTGTATCGAGAAGCTTCTGACCCTCAGCCAACGCTCTGGATATATCCGTTATGCGCGGCAGGACTGGTTTGAGCTTTACCTGGAGCACACCAGTGGTTATGATGCCCGCTGGATCGGCACCCATCAATTCGATCGTATCGTCTATGTTTAATGTGTATCCGAAGGTTCCAGGCACGGTTACCAGTTCGGTCCCCTGTATTAGAATAGTTGCTTCTTCTGGTGGTTGGCTCATTCCGGCGGTTAAAGACTCCAATTCCGATCGAGCCTTGTTGGCGTCAAACTTCATTACCAGGGGGATTTGCGTTTTATTCGCATACAATGTGTATATCGATTCCAGATCGGAGAACAAACTCCCTGCATGTCCAATCTTATAAGCGTTATGCGCTGTTTCTATCGGGTCAACGTTTAGGCCCAGATCGGCTGGAGTGAGGTGTTGGTGGTGGATGCCATCCGTGACGAGCAGCTCTTGCTCCAGATTCCATACTTTATGAAGTAAAACTGCCGCCTCGGTAGTTGTCAGATTGTTTAAATTTACGCCAGGCAAGTTAACACCAGGGAATATTCGCCCCGATATCTGATAATATCCATAGATACCCAATATACCTGCCAGCAACAAGAGGGAGAGAAGAGCTAATCCAAGGGACATGCCGATTATAAAGGGGAGGGTATTCCGCATTCCTACCCAGATGCTCACCTGTGATTTTTTCCGCGTACGTACTTTCGGTTTCTGGTTGCTTTTACTATTGGAGTTACTGGTTACAGATTTGTTTTGCATCATCTTTAGACGTAATTTCTTCCCATCAGGGTCCCGACAAGCCCGTAGAGATATTTAGGAAGCATCAATTACGGCAGCATCCACCGATAGGATTGGCGGCAGGAAATCGGCCAACAATTCCCAATCATCACCGCTGTTCCTGCTGTAAAATAATTGCCCGGTGCTTGTACCTAGGTAGATCCCAGCGTCCTCCTGCGAATCGGTCGCCATTGCCTGGCGTAGGACGACCAGGTATGCATTTTCTGGCAATCCATAGGTGAGCTTCTCCCATGATGCCCCGCTATCCTGGCTGCGCCAGATGGCGAATTGACCATCTATGCTCATGCGAAATTCATCGCTCTCTTCCAATGCTACGAATATCGTGTTCGGATCGTGTGGGTGAACTACGATTGGAAATCCGAACCGGCTGGGCAATTTGCCATCACCAATGTCTATCCAATCATCACCAGCATTGTCACTACGGTATACGCCGCAGTGATTCTGTTGGTAGATTACATCGGGCCGGCTGGGATGCATTACCATTTTATGAACACATTGGCCGTATTCGGGAAGAATGTTTGGGAGAAAATCAGCGCGCACATTATTATTGCGGGGCTGCCAGGTTTGCCCGCCATCATCTGTACGGTAGCAGCCTCCTGTAGAGATAGCCACATACATCCGCTCTAAATTGTTTGGGTCTAATAAGATTGTGTGTAACCCAAGTCCCCCAGCGCCAGGAAACCACTCAGGTCGGTGCGGATGGTCGTAAAGGTTTTGATTAATGCTCCATGTAGTGCCTCGATCCTTCGAAATAAACAACGCACCCGGTTCAATGCCGGCATAGAGTATATCTGGTTCATTGATTCGCCCGGGAGTAATATTCCAAACCTTGATGACTTTTTCCAGGGAAGATAGGGCTGATTCCACATCGCGGGCTTCATCGGGTGTGCCAATAGGGCGGTTGGATTTTGATTCTCTGGTAAATTGGGGTACTTGTTCCGCCTGGACCCAGTTTTCACCCAGGTCATCAGAGTAATGGGTGTTTGGTCCGTAAACATCATGAACTACGGCCGCATGCAGGCGTTGGTCGCGTGGGTCTAGGGTCATATGCATTACGTTCCAGGATTTAAAATAGATATCACTGATCTTCCATCTGGTTCTATGGATATCGCTGCGAAATATAAACGCGCCCTTTTTTGTTCCAATGAATACAAATACCTGCTTGTGGGGTGAAGTTATGCTAATAGTCATAGTTTCCTCGGTGCAAAGAATCCATCAATATGGGTGCAATGTTCTGGGAGAACTCCAAATATGACAAGTTATCTCAAATTATATTATATACCTGATCCCAATGTAAAGCGTGTTAGTGCAGTGGGGGCTGTGTAAGTATGTTCAGCCGCTTCTATCATACGGAAAAATTGCACATCCTTGTGATTACAGCGAATGCATGGAACGCGGTATAATTTTATAAGATCTGGAGAATTCATGCAGTTATTCAGGAATTTGCCTGATGAAGATAACAACCCTAAATTTTCGTAATCATAGTAACTATTGTTGACTAATGAGAGGCGCTGATGAGTGAAACGAGGATACGCGTTTTAGTGGCAAAGCCCGGTTTAGATGGACATGATCGTGGAGCAAAAGTTGTAGCGCGAGCTCTGCGGGATGCAGGTATGGAAGTGATTTATACTGGTTTAAGACAGACTGCTGAGATGATCTCGGAAAGCGCTTTGCAGGAAGACGTGGATGCAGTTGGCTTATCCATACTTTCTGGGGCACACATGGTGCTTGTACCGCGTGTCCTTGAGCTGATGAAACTTAATGGTCAGGAAAACGTAAAAGTATTTGTCGGGGGCATCATTCCTGATGAAGATGTGCCGCGCTTATTGGAAATGGGTGTGACTGCGATTTATGGACCGGGAACATCCACAGAGGACATCGTGTTGGAGATTCGCCAGGCTGTGCACGGTAAATAAAAACGGATTTCGTTGGTATGACACTGGCTGCTTCGGTACTTAAGGGGAACCGCCTGGCTTTGGCTAGGCTTTTGACGTTGGTAGAAAATAATACCGATGAGGGTCGGTCGGCGTTGAATGAACTTTTCCCGCATACTGGAAAAGCTCATTTGATCGGAATTACTGGCGCCCCCGGAACTGGAAAATCATCCCTGGTGAACCAGCTTGCGCTTCATCTACGTAATAATCCCGATACTCCTGATGGAAATTCAAACCAGCCTGATGAAGACCCATGGGTTGCGATCGTTGCGGTGGATCCTTCAAGCCCTTTCACCGGGGGGGCGATACTGGGCGACAGGGTACGAATGCGGGATTTATCCGGTGATCCGGGAATCTTTATTCGCTCAATGGCTTCTCGCGGCTCCCTGGGTGGTCTTGCCAGCACCACGTCGGGATTGGTACAGGCAATGGATGCGGCCGGATTTAATGTGATCATGATCGAGACTGTCGGAGCTGGCCAGGCCGAAGTGGACATCGCTCGATTGGCGCATACAACATTGGTCGTCGAAGCTCCCGGTCTCGGTGATGATATACAGGCTATAAAGGCAGGTATCCTTGAGATAGCTGATGTGCTAGTGATCAATAAAGCGGATCGACCAGGGGTCGATGCGACTGAGCGAGCATTGAACAGCATGTTGCAGTTAGCCCATCCCGTGCCTCGCATCTTCCAACATCACGGAAGCTTTGAATATGTTGGCTGGGAGGCGGATGCCGAGTTAAACGAATTACCGTGGACTCCCCCTATCCATAAAACTGTCGCTATTGAGGGGCAGGGTATCGAGGAATTGGTTCAAGCGATCAGGGCACATTATCAATATCTTCATGAAACGGGGTCCTGGAAGGAGCGGGAATGTGCACGACTGCAAGCCGAACTGGACGGATTGCTCCAGGAGACACTGGTATCTCGCTGGCGTTCTAGAGTTCCCGAGACTGAGTACCGGCGTGTGCTGGCGGAGATCGTAGCGCGCGATATTTCACCCTGGCAAGCTGTAAACATTCTTCTGGATGGAGGTGCAGCCTGATTTTTGGAGAACGTGTACGCCTGCGAGCTGTTGAACGCAGCGATCTGCCCAAATTCGTCGAATGGCTCAATGATCCTGACGTAAGAGAAGGAGTTTCGATGATACTTCCTCTCTCCCAAGCAGTTGAAGAGAACTGGTTCGATGACATGTTGAAACGCCCGGTGTCTGAACATCCCCTGGTTATTGAGATAAAATTGGAAGGTGAGTGGATAGCGGTTGGTGATTGTGGATTTCATAATCTCGACCGGCGTGTTTGTGCAGCAGAAGTAGGTATTTTTATCGGAGAAAAAAAATATTGGAACCAGGGATATGGAACGGAGGTCATGCAGCTGCTTCTCCGGCATGGCTTTCAGACTCTAAACCTGAATCGCATTGCGTTATTAGTATTTGAGACCAATCCCGGGGCAATCAGGGCTTATGAAAAAGCAGGCTTTGTTCGCGAGGGAATACAGCGTGAGGCGATGTACAAAAACGGTCGTTATATTGATGTCATTGGGATGAGCGTTTTGCGATCAGAATGGAAGGAAAGAGGTTAGGATTTATGAACAAAGCCCAACATAATCGCGATTGTGGGATGTACGGTGAAATCAAGCTGTTTGCTGGCTCTGCTTCTCCAGATTTGGCCGATAAGATATCCCAGTATCTAAACCTGTCGTTAAGCGGAAGAGACATCATTCAATTCTCAAACCAGAACTTGTTTGTGCGTTTACACAAGAGTGTGCGCGGCCAGGATGTCTATGTTATCCAGACGACAAGCCCTCCCGTGCATCGTAATTTAATGGAGCTGCTGATTATGCTGCAGACATTGCGGCTAGATTCAGCAGGAAGAGTCACGGCAGTTGTTCCTTATATGGCGTATGCGAGATCCGATAAAAAGGATCTGCCTCGGGTACCGATAACTGCGCGACTGGTTGCAGACATGATCGAAGTCGCCGGTGCGGACCGGTACATGACACTGGATCTTCATGCTGGACAGATACAAGGATTTTTCTCGATCCCTGGTGATGTTTTATCTGCTTTCCATAGCCATATCGAATACATGGAAGAACTTTTTCCTCAGCTAATCAACCCGGTGGTTGTGGCTGCTGATTTAGGGTTCGCAAAAAAAGGGCGTAATTATGCAGCCAAAATTGGTGCACCTATTGCGTTCGTTGAGAAGAGGCGGGATAGAGAAAAGTCGAAAGCGGAAGCATTGACCCTTATAGGCGATGTCGAGAACAGTGATGTTATTATTGTGGACGATGAGATAGATACAGCTGGGTCCATGGCACAGGCAGTCAAGCTGGTAAAAGCCCATGGTGCTCGAGATGTATATCTGGTTAGTGTGCATGCTGTCTTGTCTGATCCTGCAATCGAACGCCTTGCGGCACTACCTGTGAAAGAGATGATTACAACAGATACGATACCAATTCCCGAGGAAAAAATTAAACAGCTGGGGCACAAGTTTACTGTTCTGTCGGTGGCTCCATTGCTTGCGGAAGTGATTCTGCGCGCTCACGAGGGACGCAGTGTGGGTGAAATGTTCCATGAATAGTAGCGATCATGCCAGAATTGCCAGAAGTTGAGACAATCGCACGAGCGCTGCGCCAGGGAAGTGATATTGCTCCACCAATCGTGGGGAAAGTATTTACCGATGCAGTTATCCTATGGGAACGAAGCCTGGAGACTCCCTCTCTAGAGGAATTTAAGGCGCGTATCCCAGGGCAGAAGGTTAGCGACGTAGGTAGACGCGGAAAATTTTTACACATTAGGCTTAATGATGTTTCGTTGATTATTCATATGCGGATGAGTGGGGGTATTACGGTTGAATCGCAGGAAAAGAATATTGCCCCTCATGATCGGTTGGTACTCAATTTCGATGACGGTTGGCGATTGGTCTTCAATGATACCAGGAAATTTGGACGTGTGTGGTTGGTGGACGACCCGGAAGAGATCTTTTCCAAGCTTGGTCCGGAGCCGCTGGATGCAGTATTTACGCCAGTGGTTTTACATCAGCGCTTGACAGCATATCGGCGCCAAATTAAGCTATTATTGATGGATCAGAGTTTCCTGGCAGGAATGGGGAATATCTACACCGATGAAGCCCTGCACTTGGCATGCATTTATCCACTTACACGTTCGGACTCTATCAAGGAAAAACAAGCGCAAGCATTATGGCGCAGCATTCGCCAGGTGTTAACCGATGGAATTCTTAACAATGGCGCCAGTATTGATTGGGTTTACAGGGGGGGAGAGTTTCAAAACTATTTTCGGGTGTATCAAAAAACAGGCGAACCCTGCCCAGTGTGCAAAACTCCTGTTGTTCGTATAGTCGTCGGACAGAGAGGAACCCACTTATGCCCTACCTGCCAGCCAGCTCCTGGCGAGTAGAGAGGAATCGGGTAATTTCTCGAACGCTACTGATCGTTGCATAAATTATTAAATGTCTCTTGCGTTGCTTGATCGCTGATTGGGTTTAGCCTTCAACGCAAGGATCAGTAAGCTTTTTTGATGATACACCGAGCGGAGTTCTGTAAGTCTCATTTCTTTTTTCTACGCCTCCGCCTTCTCTTTTGAGCCGTAGACATTCCATCGAGTGTAGGTTCTTCCGCAGCGACCTCATCACCGCTTTCAATTGCATCTGTCGCCTTTGCCAACTCCGCTGGCTCTTGATGGCTGCTGTCTGGGCTATCAATTTGTTCTTGCTGGATCTCAAGCTTCTCACTGGCTGCCACTATCTGACCGACATCCCGAGGTCGATAGGTGAATATCCGATTTATGACGCTCGCTCTAATATCACTTAGCAATTCACCGAAGAGCTCGAAAGCCCTTTTCTTGTATTGGACCAGCGGGTCACGCTGAGCGTAAGCTTCAAGACCAATGGACACCCGTAACCCTTCCATCTGCGTCAGGTAATCCACCCATAATTCAGTAATAACACTTAATAGAAGCTGGCGGTAGATCTCTGTGAGACTTTTATTTCCGAAGTCTTTTATGATCTCATCTTGAATGGCTGCCGGCAGACTCGTGAGTGGTTGTTGGGCGTATTTTTCGTAATCCTGCTCGCCCAAGGTATTACGCAAGCTTCTCTGCGATGATTCATTCACTTCAGCCATGCTGGAGGATGCGACTTGATGCCACTCGGAAAGTCCCCATGCCAACCTCATGGTGGCCTGTGCTCCGTTAAGGTGCTCTAAAACGTCAATTGAATTCTCTTCCGGGGCGAGATCATCGAGAAAGTGTGCTGCATAATAAATATAGTTGTAACGAACGGTGCGTCGAACTACCCGGCGGTGGGTTTTTTTATCGAAGGATGCCCGGGAACCTTGAGGCATCATGATCATCAGCTGCAGTAATTGATCTTCATAGATCGGTCCATCATATTTTGAGAGCGCCTTCTCCAGGTCTTTTGTTATCTGGCCGCCAGAAGAAGTTCCTTCAACCGGGCTTTCGCCTAAGTAGCGTTTTAAACGCCGGTCGAATGTATCATCGATCGCCTGAAGTACCTGGTTTGTGAGCGTATCCCAGTTGTCTGTGGCCAGGTTCTGTGGATCCAGCTCGATAGGCTCTTCAAGGCGCCGTTCGACCGAGCCGATCAAACGGGCAACCGCTTGGATGATTAAAAGGTTTTCTATCTGTGAGCGAATATCCTCGATGACTTGATCGGGTTCATCTAATAATTCCCGCTGCTGATGGGTTGTGAGTTTGATTGGGACCTGAACCAATGAGATTAAATCGGTAAATATGTCACTCGGACTGCGTTCATCTTCTCCATCATCCAGGTATAAACCCTCCGTGAATATATCCAAAGCATCCATTCGTTCAGTAATTTGCTCGTCCAGCCGCAGCTGGGCTTGTTCCAGGATGGTGAGTACGGATTGGATAATGTGTTCTTTTTCGGCATCGATTGCAAATTTTGCAATTGTAGTTAATGTTTGGATCGTATCGGCTTGATTGAGAGGTAATTGCTGATTGGTTTTTATATCATCTAAGATCAGGCGCAGTGTGTAGGATGGGTAAATTGACCCTAAATTAGTGATTGAAGGTTGAATCTGATTTAACCAGGCCAGTAATTTCCATCGCTCTGTCTCATCTGCGAGCGATTCAGGAACACGCCGGGCGACTTCTGTTTCCAGCATTTCGGCTATGTCTTCGCTCAAATCATCTTTGAGGAAGATTCGATCCCGCTGTTCATAAATTTTATTACGCTGAGTATTAAGAACATCGTCGTATTCGAGCAGATGCTTGCGAACATCAAAATTTGAGCCTTCAACACGCGATTGTGCTTGTTCGACGATCCTGCTAACAAGCCCTGCCTCAAGTGGCATGGAGTCATCGATTTTCATGCGCTGCATGAGCGCATCTGCTTGCCCCCCACCGAACAATCTCATCAGTTCGTCTTCCATTGACAGGTAGAAACGAGAAGATCCAGGATCGCCTTGACGCGCTGCTCTACCGCGTAATTGGTTGTCGATACGGCGGGCGTCGTGACGCTCAGAGCCAATGACATGCAGTCCACCTAACTCACGAACTGATTCCATCTCATGGATGTGTTTCTGGAAATATTGCACTTCGGATTCGTAAATTCCGTAACCTTTTGGATCCATGTCTAGCAGAGCTTGGTGCCGTTCTTCGAGTGTCATAGCATAAGGTTCTTCGTAACCTTCACGCCGTAATATGCGGTTGACCGAGTATAAAATCTCCTCTGCCAACTCACCACCTAATTTTATGTCAACACCACGCCCGGCCATGTTGGTTGCAATAGTAACGGCTCCATACGCTCCCGCTCCAGCAATAATCTGGCTCTCCTCTGTGTGCTTACGGGCATTAAGAACCTGATGTGGGATTCCAGCTTTTAAATTCGAGCGTAATCGGTCCTGTTTATCTTGTGGAAGATCCAGCAATCCAATCAGCGTATTCAGGTTGTTCTCTTCTTCTGGGTTGAAAGAAATTCCCGTTTTGCGAGCCATCTGCCGCATTTGAGATATCTGCAGCTTATCAAGTGGCGTATTAAGATACTGCAGCTCTTCGATTTGACGGCCATCTTCTATACGATTAGTTTGTTCAAGATACGCGCTGCGAATAATCATCACCTGAGCAAGTCGTCGTAATGGCTCAGCTTTCAGCCTGCGGGATAGAAGATCCGATAACTCAACGGAGGTTGTACCCACCAGGAGGGGACGACCCAGGTCGTGGTAGCGAAGAATTTCCAGTGCGATTGCTCTCAATTTCGCCTCTTCGGAACGATAAACTACATCCGGATAGTCTTTGCGCTTCCAAAAAATTGGTTCCTTCACAGGATCATCGGTTTTTGAATAGTAGATGTATTTGTAGCCGGATTCGTCGCGCGCTTCCAACCTCTCGAGTTCAGTGCCTTCACTGGATGCCTGATATTCTAAATTTGTTGGTAAGGCGAGCACCTGCAGGACGTAAATTTTGTCAAATTCCTCCGCTTCAGTGAGTGCAGTACCTGTCATACCGGCTAATTTTTCGTACATACGGAAATAGTTCTGGATGGTTACGGTAGCATACGTGACAGATTCACTCTGAACGCGCACACCTTCCTTAGCTTCTACCGCCTGGTGGAGACCGTCAGACCAGCGCCGTCCGGGCATCAGGCGTCCGGTGAAGTCGTCGACGATTACTACCTTGCCCGCCTGAACGAGATATTCTTTATTGCGTTTATAAAGGTGTTGGGCCCTCAATGCCTGTTCCAAATACCCAAGCGTACGCGCTTGTTGAGGAGTGATATCTTCTGGGCGGTCCGGGTCACCCAATGCCATGTCCAGTAGTTGTTCTACATGCGTTTCACCGAGCTCGGTAAGAATAACCGTGCGATCCTTATCACCCACCTCATAATCCTCCGGTGATAACGATTTAACGACCTGAGCCATTTGGATATACCACTCGGCTTCATCTTGAGCAGGTCCTGAGATAATCAATGGTGTTCGCGCTTCATCAATCAGCACATTATCGACCTCATCGATGATTGCGTAGTGGTGTCCACGTTGGACGCGGTTTTCCCAACGCATGGTCATGTTGTCCCGCAAGTAATCGAATCCATATTCACTGTTCGTCCCGTAGGTGATATCTGCGAGATAAGCTTCTTTCCTGGGAACCATGAGCAACTGGTGTTGGTCTTCGTGCGGTGAAGTGCGTTCCAGGTCCACCATAAAGGCTTTCTTCCCATTTTCTGTCCGTGCTGCCATTTGGAGAACGCCCACACTTAATCCGAGTATGTTATAAATCGGCGCCATCCAGCGTGCGTCACGCCGTGCGAGATAGTCGTTTACTGTTATCAGGTGCGCTCCTTCCCTGAGGAGGGCATTTAAATATAGCGGCATCGTGGCAACCAGCGTCTTTCCCTCTCCAGTGCGCATTTCGACGATCGTTTTTTGGTGCAGGATGGCTCCCCCGATTAATTGGACATCGTAATGTCGCAATCCAAGGGTTCGCTTACTAGCCTCCCGGACGGTAGCAAATGCTTCTATGAGGATATCATCCAGAGTTTCGCCTTGGGCGATTCGTGAACGGAATTCATCGGTTTTTGCCGCTAAAGCATCATCACTTAATGACTCATATTGGGATTCGAGTGAATTGACTTGCTCAACCACATAGGAAAGCTTATCAATTTCTCTTTGATTGGAGTCGCCGCCAACTAATTTGACAAATCTCTTTAACATATATATTTACCTTGTGCATGGCCAGACCTAGCGTTCCTGGCTTACGTCCTATCGTAAATCCCTGCATATAACGGATTCGATCCGGCTAATAATATCGGGCACCCGACAGTCTTTTTCAAGAGCGAGGGTGAATACTGCAGCCATTTTTTCCTTGTTGCGGTTGCGATTATAGCATACGCATATAAATATTTTATAAGTATCAAGCGGGGAAAATTGTATGTAAAGATATTGCAGCTCTGGATGTGAAACATTTTTAGAGCTCTACAGGTGCCTGAATTAAAAAGCCTATTTTTCACTAAACTGACTGCATTCAATATAGAAAGTAATGGTTGTAGTAAGGACTCGAGTAAAGACATTGAATATTTTAACGTTGTGGGAGTAGATTCTAATCCATCTTCTATAGTTGTACTGCTATAATCTGAGAGGGTGATTTATATCCTGCACCGATAAATTAACTATGTCTTTTGTTCATCTTCACGTACACTCGGAATATTCCCTTCTTGATGGCTTCAGCAATCTAGATGCCTTGGTAGCGCGTACCAAAGAAATGGGTATGCCTGCTATAGCCCTCACTGATCATGGCGCGATGTACGGAGTTATTGATTTCTTCAAAGCTGCAAAAAAAGCTGAGATTAAACCAATCATCGGTATTGAAGCCTACTTGGCCGCTCGCGGTATGCATATGCGAGATCCGAAATTGGATAAGAAATCGTCTCACTTGTTGCTGTTAGCAGAGAACCAAACGGGTTATCAAAATCTGCTGAAACTTGCCAGTGGAGCACAAATAGATGGTTTTTATTATTACCCACGAATGGATCACGATTTTTTAGCCGAACATTCTGAGGGGATAATATGTACTTCAGGATGTATGGCAGCAGAAGTCCCGCGTATGATCCAGCAAGGGCAATTAGACAAGGCTCGGAAACAGCTGGATTGGTATTATGATGTATTTGGGGCGGATAGATTTTTCCTTGAACTCCAGCAGCATGATATTCCTGAACTGGATCAGATCAATAAAACTTTGTTAGATTTAGGGCGTCATTATGATGCTCGCTTTGTGGCAACAAACGATGTGCACTACATCGAAAAAGATGATGCTCGCTTGCAGGATATTCTGCTGGCTGTTCAGACCGGGTGCCTGCTCAGTGACCCGAACCGTATGCGGATGTCAGATGCAAGTTATTATTTACGCAGCCCTGAGGAGATGGCACAACTTTTCTCGGAGGTTCCAGAAGCGATCACGAATACATTGCTGATTGCCGAGCGTTGTGACATCGATTTGGGTTTCAAAGGCTACCATTTACCCCATTTTGCTGTCCCGGATGGTTATACGCCTGAAACTTATCTTAGGGAATTATGCGAAGCGGGATATCGCCGCCTTTATCAAAACCGCAGTGATGACCGGGTCTTTCGTGATCGATTGGAATATGAACTCGGTATTATCCATGAAATGGGATTTGACACATATTTCCTTATTGTCTGGGATTTGTGTCGTCATGCCCAAGAAAATAATATCTGGTACAACGCTCGTGGATCAGCAGCCGGATCGATTGTCGCATATACACTTGAAATCACCCTCGTAGACCCAATCGAACATAAACTGATATTCGAGCGGTTTCTAAATCCTGGTCGTGTATCCATGCCCGATATAGACCTGGATTTTCCTGATGACCGGCGCAGCGAGATGATTGAATACACCGCGAAAAAATATGGTGACGATAAAGTTGCACAGATTATCACCTTCGGTACATTAGGGGCCAGAGCTGCGATCCGAGATGTCGGACGTGTGATGGATATCCCACTCTCCGAAGTGGATAAGGTCGCCAAATTAATTCCTAATGTACCGGGAAATCCCGTTTCGATTGAGGATGCGATCATAGAGGTGGAAGAACTTGGAAAACTCTACCAGAGCACCAAATATTATCGCGAATTAATAGATACCGCAAAGAAAATGGAAGGCGTCGTGCGTAATGCTGGCACCCACGCGGCAGGCGTAATTATTACCGATAAACCTATCGTAGAATATATCCCCCTGAATCGCCCAACTGGAAGTTCTGCAGCCGAGAGTCCCGTCAAGACCGTGACCCAGTTTGCTATGTCAATCTTGGATGAATTGGGTTTGCTGAAAGTTGATTTCCTCGGATTGGCAACATTAACCATTATGGCCAAGGCATGTGAGTTGATCTACGAGCGCCATGGCGAGAAGTACAATCTTGGAAATATACCTATAGATGATCCACTGACATATGAATTATTAGGAAGGGGTGAAACTGCAGGCGTATTCCAATTTGAGGGAGCGGGTATGCGCCGCTGGTTGATGGAGATGAAGCCCAAGGAATTGTCGAACACAATCGCTATGGTTGCTTTATTCAGGCCTGGTCCAATGGATTTTATTCCCGCGTACGTCCGGCGCATGCACGGAGAGGAAGAAGTGGAATATCTTCATCCAACTCTTGAGCCGATTTTCGAAGAGACTTATGGATTTCCGGTCTATCAAGAGCAACTTATGTTCGCCGCCATCAACCTTGCTGGATATAATCCCTCGGAAGCTGATGATTTGCGGAAGGCGATATCGAAGAAAGATCGGGTGAAGTTAGAGGAACATGAGCAGAAGTTCATTAATGGTGCGGTAATAAATGCGATTCCTGAAGAAACCGCACAGGAGATATTTGGCGATTGGGAGGAATTTGCTAGATACGGTTTTAACAAAAGCCATGCAGTGGATTATGCAGTGATAGCCGTACAGACTGCATACTTAAAAGTTCACTATCCGGTTGAGTACATGACAGCTCTCCTATCTGTTAGCAAGAATGATTCGGGTAAGGTTTCATTTTATGCAGCAGATTGTCGGAGAATGGGGATTCCCGTTGAACCTCCAAACGTGAATGTAAGCGAATGGGATTTTACGATTGAAGACCGGCCAGGTAATGGTGAAAAAGAGAAAACCTCTGTCATCCGATTTGGATTGGGCGCCATAAAAAATGTTGGTCATGCTCCGGTCGATGCAATATTGGAACCGCGCAAAGATGGAGCTTTCCTTGATGTGAACGACTTTACGAGACGAGTTGATATGCGTCATGTAGGTCGCCGCGCTTTAGAGTGCTTAATTAAAGTCGGAGCCATGGACGAATTTGGCTCGAGAACCTCCATGATGGAAACTCTGGATAGAGTTATTTCCGTAAGCAGTTCGCATTTCCGCGCGGCTGAGGCTGGACAAATAAGTTTGTTTGGTAGCCATACCGGTGTTGTAGATGATATTGAACTACCAGAGACAACCATTGAGTTGAGCAAGCGTGAAGTCCTAGATTGGGAACGTGAATTATTAGGTCTTTACGTGTCTGATCATCCATTAAATCCCATCATGGATGAATTAAGGGATGTTGTAACCCACTTTTCCAGCCAACTTTCAGAGGTCGAACCAAAGGAACCTGTCCGTGTGGCGGGTATGATAACTCGGGTGAGACACCATCAGACCAGGACAGGTAAAGCGATGGGTTTTGTCACGATCGAAGATATCCAGGGTGTCATAGATCTGGTTATTTTCCCGCGCACCTGGGAGCGGGTTTATGAATTAATCGAGTTCGACAAGGTTATTCTGGTGGATGGCCGGGTCGATGAAACGGGTGCTGATCCTAAGGTGCTGGTTGATCGCGTGAGCAGGGAAATAAAGAGGACATCCGCGGTTTCCTATTCTACAAGGGAGAGAGATCAGCGATCGGTGAACCGAAAAGAGAAACGGGAGGACATAGGCTCACTCAATGCTGATCGTGAGCCAAGTTCAGATCAGAAAACAGATCGTCCTGCAGTCATGGATGAATCTATTCCAGTCTCAACTTCAGCAACCACGGATGGCGGTACGCAAGGCGAGAATGATTTTGATCCCGGTCAAGCATTCGATGAAGTTGCGAATACAGGAGGAGATGCGCCTCCTCCCCCAGAAGAATTCCCATCGGAATGGGACTATCAGGGGATTGTGCTTGATAACCGCGACTCAGTCGCTGAGCAGGAGGATACAATCGAGGTTCAGGCTGGAGGTAGTGAGGACGAAGTTCCAGACGAAAAAACTGGTGAAGATAGAACTGCTGAAACAAGTGATGACTTTGACGAGCAGGACCGTGGAAATACTGATGGTATTTCCTCTGGAAGTGATGGTCTGGAGGCGGCTGCTTCAGTGGAGGAAATTAGGGTTGACAAGACATCACCACCTGAACCGGCTGCCAGTACTGATGAATCCCCTCCAGAGAGGGAAGTTAGCCTGCCTCCTTTTCTTTTATCTCCCAAGCCGCCAATCGGGGAAGAAGGTGATATTCACATGCTCACGGTTATCTTGCGGAGCAGGGGAGATAAAGCACGCGATGAGCTGCGATTACGTCGGATTCATGGGATCATCACCTCTTATCCAGGGAAAGATCGTTTTGCCGTGCAAATGTTTGAACGTGGTCGCGTATATTTGTTAGAATTCCCAAACTATACGGTGGGATTGTGTGACGAGATGCTGGATCGCCTGTACCGACTGGTAGGCCGGGAAAACACACACATCGAAAAAATTACATTTCAATAAAAAGCTTTACTGAAAAAAGGTGCCAACCAAGGCGGGAGGCTTTCTCCGTGCGGACTATTCTCATCTGGTAAAGTGAGGCAGTTCAAAACCACCAGTTGGAGACATCTATTCACTGGTCATAATGAAGAGTGGCAGCTTTTCGAAGCTCTTGTAATGGGGGCGTAGACGTTCCATGTTATAAAACTTATTAACATCAACGAATTTTTTTGTGCTTGTGACGACTTCAATCGGCAGGTTATCATAGCGTCCGTTCTTCAAAACGACGAGGCGTCCGTGGACTCCTTGTAAAATCAAATCAAGAGCCAGGTTACCATATGCCATCGGAACGATGGAATCAATCGCATCAGGATCACCGCCCCTCACCATGTAGCCAATTTTTTGATTAACAGTGCTTATTTTTTCCCCCCGATTAAATTTGGGAGATAATTCTTTCAAATTCTCAGAGACCAGATCGCCGATCCCACCCAATTTCTTGTGCCCGTAGGCATCCGTGGTCCGGCTATCGAACACCATCTCTCCACCTTCGAACATTGCACCCTCCGAGACGATAACAATGGAGTACAGGCTTGGATTTTTCAATCGATCAAAACTTAATAATTCAGTCAGATGCTCTATGTTAAATTTGTATTCAGGAATAACGCATCTGTTGGCCGCACCCGCCATCGTTGGAAGCATTGCCGTAAAACCTGCATAACGACCAAATACCTCCAGAACAAGAAAACGCTCGTGAGACCCAGCAATGGTCCGAAGGTTGTTTGTCATTTGGATGGTTCGGGTGATGCACGTGCTGAAGCCAATACAGTAATCTGTACCGGGAACATCGTTATCCATCGTTTTTGGTATGGCGATCACCTTGATGCCTTGTTTGTACAGGTGTACGCCGTAGCTTAGCGTGTCGTCGCCACCGATCGGGATCAAGTAGTCAATACCCAACCAATCCAGGTTTTTAATGACCTCATCTGTCAAGTCATTTTCCTCATCGGTATATTGATCTCGCAAATGTTCTGGAACCGCGTCCTTTTTAACGTGGCTTGGGCGCGTACGCGATGTGTGGAGGAAAGTCCCGCCAGTCCGGCCAGCCCGGTTTACAATTTCCTCTGTTAATTCCAGGCAGTTGCGACTGTTATCTGCTTTTTCATCTCGGATGATATCGATGGTGCCTCCCCATCCTCGTCTAAATCCAATTACCTTGTATCCCTCTCGTAAAGCGCGGAATGTTACACCGCGGATAGCAGGGTTCAGGCCTGGCACATCTCCACCACCTGTAAGAATACCAATGACGCCCTTTGTTTTTATAATTTTAGCCATACTTCTCCTCCAAAGTTGTGATGAAATTCAAGATCATCGTGAAACCATGTTTGGGTAGATCAAATCCTGTTTGGATGTTCCTTCTTTTCTAGCCAGCAGACATTATGGTTCTGTGCTGGTAGATGAAGCGCGAATGTAAGAAATCCTGCAATTGACCGTTTATATCCAATTGGGTTCGTGGTAGATACCAAAGGTGTCTTTCATTACATCTACGATTTCTCCCAGGGTTGCGTAAGCCCGGACGGCTTCTAAGATATACGGCATTGTATTTTCTGTTCCCTGGCAGGCAATTCTCAATCGATCGAGCGCCTGACCAACACGACCAGAATCGCGTGTCGATCTCACGTGTTGTAAGCGTTCGATATGGCGTTTATATCCCTGGGGATCCATTTCCAGGATCGGGATTGTGATGGGATTATTGTCGTTGTAAGAATTAACGCCAACAATATTGCGTACGCCCTCATCGATCTCCCGCTGGTACCGGTAAGCGGAGTCGGCGATTTCGCTCTGGAAGAAGCCTCGTTCGATGGCCGGTAGCATCCCGCCCATTTCTTCGATGCGCCGGAAGTAATCGTATGCCTGATTTTCGATACGATTTGTCAATTCTTCCAGGAAGAAAGAGCCGCCAAGTGGATCAACCGTGTTTGCTACACCCGATTCCTCTGCGATGATCTGTTGTGTGCGGAGTGCGATAGTCACCGCGTGTTCGGATGGAAGCGCCAGGGCTTCATCCATGCTGTTGGTGTGCAACGATTGGGTTCCCCCCAACACAGCAGCCAGTGCCTGGATCGCCACCCGCACAATGTTGTTCTCCGGTTGTTGGGTTGTCAAGGAGACACCCGCAGTCTGCGTATGGAAGCGCATCAACCAGGAACGAGGATTAGTTGCCCCGAACGTCTCTCGCATCTCGTGAGCCCAAATGCGTCTGGCGGCACGATATTTTGCGATCTCTTCGAAGAAATCGTTATGGGCGTTAAAGAAGAAAGACAGGCGTGGTGAAAATTGGTCGATGTCCAGGCCGCGATCCAAGGACCAGCGTACGTACTCCATACCATCCGCGAGCGTAAATGCCAGCTCTTGGGCAGCAGTTGAACCGGCTTCCCGTATGTGATAGCCAGAGATACTGACGGTGTTCCACTGAGGGACCGTAGAAGTACCGAATTCAATGGTGTCTATCACAAGGCGCATGGAAGGCTCGGGTGGGAATATAAATTCTTTCTGGGCAATATATTCTTTCAAGATGTCATTCTGGGTTGTCCCGCGTAATCGGTCGGGGTCGATACCCTGTTTCTCCGCAGCCGCGATATACATGGCCCAGATGATCGCCGCAGGTGAGTTGATTGTCATGCTTGTTGATACTTTGTCTAGAGGGATATCATCCAGCAGGATCTCCATATCCTTCAAGGAGGAAACCGCGACTCCACACTTGCCTACTTCACCCAGGGATTCTGGTGCATCGGCGTCGTATCCCATTAAGGTCGGTAGATCAAAGGCGATGGACAACCCGGTTTGCCCTTGATCGAGGAGGTATTTGAATCGCTGATTCGTCTCCTCGGCTGTGCCGAAACCTGCGAACATGCGCATAGTCCACTGTCTGCTGCGGTACATGGTAGGATGAATACCACGGGTGAAGGGGTACTGCCCTGGTAGACCCAGATTGGCCAGATAGTCCAAATCTTCGACATCAAGAGGTGTGTACAGACGTCCAATTGGCTCAGAAGAAGTCGTGATGAACTTCTTTTTATTCTCAGGCAATCGAGCCTGGCTTGGTTTTAATGTGGACTCTTTCCAGTCCACTAGAGCTTGCCGGTCTTGATCTAGTTTTCTGCGATTGTACATAAAGACAGTCTCCTATAGTTGCAAATCGGACTCATCACTTGCCTGCTCTGAACGAGAGAATGATATTTTAACATGAGAATGTAAAGGCATCATTATCAGCATCTTCTTCGATTGTAATGCTGCTACCTAGTATTACAGCGCTATGTCGCGACATGATAGATGAAGATGGATGAAAAAATACTTAAAAACACCGGTTTGGTGCCGTAATCTAACAGAGGCTTGAAGCTTTTTTCTAAGCCTCGCTTTTTTTTTGGGCATTTTTCCTGAACCTTGCACTGTACTACTAGTGTTCCGTCAAACATCATTGTTTAGATTAAAAAGATTGTTCACGGAATACTTTAAGCTTAACTAAGCAGCCTGTCACAGGATCTCTATCTAATTCATTCACACTTGACAAAGCACTAATCTACCGGTAGTTCAAAAAAGTTTAAGATTGCCGGCGCAACATCCATCAGGTTATGGATGGAATTAATAAAATCGCGCCGCAAATGGGGTGCCCCGATCAACAGTAACGGAACAGGATTAGTTGTATGCCTGCGAGTGCTCAGATCTTCCATGTTCCCGTGGTCCGAAGTGATGAGTATTACGCCTGCACTATTGTCCCAATTGGAAACCAGGCCGTCCAAAACCTGGTCGAGTGTGATTAACAGCTGGCAGGCATTCTCCATATCCTGGTGGTGGCCTGCGTAATCACTCAGCCAATACTCGAAAAATGAAAATTCATACTCATCGGATAATGTGGCAAGGCGCACGCCGGCTTGATAGGGGGTGATGATTGGAGTGTCATCCAACTTCAACCGATCATGCCATCCTTGGGCTGTATAGTCCGCGGATAATGCCTGACCAGCATTCAGGTCCTGGCTGGTTTTTAAAGATATGCCAGCACTGATTACCGCTTGGGGTATGACTGAATACAAGCGGCGACCTGATTTAATCGCATCGAAGTAGCTGTCTGGATATGCATTAAGCAGGGCAGTTTTTAATCCTGCATTGTGAAACTGCTTGAATAAATTTCCGTTACGCAATGTGTTCACCACGATTTCATTAGGCCAGGGTCCAAAATGGTAACCAACAGCTTCAGGTACATTTTTCCCTGTCAATAAAGCAGCTTGACCCGTCGCTGATTGAGGTACTCCTTTAATTCCAAGACCGGCATCTATGGATAGCAGCGATGCGCTGAGAGTATGTCGTGGTGCGCTACCTTGAATTAATCTCCGTCCTCCCAACATGTTTTGGAGCACCGGCATATCCACTCGTGCAAATGGATTGCTCGCAGGATCATTTTTTCCTAAACCAATACCATCAATGAAGAAGAACAGTAATTTCATAATTTACCACCAAAATTAAAATGAAAGAAAATTGGTAACAAGTCAGCCGGAAGGTATTGGGGGTGTGGTTTTTGGGGGACGAAGCCCCTAAAAACCACACCCCGCCCACCCCTACCTGGGAAAGCTGAGCAGTTACGAAAATTGAATTGAGTTTTCGTTATCTGCTTCCTTAGCTGCGTATCTCAGCCACACAGATGCTTGTCGACCGCGCTCCATTCCATCTTGTCTCGATGTGAGCGACAGGGCTTTAGAAAATGAATCAAAATCTGTCTCCGTTAATCCGGTTGAATTCTCCTCTGAATCAGCTATCCAGGCGTAAAGCATGAACGACCCTGTTGGAGATAATAGCCGGTCCAAATTACGTATATAATCCACTTTCCCTTGCTTAGAGAGGCTGTGAAAACATCCGATATCTAAGATGAGGTCGAATTCACCATTAATTGTTTTTAGCTGTGTGACGTCATCGACAAAAAAATCTATATCTATGCCTTCCTGGCGGCTTTTTTTGCGGGCCTGGCGAATCGGCTTACTTACAAAATCAACACCGGTTGTCTGCCATCCGTTCCTGGCAAGGGTTATAGCATTTGTACCGGTCCCACAACCTAGGTCTAAAGCTCGGCCAGGGGGATGCTGGTGAATAAATTCAAGCAGTTCAGGTGGAGATATACCCGTATCCCAAACTGGTTTTTTAATATAAAGAATTGAAAAGAGGAAGCGTTTAAATAAATTCACAGCAGCATTTTTGGCATAATCTAAGGTTAGAGGATGATTTTACACTAGATTTCAGAAATTAATGTATAAAAAGTTACTCTCAAGCTTGTCAACCTGACTGAGATAACTTACAATCAGGGATTGGTTGAATAAACTACTGATCCTTGCATTGAAGGCTAAACCCAATCAGCGATCAAACAACGCAAGAGACGTTTAGTAACTTATGCAACGATCAGTAACTCAAAGCGAATATAAAACAATCGCCTTGTGATAGATATCAACTGAAAATATATTAATGTGGAAAGGTTGTGTCAATGAAAGAATATACAACAGATTTTATTCGAAATATTGCATTGGTGTCACATAGCAGCGCTGGGAAAACCATGTTGGCGGAAGCGTTTGTGCATTTTACCGGCGCCTCGACTCGTCTTGGGAGAGTTGAAGATGGGTCAACAATAGCAGATTTTGAGGATGAGGAAATTCGACGAGAAATTTCCCTGTCAACAGCGGTCATTCCAGTTGAATATAATGATCATAAGGTAAACCTGCTGGATACGCCTGGTTATACGGATTTTGTCGGCGAAGTGATATCAGCATTACGAGTTGTAGATGGGGCGTTAATCTTAATTGATTCTGTCGCTGGGGCTGAAGTTGGCTCTGAAATCGCATGGAATTACTGCGATGAATTTAAGTTACCGCGCTTCGTGGTTATCAATAAGATGGATCGTGACAATGCAAATTTCCAAAAGGCGCTCGAGTCTATCCAGGTGATGTCTGATACACGGTTTATCCCCGTCCAGGTGCCATGGGGTGAAAAGGGAGATTTTCAGGGAATACTAGATTTGCTGACCATGAAAGCATATCCGGGTGATGGAGCTAACCCACAGGAAATCCCGGAGGAATACGTTGATGAAGTTGAAACTGCTCGCATGGAATTGATAGAGGCGGCTGCCGAAGGTGAAGACGAGCTGCTGGAAAAATATCTCGAAGGCGAGGAGCTGAATGCTGATGAGATTCTATATGGACTGCGGAAGGTAGTTCTGAGCGGCTCATTTGTTCCTGTGTTTGTTACTGCTGCTACAGCAGAAATTGGGCTGGCACCTTTATTAGACGCAATTTTGAGTCTAATGCCTGCTCCATCTCAGGTACCACCTGTAGTCGCCCAGGGAAAAGATGGCGATGAAGAACTTATTGCCTCTGATAGCGGACCTTTGGGCGTATATGTGTGGAAGACAACCGCAGATCCCTTTGTTGGCAAGATTACATACTACCGGATATATTCCGGAATGATGAATTCTGATTCAAGGGTTTGGAACCAGAATAAGGGAACGGAAGAGCGTCTTGGAGCTTTGCACTTATTGCGTGGGAAAGAACAGATCAGTGTGAAAGTTGTGCATGCAGGTGATATTGCCACTGTCTCCAAGCTGGGTGAAACTTCTACGGGTGACACCCTCTGTGATCGCGGTCATCCGCTGACATTGCCGGTGCCGGATTACCCCAATGCCTTATATCGAGCGGCGGTTTTCCCAAAAACACAATCCGACTCCGCTAAAATCAGTCCTACCCTCGCTCGTCTGAGCGAAGAGGATATGACCCTTTCATGGCAACAGGATTTAACCACACACCAGACGCTTCTACAAGGAATGGGAGACCAACACATCGATGTTGCTATTCGAAAGGCAGAGTCAAAGTTCCAAACTACACTCAGAACTGAAGAACCGCGCGTTCCTTATCAGGAAACAATCACAAAAAAAGGGGATGCTAAATACCGGCACAAGAAACAAACCGGGGGCGCTGGTCAATTTGCAGAGGTAGCCATGCGTATTGAACCTAACCAGGAAGATGATTATACCTTTAGTAACGATGTGTTCGGAGGATCAATCTCTCAAGGCTACATGACTGCGATTGAAAAAGGAATCAAAGCAGTTATGAAGGATGGTGTTATTGCTGGCTATCCAATCAAGAACTTCAGTGTTTCTGTATACGATGGCAAGGAGCATCCTGTTGATTCAAAGCCAGTTGCTTTTGAAATTGCCGGGCGTGAAGCATTCAAAGAAGCAGTAAGGAGAGCAGCACCTGTACTACTCGAGCCGATCATGGATGTTCGGATCACAGTGCCAGATACCAATATGGGTGATATCCTTGGGGATATGAATACTCGCCGTGCTCGTGTACAAGGTATGGACACCGAGCGAAGTCGCTCTGTTGTCACTGCTCAAGTTCCACTGGCTGAACTGCAGCGTTACACGACTGACCTACGCTCCATTACCGGGGGGCGTGGTGTATTTACTATGAGTTTTTCGCATTATGAGGTCGTTCCTTCGCACATCGCTCAGGAGGTAATCGACGCCAAGCAGAAGGAAGATGAGAAGGATGAGTAGAGTAGAAATCGGTGGCACTCCGCCACCGATTTTTTTTACGTTTATTCTTTCACTTTACTGAAAATTGGTGCCAACCAAGGCGGGAGGCTTTTTCCGTTTGGAAGTAGTTTTTTTGTGGACTCTTCTTTGAATTCTGGGCAACTGGCATACAAAAGGGGAGCCCTATTTTTATATGCTTTGCGCTGCAGCACCTTCCTGATGAACGCGAATGGTGTTTGATCGCTTTATGACCAGAGTCAATACTTACAAGCGGGTCAGAAAATCTCCGCTTTGATGAATTACCATCATAATTTCTTCAATGGATCTGCCAAATTTAATTTGATGAAAATCACCGGTGCTAAACCGGTGACCCACAAGCCTATCGCTGCATAGCGAATATACCGAAAAGTATAGGCTATTATGTTTTTCCCGCCCGGGAAAATGAGAGAGAGACCGAAGTAAAGAATAACAAGTCCAATTAAACCGATAATAAAACGAACTGCACGTTTCCAAATATTTCCCCCTGCATCGAATCCACCACGCGTATTCAATAAGACAGCCCCTACCGAAAAACCAAAAAACGCTCCCATACTTGTAATTACTCCTTCCAATGCGAGCGGGTCTATAGGCGTGGTAGGAGCTGCGGCCGCGGCGTTGGTGATCCAATCTTGAGGTAATTCCCAATCTCCAAGAAGAAAAATTGCCAGTGATGCCAACAGTATGATCGTAAGTGAGAAAAGAAATGCGGCAACCGTTTGTTTTATTGAACCGATTTTTTTGAGCCAGGTTAACAGCGGTTTCTCAAGCCATAAATACAAGGTAAGTATCAATACCCCAATCAACCAACCAAGCAGTACATCGTGAAAGAAATGAAGTCCCAGATAGATGCGAGAGAAGCCGATCAAGAATATGACCCCGATTGATAATACCCAATACCAGGTACGTTTTGCCCAAAGGGCGATCGTTCCCCAAAATACGACTGAATTTTGTGCGTGACCGGAAGGTATGCCAAATGATGTTTCGGGTAGGTATGCAGTTACGCGATCGTCAATCCAGTAGGGGCGCGGTGAATGGATGGCAATTTTTAGCACATTATTTATGCCAATACTTACCATCAGCAATAATCCTACTCTCAGTCCAAGACTTGAGTTTACACACCAGTACAACGCTGGTGCAAGGAAGATATAAAATTCCTCGACGCCGAGGTATGTGAAAAATGACATCACAGGTATAAGCCCTTCTCCTAACCCTTGGATGAACAATGTGATTTCAATCCCGATCTCATAAATAATTTCCACGATGCCTCCTCCTTAATTTTCACTACGCTCGGACAGATTTAATCTTAACCGGTGAGAATAATAGTGTAATTATAATCCCAGCACAGATGAGAATAAAGCTGGTTAAGTAAATCGTCTCAGGATTTTGGGTATAGAGATACCCTGCGATGGGAGGGGCCAAAATGATCGCTATAGAATTTGTAGTTTCTACTGTCCCGAAAGCCAGGCCCATGTTTGCGGCACTGACAAGAGAGCGTACCTGGGCGCTGACGAGAGCGCGCGCGGTCTGGTAGCTGCCCATGAGCATATAACCGAGTATGTACCAGGGAATACCGGTCCCTTGCCAGATAATAAGTGTAAATAATCCCATAGCTACCTGGGCTAGAATAAAACCAAAGGATGCACTCAGTCTGCCCAGTGTCAGGTTTAAGAACACCACACCCGCACGTCTAACTGAAAGCAATATTCCAATTTGAATGAGATTGACCGCGCGCTCGTTTAGCAAGAAATTTTGGGATAGTGGTTGGGGTAAGTAAAGGGCGAACATGACGAAAAATACAACTTGCAGATACCGAATGTAACGCGCTGTGAATATCTCGCGCTTGATGGATCTTTTCTCGCCAGGGGGAAAATTCTCGACTGGTTGAGAGCGGATATTGAGAATGATGAGAGTCGAAATCACAAATATGATCGCAGCCAGCATAAAATTGTAGCGCAGACCGATGTTCTCGCCAATCCAACCACCCAATAATGGTCCTCCTATTGCTCCGAGGTTGAAAGCGGCTGAGGTAATAGTAAGAACGCGTCCCACAGTTAATTTACCGCGCGCGGCTGTAACATAGCTGTTTAAAGGGGAAATTACAAAGGCAGTAACTGCATAAAGTGCGCTGCCGATGACAAATATCTGGATTGAATTCGCCAGTGCCATAACCCAGAGTGCAGTTGATCCAAGAAGCCAGGCTGCGATCAGTAATGGTCGACGACCGAAACGATCCGCAAGGTATCCAGCCGGTATGTGGGCAATACTCATAGCTAACCCAATGCCACCCATAATCGCACCGATTAACAACGGACTCGCACCGAGCTCCTCTAGATACAGAGGCTGGAAAAGTAAAAACAAGCCTTCTCCGAAGCCCCAGGTTGTTATCGCCAGAATGACCAGCTTAAGGTCGCGGTTCATGATGTCGTTTTGATTTCATTCACTCTAGAGATGAATTTTTCAGCCTGTTGAAACACTTGGCATTTTTTTGGTGTACCCATATAGCCGTGGACAAGCAAGCAGCTAGTTGATCCGCTCGGGATGAAGAATGGTTCGACGGATGGGAATTATTGGGTTCAGGCATATCAGTGGTTAATTACATGCAGCGCTCGGGGTAGATTGGTCAGGCTTTCGCCCCCGGTATCTGTGACCAAAACATCATCTTCAATGCGCACGCCGCCACGGCCTGGCAGATAGATGCCCGGTTCGACCGTAAAGGTCATGCCTTGTTTGAGAGGAAGCTGGTTGTCGCTGCGAATATAGGGTGGTTCGTGTCCTTCCATACCGATACCGTGACCGGTGCGGTGGGTGAAATATTGACCGTAGCCGGCATTTTCGATTACGATACGAGCGGCTTGATCTACCTCAGAAGCAGTTGCACCCGGCCTTATGATGCGCCTGCCTGCAATATTGGCCTCGTTGACGGTTTCTGCAATTAACGCATATTCTGGATCTACTTCAACCATTGCAAATGTGCGCGTTATATCCGAAATATAACCCATATACGAGGCTCCCCAATCGATAACCAGCAGATCACCTTCCTTCAAGATCCGATTTGTTGGGGTTGCGTGAGGATTAGCGCTGTTAGCTCCACCCGAGACGATTGGCGAAAATGGAAATTGCGGATCGGAGCCAGCTTTGAGGAGTTGTAAAGTCAGCTCATTAGCGATCTGACGCTCGCTAACACCTATCTTTATGGATGGTAAAGTGTTTGATAATGCGTTTTGAGCAATGTCCACCGCTCTGCGCATAGCCGATATTTCTTGTTCGTCTTTATGCATTCTCAGGGAGGGTATCGTGGTGTTATCGGGAATAATTTGTGCGCCTGGGGCGGCTTTCTGGATAAAAGATAATTCCAGGTACCTAAGCCGCCGCGGTTCCACGCCGATAGTTGGAGTTTCCGATGCGCTGTCTTCGCGCGCAAACTTCATTGCTGCGTTGAAAACACTTTGCCAGGTTAACGGATTTTCTCCGTAGGGGAAGGCCTGGACGGAAAATGATAGGGCTTCCATCTTTTGGGTCTCTAATTCCGGGAGAATAATGCTCGGTGGATTATCGGTAGTTAATATTACGACAACCGGTCTTTCTGAGAGATGAAAATGCATTCCGGTAAAATATATTAAGCTGGGGCCAGGATTCAGGATCAGAGCATCTAGTTTTTCATTTTTTAACGCTGTGGTTAATTTCTCCTGGCGAGCCTGATAGATATTTCCTTTTTTATTTTCTTGGGGATCAGATGGGTAAGACATGGATATCTCCTCGGCTAAAACGGAAATGTTAAATAACAAAATCGATTATAGCCTTAACCCAGTATTGTTGGTAGCCTGGTGTTCCGTCCGATATCATAGTCGTAATTATTTAGATTACTCACGGAACACTTTTAGCTTCATTAAGCAGCTTCGTCAAGCGGCTTGTGACCGGATTATCAAATACTTCAATTATGCTTGGCTAAGCATTGGCAGTGAATAATTTCGACAATCAGTAGTAGTAAAGATAAATAGTGTTATCCGTGCTAAAATATTCTTATGTATGAATTACCGCTGTTCCCGTTAAATACAGTGCTTTTTCCGGGAATATCGTTAAGGCTGCAAGTTTTTGAACCCAGATACCGGATAATGATATTAGATTGCCTGGACACACGTACGCACTTTGGTGTTGTTTTGATCCGGAAAGGCATGGAAACCTTCGATCCATCGGTAGAACCATATCGGGTAGGTTGTACAGCCCAAATGATGCAGGTTGAGAAGGTGGACGAAGAGAGAATTAACATCCGGACTATCGGTATTGAGAGATTCCGAATCCTATCTATTGACCGAACTTCAAAACCCTATCTATCGGGTATTGTCGAACCACACCCCTTGATCAGCCAGGACCGGTTGGAGATCGTTCAAAAGGCTGGAGTATTGAGCGAATGGGTCCAGCGATACCTAAAAATACTGAAAGAATCTGGTGTTGATCATTACCATATCGATCAAGCCCCGTATGAACCCATCAAATTTGCTTATCTGGCGGCAGCACTTTTACGAATACCGCTGAAAAAGAAACAAGATATCTTAGCCATAAAGCAGGCTGCTGATCTTGTCGAAGACCTGTGTGTGATCTATCGTCACGAATTAGCGATCCTGAAAGCCTTGCTATCTAATGGTTTCGAAAGTGTAGGTACTTTCTCGAAGAATTAAAATGGCGGCGCTTGACACCCAAGTTGCTTACGTATACAATACATTTCGCTCAGAGACAGGGGCCTGTAGCGCAGTTGGGAGCGCGCATCAATCGCACTGATGAGGTCGCGGGTTCGAATCCCGCCAGGTCCACTGGTTGACGGAAATTAGTTTTAAGATTAAAATACCGTCGCTTTTCAGAAGAAAGCCTGGGCCCATGGCGCAGCTGGGAGCGCGCCTCAATGGCATTGAGGAGGTCGTGGGTTCGAGCCCCACTGGGTCCACTCGCATCATCATCCTGTCAACTGGTGTGCCAGTTGACAATTTTTTATAAGGTCATAGCAGGAGTAGTAGGTCATCTATCAGCGAGTCGGGAGAGCGAGGTGTGAGCCCGGCGAGGTGCCCATAGAGCACAACATCTTTACGTTTGGACTGAACTCGCCTGCTGCCCCACAGGATTGGGGTAGACTTCACCTGTGAGAAAGATGGGAGTAAGATCCATATTGGGGGGACAGCTACTGACTGGTCTTTACTTCATAAACGTAGCCGGTGACGGAATTCGCCCGTTAGCGCGAACCTGAGTGGTTATGCCAGGAGTGGACGATACATCCTGGGTATAATAATCGGGGTGGTACCGCGGAGGAATCCTTCGTCCCTGAATGGACGGAGGTTTTATTGTTTAAGATGTTTTGTTAGAGCATGTCCAAAACTAACCAGTGTGTGTTAATTGAGGTGCAAGATGAGTGCGCAATATAATAGATGGCCCACGTATAAACCTCAGGTAATTGAGCCCAGGTGGCAGAAAAACTGGGAAGAAATGGGGCTTTATCTTGCACAGGAGAAGAGCGATAGACCTAAGTACTATTGTCTTGATTTTTTTCCGTATCCATCCGGGGATGGATTGCATGTTGGACATTGCCGGAATTATATTCCTACCGATGTACTTTCGCGTTACCAGCGAATGAATGGTTATAATGTTCTGCATCCAATGGGGTGGGATGCATTTGGTGAACCAGCTGAGCAGTATGCTGTCACGCATGGTGTTCATCCCCGTGTTACAACCGATCAGAATACGGCAAACTTTCGACGTCAGATGACGATGATTGGCACCAGCTATGATTGGACACGCGAGATAGATTCATCTACCCCCGAGTTTTACCGATGGACCCAATATTTCTTCTTATTGATGTACCGAAATGGATTAGCTTACCGTGATACGAATTGGCAATGGTGGTGTTCGGGCTGTCAAACCACGCTATCCAGCCAAGAAGTGGAAGGGGGTGTGTGCTGGCGCGGGCATACTGGGGTAACGAAGAAAGAAATCCCGGCCTGGTATTTCCGGATAACAGCTTATGCGGATGAACTGTTATCAACACTGGATGATTTAGACTGGCCAGAGCGTATAAAACTCATGCAGCGTAATTGGATAGGGCGTTCCGAAGGTTGTGAAATTGTGTTCCAGACTGAAACCGGGGAACCTGTTCCGGTGTTTACAACCCGTCCCGACACCGTTTATGGTGTGACTTTCTTCGTCCTGGCACCAGAACACGAGCTGGTGGGGAAGCTCTTGGTAGATGAATATCGTGTACCGGTTCAGGAATACATCAGGCAGGTTGCCAGCATGAGTGAGATCGACCGTATGTCTGAGACCAGGGAAATCACTGGTGTATTCACTGGGGGGTATGTGATAAATCCTCTGAGCGGCGAGCGTATACCTGTCTGGTTGGGAGATTATGTCCTGCCAAGTTATGGTACAGGCGTGGTGATGGGGGTGCCGGCTCATGACCAAAGGGATTTCTTATTTGCTAAAAAATACGATTTACCAGTTAAGGCAGTAATAGCTCCACCAGGTTATCAAGGAGAATCCTTCCCAGAAGCTTATAACGATGCTGGTGTAATGATCAATTCCGGAAAATTTAATGAACTCTCCAACCAGGAAGGTATCCGAAAAATCACTGAATACCTGGCTGAACAGGACCTGGGTGGAGCAGCAGTGAACTATCGTATGCGCGATTGGTTGATAAGCCGTCAGCGATATTGGGGAACACCCATCCCTATCGTTTTATGTGAAGAGTGTGGAGAGGTTCCAATACCGGATGAACAATTACCTGTTCTGCTCCCACCGATGGAGAATTTTCAGCCGGATGCAAATAGACGTTCCCCATTGGCGCGCTTGCCTGAATTTGTAAACACATCTTGCCCATCATGCGGGGAACCTGCCCAGCGCGAGACGGATACGATGGGCGGTTTTGCCTGCTCATCATGGTATTTCTTACGCTTTACCAGCCCGAACTACGGTCTGGGACCATTTGAGCCAGATGCCATGAACTATTGGATGCCTGTGGACCTCTATGTAGGCGGTGCCGAACATGCTGTTCTCCACCTTCTATATTCGCGTTTCTGGACAAAGGTTCTGGCGGACGCCGGTTTGGTGCCTTTCAGGGAGCCATTTACAAAATTGTTAAATCAAGGGCAGTTGCTGGCACCCGATGGTCAGCGGATGTCAAAGTCACGCGGCAATGTCATCGCGCCCGATGAAATGGTAGAGGCGTATGGAGCGGATGCGCTGAGGGTTTATGAATTGTTTATGGCGCCGTTCGATCAAAATATCCTCTGGAGCGTTGACGGCATCAACGGACCGAGGCGATTTCTAGATCGCTTGTGGAAACTATATGGTGATTCTTATCGAGCCAGCGAACTTGAAACGAACGAAGACCCCGAGTTAGAACGATTGCTTCATAAAACCATCCACAAAGTTAGCGAAAGAATAGAAACGTTTCGATACAATACCATGATTTCTGCCGTCATGGAGTTCGTCAACGTATTGGTGGATAGGTACAGGACCGGTCATTGGCGTACGGCTACCTACTGTAAATCACTAGAGACATTGATCCTCTTGCTCGCTCCAACGGCTCCTTTTTTTGCAGAGGAAATTTGGCTTCTAACCGGGCACACGGGCAGTGTTCACCAACAGGAATGGCCGATTTGGGAAGATGCGTTGACCCAAGATCAGGTAATCCAAATCGCGGTCCAGGTCAATGGTAAGCTGCGCGATGTGATTGATATATCCGTCGATGCGAGCGAGGAAGAAGTTCAAACTCTGGCCCTCGATCTACCTGCTGTGCAAGGATACATTACGGGCAGCAAAATATCGAAGATGTTTTATGTCCCCGGCAAGGTAATAAATATTGTAACTGGCTAAACAAGATTTGCTAGATGGATCAGGAAAGAATGGAAAAAAATGACCGCCCTCAAGAACATGCAGCCGGTTATAGTTTCGGAGAAAGATGGAAGTATAATGATCGATCAGATTTCTTTCAACAGCCCGACGGGGCGTTTGTATAACCAACGCAGGTTAAAAAAGATGGTATAAGAAAAGGTAAACTGATTTATGTCAGGCTTTTTAATGCATATGGGATACGATCTTTGGTACGTGATCCAGGATTAGAGATCGAAGCAATCTGTGGTGACTGGAACTCAGAACCTGTATCAATGGAAACAAGAAAGATGGTGATCGTTGCAAGGAAATCGGGTGATTTGGATCAAAAGATCGGGATATAAAACTTCTTCCTGGTATAAGATTCTGCAAGCAGGCGCAATTTTTTTGGAGAAATGAATGACAAATCAAAAAATGTACAATCCGGCAGATATCGAACCAAAATGGCAGGCGCGTTGGGAAGCCGATGGTCTGTATGAATCAAATATTGATCACGATAGACCGAAGCACTACGCTCTGACGATGTTACCTTATCCTTCGGGTGAGCTGCACATCGGACACTGGTATGCAATGACACCATCGGATGCACGTGCCCGTTTTATGCGCATGAATGGATATAATGTGCTTTTCCCGATGGGGTTTGATGCTTTTGGGCTGCCGGCGGAAAATGCTGCTATCAAGAATAATATCCATCCTAAGGAATGGACATACGCTAATATAAACCGCATGCGGACCCAGTTACACAGTATGGGTGCGATGTTCGATTGGCGGAGAGAAGCCATTTCCGCAGATCCCGAATACTACCGCTGGACGCAATGGTTTTTCAACCAGTTGTATCGTTCTGGAAAAGCTTATCGGAAGATGTCCCCGGTAGATTGGTGCCCGCACTGCAATACAACGCTGGCTCGGGAACAGGTATGGGGAGAAGACCGGCATTGCGAACGATGTGGGACTCAGGTGATAAAAAAAGACCTTGAGCAGTGGTTTTTCCGCACGACTTCGTATTCGGACGAGTTGTTAGATTTTGAGTCCATCGATTGGCCTGATAGAGTACGGCTTTTACAAACCAATTGGATCGGACGTTCGGAAGGTGCTGCGGTTATTTTTCAAACTGAACAAGGCGACGGTCTTGAGGTGTTCACTACCCGACCGGATACCTTATGGGGAGCAACTTTTATGGTTTTGGCCCCTGAGCACCCTCTGGTATCGAAAGTGACCTCCCAAGAACAGAAATCAAACATTGAAGATTACGTACAGCAAGCAGTACGCCAGACGGATATTCAGCGCGAATCGGCAGAAAAAGAAAAGACGGGCATATTTACCGGTGGATATGCAATCAATCCGGTAAATAATGCTCGCATTCCGATCTGGATTGCTGATTATGTTTTGATGACTTACGGCACAGGTGCGATCATGGCTGTTCCGGCACATGACGAGCGTGATTTCGAATTCGCATTAAAGTACAGCCTTCCAATTTTGCCTGTTATAGATCGACCGGATGGTTTAACAAAGTCTTTCGTCCCGGATAAATCGGTTAAAAAGGGGTTTGGTTCGGTATTGCAAAATGCATCGATACCCTTTGAAGAGCAAATGGGTGGTTTTTATGTCTCAATTCCAAAGGAAAAGATTGCCGAGTATGTTGATATCGCCCAAGAGTATGTCCGCCAGGATGCCTGGATTGATATTATCGGTACCGAATGGTTGTTCGTGTTTCCGGGGGAGGTCGTTGGATGGGATTCGGTGGAGAGTGATGCGGTGATTTTGGACCGGTGTAAAGCTCTTGAAGTAGGAGTAAGAGAATATCGAACAATAATGGAAATGTTGTGGTCGTGTGAATTTTATCGTGATACTCTCAATCATCATGAGTATGGCGTGATGATTAATTCAGGCGAGTTTAGCGGGACACCCGGAGAAACGGCCGTCCAAAAAGTGACCGAATGGTTGGCGGAGCAGAACAAGGGGAAGTTCGAAATTAATTATCGCCTGCGGGATTGGCTAATTTCTCGACAACGCTACTGGGGTACACCGATCCCGATTGTCTATTGTGACGATTGTGGTGTGGTTACGGTGCCCGATGTGCATCTACCAGTACTGCTGCCCGACGATGTCGAATGGCTTCCTACGGGAGAGAGTCCACTCAAACTGCACCCAACATGGAAATATGTAGAATGTCCCGTGTGCGGCGAACCGGCTGAACGAGAGACGGACACCATGGATACCTTCATGTGTTCCTCGTGGTACCATCTACGTTACCTCAGCCCTCGCTATGATCAAGGGCCGTTCGATGCGGATGAATACGATTACTGGATGCCCGTAGATACATACACAGGTGGGATCGAGCATGCCACAATGCACTTAATTTACACGCGCTTTTTCCATAAGGCCGGCAGAGATATGGGTGTAATGAAAGGATCAGAACCGATGGTGCAGCTGCGCAACCAGGGCATCATTTTGGGTGAAGATTCGGAAAAAATGTCGAAGAGTCGTGGCAATGTCATTTCTCCGGATGATCTCGTGGCCCAATATGGCACGGATGTAGTACGGGCGTATCTGATGTTCTTCGCTCGTTGGGATATGGGCGCGCCATGGAACAGCAAAGGAATCGGGGGGACAGCAAGATGGGTTCGGCGTTTATGGGTGCTGATTACAGGAGACTTACCTGGACCGGCACGAGCAGCCAAAGCCGACCCAAATGTGTTGAAAGGGTTGCGTCGTAAAGTCCATCAAACGCTTCGGCAGGTAACGCACGATTTTAACAGTTTTGAGTTCAACACGGTCATCTCTGGGCTGATGGAGCTGTTGAATGATATGTACCGGGCAATGGACGGAGGTGCGGTTGGGACGCAAGAATGGGATGAGGCTGTCGACATTTACCTTCGCATGGCGGCCCCGGTGATTCCGCATGTAACAGAAGAACTCTGGGAAAAGCTCGGAAAACCATATTCATTGCATAATCAACCCTGGCCGGTTGTTGATGAGGCCGCCGCAGCCGACGAACAAATGATCCTTGTCGTGCAGGTGAATGGAAAAATCCGTGATCGTTTGCCGCTTCCTGTGGATACCACAGAAGAGCAGGCAAAAGAAGCCGCCTTAAACAGTGATGCCGTGAAAATATATATCGACGGAAAAGCTCTCCGTAAGGTTATCTATGTTCCAGGCAGGTTGGTAAATATTGTGGTTTAATGTTCTTGAAATGGGTGGGCTTGTATAGTATGTCGCTGCCCAGCTCTTTGAACGACAGTGGATAAGATATTATGCGCTTTGATGAGTTGAACTGGTTTGATATCGAAAAGTATCTCGCTGTAGATAATCGTCTGATGCTTGTAATTGGCGCTTGTGAACAGCATGGATATCTGAGCCTGCTCACAGATGTGAAGATTCCCCTGGCAATTGCTGACGCTGCCAGTAAACTGAGCGGGGTAATTGTGGCGCCTGAGGTTAATTTTGGTATTTCCCCATATTTTTTGGCGTATCCAGGCACGATTAGTTTACGAGTTCAGACAATGTTGGACATCATAGAAGATATCCTTCGTTCAATCTACAATCAAGGTTTCAGACGCATAATAATCCTCAATGGACATGGGGGCAACGACGGGATTAGAGGCCGTATATATGAACTGGCAAACGAATTGGATGACTTAGCCATACGATGGTATGCATGGTGGCAATCTCCCAGTATTGAGGAAATCGCAATTAGATATGACCTCAGACCTTCGCATGCGAATTGGCTGGAAGCATTCCCATTTACCAGGGTGTCTGAGATACCAGATGGGAAAAAAACGCATCCAAAGGTTCCAGGATTAGTTGGATCCGCTGAGGCGAGAGCCATCTACGGAGATGGCGTTTTTGGAGGGGCATATTCAGTAGATGATAATATTATGGAAGAAATTTTCCAGGCTGCTTTAGGTGATGTGCAAAATTTGCTGCGTTTCGAATGATTGCAGCCCAAAAGCTCCTTTTCTAAAGTTTGACCGAAAAGCGGCTCTTTGTTAAAATGTTGTTACGGATGCCAGATGGAGGTGATACCATGACACTCAAAAAAGTAATCGTTGCAGATAATGCTCCCAAAGCGATTGGTCCTTATTCAGCAGGAATTCGAGTTAACAATTTCGTTTTTACTGCCGGGCAGTTAGGGATTGATCCTGATTCAGGAGAACTCGTCCCTGGTGGGATAGAGATGCAAACACGCCAGGCGTTAGCAAATTTGACAAACATACTTGAGGCTGAAGGTTTATCCCTTGATAATGTAGTGAAAACTACCGTCTTCCTGCAAGACATCAATGAATTTGGACGCATGAATGGCGTGTACAAAGAATTATTTTCTGGTGAATACCCTGCCCGTTCGGCTGTACAGGTCGCAGCTTTACCAAAAGGTGCTGTAGTGGAAATTGAAGCCATTGCCATTTTTGAATGATGCTGACAATCGAAGTGGAATTATTGTTCGCTCTTAAATATTGCCATATTTCTTGACATTCCGAAAATGTTATGCCTGGTGAGTTGATCCTTGTCGTAAACGGAAAGCCGAATATCGCCCAATTTCCGAGCATGGATCCATGTGCTGAATTTTTACTCGAATTAACTCCAAGCGGCGCATGTGTTCTCATATCAATAAACCGTGTATGGTATGGTGTTATAGGATGACGCTCATTTCCGTTATCGTGCCATGTTACAATGAGCAAAACACGATCCAATTATTGCTGTCTGCATTAAACGGCCAAACATTTCCACGTGACAGGATGGAAATTATCATTGCCGATGGAATGTCAACAGATCATACGCGGGAAGAAATTAAAGCGTTTAGGAACGAACATTCGGAAATTTCCATTCGAGTAATTGATAACGAAAAGCGAACAATCCCTGCGGGCCTCAATAAGGCGATCGCGGCTTCTGAAGGCGAATACATTGTGCGATTAGATGCTCATTCGATGCCCGATCGCGAATATGTTCAACGCTGTCTTGAAGCGCTCAAGCAGGGGAAGGGTGATAACGTTGGTGGGATTTGGGATATCCAGCCAGGCGATCGAAGTGCAACAGCCAGATCGATTGCTATTGCAGCATCACACCCTTTAGGAGTAGGTGACGCCAGGTATCGATATACGGATCAGGCCGGTTATGTGGACACGGTACCATTTGGTGCGTTTCGGAAGAATCTCATCGATAGAATCGGTCCTTATGATGAAACTTTGCTGACAAACGAAGATTATGAATTCAACAGCCGAATCCGAAAATCAGGAGGAAAAGTCTGGCTTGATCCAGCAATTCATTCCATCTACTTTGCACGGTCGACTTTCTCCGCCCTCGCAAAGCAGTATTGGCGTTATGGTTATTGGAAAGCAAAAATGCTTAGACGTTATCCTGGCACATTACGATGGAGGCAGGCATTACCACCGCTTTTCGTGCTGAGCCTGATCGTATTGGGAGTTGCGTCGTTCATTTTTCAACCCGTTCTTTGGCTGTTTGGGTTAGAATTATTGATATACTTGCTGGCTTTGATGGCTGTTAGTTTGGAAATTGTCTTAAAAAAACGAGATTTTGGGGTATTATTGAGCGTTCCTGCAGCAATAGCAACAATGCATCTAGCCTGGGGCAGTGCATTTATTTGGAGTACTTGCCAAGGATTAATAAAAAAACGTGACCATCCGTAAATATACTCGCAAATCAAATCCCTGGCAGCTGCGTATAGGCGAACGGCGAGCCTTGTTATTGGTCGGGGATTTTATCATGGGCGTAATTTCTCTCGTGATAGCTCTTTTTTACTGGGGGAGCACCGTCAGGTTCATAGAATTTAACCTGGAGTTTTTACAAACACGTGTTCCATTCTGGTTCTATCTGTTGCCAGTAGTCTGGTTGGTTTTGCTTATCGATTTGTACGATGTTCACCGTGCTGGAGATTGGCGAAAAACAGTACGTGGGGTAGCTGTAGCGGCGTTGATCGGGTTCGTAGTCTATGCGGCTTTATACTTCTACTACGTAGATCCACCCAGGTCCTTGCTGCCTCGTCGAGGTGTGGCTGCGTTTGTATTTGCCGTGAGTGTGCTTACCCTGCTGTGGCGCTGGATCTATATCCGCATATTTACAGCGCCCCAATTCATGAGGCGAGTTGTGCTTGTTGGCGGTGGTAAGACAGGAGAACTACTGCTCAATATACTTAATGATATTAGTCCACAACCGTTCTATCTCGTAGGTATTATTGATGATGACCCAGAAAAACTGGGTATAGAAATTGAGGGGGTGCAGGTTTTAGGTGCTAGCGACCAATTATTGGATGTTATTGACGAACACCGTGTATCGGATATTATCGTAGCAATATCAGGTGAAATGCGGGGTAAAATGTTCCAGGTGTTGTTGGATGCGCAGGAACTCGGTACAGAGATCACACGTATGCCAGTTGCTTATGAAGAATTACTCGGTCGAGTACCCATTCGGCTGCTGGAGGCTGATTGGATTTTACGATCGTTTGTCGATCAAGCTCGCGTGAATGGATTTTTCGAATTAGCTAAGCGCCTTGTAGATATTATCATAGGCTTACTGGGATCAGCTATCACCGTATTATTATTACCATTCTTTGGATTGGCGATTGTAATTGATGATGGATTCCCAATTTTTTATTCTCAAGTCCGTTATGGGCGGGGCGGCCAATCGTATAAAATTTATAAATTAAGAACCATGCGCCGGGATGCAGAAGCAGATGGGCGGCCAAAATGGGCTAAAGAAGACGATAAACGGGCTACTCGGGTTGGCCTCATTTTACGTAAGACCCATTTTGATGAACTACCGCAGTTCTTTAACGTACTGCGTGGTGAAATGAGCCTGGTCGGTCCACGAGCAGAGCGTCCCGAATTAGTGGAACATTTTCAGGAACATGTCCCCTTCTATCGTGCCAGGTTATTGGTTAAACCTGGAATTACTGGATGGGCTCAAGTTAATTATGGGTACGCCTCCAGTATTGAAGAAACGATTACCAAATTGGAATACGATTTGTATTATATTAAGCATCGTAACGTGATTATGGATATTGTTATCTTTTTACGTACACCTTCAACCATTCTAGGTTTACGAGGAAGGTAATCGAGATGCAGAAAATCTTTCTTCGAAAACGCTTACTTTTAATTGCTGATCTATTTTTGATCGTTGTAGCTGCGTTGGGTAGTTTCGCACTGCGAACAGACCTGGGACCACTCTTTATGTTCTATCTCCCCCAGGCACTATGGTTGATCGCGGTATCGCTGGTGGTTAAACCTCTGGTATTTTATTCTTTTGGTCTTTATCGTCGAATGTGGGCTTACGCCAGCACGCATGAGCTCAAGCTGATCGTGATTGCCGTAACGACTGCATCTGTGGTCGTTTCCCTGGCGCTGGTATTACTGCGTGCTTTAGATGTGCTTCCGTACTATCCTCGCAGCACATTGCCCATCGATTGGTTGCTGACGTTGGTGTTGATTGGTGGACTGCGTTTCTCATTACGCGTGATCGCTGAGGGAACGCAATCGACTGGGAGTATCTATCGTAGCTCTCGCCGCGTATTGATTATTGGTGCTGGAGATGCCGGAGCACTGGTTGTGCGAGAAATGCAAAAGAAAACCGATATCCCTCAAAAACCGGTTGGATTTCTTGATGACGACCCCGACAAACAAAACCAGCAGATACACGGAGTCCCAGTTGTAGGGACATTGAAGGATCTGTCGCGTTCCTTATTATTGAAACGGATCGACGAAGTAGTGATCGCCATTCCGAGCGCACCGGGGCGGGTAATTCGCCAGGTCGCTGAGGTTTGTTCCGCAAGAGGAGTACCTTTCAGGACAATGCCCGGATTGTATGAACTGATTGGTGGGAAAGTGAGTGTGAATCGCTTGCGTGAGGTCCAAATAACAGACCTGCTGCGGAGAGAACCTGCTCTGATTGATGAACAGGCGATCGGCACCAGCCTCAGAGGCAGGCGTATTCTAGTCACCGGGGCCGGTGGCTCTATTGGACGCGAACTTTGCCGGCAGGTCTCTCGATGGGGACCATCGGTTCTTATACTGCTCGGTCACGGAGAGAATAGCATTTTTGAAACGTTGATTGATCTGGAAGAGAACTTTCCCTCAACGCCTATTCATCCTGTAATTGCAGATATCCGTGATCTGGATAGGTTAAACGTGATATGTGAGACTCTTCATCCTCAATTAGTATTCCATGCGGCAGCACATAAACACGTACCGCTCATGGAAGCAAACGTCGAAGAGGCGATTACAAACAATGTGCTCGGAACGAGAAATGTGGTCGAGGTTTCCATTAACTACGGTGTAGAACGATTGGTTATGATTTCTTCGGATAAGGCTATCCGCCCGTCAAGCATCATGGGTGCAACGAAACGAATGGCAGAACTGCTGGTTTTAGATGGCGCACTTCGTTCTGGTATGGAATACTCTGTGGTACGCTTTGGGAATGTTCTTGGAAGTCGTGGAAGTGTTATTCCCCGCTTTAAACATCAAATCGCTCAGGGTGGTCCGGTAACGATCACTCACCCAGACATGAAGCGATATTTTATGACCATCCCAGAAGCCGTCCACCTGGTGCTTCAAGCCTCTGCGATGGGGCATGGATGTGAAGTTTTTGTACTCAATATGGGTGAGCAAGTAAGAATCCTCGACCTGGCAGAGGATTTGATACGCCTTTCTGGCTTGGAACCTGGCAAAGATGTTGAAATTGTGTTTACAGGGATACGCCCAGGGGAAAAATTGAGCGAAGAACTTTGGGATAAATGGGCTCGTTACGAGCCAACATCCCACCCGGATATCGTCTTACTTGCTGATGAAGATTTGTTCTCTGGTCATGCATTGCAAAGCACGGTTAACGAGTTGATCCACCTTGCCAGGGAGGGAGATTCGAATGCCATCGTCCGGCTTCTTGACGCATACATCCCGGGAGCAGCCGTACGCAGTACACCACCGCCGGAATTAACCTCAGTAGTATAATCAGCTAACAGAAATTTAATTAATATGCCTGAAGTATCCGTGTCTGAATGGGACTCATTTTTATCCCATTATCCAAATTCCCATATAATGCAAACCAGTATGTGGGGAAAGTTTAAGTCAGATTTTGGCTGGGAAGCAGTACGATTGCTGGTCGATGATGTTGATTCTGGCGGACCAATGGGAGTCCAGATATTATTTAAACGTTTACCGCTCGGGATCCGATTTGCATATATACCGAAAGGGCCTGTTTGCGATACGAGTCAAGGCGACCTGCTTAGCAAGTGGAATAAGTTGTGGCCTGCAGTTGATGAGCTTTGCAGGCAGAAGAGAGCCGCTTTTTTGAAGGTTGAACCAGATCTTCTAGATCCTCCCCGGTTTAGAGCCGGTACCGAACCCACTACACAACCGGTTGCGGAGGTCTATCCACAGATCAAGAATGGGGGAAATGAGATCGCAGATAATATACCAGGTGGTTTCCAGCGTGCTTTCCACAGCATTCAACCACGTCGCACCCTACTTGTTAGCCTGAACGGAGACGAAGACCGTATCCTGGGGCGTATGAAACAAAAAACACGTTATAACGTACGACTGGCTTTAAAAAAGAATGTGATTGTGCAGCCGACGGCAGATTTGGATCTCTTTTACAACTTGATTCAAGTTACAGGAGATCGGGATACTTTTGAGGTTCACAGCCGGGAGTATTACCATAGAGCGTATGAAATCTTTAATCCCAGAGGTATGTGTGAATTGTTGGTTGCAGAATATCAGGGAGAGCCGTTGGCGGCGTTGATGGTCTTTGCCCATGGCAGACGAGCCTGGTATTTCTATGGAGCCTCTTCAAATCTTCACCGTGAACGTATGCCGACATATCTGCTGCAATGGGAAGCGATGCGGTGGGCGCGGTCGACTGGTTGTGTTGAATATGATCTATGGGGTGTCCCTGATGAGGATGAGATAACATTGGAAGAGAATTTTTCTAACAAATCAGACGGTCTTTGGGGCGTCTATAGGTTTAAACGCGGCTTTGGGGGAAGATTATACCGGGCAGTAGAATCCTGGGACAAAGTCTATAATTCAATGATTTATTCACTGTATAAGTATTGGTTTACACGTTGAATGATGGGCATATGGAAAAAAAATGGAAAGCTCTCCAGAGGCTGAACAGCATTTTCTACCATCGATGACTATTTTTATTCGTAACTTAAAGACTGAAAAGTGTGTCGGGCGGGACAAGTATGCAGATAGAACCAAGTAATCTAAGCGGGCAGTCGTGGGATGATTTAATAGCTTCCTTCCCTGATCCGCACATCCTGCAGACCTGGGAATGGGGTCTCGTGAAGTCCTCGTTTGGTTGGGATATGCATCCTTATGTGTGGCGGAATCGTCACCATGAGGTCGCAGCGGCGACTTTGGTTTTGCGGCGTACGATTCCTGTGCCTGGTTTAGCTGGGCGGTTAAGAGTCTTATATCTTCCAAAAGGTCCATTACTCATGGATTGGGGTGATGAGTCTGTCAGGCATCAGGTATTGGACGATCTGGGTGAATTGACTGGACAGGAACGGGCAATATTCGTCAAGATCGATCCGGATGTGCCCCTTGGGACAGGGGTGCCGGATCAAGCGGATTTTCGCAATAACTCCACGGGTCAAAACGTAGAATCAGAATTGAAGAACAGGGGGTGGGTCTATTCATATGATCAGGTTCAGTTTCGTAACACGGTAATTTTGGATCTGACGCCTCCTGAAGATACGATTTTGGCAAATATGAAGCAAAAGACTCGCTACAACATACGGCTATCTGCACGCAAGGGTGTCGCTGTTCGATCTGGTAATCTTTCAGACCTGGATGAGCTATATCGGATGTACGCGGAAACTTCGTTGCGCGATGGATTCGTGATTCGGGACCAGGGGTACTATCGAATGTTATGGTCAACCTTTATTGAAGCAGGCATGGTCGAACCTCTGATTGCTGATGTTGATGGAGAAGCTATCGCAGCGTTGATGTTGTTTTACTTTGCTGGTCGTGCATGGTACTTGAATGGCATGTCCAGGAAGGCTCACCGTGAAAAAATGCCTAACTATTTACTTCAATGGGAAGCGATACGAAGAGCTAAATCTGTTGGATGCATCACTTATGACTTGTGGGGCGCTCCGGACATATTCGATGAAGGTGATCCTATGTGGGGTGTTTATCGATTTAAATCCGGTCTTGGTGGAAGGGTAGTTCGCCATATTGGAGCCTGGGATCTCCCGGTTAATTCTGTACTGTATCCATTGTATACTCGAGTGCTGCCCAGGGCGCTGGATATTTTACGAAGACAGGGAGCCGCCAGCACTCGCAAACAAATATCAGGATAAGACTTCTGGAATTGGATTGTTTCTCGCTGCGATCATTCAAATTTATCCGGAGTGAACTGATGAAGAAATTACCTCGACTGAAGATTGCACACCTGCCGACTCCTGTAGAAGCGCTGCCTCGCCTTTCTGCGGAACTGAGCGGTCCTCGAATATATATCAAGCGGGATGACCAGACTGGACTGGCTCTAGGAGGAAATAAAACCAGGAAGATAGAATACTTTATGGCCGACGCACAATCCCATGGTGCACGCACAATCATCACTACCGGTGCAGCCCAATCCAATCATTGCCGCCAGGTAGCGGCTGCAGCCGCCCGTCTTGGGTATGACTGCTTTTTGGTGCTAACCGGTGATTCTCCAAAAATAACTTCTGGCAATTTTTTGCTTGACTATCTATTAGGGGCAGAGATTGTTTGGACTGATGTGGAGAGCCGTGATCAGACACTGAATGATGTATTTCAAGATGCGTGGGATCGCGGCAGGAGGCCATATCTCATTCCGTACGGTGGGTCGAATCCATTGGGCGCGGCAGCTTATCTGGCTGCGCTCCAGGAATTGGACGAGCAAATTAAATTAGGGGAGACCCCGATGACCGAACACCCGGATTGGATTGTGTTCGCATCTTCTTCTGGAGGAACCCAGGCAGGGCTGGTACTCGGTGAGCGATTCTTAAATTATGATTGCAAAATACTAGGGATCAGTGTGGATGAACCGTCAAATAAGCTCAAACATATTGTGTCCAGATTGGCAATGGAGACAGCAGTCTTCCTGGGTATTGATATTCAAGTGTCTGAAGATGAAATTTTGGTAAATTCGGATTACACTGGTGGTGGTTATGGCGTTCTTGGGGAACGAGAAAAAACTGCCATAAAGTTATTTGCTCGAACGGAGGGATTACTGCTTGATCCGGTGTATACAGGTCGAGCAGCCGGTGGAATGATAGCTCTGATACATTCTGAATATATCGGGAAAGACGATAGTGTATTGTTCTGGCATACTGGCGGGGCGCCTGCTTTGTTCGCTGACAAATACCAGGATCTGGCTGGTTAATAAATTACCCCTTCTTTGAACGATACATCTCACTGATAAAATTAGATAACCAGCGTCGCAGGTACACCCGATAAGTATAAGATTTGATTTTTGATCCGGCAGCTACAGCGAGCTGGATATCAGGGATTTCAAAACTATAGGTCTCCACCTGATATTCCTCTAACAACAGCCTGGTGGAGTGCTCTAAACCTGGCACCAAGACGCTCAAGGTAGATGTGTGCTCAGCCAGCGTCTTCGTTGCAGCAGGGTGATGTCCGAGGCGCCTGAGAGCGGCATTAATTTGCGTGTACTTCATACGATTGTCCGGCTTTTAATATTTGTTTTGCACGAAATGATGAGAATTCCGAGGTACCATCAGGATATTCAATAATATCCACATTTGCGTTTCTACTCACCCACACTGGCTGAGAAGGGGAGAGCAGCGTGGTTGTGTTGGTTAGGGATATCCACGAGATTGCCTCAATTTCATAGTGGGGGGTACCAGTCGAAGATAATGTGTCAGGTGGTATGTGTAATATGGTTTGGGTACCCGCGGTACTTATACCCGATTAAAATCCAGGACTGCATTAAATACATGCATTTATGGATATATATCAATAGAACTAATGATGTTTGTCATTTATTAGAGAAATTAA
>Ga0209013_10000085_pt1 | contig 67467 bp, 62 predicted proteins | sample Cruoilmetagenom2_FD_187291 | JGI IMG/M metagenome (GOLD analysis project Ga0209013, IMG submission 187291) | Oil polluted marine microbial communities from Coal Oil Point, Santa Barbara, California, USA - Sample 2 (SPAdes) (version 2) | ecosystem: Environmental > Aquatic > Marine > Oil seeps ... | reverse complement strand
TGTTCTAATGGCGTGCGATGTAGTGAAGAAGAACATCAATTAAACAGACGGACAGAATTTGTAATTGTAAATCCGGAAGTGATTAATTAAAAATATATTGAATTAGTGATAGAGGAGTTATTCTTCATTTAGACAATTTTGGGGAAAATTGGTTGATCGCTCCTCATCACAATTCAAATAAATTTCAAAAAAAAACCACATCAAGTGTGGTTTTTTTTGTGTTTACTCTCGTAATTTTTTGTGAATTGCGAAGGTTCAAAACAAGAAAAATGATAGCTGAATCTTATAGACTCAACATTAATGAGATAATGCTTAATTAAATTAATTCTTACTAATATATTCTTGCCAATTCCAAGCAGAAAGCAAAGCATCATCTAGAGATAATTTTGCTTTCCAGCCTAATTCATTATTAGCATAAGTTGTATCAGCATAGGCTGCTGTTATATCACCTTCTCTTCTATCTACTAATTTATAATTTAATTTTTTCCCAGTTACTTTTTCAAAAGATTGAATAACTTCTAAAACAGAATTTCCTTTTCCAGTACCAATATTAAAAATTTCAAAAGATGTTTTTTGATTGTTTTTTAATAATCGTTGCATAGCAATAATATGGGCTTTTGCTAAATCAACTACATGAATGTAATCTCTAATTGCAGTGCCATCAGAAGTTGGGTAATCACTACCAAAAACGGATAATTCCTTCCTAATTCCTGCTGCAGTTTGAGTTACATAAGGAATTAAATTTTGAGGAACCCCAATTGGTAATTCTCCAATTTTAGAACTTTCATGAGCTCCAATAGGGTTGAAATACCTTAAAGCAATTGCCTTAAGTTTTGAAATTTTAGTAGTGTCCATAATAATTTCTTCACCAATTTGTTTGGTGTTTCCATAAGGAGATTCCGCGGGTTTAATTGGAGCACTTTCGGTTATTGGTAATTTATCCGCTTGTCCGTAAACAGTACAAGAGGAACTAAAAATGAAATTATTCACTTTTTTAACCTTCATTTGTTGCAATACGTTAATTAAAGAACCAATATTATTTTCGTAATATTTTAAAGGTTTTTCAACGCTTTCACCTACTGCTTTTGAAGCTGCAAAATGAATAACTCCATCTATAGTATTTTCATTAAAAAAATCAGTAACAGCTGTTTTATCTTTTAAATCGATATTAAAAAATAAAGGTTTGGTTTTTGTAATTGAAGTAATTTTATCTAAAACATCTATGGATGAATTAGATAAATTATCAATAATAACTACTTCAAATCCTTCATTTTGTAACTCTACAACAGTGTGGGAGCCAATAAAACCTAAACCGCCTGTAACTAATATTTTATGCATTTTCAATAAAGTCTAACACAGTTTTAATTATAAAATCTTGTTGTTCGTTGTCTAATTCAGTATGCATTGGTAATGAAATAACGGTATTTATTAGCTCATTAGTATTTACAAAATCAGCCTCGTTATAACGTTCATCAGCATATGCTTTTTGTAGGTGTAACGGAACAGGATAATAAATAGCATTTGGAATTTCCGCATCCATTAAATGTTGATTTAAGGCATTTCTATCTACATTTTTTACTTGTAAAGTGTATTGGTGAAAAACATGCGTAGTAAAATCGCTAATACTTGGTGTAATAATATTTTTGTTTTTAGAAAACCCTTCGGAATAATATGCTGCAGCTTTTCTTCTAGCATCGCAATATGCATTTAAATGAGGTAATTTAATTCTTAAAATAGCCGCTTGAATACTGTCTAATCTAGAGTTTACTCCAACAACATCATGGTAATAACGTTTGTACATTCCGTGGTTTACCATTCCTCTAATAATATGATCTAATTCATCATCATTTGTAAAAATAGCGCCACCATCTCCGTAACATCCTAAATTTTTTGAAGGGAAAAATGAAGTTGTTCCAATAGTTCCCATGGTTCCAGCTTTTTTAACCGTTCCATCACTAAAAGTGTAATCTGCGCCAATAGCTTGTGCAGTATCTTCAATAACAAATAAATTATGTTGTTTGGCTACCTTTAAAACCGCTTCCATATTAGCACATTGACCAAATAAATGAACTGGTACAATAGCTTTTGTTTTAGGAGTAATAGCTTTTTTTAGAGCTTCAATATTCATATTGAAGGAATCTTTATCTACATCCACCAAAACAGGAGTTAAATGTAAAAGTCCAATAACTTCTACTGTAGCTGCAAATGTAAAATCAGCAGTTATTACTTCATCACCAGGTTTTAAGCCTAAGCTCATCATAGCAATTTGAAGAGCATCTGTTCCATTAGCACATGGAATTACATGTTTAACTTCTAAATAATCTTCTAATTCTTTTTGAAAATTATGCACTTCTGGTCCGTTAATATATGCGGTAGATTTTATAACTTCTAATATTTTGGTATCAATCTCATTTTCAATGTGATTGTATTGACCTTTTAGGTCCACCATTTGAATTTTTCTCATGATTTTGTATTACTAAATTTGACCAACAAAAATACAACAAAAGCATTGTTTGTACAATTAATAAATGAAAACAAACTACTTAATCAAATAAATCAGAAGATAAGTATCTGTCACCTCTATCTGGAATTACGGCTACAATTATACCTTGGCTTAATTTATCTGCTAATTTATTTGCAGCTGCAACAGCACCTCCGCCACTCATCCCTGAAAAAACACCTTCTAATTGTGCTAGTTTTTTGGTAGTTTTACGTGCTTCTTGTTCACTAATTTCAATAATTAAATCTACTTTTTTAGGATTAAATATTTTTGGAAGAAATTCTTTTGACCATTTTCTAATACCAGGAATTCTTGAATTATCTGTAGGTTGAGCACCTATAATTTGAATATTTTTATTTTTTTCTTTTAAATAAGTGGAAGTTCCCATTATGGTGCCGGTTGTACCCATTGCAGATACAAAATGAGTAATTTTTCCTTGCGTTGTTTCCCAAATTTCTGGGCCTGTAGTTTTGTAATGTGCTTTCCAGTTATCGTCATTCGCAAACTGATTTAACATATAATAACCTTTTTCAGTAACTTGTTTTTCTGCATATTCTCTAGATCCTTCAATTCCTTTTTCATAAGAAGTTAAAGTAACTATTGCACCATAAGCTCTCATAGTTTGAATTCGCTCTTTGGTCGAATTTTCAGGCATTACTAATTCAATTTGCAAACCAAATTGTTTGGCAATCATAGCCAATGCTATACCTGTATTTCCGCTTGTAGCTTCAATTAAATAATCTCCTTTTTTAATTTCTTTTCGTTGTAAAGCACTATAAACCATGTTAAATGCAGGTCGGTCTTTTACACTACCGGCAGGATTATTTCCTTCTAATTTTAAAAATAAAGTTACCTTCTTATTATTAAGAATGTGATTAGTTTTTACTAAAGGTGTTTTACCAATAAAATTAAATATAGAAGTTGTTTTCATTAATGAATTTTTGATTTTAATTTTATTTCAGCAGTATGATAGACCATGGAATTTTTTGGGATAGATGATGTTATAAAAACATTTCCACCGATGGTACTATTTTCACCGATAATGGTTTCACCTCCTAAAATTGTGGCATTAGCATAAATAGTAACATGATTTTCAACGGTTGGGTGCCTTTTTTTATTTCTCATATCTTTTGAAACCTGTAAAGCTCCTAACGTAACTCCCTGATATATTTTCACATTATTTTTAATAGTACAGGATTCTCCAATAACAATTCCTGTAGCATGATCAATAAAAAAGTGTTCGCCAATGGTTGCACCTGGATGAATATCTGTTCCTGTTAAGCTATGTGCATATTCACTCATTAACCTTGGAATAATTGGAATATTTAATAAATATAATTCATGGCTAAACCTATAAATTGCAATTGCGTAGAAACCCGGATAGGCTAAAAAAACTTCTTCTACACTGTTAGCGGCTGGATCATGATTATAAATTTCTTGTGCATCTATATTCAAACATTTTAAAATGCTAGGTAATTTTAATAAAAAGCGATCCCATATATTTTCTAGGGGAATATTATGTGTTAAACTTGCAATTTTATAAATTTCATTAAAATTTTCTTCTAATTGAATTATGTTTTTAGCAACACAAGCTTTAGCATCAAATAAAGTATAAAACAAATCGTTAGTAAATTTCTCGGTTTTATTTTTTATAGAAAAATCTAAATGAGGTCTTTTTTTATTATTGATAATTTTATCAATGATGTATTTTTTTGTTTTCATAATAAAATGGTCGGGGTTTTTAAAAAAAATTACCGTTGTTTATAAACCTCTTCAAATAGAATTTTAAATCTTACTCCGTAAATCTCTTTTGGTTTTCTGATGCCGCATGAAATTACTATTTCATCATTGTTGTTGTAATTTCATTGGAATGGTAAACATTTAATTCGTTTTATTGAAAAAAGTTTCTGTTTACAAAATTACAAAAAAAATCACCTATACTTTTTTGAATATAGGTGATAATAATAAAATAATTGTTAAATTAATTCTATTAGATAATAGTAGATTGTCCTAAATCAATATTATGTTTATTATAAAAAGTATTGTCTTCATCTAAAATAAAATCTCTAATAAAACTTCCAACATTTGCTGTGGAAAAATGATTTTCTAAATTTAAATCAGGTGTAGAAATTTTAAGTTCAATAGATTTATCTACAGCAGCTCTAATTTCTTCAGCTTCATCATTTAAATTAAAATGTTCTAAAAGCATTGCAGCAGATAAAATTGCAGCAACTGGATTTGCAATGTTTTTACCTTTTGCTTGCGGATAGGAGCCATGAATTGGTTCAAATAATGCATTTTTATTACCAACAGAAGCAGAAGCTAAAAGACCAATAGAACCGGCAATTACACTTGCTTCATCTGATAAAATATCTCCAAACATATTTTCTGTTAAAATAACATCAAATTGCGTTGGATTTAAAATAAGTTGCATTGCTGCGTTATCAACAAAAAGGTATTCTAACTTAACACTTGGGTATTTTTTAGATAATTCTGTAACTCTTTTTCGCCATAATCTTGAAGATTCTAAAACATTTGCTTTATCCACTAAAGTGAGTTTTTTTCTCCTTTTTTTAGCAGCTTTAAATGCTAAATGCGCAATTCTGTCAATTTCTTCTATGGAATAGGCACAAACATCCGTTGCAGTTTTGCCATCATCACTTATTTTTTTTTCACCAAAATAAATACCACCAGTTAATTCTCTATAAATAACAAAATCGGTTCCTTTAATTATTTCTTCTTTTAAATTAGATTGATGAATTAATCCGTTAAAAGTGGTTAAAGGTCTAATGTTGGCAAATAGGCCTAAACTTTTTCTTAAAGCTAATAATCCTTGTTCAGGACGAACTTTTGCATCAGGATTTTTATCATATTTTGGGTCGCCAATTGCACCAAATAAAATAGCATCGGCATTTAAACAAGTTTTTATAGTTTCTTCTGGAAGTGGAGTTCCCGTTTTATCAATTGCTATTGCACCAATGTCTGCTTTATAATAAGTAAAAGTATGGTTGTATTTTTCAGATATGGCATCTAAAATTTTTGTGGCTTGTTGGGTAACTTCAGGTCCAATTCCATCTCCTGAAAGTATTGCTATATTTAATTTCATGTCACTAATCTATTTTTTTCAAATTCTTCAATCTTATCTTTTATGCTTGTTAAATAGTCAATGTCATCAAAACCATTTAATAAGCAGTGTTTTTTATAGGAATCTATCTCAAATTTTTCAAATTGACCTGTTTCTTTTAGCAAAACAGTTTGTTCCTTTAAATCAATTAAAATTAATGAATTTGGATTAATTAGCGATGCTTTTAATAAAATTTGTAAAAAGTTTTCTGAAATTTGAATTGGAAGTATTCCATTGTTAAGTGCATTTCCTTTAAAAATATCAGCAAAAAAACTAGAAATCACTACTTTAAAACCATAATCGGCAATTGACCAAGCTGCGTGTTCACGGCTAGAGCCACAACCAAAATTAGTGCCTGCAATTAATATTTTACCACTATAATTACTATTATTTAAAATAAAATTTTCTTTTGGAATATTATTTTCGTCAAATCGCCAGTCTCTAAATAAATTTTTACCAAAACCGTTTTTAGAAGTGGCTTTTAAAAAGCGAGCAGGTATAATTTGATCGGTATCAATATTTTCAATTGGTAAAGGTACTGCTGGACTTATAATTTTTGTAAATTTTTCCATGTTAAATAAGTTTTGAGATATCTACAATTTTTCCTGCTATAGCAACACTTGCAGCAATTAAAGGACTTGCTAATAGTGTTTTAGAACCTGGACCTTGTCGCCCTTCAAAGTTTCTATTTGAAGTGGAAACACAATACTCTCCTCTTGGAATTTTATCGTCATTCATTGCTAAGCAAGCGGAACATCCTGGTTGTCTAAGTTCAAATCCGGCATTTTCAAAAATAACATCTATACCTTCTTCTTTCAATTGATTTACAACTAATTGAGAGCCAGGTACTAAAAGAGCAGTTACATTTTTTGCTTTTTGTTTTCCTTTTATAAAATTGGCTGCCACTCTAAAATCTTCAATTCTTGAGTTAGTACAACTTCCAATAAAAACATAATTTATTGTAGTGTTTAATAACGATTGACCTTCTTTAAAATTCATGTATTCTAAAGAATTTTTAAAAGAAGCGTCTTTGTTTTTTGGAATATTTTCTGAAATTTTAATACCCATTCCAGGATTGGTTCCAAAGGTTATCATTGGTGCAATATCTTCTGCATTAAAATAATATTCCGCATCAAAATTTGCATTTTTGTCACTTTTTAAACTTTTCCAATAATTGATTTTTGCTTCTAAATCTTGTCCTTTTGGAGCAAATTTTCTTCCTTCAACATAATCATAAGTAATTTTATCTGGAGCAATTAAACCGCCTCGTGCACCCATTTCAATACTCATATTACAAACGGTCATTCTACCTTCCATACTCATGTTCTCAAATACTTCCCCAGCATATTCTACAAAATATCCAGTACCAACATTAGTTCCTAGTTTTGCAATAATATATAAAATAACATCTTTAGGATAAACCCCTTTTTGTAATTTTCCTTGAATAGAAATTCGCATGGATTTAGGCTTTTCAGCAAGAATACATTGACTTGCAAAAACCTGTGCAACTTGGCTAGTGCCAATGCCAAAAGCAATAGAACCAAAAGCACCATGAGTTGATGTATGGCTATCGCCACAAACTAAAGTCATTCCTGGTTGGGTAATTCCTAATTCTGGTGCAATTACATGAACAATTCCATTGTTTTGGTGACCTAATCCATAAAGCTCAATATTGTTTTCTTTGCAATTTGCTGTTAACTGTGCTAATTGATTTTTTGACAATACGTCCTTAATAGGTAAATGTTGGTTTTTAGTTGGTGTATTATGGTCGGCTGTAGCAATAATTTGATTTGGTCTAAAAAGTGGTAAACCTCTATTTTTAAGCTCGTTAAAAGCTTGAGGGCTAGTTACTTCATGTATTAAGTGTTTATCAATATACAATACTTGGGGTCCGTTTTTTATGGTAGTTACCACATGCGAATCCCAAACTTTATCAAAAAGGGTTTTGGACATTTTAAGAGCTATATTTAAAAATTAACGCTTCGTTTAAAGGTTTCTTTAGAAGATATTAATTGATGTAATTCAGTATCATTAACTTCTTTTTGGCTATCTGCATATTTTAAAAATTCGGGATATAAAACATCTAATTGAATTTTAGTTAAATCATATCCAACATTTTTAGCACGATAAGCTAAAGCAGCTCTTCCGCTTCTGGCAGTTAACACAATAGAGGATTTAGAAACGCCAACATCTTCTGGATTAATAATTTCGTAAGTTTCTCTATTTTTAATAACACCATCTTGATGAATTCCAGAGCTGTGAGCAAATGCATTTTCACCAACAATTGCTTTGTTAGGTTGCACATACATACCCATACTTTGTTGTACTAATTGGCTTGTTTTATTCAACATTTTGGTATTAATGTTGGTGTCTGAATTTAATTGAGCATGTTGTTTTAAAATCATTACCACTTCTTCTAAAGCTGTATTACCTGCACGCTCACCAATACCATTTATAGTACATTCAATTTGACCAGCTCCATTTTGTACACCAGCAATAGCATTGGCAGTTGCCATTCCTAAATCGTTATGACAGTGGCAAGAAATAGTTACATTTTCAATGCCTTTTACATGGTCAACTAAATATTTAATTTTTGCACCGTATTCATTTGGTAAGCAATATCCAGTAGTGTCTGGAATATTTAAAACTGTTGCCCCCGCTTTTATAACGGCTTCACAAATTTCAGCCAAAAATTTATTATCTGTTCTGCCTGCATCTTCTGCATAAAATTCTACATCTTCCACAAAAGTTTTTGCGTAAGCAACAGCTTCAATAGCTTTTTTAATTACTTTTTCTCTAGTAGAATTAAATTTATGAATAATATGAGAATCGGAAGTTCCTATTCCAGTATGAATTCTTGGTTTTTTAGCGTGTTTTAAAGCTTTTGCTGCAACTTCAATATCATTTTTATTGGCTCTTGTTAAAGCACAAACCGTTGCATTTTTAACCAATTTTGAAATAGCAACTACCGATTCAAAATCTCCTGGACTTGAAACTGGGAATCCAGCTTCTATAACATCTACACCAAGTAAATCTAATTGTTTAGCAATACGTAATTTTTGTTTAGTATTAAGTTTACAACCTGGTACTTGTTCTCCATCTCTTAACGTAGTGTCAAATATTTGAATGCTATTTTTACTCATTTGTAGTTTTTTTTTATCACTTTTGAAAATCAAAAATAGTTGTAATTATTTTCGATTTTGAGTAGTTTGGTAATCATAATACTATATTCAATTTTAAAAATAATTTTATAATAACTTTGTAATCAGCGCTATATAATTAAAAACACTACAATGGCTACAGAAAAAAATGATACTCTTTTTTTATTAGTTAAGTCTCTTTCGAAATCTGAAAAAAGGCAATTTAAAGTTTATGCGGGAAGATTAGGTGGCAACGCCAAAGCAAATTTTATGGTTCTTTTTAATTTATTAGATAAATCTGTAGCATATAATGAAGTAAAAATTTTAAATAAAACAACCATAAAAAAGCAACAAATTTCTAATGCCAAAGCTCATTTATATAAACTAATTTTAAAAAGCCTTCGATTAAATCCAGTTCATCAAAATATTAGAACTAATATTAGAGAGCAATTTGATTTTGCAACTATTTTATATGGTAAAGGATTGTATAATCAAAGTTTAAAAATATTAGAAAAGGCCAAAGAAATAGCCATTTTAAATAGTGAAAACAATTTAGCTTTTGAAATTGTAGAGTTTGAAAAAGTAATTGAATCACAGTACATTACACGAAGTTTGAGTAACAGGGCTGAACAACTTTCTAAACAGGCTAAAGAATTAAATATAAAAAATGCCAGAAGTAGTAAATTATCAAATTTAGCCTTGCAATTGTATAGTTTATTGTTAAAACAAGGCTATGTAAAAAATAACGAGGATGTTTTATTTGTAACTAATTATTTTAAAAAACGTTTGCCATCATATAAAATTAGCGAGTTAAGTTTTAAAGAAAAATTATTTCTTTATAAAGCTTATTTATGGTATCATTTAATTTTGCAGGATTTTGTAAATAGTTATAAATATTCACAAAAATGGGTAGATTTATTTGATGATATACCAAACAGAAAACTTCAAAATCCGGTTTTTTATTTAAAAGGAATTAATTATTTGTTGGAATCGCTATATTTAATAAAGCATAAAACTAAATTTATTAAAGTTTTTAAAAAGCTTGAATATGAAATAGATAACGATTTAATTGCAATGAATGAAAACACAAAATCCTTGGTGTTTTTATATTTCAATCAAAATAAACTTAATCAGTATTTTTTAGAAGGAGAATTTACTAAAGGTTTACCTTTTGTATCTTTTTTAATAAGTGAAATACCAAAATATCATGCTATAATTGATGCACATCATATAATGGTTTTTTATTACAAAATTGCATCTATGTATTTTGGAGCAGGAGATTATAAATCTTGTATTTACTATTTAAATAAAATTATTGGTAATAAGGAATTGAAAATGCGCGAAGATTTACTCTGTTTTTCGAGAATTCTAAATTTAGTTGCGCATTACGATGCTGGTTTAGATTTTAATATTGAAGCATTAATAGTTTCTACTTACAAGTTTTTACTTAAAATGAATGATTTACAACAAGTACAACGCAAAATGATTTCCTTTTTAAAAAAATTAAGTAAAATATATCCGCAGGACTTAAAAAAAGCATTTTTTGAATTGAATGAAGAGTTTAAAACTATAGAAAATCACCCTTATGAAAAAAGAGCATTTTTATACTTAGATATTATTTCTTGGCTAGAAAGTAAAATTGAAAATAAAACGGTGGAGCAAATTATTAAACAAAAGGCAAAATTATTAAATAAGTAAAAAAATAGTGGTTGTTTTAAAAAAATAGTTCATATTTGCTCTAATCAATTATGAGAACACAAATTATAAATATTATTTCTATTCAAATTTCTGTGATTATTTCGCATAGAACGTAGGAACAATATTTTAAAAAATATAAATTTTAAAAACCTTCCTACATTTTTAGGAAGGTTTTTTTATTTCCGTAATCGTAGTAAAATATATTGATGTAAATATTTAAAATTCAATTAATTATATAAAAAAAAGACAATATGGATATAGTAGAAAAAGAATTAGCAAAACCTAAAAGATATAGGCAGAAGTTAAATTTGCTGCTTGCCAGAATAAGAAATAAAGTGAAAACAAATAAATTTTAAAAAATTATAGTTAATAATGCAACTAAATAAATATAGTAAAAGAGTAACTCAAGACGAAACACAACCAGCTGCACAAGCCATGTTGTATGGTGTTGGCTTGTCAGAAGAAGACATGAATAAACCTCAAATAGGTATAGCAAGTACTGGTTATGACGGAAACACCTGTAATATGCATTTAAATAAGTTGGCGGATGAAATTAAGCAACAAGTCAATAAAAAAAATCAAGTTGGTTTAGTTTTCAATACCATTGGAGTTAGTGACGGAATTTCAATGGGTACTTCAGGTATGAATTTTTCTTTGCCTTCACGTGATATAATTGCCGATTCTATTGAAATTGTTATGAATGCTCAAAGTTATGACGGATTGGTAACCGTTGTTGGTTGCGATAAAAATATGCCGGGTGCAATAATGGCAATGCTTAGGTTAAACCGACCATCATTAATGGTTTACGGTGGAACCATTGCTTCAGGAAATTATAAAGGACAAAAACTAAATATTGTTTCTGCGTTTGAAGCATTAGGTAAAAAAATTGCAGGAGAAATTTCAGAAGAAGACTATAAAGAAATTATTAAAAATGCTATTCCAGGGGCAGGAGCTTGTGGCGGAATGTACACGGCAAATACTATGGCTTCATCTATTGAAGCACTAGGTTTTTCATTGCCGTATAATTCCTCTATTCCTGCAGAAAATCCTTCTAAAGAATCGGAAAGTGAACGAGTTGCTTCTGCTATTAGAAATTTGATTGAATTAGATTTAAAACCATTAGATATTATCACTAAAAAATCATTAGAAAATGCTGTGGCTTTAGTAAATGCTTTTGGCGGATCAACTAATGCGGTTTTACATTATTTGGCAATCGCTCATGCTGCTAATATTGAATTTACTTTAGATGATTTTCAACGAGTTAGCGATAGAACACCTTTAATTGCTGACTTAAAACCTAGTGGAGAATATTTAATGGAAGACGTTCATAGTATTGGCGGAACACCAGCAGTTATGAAATATTTGTTAGACAAAGGTTTTTTGCATGGCGAATGCTTAACAGTTACTGGCAAAACTTTGGCGGAAAACTTGGCAAATGTTAAACCGCTTACTTTTGAAGAAGATCAACAAGTTATACATCCTACAAATCAACCGTTAAAACCTTCAGGAAATATTCAAATTTTATTTGGCAATTTGGCTTCAGAAGGAGCAGTTGCTAAAATTAGTGGAAAAGAAGGTAGTAGTTATAAAGGTCAAGCAGTTGTTTTTAACAGCGAACAGGAAGCGAATGATGGAATTAGAGCTGGAAAAGTACAAAAAGGAAATGTTATTGTTATAAGATATGTTGGTCCGAAAGGAGCGCCAGGAATGCCAGAAATGTTAAAACCAACATCCATGATTATGGGTGCCGGTTTAGGTAAATCCGTTGCATTAATAACGGATGGTCGTTTTTCTGGGGGAACTCATGGTTTTGTAGTTGGTCATATTACGCCGGAAGCACAATCAGGAGGTAATATTGGTTTGATAGAAAATGGAGACCATATTGAAATTGATGCCATTAAAAGAACTATAAACGTGTTATTGTCTGACGAAGAATTAGCAAAAAGAAGAAAAAACTGGGTAATGCCAGATTTAAAATATAAAACAGGAATATTATATAAATATGCCAAAACTGTTGCATCTGCTTCAGAAGGATGTGTAACGGATAAATTTTAACGTATGGATACTTTAAAAAAAGAAACTCAAAAAGGAAAAACAATTAAAGCTACTAAAATTTCTGGCGCAGAAGCAGTTGTAAAATGTTTGTTAGAAGAAGGAATTGATTTAGTTTATGGCTATCCAGGAGGAGCAATAATGCCGGTTTATGATGAATTGTTTAAATATAAAAACCAATTACATCATGTGCTAACTCGCCATGAACAAGGAGCTACACATGCAGCGCAAGGTTTTGCTAGAGTTACAGGAAAAACAGGGGTGGTTTTCGCAACATCAGGTCCTGGAGCAACAAATATAGTTACTGGTATTGCCGATGCACAAATAGATTCTACACCAATGGTATGTATTACTGGTCAGGTTTCTTCTCACTTATTAGGCTCCGATGCTTTTCAAGAAACCGATATTGTTGCTATTTCAACACCAGTAACTAAATGGAATTATCAAATAACTAAGGCAAGTGAAATTCCTGAAATACTAGCAAAAGCATTTTATATTGCAAAATCTGGTCGTCCAGGACCAGTTTTAGTAGATATTACCAAAGATGCTCAATTTGAAGAGATTGATTTTTCATATAAAAGATGTGAAAAAATCAGAAGTTATAAAGCGGTTCCTAAGTTTAATATTGAAAAAATAAAAGAAGCTGCTAGCGTTATTAATAGTGCTAAAAAACCATTTATTGTTTGGGGACAAGGAGTTCTTTTAGGAAAAGCAGAAAAAGAATTTAAAACATTTATGGAAAAAACAGATATTCCATCGGCTTCTACGGCTCTTGGTTTATCAGCAATAGAATCCAAACACAGATTAAATGTTGGTATGGTAGGTATGCATGGCAATTATGCTCCAAATGTATTAACCAATGAGTGCGATGTTTTAATTGCTATTGGAATGCGTTTTGACGATAGGGTTACAGGGGATTTAAGTAGGTATGCTAAACAGGCAAAAATTATTCACTTTGAAATTGATCCTGCAGAAGTGGACAAAAATGTAAAAACAGATGTTGCAGTTTTAGGCGACGTTAAACAAACTCTTTCAGAAGTATTAAAATTTGTAAATAAAGGAAATCATAAAAATTGGTTGAATGAATTTAATAAATTATATCAAATTGAATACGAAACTATTATTGAAAATCAGTTTAATCCAACTAAAGAAGGGTTAACTATGGGAGAAGTTATTAATAGAATTAATAAAGAAACCAAAGGAGATGCCGTTATAGTTTCTGATGTTGGTCAACATCAAATGTTTGCTTGCCGTTATGCGGATTTTATCAACACAAGAAGTAGTGTTACTTCAGGTGGTTTAGGTACCATGGGTTTTGCCTTGCCAGCAGCAATAGGTGCAAAAATGGGAGTGCCAAATAGAGAAGTAATTGCTGTAATTGGCGATGGCGGATACCAAATGACCATACAAGAATTAGGTACTATTTTACAAACAAAAGCTGCAGTTAAAATTGTAGTATTAAACAATAGTTTTTTAGGAATGGTTCGTCAATGGCAAGAGTTGTTTTTTGATAAAAGATATGCCTCAACAGTAATGACAAATCCAGATTTTGTAAAAATTGCAGAAGGTTATGGAATTGAAGCAAATAGAGTAAAAAATAGAGGCGATTTAAATACTGCAATTCAAAAAATGGTAGCATCAAAATCTTCTTATTTTTTAGAAGTTGTAATTGAAAAGGAAGATAATGTTTTTCCAATGATACCAACAGGAGCAAGCGTTTCAGATATTAGATTAAGTTAATTATGGAAGAAAAACGAAATTTTACAGTATCGGTTTATACCGAAAATAATATTGGGTTACTCAACCGATTATCCGCAATATTTTTAAAAAGACATATAAATATTGAAAGTATGACTGTTTCTAAATCGGAAATAGAACATGTTCATCGGTTTACATTTGTAGTAATAGTACCAGAAACCCTTATTAGAAAAGTAGTATTACAATTAGAAAAACAAATAGAGGTAATTGGAACTTTTTACCATACAGAAGAAGAGATTATTTATCAAGAAACTGCCTTATTCAAATTATCTACTGAATTTATGTATGATGAACGAATTCAAAATAAATTAAAACTTCGTAGGGCCCATGTGGTTACCATAACTAAAAACTATTTTGTTATTGAAGCCTCTGGTTTAAAAGGAGATATTGATAAGATGTATGATAGATTAAAACCATACGGATTGTTACAATTTGTTCGTTCCGGACGAATTGCTATATCTCGACCAAAAATGGCTATATCCGATTTATTAATAGAAAATTAGAAATAAAAACATAAAATGAAAAATTATTTTAATACACTTCCACTTCGTTTAAAACTTGATCAATTAGGCACTTGCGAATTTATGGAAGCCACAGAATTTGAAGAAGGAGTAAAAAAATTAAAAGGACAAAAAATAGTAATTATAGGTTGTGGTGCACAAGGCTTAAATCAAGGTTTAAATATGCGAGATTCTGGTTTAGATATTTCCTATACTTTACGGGACTCTGCAATTTCTGAAAAAAGAGATTCTTATAAAAACGCAACAAAAAATGGATTTAATGTTGGTAATTATAAGGAAATGATTCCAACAGCAGATTTGGTAGTTAATTTAACACCAGATAAACAACATACACCTGTAATAAATGCCATAATGCCTTTAATGAAAAAAGGAGCTACGCTTTCATATTCTCACGGATTTAATATTGTGGAAGAAGGCATGCAAATTAGAGAAGATATTACCGTTATTATGGTAGCTCCAAAATCGCCAGGATCGGAAGTTAGAGAAGAATATAAAAGAGGATTTGGTGTTCCAACTTTAATAGCTGTGCACCCAGAAAATGACCCTAATGGTGATGGGTTTGATAGTGCAAAAGCATACGCTGTAGCAACAGGAGGAGATAAAGCAGGGGTGTTGCATTCTTCGTTTGTGGCAGAGGTAAAATCGGATTTAATGGGAGAACAAACCATTTTGTGTGGAGTTTTGCAAACGGCATCTATTTTAATGTTTGATAAAATGTTGCAGAAAAATATAGAAGCAGGGTTTGCCTCTAAATTAATTCAAAATGGTTGGGAAACCGTTACGGAAGCATTAAAACATGGTGGTATTACCAATATGATGGATCGTTTATCTAATCCTGCAAAAATTAAAGCGTTTCAATTATCCGAAGAATTAAAACAAATTATGCGTCCGCTTTTTCAAAAACATATGGATGATATTATGAGTGGCGAATTTTCAAAAACTATGATGGAAGATTGGAATAATAAGGATAACAATTTATTAAAATGGAGAGCAGAAACAGGAGAAACTTCCTTTGAAAAAACACCTTCAACTACTGATGAAATTAAGGAGCAAACCTATTTTGACAATGCTGTTTTAATGATTTCTTTTGTAAAATCAGGAGTTGAATTAGCTTTTGAAACTATGACTGAAGCTGGTATTAAAGAAGAATCTGCTTATTATGAATCTTTGCATGAAGTTCCATTAATTGCTAATACTATTGCTCGTAAAAAATTATATGAAATGAACCGAATTATTTCGGATACTGCAGAATATGGTTGCTATTTATTTGACCATGCTTGTAAACCTTTATTAACGGATTTTATGAAAACCATAGATACGGATGTTATTGGAGATAATTACGGCAAAAATGCAGATTGTAAGGTAGATAATGAGCAATTAATAGAAGTGAATGAAGCAATTCGCTTTCATCCAATTGAAGTTGTAGGATACGAATTAAGAGCGTCTATGACCGCAATGAAAAAAATAAATTAATGTAATTTTTTGTATGCCAGCAGTTAAACAAAATAGTATATCCTTAGAGAAAATTTATAAAGCACAACAAAATATTAACGGTGTTGTTACCCATACACCGTTATTATTTATGAAAAATTTCTCAGAACAATATCAAGCTAATATTTTTTTTAAAAGAGAAGATTTACAGCAAGTACGTTCCTATAAAATTAGAGGAGCATTTAATAAAATTCAAGGTTTATCAAAGGATGAACTAAAAAACGGAATTGTTTGTGCTAGCGCAGGTAATCACGCGCAAGGTGTAGCTTTTGCCTGTAATGAATTGAAAGTAAATGGAACTATTTTTATGCCTGTAACTACACCACATCAGAAAATTAGCCAGGTAAAAATGTTTGGCGAAAATTATGTGGATGTTAGGCTTGTTGGGGATAGTTTTGACGATAGTCAGCAAGCTGCAGATACCTTTTGCAAACAAAACAAAAGTACTTTTGTTCATCCTTTTAATGATGTAGACGTAATTGCCGGTCAAGGTACGGTTGGTTTAGAAATTTTAAACGACTCCAAAACCAAAATTGATTATTTGTTTTTACCTGTTGGTGGTGGCGGATTAGCTTCTGGTGTTTCGCATGTTTTTAAAGCTTTAAGTCCAAATACAAAAATAATTGGTGTTGAGCCAAAAGGCGCTCCATCTTTAACTACCTCTTTAAAAAACAATAAAAATACTGCTTTAGATGAAATAGATAAATTTGTAGATGGTGCAGCTGTAAAAAAAATGGGAGATATCACTTTTAATTTTTGTAAAAATTTATTAGATGATGCAAAAACCATTAGCGAAGGTTTAATTTGTAGCACCATTTTAAAAACTTATAATGAAAATGCTTTAGTAATTGAGCCAGCTGGTGCGCTTGCAATTGCTGCTCTTGAAAAATACAAAGAAGAAATAAAAAACAAAACCATTGTTTGTGTGGTAAGCGGAGGAAATAATGATATTACACGAATGGAGGAAATGAAAGAACGAGCTTTGTTGTATCAAGGATTAAAACATTATTTTATAATTAAATTTCCACAAAGAGCAGGAGCCTTAAAAGAATTTGTAGTAGAAGTATTAGGTAAGACAGATGATATCGCTTTTTTTGAATATACTAAAAAGCATAATAGGGCTAAAGGTCCAGCGGTGGTTGGAATTGAATTAGAATCGCCAGATAATTTTAAGCCATTAGTGGCAAGAATGAAAGAAAAAGGGTTTTTAGGGGAATATTTAAATGATAATCCAGCTCTTTTTCAATTTTTGGTGTAGCACATCTCAAATAGATTTTTTATAACAAAAACCATATTAGTTGTTAATTATTTAACAACTAGGTTTCTATTTTAAATTTTTAACGTATTATTGTACCAATGAAAATAAAAAATTTAAATAAAACGGTTAATTCTCCCAAACGCTCTTTTAGAGTTTATCGCTGTGTACGCTAGTACAACTTATTTAAAAACAGTTTATTAATTTTCATTTATCATCTAATTATTTTGCATCTTTCTTTTTACAAATTATCTTTTTTTATTCTAATTTCATTAGTATTAGATAATAAAGTTGTGCGCTTTCCAAGCTTCCGCCGTCCCGCAAGGGCGTAATATTCTTTTGAAAACGATGCGTTCGTTTTCTCATTTTAAAACATCAAAAAACATACATTAATTAAAATCTAAAACAATGCAAATTGTTGTAGCTAATAAAACACATTTAAATTATTGTTCGCTAATATGTGAAACTATCAAATCTTCTGCAAAAGTTAGAGGAACTGGTATTGCAGAAAGATCAACGGAATATATTGCCAAAAAAATTAATAACGGGAATGCTATTATTGCTGTAGATAAAGAAAAATTTGCAGGATTTTGTTATATAGAAGTTTGGGATAATAAGGAGTTTGTGGTGAACTCTGGACTTATTGTTCATCCAGATTTTAGAAATCAAGGGCTAGCTAAAAAAATTAAAGAGAAAATTCTAGAACATTCTATTAAAAAATATCCAAATGCTAAAATATTTGGAATTACAACTGGTTTGGCAGTAATGAAAATTAATTATGAACTAGGTTATCATCCAGTTACTTTTTCAGAATTAACAAAGGATGAAACTTTTTGGGATGGATGTAAAACTTGTAGAAATTACGATATTTTAACGCGTACAAACAAAACCATGTGCCTTTGCACAGGAATGTTATACAATCCTAAAGTCAATAATAAATTAGCAAAATCAAAATATAATAACAAGATTTTAAATCGATTAAAAAAAATTAAACAATCTTTATTTTTAAAGAAAAACAAACGATAAAATGGAAAAAGTAGTAGTGGCATATAGCGGAGGTTTAGACACATCTTATTGCGTAAAATATTTACAAAACGAACTTAAATTAGAAGTTTATAGTGTTTTAGTAAATACTGGGGGCTTTTCTACCCAAGATTTAGCTGAAGTTGAAGCAAAAGCGTATGAAATGGGAGTTACCTCTCATACCAATAAAAACATATTAGAAAAATATTATCAAAAAGCTATTAAATATATGGTGTTTGGTAATGTTTTAAAAAACAATACTTATCCACTTTCTGTAAGTGCCGAACGTGTTTTTCAGGCAATTGAAGTAGTTGAATATGCTAAAAAAATTGGAGCAAAATATATTGCTCACGGAAGTACTGGAGCTGGAAATGACCAAGTACGGTTTGATATGATTTTTCAGACGTTAGCTCCTGAAATTGAAATTATTACACCAATTAGAGATTTAAAATTATCCAGAAAGGAAGAAATAAAATATTTAAAAAATTGTGGGGTAGATTATTCTTGGGAAAAAGCAAAATATTCCATTAATAAAGGAATTTGGGGCACTAGCATAGGAGGGGTTGAAACCTTAACCTCTCATCAAGCTTTGCCAGAGGAAGCGTACCCAAGTCAGTTAGAAAAAACAGAACCAACAGATATTAAACTTCATTTTAAAAAAGGAGAATTAATTGGTTTAAACGATGAAATGGATACTTCGGTAAATACCATTTTAAAGTTAGAAGCAATTGCTTCAAAATATGCAATAGGTAGAGATATTCATGTGGGAGATACTATTGTCGGCATTAAAGGAAGAGTTGGTTTTGAAGCTGCTGCAGCCAATGTAATTATTAAAGCGCATCATTTGTTAGAAAAACATGTACTTTCTAAATGGCAACAAAATTTAAAAGAAGGCTTAGGAAGTACTTACGGAATGTTATTGCACGATGGACAATATTTTGAACCAGCAATGAGAGATATTGAAGTTTATTTAACTAATTCTCAAAAAACAGTAACAGGGGAAGTTTATGTAACCTTAAAACCGTATCATTTTAGTTTAAATGGTATAGTATCTAAACACGATTTAATGAAATCTAAATTTGGGGAATATGGAGAAACTAATAAAGCATGGACATCAGAAGATGCAAAAGGATTTATTAAAATATTAGGTACAGCAAATAAAATTTATCACAGTGTAAATTCAGAATTATGATACAAGTAGGAATAGTTGGCGGAGCTGGTTATACAGCAGGGGAATTAATTAGATTATTAATAAATCATTCAAAAGTGGCATTAAATTTTGTGTATAGTACCTCTAATGCTGGAAATTATATCTATGAAATACATCAAGATTTACTAGGTAACTTAGATTTAAAATTTTCGAATAAAACAAACTCAAAAGTTGACGTCTTATTTTTATGTTTAGGACATGGAAATTCAAAAAAGTTTTTAGAAGAAAATCCATTTTCTGAAAACACTAAAATTATCGATTTAAGCAACGATTTCAGATTAAAAAAAGATGTTGTTTTTCAAAATAAAGAATTTATTTACGGTTTACCTGAATTGCAAAAGGACGCTATAAAAAAAGCAAGTAATATTGCAAACCCAGGTTGTTTTGCAACTGCAATTCAGTTGGCTTTATTACCGTTGGCAAAAGAAGGTTTGTTAAATAGTTCAATGCATATTAACGCAACAACTGGTGCCACCGGAGCTGGAGTTACACCGGGTAAAACGACTCATTTTAGTTGGCGAGATAATAATTTTTCTGTTTACAAAGCATTTACACATCAGCATTTAAGTGAAATAGGAGAAAGTTTAGCAGCACTTCAAAAAGATTTTAATCAAGAATTATTTTTTATTCCAAATAGAGGGAATTTTAGTAGAGGAATTTTTGCTTCTGTTTATTTAGAGTTTTATAAAAATATAGAAAAAGCATATCAATTATTTGAAGATTTTTATTGTGATGCCGTTTTTACACAAGTTTCAAAAATGCCAGTTCATTTAAAACAAGTGGTAAATACAAATAATTGTTTTATTCACTTAGAAAAACATAACAACACATTGTTAATTACTTCGGTAGTTGATAATTTATTAAAAGGAGCATCAGGGCAAGCAATTCAAAATATGAATTTACTATTTGGCTTTGCTGAAACAGAAGGATTACAATTAAAAGCAACATCATTTTAAAATAGAGTATATGAAAATTGCAATAATAGGAGTAGGGAATTTAGGAAATGCTATAGCAAAAGGAATAGTAAATAACAAAGTGAAATATCAATCCTTATATTTAACTAAACGGAAAATAGAAGAACTATCTAACTGGAATAACACTCCAAAAGTTGATATTACAGATAGTAATATTGAAGCTGTAAAAAAGGCGGAGATTATTATACTTGCGGTTCAACCAAAACAATTAAATACGGTTTTAAATGAAATTAAATCCTATTTAAATCCTAAAACACACACTATTGTTTCTGTAATAACTGGCAGAAAAATAGTTGAAATAGAGAAAGTTATAGGAAATGATATTGCCATTATTAGAAGCATGCCAAATACAGCTATAGCCGTATCAGAATCTATGACCTGTATTTGTGCTAATAAAAAAGGGCAATTAAAACTAAACGAGGTAACTAGCATTTTTAATGTTTTAGGTAAAACCTTATTTATTGAAGAAAAATTAATGCAAAGTGCTACGGTTATTTGTGCAAGTGGTATTGCATTTTGGATGCGTTTGATTAGAGCAACAGCTCAAGGAGCTGTGCAATTAGGGTTTGATGCTAAAGAAGCACAAGAATTATCTATGCAAACTTGTTTGGGTGCAGCTAGTTTATTAATACAATCTAAAAGTCATCCTGAACAAGAAATTGATAAAGTTACTACGCCAAGCGGATGCACTATTACAGGTTTAAATGAAATGGAACATCAAGGTTTAAGCTCTTCTTTAATTCAGGGTTTAGTAGCATCCTTTGAAAAAATTAATCAGATTTAAAAATTAATTATGGAATTATTTAAAGTTTATCCATTATATAATATTACTCCGGTAAAAGCTAAAGGAGTTTATGTTTGGGATGAAAGTAACACTAAATATTTAGATTTATATGGCGGTCATGGGGTTATTTCTATTGGGCATTCACATCCTAGGTATATTAAGTCATTATCAGAACAGTTAAGTAAAATAGGGTTTTATTCTAACGCTGTTCAAAATCCGTTGCAACAAACATTAGCTAAAAAATTAGGAAAACTTTCTAGTTGTGAAGATTACAATTTATTTTTATGTAATTCTGGTGCAGAAGCAAATGAAAATGCCTTAAAATTAGCTTCATTTATAACTAAAAAAAGCAAGATTATTTCTTTTAATAATTCTTTTCATGGAAGAACATCCGCAGCAGTTGCCATTACCGATAATAAAAAGATAAATGCACCAATTAATTTACAACAAGAAGTAACTTTTTTGCCTTTGAACGATATAGAATTGGTAAAGAAAGAATTAAATAAAAACGATGTTGCAGCGGTTATCATAGAAGGTATTCAAGGTGTTGGAGGTTTAGATGAAGGAACCACCGCTTTTTTTCAACAACTTCAATCCATTTGCAATAAAAAAGAAGTGCCATTAATTTTAGATGAAATACAATCAGGTTATGGTAGAAGCGGAAAATTTTTCGCATTTCAGCATCACAATATTCAGCCAGATATTATTACAATAGCCAAAGGAATGGCAAACGGATTTCCAATTGGTGGCGTTTTAATTTCCGATAAATATAAAGCCACCTACGGTATGTTGGGAACAACTTTTGGTGGAAATCATTTGGCTTGTGCTGCAGCAATTTCTGTATTAGATATTATGGAAAATGAAGATTTAATTAATAATGTCAATACCGTTTATAATTATTTTTTAAAAGAAATTAAATCGGTTTTAAAAGTAAAAAAAGTGAAGGGGAAAGGATTAATGTTAGGAGTGGAGTTTGACTTTGAAGTAGCTGAATTACGAAAGAAATTAATTTTTGAAAAACACATTTTTACTGGTGGATCTATAAATAAAAAACTATTAAGAATTTTACCACCACTAACCTTGAGTAAGAATGAAATAGATGTTTTTATAAATGCATTAAAACAGTTGTTACATGAATAATTATTTAAAAGTAAAGGATATTAAAAACCTTAAAGAAGTAGTAAAAGAGGCAATTGATTTAAAGGATAATCCTATTAAATTCAAAAATTTAGGAAAAAATAAAACTTTAATGCTTTTGTTTTTTAATCCTAGTTTAAGAACAAGACTAAGCACGCAAAAAGCGGCTATTAATTTAGGAATGGATGTGGTAGTTATGAATTTTTCAAAAGATAGCTGGGCTTTAGAGTTTGAAGATGGAACCATAATGAATGGCACAAAATCAGAACATATAAAGGAGGCAGCAAAAGTTATTGCACAATATTGTGATATTATTGCTGTCAGAGCCTTTGCTTCGCTAACAGATAAAGAAAAAGATGAAGCTGATATAGTAATTCAAAGTTTTAAAAAGTATGCCGGAATTCCTGTGGTAAATATGGAAAGCGCAACAAGCCACCCTTTACAAGCCTTGGCAGATGCAATTACTATTGAAGAACAAAAAAAAGTAAATAAGCCAAAAGTAGTGTTGTCGTGGGCGCCACATCCAAAGGCATTGCCTCATGCAGTTGCAAATTCTTTTGTGGAAATTATGCAATTACAAAATGCAAATTTTGTAATAACGCATCCCGAAGGGTATGAGCTAGATAAAAAAATAACAAAAAATACAACGATTGAATATAATCAGAAAGAAGCTTTTGAAAATGCAGATTTTGTTTATGTGAAAAACTGGAGCTCTCATACAGATTATGGAAAGGTTTTAAATGTAGATACCAATTGGACGATAACAAAAGATAAAATGAATTTAACTAATAATGCAAAGTTTATGCATTGTTTACCTGTCAGAAGAAATGTTGTGGTTGCCGATGAGGTTATAGATTCCAAAAATTCTATAGTAATTGAACAAGCTAATAACAGAACCTATGCAGCACAAATAGTGTTGAAAAAAATATTAGATAACTATTAATCAAAAAAAATGAAACGTCAACCTCAACTTGATTTAGGTTTTCATAATTAGTAGTTATTAGTTGAATAAGATTCTGAAATGAATTCAGAATAACGTTTTAAGTAATATAAAATAATGAAAAAACAAAAATTACATATAATTAAAATAGGTGGAAATGTTATTAATAATGAAGAGTTATTAACATCATTTTTAAATGATTTTTCTGAATTAGAAGGCTTAAAAATATTAGTTCATGGAGGAGGAAATAAAGCTACAGAAATGGCTGCTAAATTAGGATTAAAGTCAAAAATGATTAATGGAAGAAGAGTAACAGATAAAGCTAATTTAGAAGTCGTAACTATGGTGTATGCAGGTTTGTTAAACAAAAAAATAACGGCGCAATTACAACAAAATAATTGCAATGCAATTGGGTTGTCCGGAGCAGATGCTAATTGTGTTTTAGCACATAAACGAATTGTAAAAGATATTGATTATGGTTTTGCAGGTGATATTGATACGGTTAATTCTCAAAATATAAAGTTGTTTTTACAAAACAACATAACACCTGTTTTTTGTGCAATTACTCATAATAAAAAAGGTCAATTATTAAACACCAATGCCGATACAATTGCTTCTGAAATTGCAATTGCTTTAAGTAGCACGTTTACTATTGAATTAAATTATGTGTTTGAGTTAAAAGGAGTTTTAAATAATATAAAGGATAAAAGTTCCGTAATAAAACATGTTAATTTAAGGGAGTATGAACAATTTGTGGCAGAAGGTGTTATTTCCGAAGGAATGATTCCAAAACTACATAATTGTTTTGAAGCACTAAAAAAAGGAGTGCAAAAAGTTAAAATTGGAGATACATCTCTTATCCATAATAAAACAAATTTATATACCACTTTAAGTTTAAAATAATGATAAAACTATTAACAAAAGAAGCCATAGCCTTGCTTAAAAAATTAATATCAAAGCAATCTTTTTCTGGGGAAGAAAATGAAACAGCTTTATTAATAATGCAATGGTTTTCAAGTCATAATATAAAATTTGAAAGTAATAAACATAATGTTTGGGCAAAAAATAAATACTTTGATGTTTCTAAAAAAACGATTCTTTTAAATTCACATCATGATACTGTAAAGCCAAATAAAAATTATAGTAAAAACCCGTTAAATCCAGAAGTTGTTGATGATAAATTGTACGGTTTAGGAAGTAACGATGCTGGTGGTTGTTTGGTTTCGTTATTAGCAACTTTCACTTATTTTTATAACAGAGAAAATTTGAATTACAATTTTGTAATAGTTGCTTCTGCCGAAGAGGAAAGTTCTGGCCCTAACGGATTAAACAGTGTGCTAAAAATTATTCCTGAAATAGATTTTGCAATTATTGGAGAACCAACATTAATGCAATTAGCTATTGCTGAAAAAGGCTTATTAGTATTGGATTGTATGGCAAACGGAACTGCTGGTCATGCTGCACATGGCATTGGAGATAACGCTATTTATAATGCCATTGAAGATATTAACTGGTTTCAAAATTTTAAATTTCCTAAAATTTCTGAAACATTAGGCAAAGTTAAAATGACGGTAACTCAAATTAATGCGGGGAGCCAACACAACGTAATTCCGGCAAACTGTAATTATGTGGTAGATGTGAGGGTTACGGATGCTTATACCAATCAAGAAGTGTTGGATATAATTAAATCAAATGTAATATCTGAAGTCCGTCCAAGATCACTTCGTTTAAACTCATCATCCATACCAAAAAAACATCCAATTGTTAAAGCTGGTTTAAAACTAGGAAGAGAAACTTATGGTTCACCTACCTTGTCCGATCAATCGGTTTTAAGTTGTCCTTCATTAAAATTAGGTCCTGGGCAAAGTTTACGTTCGCATACTGCAGATGAATTTATTTACTTGTACGAAATAGAAGAAGGAATTGATTTATACATTAAAATATTAAACGAAATTTTATAATTATGAAACTTTGGGATAAAGGGTACTCAACCGATAAAAAAATAGATTTATTCACTGTTGGAAACGATAGAGAATTAGATTTAATATTAGCTAAATATGATGTTATTGGAAATTTAGCACATGCAAAAATGTTGCATAAAGTAGGTTTGCTGACTTCAGAAGAAATAGTTTCTTTAGAGGTTGAATTAAATTCTATTTTAAAAACTATTGAAAAAGGAGAGTTTATTATTGAAGATACTTTTGAAGATGTACATTCTAAAGTAGAATTTATGTTAACGGAAAAGTTAGGAGATGTAGGAAAAAAAATTCATACTGCACGATCAAGAAACGACCAGGTTTTAGTGGATGTTCATTTATATGTAAAAGATGCTTTAAATGAAATTAACCAGGAAGTTAATAATCTTTTTGATTTATTAATTTCTTTAGCAGATAAGTATAAATCGGTTTTAATACCAGGTTACACGCATTTTCAAATAGCAATGCCATCGTCATTTGGTATGTGGTTTTCAGCCTATGCAGAAACCTTAATTGATGATATTTATTTTTTAAAAGCCGCTTATAAAGTAGCTGATCAAAATCCTTTAGGCTCTGCAGCGGGTTATGGAAGTTCTTTTCCTATTGATAGAAATTTTACAACCAAACAACTAAATTTTAAAACCCTGAAATTTAATTCTGTGGCAGCTCAAATGAGTAGAGGAAAACTAGAAAAATCGGTTGCTTTTGCTTTAAGTTCTATTGCAAGTACGTTATCAAAAATGAGTATGGATATTTGCCTGTATATGAGTCAAAATTTTAATTTTATTACTTTTCCAGATGAGTTAACCACTGGTTCAAGTATTATGCCTCACAAAAAAAACCCTGATGTTTTTGAATTAATTAGAGGAAAATGTAACAAATTACAGGTATTGCCATACGAATTTACCTTAATAACTAATAACTTACCAAGTGGTTATCACAGAGATTTACAATTGTTAAAAGAAGGATTAATTCCATCGTTTTCAACTTTAAAATCATGTATGGAAATGTTAACGTATTCTTTAAAAAACATTCAAGTAAAAACTAATATTCTTGATGATGAAAAGTATGACTACCTGTTTAGTGTTGAGGAAGTTAATAAGCTAGTTCAAAGTGGAGTTCCGTTTAGAGATGCTTATAAAATTGTTGGTAAAAAAATTCAGGACGGTGATTTTAAGCCAGATAAAAAAGTAAATCACACGCATAAAGGTAGCATTGGAAATTTGTGTTTAGATGAGATTGTAGCGAAGAAGAATAAGGCTTAATAATTTGATTTGTTATATAGGAAAATGAGAAATTTGCTATAATTTTTTTAATTACAAGCTTTCCAAATAACATCGTTTGGAGTTGGAGCAGTTATATTTATGTTTTCGTTAGAAACAGGATGGATAAATTCAATTTTACGTGCGTGTAAGTGAATGCTTGCGTCTTTATTACTTCTATCAAAACCATATTTTAAATCTCCTTTAATAGAAGAGCCAATAGCTGCAAGCTGACAACGAATTTGATGATGTCTTCCAGTTTCCAAATCTACTTCTAATAAGTGGTAATTGTTTAAAGACTTAATTAATTTATAATGAAGTATTGCTTTTTTACTTCCTTCAATTTCAGAAGAATACGAAGTAGATTTGTTGTTTTTAGGATTCTTTTTTAAAAATCCTGTTAAGGTGTCCATATCCTTGTTTGGTTTGTTTTTAACCACTGCCCAGTAGGTTTTTCTAACCTTTTTGTCTCGCAACATTTTATTAAAACGTTCCAAAGCCTTTGATGTTTTTGCAAAAACTACAATGCCGGTTGTTGGTCGGTCTAATCGGTGCACAACTCCTAAAAAAACATTTCCAGGTTTATTATATTTGTCTTTAATAAATTCTTTAACAACATCACTTAAAGGTTTGTCGCCAGTTTTGTCACCTTGTACAATATCACCAGATTTTTTGTTAACTATTATTAGGTGATTGTCTTCAAATAAAACTTCTAAATTATTTTTAGTGGAAGCCATTATTAAAAATTTTCAGCAACTTTTGTGTTTAAGTCATCAATAAAATTAAGCAATTTCTCTTTTCCTCTTTTATCTGTTGCTGAAGTAATAAAATATGGAGGCATCTCTTCCCAAATAGTTTGAGTCATTTTTTTAGTATAAACTTCAATATTTCTATTTAGTTGAGATAATTTTAATTTATCAGATTTTGTGAATACAATACAAAAAGGAATACCACTTTCACCTAGAAATTGCATAAATTCTAAATCTACTTTTTGTGGTTCATGCCTACAATCAATTAACACAAAGGAGCAAATTAATTGTTCTCGTTGCAAAAAATAATCTTTAATAAAATTTTGAAATGTTTGTCTTTTAGATTTTGAAACTTGAGCATAACCATAGCCTGGTAAATCAACCAAAAACCAATTATTATTAATTTTAAAATGATTAATAAGCTGGGTTTTTCCTGGTTTTCCAGACGTTTTTGCAAGCTTATTATTATTGGTAATCATATTTATTAAGGATGATTTTCCAACATTAGATCTTCCAATAAAAGCATATTCTGAAAGCTGCTCTTTTGGGCATTTTGCTACCTCAGTATTACTAATTACAAAATCAGCAGATTTAATTTTCATAGATTATAAGTTCCTTTCTTTTAACCAGTTTTCCAAAATTTGATTAAATTCATTTGGATGCTCCATCATAGGTGCATGACCACATTTATCCACCCAATATAAATTAGCATCAGGCAGTAATTTTTCAAAATCAACGGCAACTTCAGGTGGAGTAACACTATCTTGTTTACCCCAAATTATACAAGTAGGAACCTTTAAATTTGGCAAATCTTTAGCCATATTGTGTCGAATAGCGCTTTTAGCAATAGCAAGAGTTTTAATAACTTTAGATCTATCATTTACAGATGCATAAATTTCATCAACTAGCTCTTTTGTTGCCACAGTAGGGTTATAAAAAACTTCTTGAGTTTTAGTTTTTATATATTCGTAATTACCTCTTTTTGGATAGGTATCCCCTAGAGATTTTTCGTAAAGTCCAGAACTTCCTGTTAAAACTAATCCAGTAACATTTTTTAAGTTTAATTTACTGAAATAAAGAGCTATATGTCCTCCTAAAGAATTCCCTAGCAACATAGCTTTGTCAATTTTTTTATATGCCATAAACTCTTTTAAAAACTTAGATATATTTTTAACGTTAGTTTTTAAAAGTGGTAATTTATAAATAGGTAATTCAGGCATAATAACCTTATAGCCTTTGTTTGAAAAATAGTTAAATACGCCATTAAAATTACTTAACGCGCCCATTAAACCATGTAATATTATTATTGGTTTTCCTTCTCCAGCTTCAACATAACTAAATTTTCCATCTTTAATAAGATTCTTCTCCATTAATATAATTTTAAATCAAACACAAAGGTAACTTTTTTTTCCATATTACTAAGGTTTTGCAATTGGTTAAATTTTAAATTTCAACTTGTTGTTGTTCAATTTTTTAAGGATAAAATAGGTGAATAAAACAAAAGTTATTAACAAAGTGGAGAAAAGTGGGTAAAAGTGGGAAATAATTTATATTTTTGAATATACCCAAAACGAACTATGGTTAATTTAATTGGTACATACGAATGTAAAGCAGATATTAAGGGAAGGCTTCCTTTATCCTCTAGTTTAAAGAAACAACTTGCGCCTATTTTGCAAGATGGATTTGTGTTAAAGCGTTCCGTTTTTCAACCATGTTTGGAATTGTACCCAATGTCAGAGTGGACATTGTTAATGACAAAGGTCAATAAACTTAATCGTTTTGTAAAGAAAAATAATGACTTTATTAGAAGGTTTACTGCCGGAGTTAAAACTGTAGAATTGGACGGTTCAGGTAGGTTGCTAATTCCTAAAGATTTACAAATTTTTGCAAAAATATCTAAAAATGTGGTGTTGTCTTCTGCATTAAATATTATTGAAATTTGGGATAAAGATAATTATGAGAAAGCTGTTGATGATGCTACTGTTGATTTTGCAGATTTAGCGGAAGATGTTATGGGTAATGAAACAGATGCAGACAATGGATTATCATAACCCCGTTCTTTTAAAAGAGAGTATAGCTGGTTTAGCAATTAAACCAAATGGTATATACATAGATGTAACCTTTGGAGGAGGTGGGCATTCTAAAGAAATTTTAAAATTTTTAAATGAAGAAGGGAAACTATTTGCTTTTGACCAGGATGAAGATGCTAAGCAAAATAGTTTAAATGACGATCGATTTACGTTGATACCTCAAAATTTTAGATATATAAAACGATATTTAAGATTTTATAACATAAAAAAAGTAGATGGAATTTTGGCAGATTTAGGAGTTTCCTCTCATCAGTTTGATGAAGCTGAACGAGGCTTTTCAACTAGGTTTAATGCAAATTTGGATATGAGAATGAATCAAACGGATGCATTAACTGCTTTTGAAGTGATAAATAAATATGAAGAAAGTAAGTTGAGCGATGTGCTTTTTCAATACGGAGAATTAAGAAATGCAAGGTCTTTGGCAAAAAAAATTATAGAATCAAGAACCGAAAAACCTATAAAAACCAGTTTCGATTTAAAAGAGGTTTTGAATGATTTTATTCCAAAATCGAAAGAGCATAAAGTATTGGCTCAAATTTTTCAGGGAATTAGAATAGAAGTAAATCAAGAAATGGAAGCTTTGAAAGAATTTTTAACTCAGGTTCCAGAATTATTAAATCCTGAAGGCAGATTAAGTGTAATATCATATCATTCCTTAGAAGATAGATTAGTTAAACGATTTATAAAAAATGGATTGTTTGAAGGCGAGCCTGAAAAAGACTTTTTTGGAAATGTAACGGTTCCTTTAAAAAAAGTTGGAAAATTAATTATTCCAAGTAATAATGAAATTAAAATAAATAATAGAGCGAGAAGTGCAAAACTTAGAATAGCAACTTTAAAGTAAATGGCCAATATTAAAAAAAACATATACGATGTTTTAAAAGGTAATTTTTTAATCAATAAAAATGCATTAAAAAATTGGCGTTTTTTGGTTTTTATAGTGTTTTTAATGTTGCTTATGATTTCTAGCTCACATTATGCGGACAAGCAAGTTTTAGAAATGGCAAAACTAGATAAAGAAATAAAAGAGTTAAAAGCTGAGTTTGTAGATACTCGTTCTGTTGCAATGAAAATAAAATTAGAATCAAATATTAAAAATAGAGTTAAAGAATTAGGATTAGCGCCAAGCGAAAATCCAGCAGAAATTATAAAAGTAACCTCAAAACCCATTAAATAGATTTGTCAACCACCAAAAAAGGCATATTAAATAAATTGTACATAGTTTTTGCATTTGTAGTAATCTTTATGATAGCTATACTTGTTAAATTAACCAATATACAATATGTAAATGGGGATAAGTATCGAAATTTATCACAGCAACTTACTTTAAAAAATGATACCATTTATGCAAATAGAGGTAATGTTTTTTCTGATGATGGAAGTTTGTTAGCAACTTCAAAATCAGAATATGAAATTAGAATGGATGCTGTTACGGTTGATGGGGAAATATTTAAAAAAAATATACGAAGCTTATCTAAATCGTTGTCTGGTTTTTTAGGTAATTCTACTTTGTATTGGGAAACTAAAATTAAAAAAGCCCGTATAAATAAAAATAGATACTTGTTTATTACAAGAGGACTTGGATATATTAATTTTATGAAAATAAAGCATTTCCCTATTTTTAAATTGGGAATGTACAAAGGGGGCTTTATAGCAGAGCAATCAACGGTTAGAGCACTTCCTTTAGGCAAAGTTGCCGAGCGAACTATTGGTTATGATGATTACCGAGGAGGTCCAGGAATAGAGGGCGCTTATAAAAAATATCTACGTGGTAAATTTGGATGGCGAATGAAACAAAAAATTGCTAAAGGTCAGTGGCGACCAATTAGTGATTCTAATGAAAAAGACCCAGTTGATGGAAAAGATGTATTAACAACCATTAATGTTAACATTCAAGATATTGCACATCATTCTCTTTTACGACAGCTAGAATATTATCATGCAGAACACGGATGTGTAGTTGTAATGGAAACAAAAACTGGCGAAATAAAAGCTATTTCTAACTTAGGAATTAACGCGGAAGGGAAATATTATGAAAAACGGAATTATGCGGTTTATGAGTCCATTGAGCCAGGTTCCGCATTTAAATTAATGTCTTTAGTGGCAGCTTTAAAATTAAAAGCAATTGATACCAGCACTATTGTAGATACTAAAGAAGGAAGGTTTAGAATGCATGGTAGATATATTCACGATTCTAAAAGAGGTGGTCATGGAGTTATTTCTGCCGCTAAGGCTTTTGAAGTTTCTTCTAATATTGGGTTTGCTCGTTTAATTGACGATAATTTTAAAAGCAAACCAAATACGTTTATAAATGCACTTAAAGGAATGCATTTAGATAAAAAATTAGGGTTAACTATTAAAGGAGAAGGACAACCAGAAATTCCATCACCGGGAGATAAAAAATGGAGTAAAAATGCATTGCCATCTATTGCTTATGGATATAATTTAAGAATGACTCCATTACAAATTTTAACTTTTTATAATGCTATTGCTAATAATGGTGAAATGGTAAAGCCTAGATTTGTAAAGGAAATTAGGTCAAGAAATCAGCATCATAATTATTTTGCTAAAGAAGTGATTGACTCTTCTATTTGTTCTAAAGAAACTATCGGGGAAGTTCAGGAATTACTTAAAAACGTGGTTAAGTTAGGAACTGCTAAAAAGCTATACAGCAAAAACTTCTCCATGGCGGGTAAAACGGGAACTGCACGGACGGAATATTGGATGCCAGATTGGAATAAAAATAAACGGTATGTATCTTCTTTTACAGGGTATTTTCCTGCAAAAAACCCTAAATATTCTTGTATTGTAGTTATTCATAAACCAAAGGTTCAAAAAGGATATTATGGCGCAGATGTATCTGGACCAGTATTTAAAGATATTGCTCAAAAAATTTACACTTCAAATCCTAATGTAAAAACTATAAACGCACAGGATACTAAAAATTTTGCAACTATAAAAAATAAATATAATTCTTACTACACCATCTCAAATAAGGCAAATCGGACAATGCCTAATTTAAAAGGAATGGCTGAAATGGACGCCATTCCTTTTCTTGAAAATATGGGATTAAAAGTTCTGTGTGAAGGAAAAGGTAAAGTAGTAGAACAATCTATAAAAATAGGTGAAACGATAAGTAAAGGGAAAACTGTGATTTTAAAATTATCATCTTAATTGAAATTAGTTAAAGACATATTGCATAAAGTAGCTATAAATTCCGTTGTGGGGAATGTTGAAGTAGCGGTTACAAATGTTGTTTTTGATTCTCGTAAAGCAATTAAAAACAGCATGTTTGTAGCTCAAAATGGTTTGGTTTTTAATGGACATAAATTTATTGATAAAGCCATTGAATTAGGTGCTACAGCAATAGTTTGTGAAGAATTGCCAGAAAATTTAAAATCGGATATTGTTTATGTTCAAGTAAAAGATAGTAATCTTGCTTTAGCTATTATTGCATCTAATTTTTATAATAATCCTTCTTCTAAATTAAAATTAATTGGTATTACAGGAACCAATGGAAAAACAACCATTGCAACTTTGTTATATGATTTATTTAAAAAGGCAGGTTTTAAAGTAGGTTTGCTTTCAACAGTAAAAATTTTGGTGAATGACAAAGAGTTTAAAACCACACATACTACACCAGATTCTGTTAGTATAAATTACTATTTGAATAAAATGGTAGAAGAAAAAGTTTCTTTTTGTTTTATGGAAGTCAGCTCGCACGGAATTCATCAAAAAAGAACCGAAGGTTTACATTTTGGAGGTGGCGTATATACCAATTTAACGCACGACCATTTAGATTATCATAAAACATTTAAAGAATATAGAGATGTAAAAAAATCTTTTTTTGATTCTTTACCAAAATCAGCGTTTGCTTTAGTAAATATGGATGATAAAAATGGAGCTATAATGTTGCAAAACACTAAAGCAACAAAATACACGTATGCCTTAAAAACTATGGCAAATTTTAAAGCTAAAATTTTAGAAAATCATTTTTCAGGATTATTGTTATCTGTAAATAATCAAGAAGTTTGGTCACATTTAGTAGGAAGTTTTAATGCATATAATTTAACTGCAATTTATGGAGTGGCAAATTTATTAGGCATAGAGTCTATAAATGCCTTAACGCTTATAAGTCAGTTAAAAAGTGTAAAAGGCCGTTTTCAATATATAACTTCTAAACAAGGCGTAATTGCAGTAATTGATTATGCGCATACACCAGATGCCTTAAAAAATGTGCTTCATACTATAAATGATTTAAAAAAAGGAAATGAACAAATAATTACCGTTGTGGGATGCGGAGGTGATAGAGATAAAGCTAAACGCCCTGTTATGGGGCGTATAGCATCTCAGTTAAGCAACCAGATTATTTTTACTTCAGATAATCCTAGAAGTGAAAATCCACAAGTCATAATTACTGAAATGGAAGCAGGAGTAGCATCCGAAAATTTAAAAAAAACGATAAGTATTTTAGATAGGTCTCAGGCTATTAAAACAGCAATTAAACTAGCTGTAAAAGGAGATATAATTTTAATAGCAGGAAAAGGACATGAAAATTATCAAGAAATAAATGGAGTTCGTAATCATTTTGATGATTATGAGCAAGTTACTAATTATTTAAAAGCTATTGAAATTTAAACAATGTTGTATTATTTATTTGAATATTTAGAAAAACATTATAGTCTGGCAGGTGCAGGATTATTTCAATACATCACTTTTAGGTCTGCTATGGCTTTTATTGTTTCCTTATTGTTTTCAACTATATATGGTAAACGAATTATTAAATTTTTACAACGTAAACAAGTAGGTGAATCCGTTAGAGATTTAGGTTTAACTGGTCAAATTGAAAAAGCAGGTACGCCAACTATGGGTGGAATCATCATCATTTTGGCAACTCTTATTCCGGTAATTTTACTTGCTAAACTAGATAATATTTACATAATTATTTTAATTGTTACTACGCTTTGGATGGGAACCATTGGTTTTGTGGATGATTATATTAAAATCTTTAGAAAAAATAAAGATGGATTAAAAGGACGATTTAAAATATTAGGTCAAGTTACTCTAGGAGTTTTTGTTGGTGCAATGTTTTATTTTAATCCTCAAGTAACTATTAAACAAAAATTGCCAGTTAAATATCAATATGTTGCAGAAAGTGGAACGCCTATTTTATTTGGTAAAGCTGAAAAATCTACAAAAACAACCATTCCTTTTTTTAAAAATAATGAGCTTGATTATGCAAAAGCACTTACTGTTTTTGGAGATGGATTAAAGGATTATGCTTGGTTAATTTTTATTCCAATTGTAATTTTTATTATTACTGCAGTTTCTAACGGAGCGAATTTAACCGATGGAATTGATGGATTAGCAGCAGGTTCTTCAGCAATAATTGTGCTTACTTTAGGAATTTTCGCTTGGGTATCGGGTAATATTATATTCGCTAATTATTTGGATGTCATGTACATTCCTAATTCTGGTGAAATGACAGTTTTTATTTCTGCTTTTGTTGGAAGTTTAATAGGATTTTTATGGTACAATACCTATCCAGCGCAAATTTTTATGGGCGATACCGGAAGCTTAACTATAGGCGCTGTAATTGCGGTGTTAGCTATTGCAGTTAGAAAAGAATTGCTTATTCCCATATTGGCAGGAGTGTTTTTAGTTGAAAATTTATCTGTAATTCTACAAGTAAGTTTTTTTAAATATACCAAAAAAAAATATGGAGTTGGTAAACGTATATTTAAAATGTCGCCATTACATCATCATTTTCAAAAATCAGGCTATCACGAAAGCAAAATTGTTACTCGTTTTTGGATTATTGGAATTTTATTGGCAGTATTTACCATTGTAACCTTAAAATTACGATAAATGAAACTGGTGGTTTTAGGAGCGGGTGAAAGCGGTGTTGGAGCTGCAATATTAGGCAGAAAAAAAAAATATGAAGTTTTTGTTTCGGATATGGGAAACATAACTAAAAAATATAAAAACGTTCTTTTAAATAATGAAATTTCTTTTGAAGAAGGAAAACATAGTAAAGCTATAATTTTTGAAGCCGATATTGTTGTTAAAAGTCCAGGAATACCAGATGCTGTTCAAATTATTAAAGAAATAAAAGAAAGGAATATTCCTATAATTTCAGAAATAGAATTTGCTTCTGTTTTTTGCGATGCTAAGCTAGTTGCTATTACTGGTTCAAACGGTAAAACCACCACCACTATGTTGGTGCATCACATTTTAAATAAAGCAGAATTAAATGTTGAAATGGGAGGTAATATTGGAAAGAGTTTTGCGCAACAAGTAGCAGAAGATAGCTTTGATTATGAAGTGTTAGAATTAAGTAGTTTTCAATTGGACGGAATTGTGAATTTTAGTCCAAATATTGCAATAATTACAAACATAACACCAGATCATTTAGATAGGTATAATTACAAATTTGAAAACTATATAAATTCAAAATTTAGAATTACTAAAAATCAAAAAGAAGCGGATTATTTAATTTATGATAAGGAGGATAAAGTAATTACTAATTGGTTAAAAAATAATAAGGTCAAAGCCAAATTACTTCCATTTTCAACAGAGAGGGAATTAGAAGAAGGAGTTTTTATAAGAGATAACAACATAATAATAAAATATAATAATATAGAAAATTCAATAATGAGTATTTCAACACTAGCATTAAAAGGAAAACACAATACTAAAAACGCTATGGCAGCAGCTATGGCAGCTTCCTTATTAAAAGTAAGGCAAAACACCATTAGAGAAAGTTTAGAAGATTTTGAAGGAGCAGAACATCGTTTAGAATCGGTACTTAAAATAAATGGAGTTCAGTATATAAATGACTCTAAAGCAACTAATGTAAATGCAACTTTTTATGCTTTAGATAGCATGCAAAGTCCTACGGTTTGGATTGTTGGTGGTATAGATAAAGGAAATGATTATTTAGAATTAATGCCTTTGGTTAGAGAAAAAGTAAAAGCTATAATTTGTTTAGGGCTTGATAATCAGAAAATTGTACAAACTTTTGGCAATGTTATTGATTTAATTGTAGAAACAGCAGGCGCCGAAGAAGCTGTTAAAGTAGCTTATAAAATTGCAGAAAAAGGAGATGTTGTGTTGTTATCTCCAGCCTGCGCAAGTTTTGATTTATTTGATAATTATGAAGATAGAGGTAATCAATTTAAACAAGCAATAAAAGAATTATAATTAGTGAAAAAAATTCTAAAAAATATGGAGGGAGACAGGGCAATTTGGGCAATAGTTGCGTTTTTGGCGCTATTATCCTTTATGCCTGTTTATAGTGCAAGCACTAATTTAGTGTACGTTGCAAACTCTGGCACTCCAACATATTATTTAATTAAACACGGTGTTTTATTGTTTTTAGGGTTTTTAATTATTTATGGAGTTCATAAAATTCCGTTTAGATATTTTAGTGGAATTTCAGTTATTATTCTTCCGTTTGTTTTATTGTTGTTGATTTATACACTAACACAAGGTCATACCATAAATGGAGCCAATGCAAGTAGATGGATTCAAATTCCTTTTATTGGGGTTGGGTTCCAAACTTCTGCATTAGCCAGTATTGTTTTAATGGTTTATGTGGCAAGATATTTATCGAAAAATAAAGAAAATACTATTTCTTTTAAAGAAAGTTTATTACAATTATGGTTGCCTGTAGCTTTTGTTTTAGCTTTAATTTTACCTGCAAATTTTTCAACAACGGCTATAATTTTTTCGATGGTTTTAATACTCACCTTTGTGGGAGGTTATCCAATAAAATATTTAATGTATATCATTGGGCTTGGATTAGTTTCTTTGGCGTTTTTTATACTTATTGCCAAAGCTTTTCCAACGTTAATGCCAAACAGAGTAGATACTTGGATTAGTAGAGTCGAAAATTTTTCAAATAAAAATGCAGAAGAAGGTTATCAAGTTGAAAAAGCAAAAATAGCAATTGCAACAGGAAGTTTATTTGGAAAAGGAGCTGGTAAAAGTGTTCAAAAAAACTTTTTACCACAATCATCATCCGATTTTATTTTTGCTATTATAGTAGAAGAGTATGGACTTATTTTAGGTGCTTTCACTGTAATTTTATTGTATTTTTTATTGCTGTTCAGAATTGTTATGGCTGCGAAAAAAGCAAAGAGTATTTTCGCAACATTACTAATTATTGGAGTAGGATTACCAATTATATTTCAGGCAATTATAAATATGGCTGTTGCGGTTAACTTGTTTCCGGTAACAGGGCAAAATTTACCATTAATAAGTAGTGGAGGAACTTCAATTTGGATGACTTGTATTGCCATTGGAATTATTTTAAGTGTTACCGCTGAAAAAGAAATAGATTTAACCGAAACCGAAGAAAACCCTTTAGATATTTTACATGAAGCAATCCATTAACATATTAATTAGTGGCGGTGGAACAGGAGGTCATATTTATCCTGCAGTTTCTATAGCAAATGAGCTAAAGAAAAAATATAGCAATGCTAATTTTTTATTTGTTGGCGCAAAGGATAGAATGGAAATGCAAAAAGTACCACAAGCTGGTTATGATATTAAAGGATTATGGATTTCTGGAATTCAAAGAAAGCTAACTTTTACAAACTTATTATTTCCTATAAAATTGTTGAGTAGCTTATTTAAGGCATATAAAATAATTAAAAAATTTAAGCCAAATGTGGTTATTGGAACTGGTGGATTTGCAAGCGGACCAACTTTGTACATGGCAAACTTGCAAAATATAAAAACAGTTATTCAAGAGCAAAATTCTTATCCAGGTATTACCAATAAATTATTAAGTAAAAAAGCAGATAAAATTTGTGTTGCTTATGATGGTTTAGATCGATTTTTCCCAAAAGATAAAATTATAAAAACAGGCAATCCAGTTCGTCAGGATTTGTTAAATAGTGAAGATAAAAGACAAGAAGCAATTTCCTTTTTTAACTTAAATGAAAACAAAAAAACAGTATTGGTCTTAGGAGGAAGTTTAGGGGCAAGAGCAATTAATAATTTAATTAAAGAAAATATTAAATGGTTAGTTTCTAAAAACCTTCAGGTGATTTGGCAAACTGGCAATTTGTATTACCAAGAATTTAAAAAGTTTGAGGAATTAGAAGGTGTAAAAACGTATGCATTTTTAAATAGAATGGATTTAACTTTTGCAGCAGCAGATTTTGTAATAAGCAGAGCAGGAGCTAGTTCTATTTCAGAATTATGTATTGTAGGTAAACCAGTATTATTTATTCCATCACCTAATGTTGCTGAAGATCATCAAACAAAAAATGCTTTAGCTGTAGTGCATAAAGATGCGGCACTATTATTAAAAGAAAATGAGTTAGATAGGTTTCAAACTGTCTTTAAGGAATTAATTACTGATGAAAATTTACAAAATAACCTAAGTAAAAATATTAAAAAATTAGCGTTGCCAAATGCAACAAAAAATATTATTAACGAAATAGAAAAATTAATAGTAAATAATTGAATTTAAACGAAATACATAGAGTTTATTTTATAGGTATTGGCGGTATAGGAATGAGCGCTTTAGCAAACTATTTTAATAGCGCAGGTAAATTAGTAGCAGGTTATGACAGAGTAGAAACGGCTATTACTAAATCGCTTTCTGAAATGCCTATTGGTATTCATTTTGAAGATTCTGTTGAATTAATTCCTAATCAATTTAAAGATAGGAAGAAAACAGTTGTAGTTTATACGCCAGCAATTCCAAAAAATCATAACGAGTTAAATTTCTTTATAAAAAATGGATTTACAGTTTTAAAACGTTCTGAAATTTTGGGAGAAATAACCAAAAACACGTTTTGTTTAGCTGTTGCAGGAACTCATGGAAAAACAACCACTTCTACTATTTTAGGTCATATTTTAGAAGTTAATAAAATAAATGCTACCTCATTTTTGGGAGGAATTTCTGAAAATTATAATTCCAATTTAATTTTAGGAGGCGATAAAATTACGGTAGTTGAAGCAGATGAATTTGACCGTTCCTTTTTAAAACTTTCTCCTAATATTGCCTGCATAACTTCTATGGATGCAGATCACTTAGATATTTATAAAAATAAATCTGCTTTAGAAGATGCTTTTAAAGAATTTGCTGGTAAAGTATCCGATACCATTTTTGTTAAAAAAGGGTTGCCAATACTTGGTAAAACTTTTGCAGTTAATGAAACTGCAGATTATGCTGCAAGCAATTTAAAAGTTAAAAATGGTAGTTATGTTTTTGATATAAAAACACCTACTGAAATTGTAAAAAATATTCAAATTAATTTACCCGGAAAACATAATGTGCTAAATACGGTGGCAGCTTTGGCAATGGCAAATAGTTTTGGAATTTCAATTCCGTCCATTGCTAAAGCTTTACTAACATTTAAAGGTGTTAAAAGGCGTTTTTCTTATAAAATTAAATCAGAAAATTTAGTGTTAATTGATGATTATGCGCATCATCCAACAGAAATAAATGCTGTGGTTGATGCTGTAAATGAGATGTATCCAAACAAAAAAAATGTTGGTGTTTTTCAGCCACATTTATTTAGTAGAACTAAAGATTTTGCAGAAGATTTTGCTAAAAGTTTAAACAAGTTTAATGAAATTATTTTATTAGATATATATCCTGCTCGTGAAAAACCTATAGAAGGAATTACATCTAGCTGGCTTTTAGATAAAATTGATAATGAAAATAAACAACTTTCCAGTAAAGAAAAATTAGTGGAAAACATAAAAAAAACAAAAGCATCCGTTATAGTTATGATAGGTGCTGGAGATATAGGCGAATTAGTAGAAAATGTAACTCAAAAATTAAAAATTGAAAATTAACTGGATTTACATAAAAGGAATTGCTTTACTAACGCTAGTTGTGTTTTTATATGGTTTTTCAAACCATAAAAATGATCAAGTTAAAGTAAAAGATATTAAGGTTCAATTTGAGAAAGGAACCAATCTTTTTATGAATTATCAAATGGTTAATAAATTGTTAATACAAAATAAGGCAACCCCTAAAAAGTTGGCAAAATCTGTTATAGATTTACACAAATTAGAGTTAAAAGTGCTTGCTCATCCCATGGTTGAGGATGCAGCTGTTTTTTTAACTGTTGATGGCACAATAAAAGCCAAGATAAAACAGCGTACACCTATAGCTAGAGTTATAACTAAAAACAAGAGTTATTATATTGATAAACAGGCAAAAACTATGCCTTTATCTCCTAATTACTCAGAAAGAGTTATGCTAGTTTTTGGAGATGTTAATAAAAAAGATATTGCTGAAATCCATAAAATTGTAACCACAATTTTAAAGGATAAAATTTTGAAAAAAATGTGCGTTAGTATCCAAAAAAGTGATAAAAATGAATTTGTTTTAAACACAAGAATTGGTTCTCAAAAAATTTTAGTTGGAAATTTAAAAGATTTAGACCAAAAATTAAAGAATTTGAAACCATTTTTAAATAAAACAATTGGAGATAAAACTATTAATAATTACGCGTTAATAAATTTAAAATACAACAACCAGGTTGTTTGTACAAAAAAGTAAATTATGGAACACAACGATATTTCGGTAGGATTGGATATAGGAACAACCAAAATTGTTGCTATGATTGGTCGTAGAAATGAATATGGTAAGATTGAGTTACTTGGTACTGGAAAGGCTAAAAGTTTAGGAGTACACAGAGGAGTTGTTAATAATATTACTCAAACTATACAATCTATACAAATGGCTGTAGATGAAGCTATTGCGGTTTCTGGAATTAAAATTCATGAAGCAGTAGTAGGTATTGCAGGTCAACATATAAGAAGTTTACAACATAGTGATTATATAACTAGACCAAATTCAGAGGAAGTTATTAATGATGACGATTTAGATAAATTAGAAAAGCAGGTTTATAAATTAGTAATGCTTCCAGGGGAAGAAATAATTCATGTGCTTCCACAAGAATTTAAAGTAGATGGGCAATCTGAAATTACGGAACCAGTTGGCATGTACGGAGGAAGATTAGAAGCTAATTTTCATGTTGTAGTTGGTCAGGTTTCTTCTATAAGAAATATTGGTCGTTGTATTAAAAGTGCAGGTCTTGATTTGGCAGGAATTACTTTAGAACCATTGGCTTCGGCAGAAGCTGTTTTAAGTAATGAGGAGAAAGAAGCAGGAGTAGCTTTAATTGATATAGGAGGTGGAACTACCGATTTAGCAATATTCAAAAATGGAATTATTCGTCATACTGCCGTAGTGCCTTTTGGAGGAAATGTTATTACAGAAGATATTAAAGAAGGTTGTTCTATTATTGAAAAACAAGCAGAACTATTAAAAACAAAATTTGGTTCCGCTTGGCCTGGAGAGAATAAAGACAACGAAATAGTTTCTATTCCAGGGTTAAGAGGAAGAGATCCAAAAGAAATTACCCTTAAAAATTTATCAAAAATAATTAATGCTAGAGTAGTTGAAATTATTGAGCAGATTTTTATGGAAATAAAAAATTATGGACATGAAGAACCTAAAAAAAAGCTAATAGCTGGCATTGTTTTAACAGGAGGAGGAGCACAATTAAAACATTTAAAACAATTAGTAGAATATGTTACCGGTATGGATACTAGAATTGGATATCCAAATGAAAATTTGGCTGGTGATTCTGATGAAAGTTTATCAAGCCCTCAATACGCTACAGCTGTTGGTTTATTAATGAATGGGTTAAATAAATTAGAAAAAACTAAAGAAAAAGAAAGAGAAAAAGAGGTTCATACCGATATTTCAAAAGAACCAGAAAATGGAATTCTTGAAGAAAAGGAAGAAGCAGAAAAACCACCTAAAAAATCCATTTTTGAAAAATGGGCAGATAAGTTTAGAGATTTTTTAGATAACGCAGAATAAATAGAATAAAAAAACACCAATACATATATTATGAGCAATTCAGATTTTAATAACATTTCATTCGATTTACCAAAAAATCAGTCTAACGTTATAAAAGTTATCGGCGTAGGAGGTGGCGGTAGCAATGCTGTAAACCATATGTTCTTACAAGGAATAGATGGTGTTGACTTTGTAATTTGTAATACCGATGCTCAAGCATTACAAAACAGTCCAATACCAACAAAAATTCAGTTAGGTGTTTCTTTAACTGAAGGTTTAGGAGCAGGGGCAAACCCTGAAGTTGGCGAAGAGGCGGCAATGGAAAATATTCAAGAAATTAGAGAAATGCTTGCTACACATTCTAAAATGGTATTTATTACTGTTGGAATGGGTGGTGGTACTGGTACTGGTGCTGCACCAGTTATTGCCAAAGTTGCTCGTGAATTAGATTTATTAACTATTGGTATAGTAACAACTCCTTTTTCTTTTGAAGGAAAAATGAGAAATGAACAGGCTCAAAAAGGAATTGATAAATTACGTCAATATGTAGATTCGTTAGTAGTAATAAATAACAATAAATTACGAGAAGTATATGGTAATTTAGGGTTTAAAGCAGGTTTTTCTAAAGCAGATGAAGTATTATCGACTGCATCAAGAGGAATTGCTGAAGTAATTACACACCACTATACGCAAAATATCGATTTAAAGGACGCTAAAACAGTATTATCCAATAGCGGAACTGCAATTATGGGATCAGCATCTGCAACAGGAGTTAATCGTTCGGAAGAAGCTATTACCAAAGCATTAGATTCTCCTTTGTTAAATGATAATAAAATTACTGGAGCTAAAAATGTGTTGTTATTAATTGTTTCTGGTGCAGAAGAAATTACCATAGATGAAATAGGGGAAATAAACGATTATATTCAGGCAGAAGCAAAATCGAATGTAAATATTATTATGGGTGTTGGTGAAGATGAAACTTTAGGCGATGCCATTTCCGTTACAGTAATAGCAACCGGATTTAATAAGGATCAACAATGTGAAATTGCAAATACAGATCCTAAAATAATTATGCATACGTTAGATGATGAACAAGAGGCAACTTTTGATTTTAAAGAAAAAACAGTTCATAGTTCTGTTAAATTAGAAGCCGAAAATAAAGTAGAAGAGACTTCTAAAAATGAAGATAAAATTATATACGATTTAGGAGAAGAATTAGAGGAGGAAAACAACTTAATTCCTACTACAGACTTTATTAAAAATATTGATATAATATATGATGAAGTTTTAGCAGAAAATATGGAAGATTTCGAAATTACAGAAGTTAAATCTGAAGTAGTTGAAGAAATAGAAGAACCTTTAGAAGAAGAAAATCAAATTTCATTTACTTTTGATTTACCAATAAATGAAGTAAAAAAACCCTCTGAAAAAAAAATAGATAATTCTCAAGTAAATGAAATTTTTGAAATTGAGGTACAGCACCATGAAGTGGAGGAGCCAATTAAAGAAGTAGTAAATGAAGTGCATTTTACTTTAGAAGATTACACGGAATTAGAAGAAAATTTAAACAAAGCAACAAAACCAAAAGCTAAAGTAGAAACTGTAGTTGAAGAAGAGGAAATGAAGTTTACGCTACGCTCAGATGATATTAATAATCAAGAAGTTGTAGATTATAAAGAGGTTTCTCCTTTAGATTTAACTATTGAAGAATTGCAGAAAAGAGCTGCAGATAGAAGACTAAAATTAAAAAATCTGAATTATAAATTTGTAAATAAGGTTACTAAAAACATTGAAGAAATAGAAAAAGAACCTGCATATAAAAGAATGGGAGTTGAATTAAATGAAACCACTCATTCCTCAGAAATCAATCAATCAAGAACTTCTTTAGAAATTGACGAGAATGATGATATTCAATTTAGATCAAATAACTCATTTTTACATGATAATGTAGATTAAAACATTGCCCAAAGACGATGACCCTTAGAATTATTTTCTAAGTTTTGACTCGAAAATCTTCTTTTAAAATTTAAGATTTTCGAGTTCTTTTTTTTAACTTCGCAAAACTAAATTAGTTTACTATGAGTTTACAAAATAAAGTAATGAGCAAAATTAAAGAGGCTATGAAATCTAAAGATTCTGTGGCTTTAGAATCTTTGCGAGCAATTAAATCTGAAATTTTACTTGCGCAAACGAAAGGTGGTGCAACCGAAGGATTATCAGAAGAAGAAGAACTAAAAATTGTACAAAAATTAGTAAAACAGCGAAAAGATAGCGCAGCTTTATATAAAGAGCAAGGCAGAAATGATTTAGCAGAGCCAGAATTGGCTCAAGTTGCTGTTATTTCTCAGTTTTTACCAGAGCAATTATCTGAAGAAGCACTTAAAGATGTGATTTCTAAAATTGTAGAAACTGTTGGTGCAACATCAATGAAAGATATGGGAAAAGTAATGGGAATGGCTTCAAAGCAATTAGCCGGTAAAGCCGATGGGAAAGCAATTTCTATGGCTGTAAAAATGTTACTTTCTTAATAAATTGGCCTCGTGGCGCAACTGAATAGCGCACTGGATTTCGGCTCCAGCGGTTGCAGGTTTGAATCCTGCCGGGGTCACAAATTAAAGACACAATCCTTATAAATAAAAAGGGTTGTGTTTTTTATAACTTCAATTTTTACTTTGCAGTAAGTTTAAATAGTAGTTTTATTTAAATATAATTATGCATATTTTTCAAGATATTCTGGGTGTTGTTCTATTAAATTGGGAAATAATTTTATTCTTTTTTTTAATTGCCATTCTTTATTCCTCTGTAGGTTTTGGTGGAGGTTCTAGTTATTTGGCTATTTTAACACTAACTTCATTAGCGTTTACTCAAATTAGAGCAATCGCATTATTATGTAATATTGTTGTTGTTTCAGGAGGTACTTTTTTATATGTAAAAAATAAATTATTTAATTGGAAAAAGATATTTCCATTGGTTTTAATGAGTATTCCAATGGCTTTTATTGGAGGTTCTTTAAAAATAAGCCATACTTTTTTCTTTATCCTATTGGGTGTAACCTTATTATCAGCAGCTATTTTAATGTGGTTTTCAAAATATATCTCTAAAAAAAGAGAACAATTCAACATTCAAAAATCTGTTATCAAAAATATTTCTTATGGTGGAGGAATTGGTTTTATTTCAGGAATGGTTGGCATTGGGGGAGGTATATTTTTATCTCCATTACTACATTTAACCAACTGGGATACTCCAAAAAAAATTGCTGCAACTTCTAGCTTTTTTATTTTGGTTAATTCTATTGCCGGATTATTTGGACAATTTTTAAATCCTGATTTTTCAATTGAGCCAACTATTACTATAATTTTAATGATTACAGTATTAATTGGAGGACAATTAGGTTCTAGAATAAGTGTAAACGTTATTTCACCAAATAACTTAAAAAAGGGGACAGCATTATTAATTGCTTTTGTAGCTGTCAGAATTTTACTTAAGCATTTATTTTAATCAAGGAAAGCTTCACTAAATTTAAATAATCTACTCTGAAACTAAACTTTTTAAAGTACTTATAGTTTTTGTTGGGTTTTCACTTTTAAAAACAAAACTTCCCGCAACAAATGCAGTTGCACCAATATTAGCAAGTTTTTTAATGTTTTTATCTGTTATACCACCATCAATCTCAATAATGGCGTTGGAGTTGGAATATTCAATTAAGTTTTTAAGTTGTTCTACTTTTTTATAAGTATTTTCAATAAAAGTTTGTCCGCCAAAACCTGGATTTACACTCATTATTAAAACCAAATCTAAATCTCCAATAATATCTTCTAAAACAGCAATTGGTGTATGTGGGTTTAATGAAACTCCAGCTTTCATTCCAGCCGCTTTAATTGCTTGAACGGTTCTGTGAAGATGTGTACAAGCTTCATAATGTACGGTTAATATATCAGCACCAGCATCTTTAAAATCTTTAATAAATTTATCTGGATTTACAATCATTAAATGAACATCTAGCGTTTTTTTTGCATGTTTTTTTATCGCTTTTAAAACGGGCATGCCAAAAGAAATGTTAGGTACAAAAACGCCATCCATAACATCAATATGAAACCAATCGGCTTCACTATTATTAACCATTTCAACATCTTGTTGTAAATTTCCAAAATCTGCGGATAGGATAGAAGGAGCTATATAGGTTTTCATATTTTTAGGTTGTTTAAGCAAAAATAACTTTTAAAAAGAAAAACTCTCGAAATTTCGAGAGTTTTTCTTTTTATTTGATAAAAATTAAATTAGAATACATTATTTATCCTAAATAAGTTTTTAATATTTTACTTCTAGAAGTGTGTTTTAAACGTCTAATTGCTTTTTCTTTAATTTGTCTAACACGTTCGCGAGTTAAGTCGAAAGTTTCTCCAATTTCTTCTAAGGTCATTGGGTGCGCATCGCCTAAACCAAAATACAACATTACAACATCTGCTTCACGAGGTGTTAAGGTTTCTAAAGCACGTTCAATTTCTACTTTTAAAGATTCATGTAATAAACTTCTATCTGGGTTTGGAGATTCTCCAGTATTTAAAACATCATATAAGTTAGAGTCTTCACCTTCAATTAAAGGAGCATCCATAGATACGTGACGACCAGAATTTTTCATAGATTCTTTAACGTCATTAACGGTCATATCTAATTTTTTTGCAATTTCTTCGGCAGAAGGAGGTCGTTCATTTTCTTGTTCTAAAAATGCGTACATTTTATTAATTTTATTAATAGAACCAATTTTGTTTAAAGGTAAACGTACAATTCTTGATTGTTCTGCTAAAGCTTGTAAAATAGATTGTCTAATCCACCAAACTGCATAGGATATAAATTTAAAACCACGTGTTTCATCAAAACGTTTCGCGGCTTTTATTAATCCTAAATTTCCTTCATTAATTAAATCAGGAAGGGTTAAGCCTTGATTTTGATATTGTTTTGCAACAGAAACAACAAAACGTAAGTTTGCTTTTGTTAAACGTTCTAAAGCAACTTGGTCACCAGCTTTTATCCGTTGGGCTAATTCAACTTCCATTTCAGCGGTAATTAAATCCACTTTTCCTATTTCCTGTAAGTATTTGTCTAATGATGCGGTTTCTCTATTGGTAACCTGTTTTGTAATTTTAAGTTGTCTCATGTAGTAGCTTAAATTTTTTAGTTATTTATAAGGTCTAATATATATACGTAGTATTTTAAAAAAAGTTACAAAATAATTAAAAAAAAATTGGATAAAAATTCATATAGGCTTACCTTGTTTATGTTTTAAGGTAAAATTGTGACTTCTTTAATAATTATGTGTCTATACTATTAAACCTATTTAAGAATATTGAAATCAAAGGATGACATAACGTTATTTAGCGATAACGAGTTAGTAGAAAGAATTGTAAAAACAAATGATACTCATTTGTTTGCTGTTTTATATGACCGTCATGTTGCTATGGTTTATAATAGATGTTTAAGTTTTGCAAGCTCTAAAGAAGAAGCGCAAGATTTAGCACATGATATTTTTATTAAATTATTTATAAAATTACGAACCTTTAAAGGAAAATCTAAATTTTCTACTTGGTTATATTCATTTACTTATAATTTTTGTGTGAATTATGTAAGCAGGAATAACTATAAAAAAAATGAAAAGAATTTTGAATATGAAATTGCTGATGAAGTAGATGATACTAGTGAAGAAATGCTTTTTGAATTAAAAGCAGATAAACTAAAAAAAGCTTTGGCTTTAATTGACCCAAATGAAAAAATGATTTTGTTATTAAAATATCAAGATGATTTATCATTAAAAGATATTCAGCAACTTTTACAAATTGGTGAAAGTGCTGTTAAAATGCGTTTAAAACGTGCAAGAGAAAAAGTAATTAGTGTATATAAAAATCTTAAATAATGGAAAACCCGTTTAAGAAAATACTATTTAACGAAGAAGTGCCAAAAGTGCTCAAAGAAAAGGTTATTAATGATATTTCATTAATAAAACTTTCTATTGATTTGGCTGACTTGTTTGTAGTTAAATATCCTAATACTGTTGGTGAATTTTTAAACACAGAAAAAAATCCTATTAAAAATGATGAAGATGAAGATAAGGAAATTGATAAAAACAAAATATAAATTCTAACCCAAAATAAAATACCATGAAAGCAATTATTCAATTAAATGACATGAATTTTACCTTTATTCAAAATCTATGGAATGATTTTTTAGATGTAATACCAAAAATACTATTAGCTATTGGTTTAATTCTAGTCGCTTGGATTGTGCTAAAATTAGTTAACAGTATTTTGAAAAAAATATTAAGTATTTCTAAAATAGATAACTTAACTACTAAACTAAATGAAGCTGAATTATTTGGTAAAAGCGATTATAATGTTGTGCCATCAAAAATTATATTAAAATTTGTTAAATATTTATTGATTTTAATTTTTGTGGTTATTGCTTCTGAAATGTTAGGCTTAAAAATGATTTCAGAAGGCATTGGTAATTTTATCGCTTATTTGCCAATATTAATTAGTGCTTTACTAATTTTTGTAGTTGGTGTTTATGTGGCATCTTTAGTTAAAAAAGCCATTGTAGATACGTTTAAATCTTTAGAGTTGAGCGGTTCCAATTTAGTTGGAAACATTACTTTTTACCTTATAGTAATTTTTATTTCTATAACAGCTTTAAATCAGGCAGGTATTAATACTCAAATAATTACTAGCAATTTAACTTTAATATTAGGTTCTATACTGGTTTCGTTTACCATAGCTTTTGGTTTAGGAGCACGAGATGTTGTTTTACGATTACTTTTCGGATTTTATTCTAGAAGAAATTTTGAAGTTGGGCAACATATAAAAACAAAAAACATTGAAGGAGTAATTCAACAGATTGATAATATATGTATTACAATAAAAACTAAAGATGCAACGGTAGTGGTGCCTATTAAAAAGTTTGTAGATCAAAAAGTTGAAATTAAATAATAGGTGCTATTTTATTAAGATTGTTAACGGAAGATTGAAAAAGAAAAAATTAAAATTAACACTTAAATAAAGTTTCACTAAAACTATAATAGAAATGCAGGGTTAGTCATTTCTATTAATAAGGGGGCAAAAAAACAATCATTAGCCCCAACTAATGATTGTTGTCCTCTATTTATTAGATTTAAATAAGGGGTTAGTTATTTCTAATAAATTAGGGTTAAGTTAACTATAATTCTTGATCTAAAAAAAAGCTTCTCAAATTTGAGAAGCTTTTTTAAATATATTATAATTTTAGAGTATTATTTATCATCTCTAGGAGTTCTTGGTTTTCTATCTCTGTCTCCTCCTCTATTATTATTACGAGAACGATTATTATCACGTGGAGGTCTTTCTTTAAACCCTTCAGGTTTTGGTAAAAGAGCTTTACGAGACACTTTATCTTTACGAGTTCTTGGATCTTTCCCAAAGTATTTTACTTCAAAAACATCACCCATATTAACAATGTCTGTAACGTTATTAGTACGTTCCCAAGCTAATTCAGAAATATGTAAAAGCACTTCATTTCCTGGAGCTTCCATATATTCTACAACAGCTCCAAAATCAAGTATTTTAATAACCTTAACTTCATATACATTACCTACTACAGGCTTAAATGTAAGAGAATCAATTTTAGCTAAAACAGCATCAATACCATCTTGGTCTGTACCTAAAATTTCAACAATTCCTTCTTCTGTTACAGGATCTTCATTAATAACAATGGTGGTGCCTGTTTCTTTTTGTAATTCTTGAATTACTTTTCCTCCAGGACCAATTAATGCACCAATAAAATCTCCAGGAATAGTTTTGGTTACCATTTTAGGAGCATGTGCTTTTACATCAGCATTTGGTTTCGCAATAGTATCGGTTAATAAACCTAATATATGTAAACGACCTTCGTGAGCCTGTGCTAAAGCTTTTTCTAACACGTCATAAGATAATCCTTTTACTTTGATATCCATTTGACAAGCGGTAATACCATCTGTTGTACCAGTTACTTTAAAATCCATATCACCTAAATGATCTTCGTCCCCTAAAATATCAGATAATACAGCAAATTTATCAGATTTATCATCAGAAATTAATCCCATAGCAATACCAGAAACCGGTTTTTTCATTTGAACACCAGCATCCATTAAAGCTAAGGTTCCAGCACAAACTGTAGCCATAGATGATGACCCATTAGATTCTAATACTTCAGAAACAACTCTTACCGTATAAGGACAGTCTAAAGGAATCATTCCTTTTAAAGCTCGTTGTGCTAAATTACCATGACCAATTTCTCTACGAGAAGTACCTCTTAAAGGTCTTGCTTCTCCAGTACAAAAAGGAGGGAAGTTATAATGTAAATAAAAACGTTCTTCACCTTCATAAGTTGGTGAATCTAATTTATTAGCATCTCTAGAAGTACCTAAGGTTACTGTAGCTAATGCTTGTGTTTCACCACGTGTAAATACTGCAGAACCGTGAGGAGAAGGCAAATAATTAACTTGACTCCAAATAGGCCTAATTTGATTTGTTTTTCTACCATCTAATCGTAAACCTTCGTTTAAAGTAAGATCTCTAATTGCATTTTTTTCTGATTTATTAAAGTACTCTGAAACTAATTTTCCTTTTTCATCTAATTCTTCTTCAGAAAATTCAGCTTTTAAAGCTTCTTTTACTTCTGCAAATTTTTGTGAACGTTCTTGTTTAGAAGAACCAGCTAAAGCAATAGCATATATTTTATCATAGGTAAAATCATTTACCTTTTTTTCTAAATCGTTATCAACATCGGCTTTTGGATAATCTCTTGTTTCTTTTTTACCTAATTGTTTTACAAGATTTTCTTGAGCAACACACTGAATTTTAATTGCTTCGTGAGCAAATTTAATAGCGTCTGCCATTTCTTTTTCAGAAATTTCTTCCATTTCTCCTTCAACCATCATCACAGATTCGTAAGAAGCGCCAACCATCATATCTATATCGGCATTTTCTAATTGTGCATAGGTTGGGTTAATTATAAATTCGCCTTCAACTCTAGCAACACGAACTTCAGAAATAGGATATTCAAAAGGAATGTCTGTAATTGCAATTGCTGCAGAAGCTGCTAATCCAGCTAATGCATCTGGAATAACTTCAGCGTCATGAGACATTAACTGAATCATTACTTGTGTTTCAGCATGGTAATCTTTTGGAAAAAGTGGACGTAGTACACGGTCAACTAAACGCATTACTAAAATTTCTTCACTACTTGGTCTTGCTTCTCTTTTAAAGAATCCACCAGGATATTTACCGGAAGCTGCATATTTTTCGCGATAGTCTAGTGTTAATGGTAAAAAATCTAGGCCTTCTTTAGCTTCTTTAGCCGAAACTACAGTTGCTAATAGTACGGCATTACCCATTCTTACAACAACAGAACCATCTGCTTGTTTGGCTAGTTGTCCAGTTTCTATAGAGATAGTTCTTCCATCTCCTAAGTCAATAATTTCTTTAAATACCTTTGGTATCATAAATAAATGTTTTTTTAAAATTAAACAATTGGTTTTAGTTGTTGTGTTGTGTTTTACCAATGAAAAGTTTAATTGTTGCTTTCTTTTAATTTAATAAAATTAAATAAAAAAGAGGCAAAAAGCCTCTTTGAAATGAAATTATTTTCTTAAACCTAATTCCTTTATTATAGCTCGATATCTTACAATATCATTTTTAATTAAGTAATCCAGTAAATTTCGTCTTTTACCTACTAATTTAACTAACGATCTTTCTGTGTTAAAATCTTTTCGATTGTTTTTTAAATGTTCTGTTAAATGGTTAATACGGAAAGTAAATAATGCAATTTGACCTTCAGATGAACCAGTGTTTGTTGCAGATTCGCCATGTTTTGCAAAAATTTCTGCTTTTTTTTCTTTTGTTAAGTACATGCTAACATTAATTTTATTAATAATTTTTATGCGTTAATAACCTTAAATGGTTACAGTCGGCAAATATACTATTATTATTTTGATTTACACTTGGCTACAAATAAATACTTTTTTATTGAATATTTTAAACCTTTTTAAATTTTGAAGGTCTTAGTATCATAAAACAAATTTTATAACAATTTATTAAAAACAAAACCTTATGAAAACTTTGAGATTTAAACTTTTTATGTTTGTAACAATTGGTAGTCTATTCTTTATTAGTTGCGAAAAAAATAATGATGTTGAATTAACTGAACCAATATCAGATGCAGATGCTATTGCAGTGGTTGAATCAGATGATTTATCGGATGATATCAGTAATGTTGTGGATGATTATTTAATGGAGAATGAGGGAATGTCGTCTAAATCTGAATCTGAGGCGAAAACTTCGGATATTTTGCCTTGTGTTACTAAAACTATAGTAATTAGTGGAACAACTAAAACAGTAACTTTAGATTTTGGAGAAGGATGTGAATTACCTAATGGTAATATTTTAAGTGGTAAAATTATTATGAGCTATGTAGTGGATACTGATGTAGCATCTTTTATGGTCACCTATACTTTTGAAAATTTCTTCTTTAATGATATAAGTGTAGAAGGAGAAAATTCTTTGGTAAGAACAAGAGCAAATAACAATGGTAATCCTGAATCTACATTAACAATAGATATGAAAGTTACTTGGCCAGATGGTGTATTTGCTTCAAGAAAAGGAACTAAAATACGAGAATGGATAGAAGGATATGATACTCGAACTTTTGGAGATAATGTATTTTTAATTACAGGAAATTGGACTGCAACATTTAAAAATGGGACAGTAGTTGCTGCAAACATAACCACTCCTTTACGTAGAGAAATGGCTTGTAGATTTATTGTAAGTGGTGCTGTTGAACTTCAAAAAAATGATAGAACAGGAATTTTAGATTTTGGCGATGGAAGTTGTGATAATGTAGCTACTTTTACAAATGAAAACGGAGAATCACGTGAAATTACTTTAAAAGGTAGATTGTTTTAAAAAAGTTAAGGGGTTGATATAAAAAAAAGCGAGCATTTGCTCGCTTTTTTTATTTTCTAACTGGTAAGTTTTGAACCAAATCTATATATAAATTGATTTCTTTTTTTAAATTTTTTCGTTCAATAATTTTATCTAAAAAACCATGCTCCAATACAAATTCAGAACGCTGAAATCCTTTAGGTAAATCTTTTCCAGTAGTATCTTTTACAACTCTTGGTCCGGCAAATGCAACTAAAGCATTAGGTTCAGCAATATTAATATCGCCTAGCATAGCATAAGAAGCAGTTGTGCCACCAGTTGTAGGATCAGTACATAATGAAATATATGGAATAGTAGCGTCAGATAACTGAGCTAATTTGGCAGATGTTTTTACCATTTGCATAAGAGATATTGCTGCTTCCATCATTCTGGCACCACCAGATTTAGAAATTAATAAAAAAGGAATTTTATTTTTAATTGAATAATCAATTGCTCTCGCTATTTTTTCTCCAACAACACTTCCCATAGATCCGCCAATAAAACTAAAATCCATTGCAGCAATAACTAAATCTTTACCAAATGATTTTCCTACAGCTGTGCGAACAGCATCTTTTAGTTTAGTTTTTTTATAAGCATCTTCTAAACGATCGGTATATTTTTTTGAATCTGAAAATTTTAAAGGGTCTTTTGAAACAATATTTTTATTTAATTCTTTGTATTTATTATCATCAAACAAAATTTCAAAATATTCACCGCTTCCAATTCTAACATGGTAGCCGTCTTCAGGGCTTACGTAGTAATTTTTTTTTAACTCGTCCGTGTCAATAATTTTACCACTTGGAGTTTTGTACCAAAGACCTTTTGGAACATCTTTTTTATCTTCTGTTGGGGTTTGGATTCCTTTATCCTTTCTTTTAAACCAAGCTGCCATAATTTTTATGTTTTAGTTAAAACAGGGGTGCAAATTACTAAAAAAAATAAAGAGAACATATAAAAACATGTCCTCTTTAAAATTTAAAATATTAAAATTATTGATTATAAGGTGTTTACATTGTTTAAATCTGTAAAAGCCTTTTTTAATCTTGTTTTAAAGGTAAGTTCACCTTCTCTTAACCATTTTCTTGGGTCATAATATTTTTTGTTAGGTAAATCAGCTCCATCAGGATTACCAACTTGTGTTTTTAAATATTCAAGTTTACCGTTCATATAATTACGAATTCCTTCCATTAGAGCAAATTGTAAATCTGTATCAATATTCATTTTTACCACACCATAACCAATAGCTTCTCTAATTTCTTCTAAAGATGAACCAGATCCTCCGTGAAATACAAAGTCTACCGGATTTTTTTCTGTTTGATAATTTTTTTCAATATATTTTTGAGAATTATCTAAAATTTTAGGAGTTAACTTGACATTACCAGGTTTGTATACGCCATGTACGTTTCCAAATGAAGCGGCAATAGTAAAATGATTGCTGACTTTTTTAAGTTCTTCATAAGCATAGGCAACTTCTTCTGGTTGTGTATATAATTTTGAAGCATCTACATCCGAATTGTCCACACCATCTTCTTCACCACCAGTAATTCCTAATTCAATTTCAAGAGTCATTCCCATTTTATCCATACGAGCAAGGTACTTTTTACAAAGTTCAATGTTTTCTTTAATTGGCTCTTCTGATAAATCAATCATATGAGAGCTAAATAAAGGCACTCCATTTTCTTTATAATATTGTTCACCTGCATCTAGTAAACCATCAATCCAAGGTAATAATTTTTTCGCACAATGGTCAGTATGTAAAATAACTGGAACTCCATATTCTTTTGCTAATAAATGTACATGTTTTGCTCCTGCATGTGCACCTGCAATAGCTGCTTTTTGGTTTTCATTAGAGAGTCCTTTTCCAGCATTAAACTGAGCTCCTCCATTAGAAAATTGAATAATTACTGGTGCATTTAATTCTTTAGCAGTTTCTAATACTCCATTTATGGTATTGGATCCAGAAACGTTAACGGCTGGTATTGCAAAACCTTTTAATTTAGCTAATTTAAAAATCTCTTGAACGGCGTTTCCGGTAGCTACTCCTGGTTTAATGTTATAACTCATGATATACTAGGTGTTATTATTTTTTTAATAAATTATGTTCTGACAAAGTTACTAATTTAAGGATTGTATTTTATTTGTGCAACTATAAAGTAGCGAAAACGAAATAGTGAAGTTTATTTTAGAATGGGTAGCTTATACCAAAATTATAAACGGTATGATTGAAATTGTAGTTTTTAAACCATCTGTTTCCTGATGCTAAATATGGTTCATATGTTTTAAAACCTAAATCTAAACGTAATAATATAAAACTCAAATCGTACCTAATTCCAAATCCCGAACCAATTGCAATATCTTTTAAAGAATTGATACCTTTAAACTTTGCGTTTTCTAGTGTAACGGATGAATTAGTTATGTCCCAAATATTACCGGCATCTGCAAAAAATGCTCCTTTAATACTGTTTATTATTTTAAATCGATATTCTAAACTGCTAATAAATTTTAAACTTCCTACATTGTATTCTAAACCAGTTTTAGTTGAGCCTGGTCCTAAATCATAAATTTTCCAAGCTCGTAAATCATTGGGTCCTCCAATAAAATAACTTCTACTAAAAGGTATACTAGTTGAATTTCCGTATGGATGAGCAATTCCTAAAAAAGATCTAAATGCCAACACGCTTTCTTGTTGTAAATTCCAGAATTTTTTATACTCAATATCGGTTCTAATATATTGTGCTATTGGTGTTTTTAAAATGGTTTTTACATTGTTGTTATCTCTTGTTTTGGAAAGTAGTGAGCTTAAATTTCCGGCGGAAACTACACGAGCTCTAAAAAACGAAAAATCAGTATCTTTATAGTTTTTACTATTATTAAATGTAAACGTGTAGGCAATTGCTGGCACTAAAACATCTTCCGTAATTATATTGTAACGTTTTTTTATGTTTTGTGCTATTTTAAACTCATTTGGATTGGAAGCTTCAAAAGTGGAATTAATATTAGTATTTATAAAATTAATTACATTATTTGAGGTAACTGTTGTATTAAAATAGGAGGTTGCTATATTTTGTATTTGGTTAAATTCTGAAGTGTAAATGTTGAAATACGAACTAATATTTAGGTTTTTAATAAATTGGGCATTTAGTAATTGTAAACTATGATTAATGGTTTTAGAAGTGTTCCAAGTGTAATCAATAATTCCTGTAAATTTTTGTTTATCCAGCCCAATATTTTTTTGCAAGCTTGTACCTACAGTAAAGGTTGTTTTAGGAGACATTTTTTTAGGAACTAATTTGTTGGTTTTAAACGGGAGTAAAAACCGAGGTAGTATTAAGGAAACATCGCTACCAATTTCCCAAGCATTTAATAAACTGTTATTACTTGCAGCATCTTTGGAATCTAAAAAAGAACCCTGAATTGAGAATTTTAAAATCTCAGCACCTTTAAAAATGTTTCTATTTGAAAAGGATAATTTTCCCGAAACACCTAATTGCCTTATGTTAGAGTGATTTAATTCTGTATTAAACCCCAAAGAATATTTTTTTAGCGGTGTTAAATAGATGGAAGCTAATAAATCATCTGTATCAGGTAACTCAGTATATTTTATGTTAACCGATTTAAAGTTGTTAAGGTTTCGTAAATGTTTTCTTGTTAATTCTCTACTTTCGTCTTTATAAATAGTGTTTGGTTCAATAAAAACGCTATTTAATAAAATTTTAGGATTGTAATTTAATTTAGTTTGCGCTAAAAAATGAAACCCATTATATGTTGCACTGTCCTTTATTGACTTATCTTTATTATTAAAAGAATAATCGGTATAAATATTTACCGATTTTATTTTTTGAATTTTAAAAGGAACATCAGCAATACTGTCGTTTATTATTAAATTGATATTTGCTTTGTATTTTGTAGAATCTACATCAATTAAAACAGCATTTTTGTTAAACCGATAAATTCCAGAGTTTCTAAATAATTTGCTTATTCTATTTTGCTCATTAATAAAGGTTGAATATTTAAATTGGGATCCTTTTTTAATTAATGTTTCCTTTAAATGAGTTTTATAAATAGAATCTAAAACGGTAGATTCAATGGATGAATTTATACTATCTAAAATATAAGGTTTTCCAGTTGCTACTATATATTGTACCGTAGCTTTTTTATTTTTTAAAAAGGTGTTTTTTGCAGTTACTTTAGCATTAAAAAATCCTTCATTAAAATAATGCTGTTTTAAATTAGTTATGGTTTGTTTTGTTTTAGTTGGATTTAACAATACTGGTTCTTCTCCATTTTTTAACCACCATTGATTCATGTTATATTTAAAATTTCGAACTCCGTTTGCTTGTTTTTCAGAAAAAACTCCTTTTGTAAATTTATACCAACCAGGATGATTTTTTTTCCAAGTTCCAAAATCAGTTTCAAAATTTTTATTCCCAATATTATAAAAATGTAATGGTAAAGGCAATCCTAAAACTAATTGATTTGGGCGTTGAATTATATAATCACTTATTTCGTTATCTATAATTTTTTTATCGTTAACTATAATCGTGTTTTTTGTTAGTAAGTATTTGTTTTCTGGCACGTATTTAACCACATTACACGATGAAAAACTAAAAATTATACTAGCTAAAATTAATAATATTATAAAATTGTTTTTCAATAAATAAGAGTTTAAATTTGTTTCAAAAGTAAAACATTTAAAAGGATTAACAAATTACTATTTTTTATTAAATAACTTATGACTTTAAGTAAAATTCAATTAAAATTAATAACGAGTCTTTCACAAAAAAAGTACCGTATAAAACATAATTTATTTATAGTAGAAGGGTTAAAAGGAGTTCAAGAATTTTTAAACTCAAAATTTGAAGTTTTTCAATTTTTTTCTTCGGATGAATCTATATTTTCAGAAGTAGAAAATAAAATTATAATTTCAGAAAAGGAACTTAAAAAAATAAGTAATTTAAAAAACCCAAATAAAGTAGTTGCTCTATTTAAAATTCCCAAAGATGAGTTATTATGTAATGATGGTTTTATAGTTGCTTTAGATGAAATAAATGACCCAGGAAACCTTGGAACAATAATTAGATTGTGTGATTGGTTTGGAGTAGATCAATTAGTTTGCTCGGTAAATACAGTAGATTGTTTTAATTCAAAAGTTGTGCAAGCAAGTATGGGATCTTTAACCAGAGTTTCTATAGTTTATACAGATTTAGAAAAATATTTACAAGAAACACAGTTGCCAAAATTTGCAACTATTATGGATGGAGAAAATATTCATAAAACTAAATTGCCAAAAAAAGGCATTGTAATTATGGGTAATGAAGCTAACGGAATTAGTAGTGAAATTTTGAAATTGGTTACTAATAAAATAACTATTCCTAGGTTTGGAAAACAACAACAAACAGAAAGCTTAAATGTAGCAACTGCAACCGCAATTGTATTAAATGAATTTAAGCGAATTGGTTAGTGAAATGCAAACTTTATAAAAATGCCTCGAGTTCCAAAATAATCTATTGGACCAGTATAAGGACTATTTTGGTCGTCGTTATCTCTAACTAATTCATTATTTATTGCAAAAACACCTCTAATAGATGGTGAAAATATAAAGTATGGCAAATAAAAATCTACTCCAACTCCTAACTCATAAGTAAAATTATTTTTTTTCATTCTAAACTCACCACTAGAATTGTCATCCGGATTATCTTGATTACTAGAAAAATTAAAATCATAAGATAACCCACCAATTAAATAAGGTCTAAAATTATTAAGTCTGTTAGCATTAATTTTTAACAATAATGGAATTCGTAAATAAGTTGCGCTAACATCTCTAATACTGTCTTTTGGGCCTCCAGCAATACTTGTAAAAGCAAGTTGTTTTGTGTTGCTAGACAAACCTGGCTCTAGACGTAAACTCAAGTTTTTATGTAAGCGAAAATCTCCTATAAGTCCAACATTAAAACCAGTTGAAGGAGTTACATTAATATAAGAATTTGATGTTTTATAAGTTATTTTAAAATCCTTTTTATTAATGCCTAAATAGTAACCGAAAAATATTTTTTGCTTATCCCAGTTTTGTTTATAGATAACAATATCTCTTTTTTGAGCGTTTACCGATGGAATAAATGAGCATAATAATATAATTACTACTAAAATTTTTCTCATAAGTTATTTTTTTGCAACATAAATGGATGCAACTCCAAAAGTTTGTGGTTTATCTTCAATAGCTATAAACCCAGTTTTGGCTAAAATATTGTTAAAAACCTTACCAAATGGAAATTTTGCTGCGGAATCGGATAAATATTTGTAGGCAACTTTATCTTTTGAAAACACTTTACCAATTAAAGGTAAAATTTTAGTAGAGTAAAATGTATAACCTTGTTTAAAAGGAAACTTAGTAGGTACAGAGGTTTCTAAAACTACAAAAGTACCGTTGGGTTTTAAAACTCTGTAAATTTCAGATAATCCTTTCTCTAAATCTTCAAAATTCCGAACTCCAAAAGCAACAGTTATTGCATCAAAAGAATCGTTATCAAATGGCATGTTTTCAGAATCACCAAGCACCATTTTTACGGTATTACCTAAATTAAGTTTCTCAATTTTTTTTCTTCCAACATTAAGCATGCCTTCTGAAATATCTAAACCAATAACAGAAGTTGCACTTGTTTGCGTTAAATTAATTGCTAAATCGCCAGTACCTGTAGCAATATCTAAAATGGTAGTTGGATTTGTTTTTTTTACAATTTCAACAACCTTTTTCCGCCATTTTATATCAATTCCAAAAGATATTACACGATTTAAGCCATCATATTCTTTTGAAATGGTATCAAACATTTTAGTTACTTGATCCTTTTTTCCTAAGGAGGAATTTTTATAAGGTTTTACTTTTTCAGTCATAAATAATTAGAAATTTAACGCAACTACTTCCTCTATTTTGCCAGGAATTAATTGTTTTAACATGGCTTCAATTCCATTTTTTAAAGTGATAGTTGAAGATGGGCAACCACTACAAGCACCTTGTAAAATTACATTTACAGTTTTGGTTTCTTCTATATAAGATTCAAATTTTATATTTCCACCATCAGCGGCAACTGCAGGTTTAATATGTTCGTTTAAAATAGAAACAATTTGTTTAGAAACATCATCCAATTCTTCCACAGGAATTTCGGTAATTGCTTGCTTTTCTCTATGAGCAGGAACTTGGTTAATAATTATTTTTCCTTCGTCAACAAACTGTTTTATAAAGGAACGTAATTCTATGGTAATGTCATCCCATTCAATAGCATCAATTTTAGTAATAGCAATATAATTTTCGGATAAAAACACTTCTTTGGTAAAAGGAAAATTAAATAGTTCCATAGCTAATGGAGATGCTTTTGCTTCATCTATAGTTTTAAATTCAAAGTTAGTAGCTACTAATTTTTTGTTGGTTACAAATTTTAGAACAGACGGGTTTGGAGTTATTTCCGCATATACTTCTAATGGTATTTGATTTTGTTTCTTTTCTTCTAAAATTAAGACATCACCAGAGTTTAAATAATTAACCAATTGTTCTTTTACCTCGTTTTGAACATCTTGCCACTCTACAATAGAAAAACGTTCTAAGGCAATAAAATTCGCTGAAATATATACTCGTTTAACAAATGGTAAATGAAATAATTGTTGTGCTAATGGAGAGTTTTTTGCATCATCAATGTTATTAAATTGATAACTTCCACTTGTTAAAATTTTATTAGCAGTAAATTTTAATATAGTAGGCGTATTGGTAGGTTCTATATTTAGAGATATTTGACTCATTTTTAATTATTTTGTGCAAAAGTACTAAAACAAATTTATCCTTTGTGTTTAAAAATAAAAAAGGCTTATAAAACAAGTAGTTTTATAAGCCTTTTTTATATCAAATTCAGGTTTTTAGATGTTTAAAACCAATGTTGCCGTAAACTTAGAATTATCTATATTTAAATTAACAGGTTCAATTTGTGAGTTTTCTGGTTGAGGATAAAAATTGTAAGGTGTTGTATAACTTGATTTTTGATAAGATAAATCAAAGTTCCCTCCTTTAAATTTGAATCCGGCTCCAAGTGAAAAACCTTCTATATCTTCAGAATTTAAGGCGTTTTTATAAGGACTCTTAGCTTTATGATATCCGCCTCTTACCGATAAGTTTTCAAAACGCCATTCTGTTCCTATTTTTAATTCTCCAACGCTTTCTAAATCGGTGTTAAAAGCTTGATTTTCATCAGAAAAATTGGCATTGGTAAGTGTTATATTGCTATAATCTTTATAAGTATAATCAACACTTATTAAGCCTTGTTTTTCAAAAATATAGGCAAAACTTCCTGTTAGTTTACTAGGTGTTTTTAATTTGTAATCAAAAGCATTATCGCCTGAATAATCATTAGTTGTATTAATATCATTTTCATAAATGCTTACATCATATTCTATAAAATCTTCCGATAAAGTATACCAAATAGGAGATTGATATGCTAAACCTAACCTTACATTTTCATTTGGTTTAGAAATTAAACCAACATTAAAGGAAAAAGCATCACCATAAGTAGATAATTGTTGCGCTTGTGAGACATCAAAAGTATTTCCACTACCATCATTATTATATTCTTCAATAAGTATATTTTGATAATAATTTACATTGTATGTGTTTAAAGATGCTCCTAAATATAAATTGTTATTAAATTTTGAAGCTAAGGTAAAACTATACTTGTCTGTTTTACCATTGGTGAAATTCTCAAAGTGTTGTCCGTCAGAATTTACGTAAACAACTGGGTCATAATCGTATAAATCTGTTATTGGGGCGTAACCACTATTACCTCCAGAGGTCCAAAAATTTTCAAAATCGTTCATAATACTATAATTAAAACCAATAGCAATATTTCCCCAATCATTATTTCTGCTGTAATTTTTAAAAACAAAAACCCCACCGGCTTGTGATAAATTGAAATAATCATTTTCTGTAGATGCGTTATTTCCGTAAAAGGAGGAGTTTAATTGTGTATTTCTATTATTTACAGAAATTGCAAATTCACTTTTTAAAAATACAGCTGCGGCTGCAGGATTAATATCCATTGCAGAAATATCTCCGCCTAAAGCTCCAAAAGCTCCGCTCATTGCGTTAAATCTGGCTGTTCCATTAGTGTTTTCTTGCGAAAATAATACTCCAATATCGTTATAACTTAAAGTTTGTGCCGAGCTTATGTAGGCAATGCTGAACATTGCAATAAAAAATAGTTTTTTCATGATGATGCTTTTTTAATTTCTTCTAGAACTTCTTCTTGAAGAAGAGTTATTACTAGAAGATCTTGCAGGAGATGAAGATCTAGAATAGCTTCTTCCAGAATTATTATTTGAATAATTTCTTGTTGTTCTTTTGTAAGATGTTTTATTTGAATTAGATCTTTTGCGTGTATTAGTATAGTTTGAACTACTTTTTGTCCTTTTAGGTTGTTGATAAGAAGAAGATTTTTTTCTTACAGCTCTTTTTATGTTTGCTTTAATATTTCTAGTATTATTTCCTCTTCTAACATAACTTTTTGAATTATTGCGTTCATTAGATGGATAATAATTATAAGCCATATTTCTTCTAGTCCTAGTTGTAGTAGATCTGCTTGGGCTTCTGTTTGAGCTTTGACTTTGTCTTGTGCTATTATAATTTCTAGAAGGTTGACGATTAATTTGCCTATTGTTGTTAGAACGGTTCGATTCTCTATACGTATTATTTCTTGTATTTCTATTTGTACTAGTTGTATTGTTTCTTCTAGTTGAAGTGGTAGCCCTTCGTTTATTAGTAGAATATCTATTGGTTAAGTTATTGTTAATTGCAGAATTTCTAGATAAACTTCGTCTATGTGTATTGTAGGCAGTCCGTTTTCCGTAACGATCGTAGGTTCTATAATATCTATTGTATCTGTAATTGTTGTAATATGGAGAGTAATAATTGTAGTATGGAGAATAGTAATTTCCATAATACTCGTAATAAAAAGGATTATAGCTGTAATAATATGGATTACCATAATATCTAGGGTTATAATAATAAGGGTAATAGTTATAATAGTATGGATAGTAATTGTAGTAGTTATAATAAAAAGGATTATACCAAGAGTTATTATATCCAGAATAACCATTATCAATAGTTATGGTTACATTTTTTGAATACTCCCAAGGTGTATTGTCTGTATTTTCTATAGTATCTTCATCTCCGTTGTTGGCGTTATCATCATAAAAATAATCATCAATATTGGTAAAAGAATCATTTTCGTCAATATCTTGCATATCTTCTAGTTGACGAGAAAAGTAATTTTCATCAAAATTAGAATTATTATTTTCAACAACTACTTCTTGTTGATCGTCAGAATTGTAAATACCATCATCATCTGTATTATAAACACTTTGATAAGTGCCACATGATAACAAACTCAAAACTAAAATAGCTATAAAGCTAATATTAGCGAGTTTTCTGTTAAAATATTTTAAAACTTTCATAATCTGTTTAGTTTTTTATTGTTGAACAATCAAAAAAGAATTAGTTTTGTCGAAATTAGTACTTTTTGATAAAAAAGTTGCAATATTTATGCCAAACTTTGATTATGAGTAAGAAATTAACAACTAGAGAAATAGACTATTCCAAATGGTATAACGAGCTTGTAGTAAAAGCAGGTTTAGCCGAAAATTCTGGAGTAAGAGGCTGTATGGTAATAAAACCATATGGTTATGCAATTTGGGAAAAAATGCAAGCTGAATTGGATAGAATGTTTAAAGAAACAGGTCATGAAAATGCCTATTTCCCATTATTTATTCCAAAATCCTATTTAAGCAAAGAAGCAGCTCATGTAGAAGGATTTGCAAAAGAATGTGCTGTAGTAACTCATTATCGCCTAAAAAACGCGGAAGATGGCAGTGGTATTGTTGTAGATCCTGATGCTAAATTAGAGGAAGAACTTATTGTTAGGCCAACTTCTGAAACCATAATTTGGGATACCTATAGAAAATGGATAGAATCGTATAGAGATTTACCATTATTAATTAATCAATGGGCAAATGTGGTTAGATGGGAGATGAGAACAAGATTATTTTTGCGTACTGCTGAATTTTTATGGCAAGAAGGTCATACAGCCCATGCAACCAAGAGTGAAGCAATAAAGGAATCAGAAACAATTTTAGATGTATATGCTGAATTTGCTGAAAATTATATGGCAATGCCGGTAATTAAAGGTTTAAAAACAGAAAGCGAACGATTTGCTGGAGCAGTTGAAACGTATTGTATTGAAGGTTTAATGCAAGATGGAAAAGCATTACAAGCTGGGACTTCACATTTTTTAGGTCAAAATTTTGCCAAAGCTTTTGATGTTAAATTCACCTCAAAAGAAGGAAAACAGGAATATGTTTGGGCGACTTCTTGGGGGGTTTCGACTAGATTAATGGGGGCTTTGGTAATGACTCATTCTGATGATTTAGGATTAGTGTTACCGCCAAATTTGGCGCCAATACAAGTGGTTATAGTTCCAATTCATAGAACAGAAGAACAATTGGAGCAAATTTCTGAAAAAGCAGAAGAAATAGTTAAAAAATTACGTAAAAAAAGAATCTCCGTTAAATTTGATGATAGAACAGCCTTTAAGCCAGGCTGGAAATTTGCTGAGTACGAGCTAAAAGGAGTTCCTTTACGAATAGCAATGGGGCCAAGAGATTTAGAAAATGGAACTGTTGAAGTTGCCAGAAGAGATAATTTGGAAAAAAATATAGTTTCACAAGAAAAAATTGAAAATTATTTAGAAGATACATTAGAAGAAATTCAACAAAATTTATTTGATAAAGCATTAAAGTATAGAGAAAATCATATTACAGAAGTTAATACTTTTGAAGAATTTAAAGATGTTTTGGAAAATACAGGAGGCTTTGTATCAGCACATTGGGATGGAACAATTGCAACTGAAGAAAAAATAAAAGAGTTAACCAAAGCAACTATAAGATGCGTTCCTTTAAATAATAAAATAGAAGAAGGGAAATGTGTTTTTACAGGGGCAAAATCAACACAAAGAGTTTTATTTGCAAAAGCTTATTAAATTTATTTTAAAAAGTTTTGCAGAATAAAAAATAGTTGTATTTTTGCATCCGCTATAACGAAATAAAAGTGATAGTTAATAATGGTCCGTTCGTCTAGGGGTTAGGACGCCAGGTTTTCATCCTGGTAACAGGGGTTCGATTCCCCTACGGACTACAAAATTTATAAAAAATAAAGATGGCAAATCATAAGTCAGCATTAAAAAGAATTAGAAGTAATAAAGTTAAGCAACTTAGAAATAAGTATCAACATAAAACTACGCGTAATGCAGTTAGAAATTTACGTTCTTTAACTGAAAAGAAAGAGGCTGAGGAATTATATCCAAAGGTAGTAGCAATGCTTGATAAATTAGCTAAAAATAATGTTATTCATAAAAACAAAGCGAGTAATGTTAAATCGAAATTAGCAAAATTTGTAGCAGCTTTATAAAAGCTTCTTTACTTTATAAAATTAATTAGCATCCTAAATTAGGGATGCTTTTTTTGTTTGAAAATTTACCATTCGTTAGTTCTGTTAGCATCTAATCTTATAAAAATAAACAGTAATACGGTAAATCCCCAAAGTGCAGAACCACCATAACTAAAAAAAGGTAGCGGAATTCCAATAGTGGGTAATAAACCAGTAACCATACCAATATTTATAGTGAAATGCAGAAAAAATATTGAGGCTATGCTATAACCATAAATTCTACTAAACTTAGTTTTTTGACGTTCGGCAATATGAATAATACGCAAACAGAAAACTACAAATAATAGAATTACGCCAGCGCTTCCTATAAAACCCCATTCTTCACCAACTGTACTAAATATATAATCGGTTTGTTGTGCTGGCACAAAATTTCCTTGGGTTCGTTCGCCTTGTAAAAAACCTTTGCCTAAAAATCCGCCAGAAGCAATTGTAGTTACTGATTGGTTGGTATTGTACCCAATACTTTTTATATCTGTTGTTTTTCCAAGAAGAATATTAAACCTATCTCTATGCCTTTGTTCAAATACATGGTTAAAAACAAAATCGACACTAAAAACATAAAAAACTGCAATTAAGTAAATACCTACTATACGAATCCAGCCTTTTTTTAAGGCTTTAGCTCTATAAAAAAAGAAATATAATAGTATAACAGAAAATAGAATAGCAGAGGCTAAGAATGTTAATTGATAACCAAAATAAAGGGTAACCACAAATAGGGTTGCTGCAATAAAACCCAACATAACATAATAGAGAGGCAGGCCTTCTCTATACAACACAAATATAAATGCAGAATACACTAAGGCAGATCCTGGATCTGGCTGTAGGGTAATTAAAATAGCGGGTAAAAATAAAATTAAAAAAGCCTGAAACTGAATATTTAATTTTTTTAAATTAAACTGTTTGTCACTTACTAACTTGGCAATTGCTAATGCAGTGGCTGCTTTTGCAAACTCTGAGGGTTGAATGCTAACCCCACCAATACTATACCAGGATGTAGCTCCATTTATATTTTTCCCTAACACAAATAAACCTATTAGTAATATTAAGCTTCCTAAATAAATTAAAGAAGCATATTTTGTATAAAATTTTGCATCAAAAATTAGAATCAAAATGATTATTGGAAAACTTAATCCTATCCAAATTAATTGTTTGCCATATTCTGAAGAGAAATTAATTAAACCAAAATGATTATCGGAAACTGAGGCAGCGTAAATATTTAACCATCCTAAAAAAATGAGAGTCAAATACATAAGTATTAATAGCCAATCAATTCCATAAAAAATGTTGTTAGTTCTACTTCTCATTTTCTTCTTCAATTAGTTGCTTGTCATACTCATTTTGTAAGCTACCAGTTAGCATTCTATTTTCTAAATACGGACGAATGGTTTTTCCTTTTAAATATTTTTCAATCATTAAGGTTGC
>Ga0209013_10000084_pt1 | contig 67672 bp, 64 predicted proteins | sample Cruoilmetagenom2_FD_187291 | JGI IMG/M metagenome (GOLD analysis project Ga0209013, IMG submission 187291) | Oil polluted marine microbial communities from Coal Oil Point, Santa Barbara, California, USA - Sample 2 (SPAdes) (version 2) | ecosystem: Environmental > Aquatic > Marine > Oil seeps ... | reverse complement strand
CCATATTTCTTTTTTGTGAATTTAAACCAGGAAACCTGCATCATAACCGAAATATTTTCAACCAAAAAAATTCCGCATAATATTGGAATTAACAATTCCTTGTGGATAATAATTGCAAAAACAGCAATAATACCTCCCAGAGACAAGCTTCCTGTATCTCCCATAAACACCTGTGCCGGATAAGAATTATACCACATAAATCCAATAGTAGCTCCAATAAACGATGCAACAAAAACAACTAATTCACCAGAATTCGGTATATACATTATATTTAAATATTCCGAATACACCACATGACCAGAAACATAAGCCAATATTCCAAGTGTCGCACCAATAATAGCAGAGGAACCTGTTGCCAGCCCATCCAATCCATCTGTAATATTTGCACCATTAGAAACAGCCGTTACAATAAATATGGTAATAATAATAAACACCAGCCATGCTAATTTGTCTGCATATTTACCTGCAAATCCAACTAAAGTAGCATAATCAAATTCATTATTCTTAAAGAAAGGAATCGTTGTTTTGGTAGATTTAACATCAGTGGTTAATCTAGTACTACCTGGAGTTTCTGCTGTGAAACCTTCATCAACGAGCTCCGTGCGAATCCCAATCTGATTCATATCAGCTTTTTCACGAATAACAACGTCGTCACTGATATACAAGGTTAAACCTACAATCAGTCCCAAACCAACCTGTCCAGCAATTTTAAATCGTCCCTTTAAACCTTCCTTATCTTTTTTAAATACTTTAATATAATCATCGATAAAACCAATTAATCCCAACCAGAGAGTTGTAATTATCATTAAAATAATATACGTGTTTTCCAATTTAGCAAATAGTAAAACGGGAATCAAAATTGAAATAATAATGATGATTCCTCCCATGGTAGGAGTGCCTTTTTTTTCTAGTTGACCAGCTAATCCCAGATCCCTAACGATCTCCCCTATTTGTTGCTTTTGCAAGATCAAAATGATCTTTTTACCAAAGACAGTTGCAATAAACAAAGAAGCCATAATTGCAAGTGATGCTCGAAAAGAAATGTAATCAAACATCCCTGCACCAGGAAAATCCAACTGATTTAAATACCTAAATAAATAATAAAACATAGCTACAACTTAAATATTTCTCGTATAATTTCTTTATCATCAAAATGATGTTTAACCCCATTAATATCCTGATAATTTTCATGTCCTTTACCAGCCACAAGAATAATATCATTTTTTTTAGCCAACATACAAGCCGTTCTTATTGCTTCTTTACGATCAGTGATACACAAAACTTTTCGTAAGTCTTTGGCTATTACTCCAACTTTCATCTCAGAAATAATTTGTTCCGGATCTTCTAATCTGGGATTATCTGAAGTCAAAATTAGCTTATCACTATATTCAGCAGCAACATGAGCCATCAATGGACGTTTGGATTTATCTCTATTTCCACCTGCACCAACAATCGTAATCACCTCTTCATTTTTAGTGCGTAAAGCAGCAATAGATTCCAATACATTTTTTAAAGCATCAGGAGTATGAGCATAATCCACAATAGCCATAATTCCGTCCGGGGATATAATACCCTCAAATCGCCCAGCAACAGATCTTAACTCGCTAATTCCTTTAAGAACCTCCTCCTTTGACTGATTTAATAATCGAGCTGTCGCATACACGGCGAGAAGATTGTGTGCATTAAAATCACCAATAAAATTAGTCCACGTTTCTACACCATCTATTTCCATCAACATACCCGTAAAATGCTTTTCCAATACTTGACAACGAAAATCGGCAAATGAACGAATAGAATAGGAAAATTTATGCGCACTAGTATTCTGAAGCATCAATTTGCCATTCTTGTCGTCTACATTGGTTACAGTGAAAGATTTTTTATCCAAATCATCAAAAAATTTCTTTTTCACTTTCAAATACGCATCGAAAGTTTTATGATAATCCAAATGATCATGTGTTATATTCGTAAATATCCCACCTTTGAAATCTAAAGATGCTGTCCTTTTCTGATCAATAGCATGAGAGCTTACTTCCATAAAACAATATTCGCAACCATCCTTCACCATTTCTGACAATAAAAAATTGATTTGCAATGGATCCGGAGTTGTATGTGTTGCAGTAATTCTATTATTATCGATATAATTACAAACCGTTGATAATAAGCCCACTTTATAGCCTAACTTCTTAAATAATTGATATAAAAGAGTAGCAATAGTTGTTTTCCCATTAGTTCCTGTAACTCCTACCAACTGAATGCTTTTGCTCGGAATATTATAAAACTCACTTGCCAAATGCGAAAGAACCAATAACGAATCTTCAACCAATATGTAGCAAACATCAGTATTGCTTTCCTGTGGTAATTCTTCGCAAACCACCACCTTTGCTCCTTTTTCTACTGCAATACTAATAAAATCATGTCCATCACTAAGAGTTCCTCTACATGCCACAAACAAATCTCCCTCACCCACTTTTCGGGAATCAAATTGGATAGTTTGAATATCAATATCCCATGATCCTTTAATGCTTAGTATTTTTATTGAACTAAATAGTTCATTGATGTTTTTGCTCATTTTTTATCTTTTAAGATAATTCTATTGTGATTCTATCTCCCCTCTTAAAATAAGCTCCTGGCCTTACCGATTGTTTTTGAACCGAACCAATCCCTCTAACCGTAACTTTTAAACCTGCATTTTCCAAAATATACAATGCATCCTGAATTCCCATTCCTTTAACATTTGGCACTAAATATTTTTTAACTCTACGATATTTGTATTCTATTACAGAATCCTTTCGGGAAGTCATAACCCATTTTGATGCAATGTCTTTATTTACAACTTCAAAATTTAATGCCCCAAAAACCTCATCCAAATCCTTTTTATTTCCATTCAAAGAAAGTGGTACTTTGGGTTCAAATTTATCTTCGCTCTCTATGGCTGGATGCATAGAATAGGTCATCGCATAAACCTTATCTGCAATAGATTTGAAAACCGGACCTGCTACCTGATTTCCATAAAACCCCTTTGTCTTATTTGGGCGGTTAATTACAACAATACACGAATACATAGGATCATCAGCAGGAAAATAACCAACGAAAGAGGCCTGGTAAACTTTATGTTTATATCCCTTATTATTATCTGCTATTTGTGCAGTTCCTGTTTTACCAGCTATTTTATAAGTTGAATTTCTAAGATTACGAGCAGTCCCTCTTAAAACAACACCTTTCAGCATTTGTTGCACTAATTTTAAGGTTTCAGAAGAACAAATCTTTGATTTTAAAACCTCCGCATTAAACTTCTGAATTACATCTCCATGATACTGCACTTCTTTCACAAAACGAGGCTTCATCATTCTACCATTATTCGCAATAGCATTATAAAAAGTCAAGGTTTGTAATGGCGTTTGCTTCACAGAATATCCAATAGACATCCAAGGTAACGAAACACCAGACCAAGATGGATCATCAGGATATTTAATCTGCGGAATCCCTTCCCCAAGAATAGCTAATCCTAATGGTTCATTTAAGCGAAAATCATACAATCTATTAATAAATGACCTAGGCTTATTTTTATAATGATCGTACACTAATCTTGAAATACCAACATTTGATGATTTTTCAAAAGCCTCCTGAACAGTAATTTTCCCAAAACCTCCATAATGAGAATCTCTCATTTTTTCTTTATAGTAGCTATAAACACCATTTCCAGTGTCGACGGAATCCATGGGACCAACATAGCCATCTTCAAGTAAAGCCATTACAGAAGCTAATTTGAAAGTAGATCCTGGTTCGGTTGCTTCTCCAATTGCATAATTATATATTTCACTATACGTCTTAGTTTTTGGATCAAATCCAAGATTCGCAATAGCCTTCACATCTCCAGTTTTTACTTCCATCAAAATTGCAGAACCATGGTCGGCATTGTATTTAATCAGCTGATGATGCAAAGCGGATTCTGCAACATCCTGAAAGTTCACATCTATCGTTGTAATTAAATCATTTCCATCTTTTGGATCAACCATATTTATTGGCAACCATCTACCAGACATTTTCTGCATCAAACTAATACCGTCCACACCCTTTAATTGGCTTTCAAATGCGCCTTCTATTCCAACCTTACCTATTTGCTGTTCCCCATCGCCTTTCAATAAATAACCAATTGTTCTGGTAGCCAAATCAATATGAGGCTGCACTCTTTTATTCTCCTGCTGACAAATTAGACCTCCTTTATTTTTACCCATTCGGAATAGAGGAAATTTTTTAACTTCCTTCAATTCATTATAATTAATTTTACGCCTATTAATTAATACGTATCGATTTGATTTGGTATGATATTTCGCATTCCACAACTTTCGTCGATACTCTCTTACTGATTTATCTTTAAAAAATCGGGACAAACAAAGTGCCAATGAATCAACATTTGTTCGAAATACCGAATCCGTTAAACCTGAAGCTCTAAAATCCATTCTAATTTGATAATAGGGCAATGAACTTGCCAACAAGCGGCCATCATCAGCACAAATATCACCTCTGTTGGCATGCACAATTACATCTCGCTGCGAAATAGTTTGAGCTTTATTTCTCCATTTATCTCCCTCGAATAATTGCAATACCACTACGCGACCAACTACAAGTAATGCAATTAGCAAAACCAGAATGTAGATCGCTCCAACTCGCCATATGATATCTTTCTTAATTGGCACTATTTGTCTATATATATTTTTATTGGTGGCTCTGTTGATTCAATTAAATCCAATCCTTCTTTTTTTACACGCTTTACTACTTCCGATTGCTTACTCATATACATCAAATCAGAAGCTGTTGTTATTGATTCAAACCGAAGATCCTTAAGCTCTTTTTGAAGGGTAACCATATCTCTGTAAACCCTTTCAGAATGATACCGATTACTAATGTAAAAAATCCCAAGTCCTACTAAAAAAAGCACAAATGGCAATTGTTGGACAACTGCCGTTTTGGTCAAAATACTTCCGTCGATAAAATCTTTAATGGAACCAGATGGAGTTTCCTTCAACTCATCACTTGGCTTAATAAACTCAATATTTTTTTTCTTAAACCTAAACATCAATTAATGAGATTTGAGTTTTGCAATCCGAAGTTTTGCACTTCGGGCTCGTCCATTTCGTTCAATTTCTTCTTCTGAAGGCGTAATCGGTTTTCGATTGACAGCCTCTAAAGGTGTTTGTATATTTCCAAAGAAATCCTTGCTAGCACCACCTTCAAACTTACCATCTCTCACATAATTTTTCACCAGACGATCTTCCAAGGAATGATAGGTAATTACCACGAGTCTGCCCTCTGGCTTTAATACATCAGAAGCTTGCATCAGCATTTCTTTCAAAACCTCCATTTCCTGATTAACTTCTATTCGCAAAGCTTGAAAGACCTGAGCTAGATATTTATGATCCTTAAACTTAGGAACACAAGGAGCGATAACTTCTTTGAATTGTTGAATAGTAGAAATCGTATTAGACTTTCTATACTCATCAATCAATCTTACCAATCGCCCTGGATTTTTAACTTCACCATAAAGCTTAAATATCTTAAACAAATCCTCCACCTTATATTGATTCAATACATCAGCAGCAGTAAAATCAGAACTCTGATTCATCCTCATATCCAAGTCTCCATCAAATCGAAATGAAAACCCACGTTCTGCAACATCAAATTCATGCGACGAAACGCCTAGATCAGCCAAAACCCCATCAACCTTCTCACAACCAATATATTTTAAAAAATTCTTATAATACCTAAAATTATGGCGGACAAATATAAATTTGTCATCTTTTGGAACATTAGCTTCGGCATCCTCATCCTGATCAAAGCCGATCAATTTTCCAGTAGTGAGCCTTTTTAATATCTCCCTCGAATGTCCACCGCCTCCAAAAGTCAGATCCACATAAACACCGGCTGGATTAATATTCAATCCATCTAAGCTCTCATTCAGCAATACAGGTATATGATATTCACTACTCATCCTATATGTTTTTTATTATAACTGTCGTATTTAAATAAAATAAATTACGCCTCCTCTTGGTTTCCGCCCAGTATCTCATTAGCCAATTCACTAAATCCATTCTCATCCCAAGTTACCTGCTCGTAACTATTTTCATCCCAAATCTCAATTTTTCCATCCTGCCCAGCAAGCACTATATTTTTAGAAAAGCCAGCAAAATCAAAAAACTTTTTAGGTATCAATATTCTTCCATTACTATCGATTTGCACTTCGGCTGTACCTCTAAAAAACTCTCGTAAAAAACCTGCATGAGTTTTATTAAAAGAATTTAATTTTGATCTTACCATTTGAGTTTGCCTTTCCCACTCCAATAAAGGATACAAATCCAAACATTTTTCATATAGATTTTTTCGCAAGACACAACGATGTTCAGAATCTCCATTTAGAAGTTTCCGGAAAGCTGAAGGTAGCAAGACTCGTCCTTTAGCATCCAACTTGCAATTATAATCACCTATAAATGTTGTCATTAAAAAAATCAATTTGCAATTGTAAAATTAGAGAAAAAATCACCCACTTTCAACCACACTTTCCCACTTTTAGACTATTGTTAATAACTTTTCACAATCCCAACAACTATTTATAATTCAAGTAATTTGATTATGCTTCGAAATTGTAACAACAAACCAAGAAAATTACGATATTTGCATCAAAATATATGGGCAAATGAATCAATTTACTCATAAGTAAAACCTCACTAAACTATAACAATGTAGGCTTTGTAGTATCAAAAAATATGCGAGGATCTTAAAATATTATTTCCTTAGGATAATTAAATTTAAACAGTTCTGATTTTATGTCTGAAAAAAACAACCCTAAATATTTAAAAATAGATATAGAAAAAGTATTTGCCAGTAAGAGCGAAAAACTTGCTAAGCTATTACCTGGTTTCCTTATTCGTTATTTAAAAAGAATTATTCATCAGGATGAACTAAACGAATTTTTATCGAAAAATCATCACAAACAAGGAATTGAATTCGCAGATAGCGTTCTAGAAGAACTCAATATTTCTTTTAAAATTGAAGGCTTGGAAAACATCAACCAAGAAGATCGTTACTTATTTGCCTCTAATCATCCACTTGGAGGGCCTGACGGCATCATACTCATCAGTATTTTTGGAAAAATATATCCTAAAATTCAATTTTTGGTTAACGATATATTAATGAATATTAAAAACTTATCAGACGTATTCATTCCAATTAATAAACATGGTGGTCAAGCCAAAGAATCTGCTTTAAAATTAGAAAACGCTTATCAATCAAATGCAGCAATTCTAACTTTCCCTGCAGGTTTGGTTTCTCGCAAACAAAAGGGTAAGATTGAAGACTTAGCCTGGAAGAAAAGTTTCATTGCCAAATCAGTTAAGCACAAACGAAATATCGTACCTATTCATATTGATGGAAGAAATTCGAATTTTTTCTACAATCTTGCCAATCTTAGAAAATTCTTTGGACTAAAATCTAATTTGGAAATGTTATATTTGCCAAACGAGCTATTTAAGCAGCGAGGTAAAACATTTACCGTTCGGATAGGAAAACCCATTCCATACCAAACCTTCGACAAAAGTATGTCGTATAGTAAATGGGCCGAAAAAATGAAAAAAGAAACATATAAGCTAGTTAATCAATAAATAAATGTTGATTTGTCAAAAACTCACGATTAGGTGCTCAACCTACTTATAATGTGAGTATTTTTGTTCGCTATTGTGAATATATTAAAAGTCACGCAATAAATTATTCTTTTCCAAAGGAGTTTAACACCATTACTAATGAAAGAGATTATACCCCCGGTACCTCGAGAGGAGCTCGCGAAAGAGCTCACCGAAGAAAGATTTGTACGCAAGACCAATAAGGGGTCAAATGAAATATATTGTTTCACCCATCATAATTCTCCAAATTTAATGAGAGAAGTTGGAAGATTGCGTGAAATTACATTTCGGAAAGCTGGTGGGGGAACCGGAAAAGAAATCGATATTGACAAATTCGATATAGACGAAAAACCATACCACCAACTAATTGTATGGGATCCAAAAGCTCAAGAAATTCTTGGAGGATATCGTTATATTCTATGTAGCAAGTCTCCCGTTGATGAAAATGGAGAGATTTATTTGGCTACCTCCCGATTATTTAATTTCTCAAATGATTTCAAAAAGAACTACATGCCTCACATGATAGAATTAGGACGTTCTTTTGTTCAACCAGAATACCAATCAATTCGCAAAGGTAGAAAAAGCTTATATGCTTTAGATAATCTATGGGATGGATTAGGTTCTTTAATCGTTGACTATCCAGAAATCAAATATTTTTTCGGAAAAGTTACTATGTATCCTCATTTTAACAGGGATGCAAGAAATCACATCTTGTATTTTATGAACATGATGTTTGAGGATAAAGATAAATTAGCATGGCCTGTTACTCCACTCGAAACAAACATGAACATGGAGCAAATGAAACTTGACTTTTGTGGATCAAACTTTGATGAAAATTACAAGATTTTATCACAGAATGTAAGAAAAAATGGTCAGAATATCCCTCCACTCATTAATGCATACATGGGCCTTTCACCAACCATGAAATGTTTTGGAACTGCTATTAATGCTCATTTTGGTGACGTAGAGGAAACAGGTATAATGATTACTATTGCAGACGTTTACGAAACCAAAATAGATAGGTATATCTCCTCTTATCTCTCTTTTTTAAATATCAAATTACCAAAAACAAAATTGAAAATATTCAAAAAAAAATAATTGGTACAAAATTAAGTTTCTATCAAAATTAATCACAAAATAAAACCCGCTTATAATTAAGCGGGTTTTATTTATTCTTTTTAACTACAGCTAATTAATACGATCTCTTGTCATTACCTTCAACATAATTGATAAAAGAAGTATTAACCACTTTATTACCTCCCGGAGTTGGATAATTCCCAGTAAAATACCAATCTCCATTATTTTCAGGGCAAGCTTCATGCAGATTTTCTATGGATTGATAGACAATTTGCACTTCAGCATCCATTTTCGAAGGAGTTAATAGTTCTGCTATTTTCCCAGAAATCTGATCCGCAGAAAATGGCTTATAAATTTCTTTTACATAGTTTACCATTTCTTCTTTAGGAAGATTTTCCTGCGCTTTACACTTCTGGTAAGTCTCCTCAATTAGATTGTCCATCCCTCTCTCCTTAAGCATAGCAATAGTTGCATTAAATGCAATAAACTCACTCATGCGTGTCATATCAATTCCATAACAATCGGGATAACGGATTTGGGGAGCGGAAGATACAATCACAATTTTTTTTGGATGAAGTCTATCCAGAATTCGTAAAATGCTTTGTTTCAAAGTGGTTCCTCGTACAATAGAATCGTCGATAACAACTAAATTATCCTCTCGGTTCTTCACAATTCCATATGTAACATCATAAACATGCCCGACTAAGTCTTCCCTTCCTTTATCATTCGTAATAAATGTCCTCATCTTCACATCCTTAATGGCAATTTTCTCTACACGTGGCTCAAGAGAAATAATTTCCTGTAATTTCTCCTCTGTCCAATTACCATTCAGATCATGAATCCTTTGCTTCTTCTCATCCATCAAATGTAATCTTACACCTTCCATCATTCCATAAAAAGCGGTTTCTGCCGTATTAGGGATAAATGAAAAAACGGTATTTTTAATATCATGATCAATTGATTTCAGAATTTCGGGTGTTAATAATTCCCCTAATTTTTTTCTCTCCTTATAAATATCCTTGTCACTTCCTCTTGAAAAATAAATCCGTTCAAACGAACAGGATTTTCTTTTTTGGGGCACACGAATTGGCAGTTCCTCAACATCTCCATTCTTTCTAATTATAACGGCATTCCCTGGAGTAATCTCTTTCACATCTTTTGCTCGCACGTTTAAAGCAGTCTGAATAACAGGCCTTTCTGAGGTTACTACTACAATTTCATCATCATGATAGTAAAAAGCAGGACGAATTCCCCATGGATCTCTCATCACAAAAGCATCACCATGTCCAAATAAGCCAGCTACAGCATATCCCCCATCCCAGCTTCTACTTGCATTTGATAAAATCTTTTGGATTTCAATATTTTCCTCAATTAGAGGCGAAATTTCACAATTGGAGTAACCATCATTCTTATATTGACGAAAAAGTAATTGATTTTCCTCATCCAAATAATGTCCTACTTTTTCTAAAATTGTTACCGTATCTGTATAATCTTTAGGGTGCTGTCCTAAATCTACCAGTAAATTAAATAATTCATCAACATTAGTAAGATTAAAATTACCGGCCATAACCAAATTTCTGGATTTCCAGTTATTCTCTCTCATCACCGGGTGCACAAAATCGATACTATTTCTTCCAGAGGTTCCATACCGCAAATGTCCTAGATATAATTCCCCGGCAAAAGGCAGATTTTTTTTCGCCCAATTTGCATTATTAAAATTTTCAGAATCTTCCTTTTCAACGATTTTAAATTCTTTATGAATTCGATCAAAAACCTCCTTTATTGGCTGATCACCATTAGATCGATGTCTGTGAATATATTTCTCCCCAGGCTTTTGATTCAATTTTAAGCCAACAACCCCAGCTCCTTCTTGTCCTCTGTTATGCTGTTTTTCCATTAACAGATAGAGCTTTTGAATACCATATTGCCAGGAACCGTATTTTTCCTGATAGTACTCAAGAGGTTTTAGCAATCGAATCATTGCTATACCACACTCATGCTTTAACTGATCACTCATTATTAAATTCTTAAATGGTTATTTAGTATGTATTTGCTATTCTATTCTTTCATCTATGATTAAGTCCTTCTCATTTTCAACCTCTAAGGGCTTAAGATCCTGAAATGATATTCTTGTTTTTACAGGGTAACAATTTGGAAAATACTTCTCACATGCTTTAAATAATGCAATAGACTCCAATTTAGTCCGAAAATTACCCACCCTTACTCTAAAATCTGGAGCAGAATAAACCACATAGGCTCTTTCATCAGGGAATATTTGCAAAAATTCATTTTTAACCGCAATGGCCTTTTCTTTATCTGTGCTTCTACCAGAAAATATTTGAATTCGATATCCAATAAAACCAAGATTATTTGAATTAATTATGCTATCCGTTTTTAACAAAACGTCCACTCTCTTATCTTGTATAACATTAACAGTTCCCAAACTATCTTTCTTATCAATCTGTAATTCAGATTCTAATGTTTCGGATTTTTGCTGAGAGGCTACCTTTAATCCCCAAAATATGAATACTAAAACTAAAAATGATTTACAATACTGCATTCTAATTATATATTTATTAAACAAAACACACCTAACACCATATTCATCCCCAAAAATTAATTTGGAACAGAAAAAATAGGTATCTCTGATCTATTGACCATTTGCTGAGCATAGGATCCAAAAAACATATTAAATGTTGTTTCGGCCTGTTCTCGCATAATAGCAATCAAATCAGCATTAATCTCCCGAGCATATTCTAAGGCGGTAAATGTATTATTTTCACCTTTACGAATATTTTTTATCACTTTAATATTTTTCTCCGTCAAATAATCTTCAGCCTGCTGCATGTAATGCTCAATTTTACCAATTACGCTTGAATTGGAAGTTTCGTGCACACCTAAAACATGTACCTCTGCATTACAATTAAGAGCAAGCTCCGTAACGTATGGGATTTTTTTCCTGGTTTCATTACTTGCGTCAATAGGCATCAAAATGGTATTAATGCCACCATTTTCTTCTCCATTCTGAACTGTTACGACCGGACAGGGAGCATAACTTACAACCTTAAATGCATTACTACCTATAAAAAACTCTTCAAACCCGGAAGCTCCATAGGCGCCCATTACAATCAAATAGGAATCGCCATATTTTGCCTGATTAATAATTTCACGATAAACGCTTCCTGTTCTTATCTTAAAATCAAAAACCCCATTCTCAACCTGATAATTAGGAGAATGAAGTTCTGATAGTTTTTCAAAATATTCTTGAACCGTATGAATAATCTCATTATTAAACTCATCGAAAAGAAATGGCATTACAAACTTTTCAGATTTTTTCACATGGATCATTCTTAAATGGGTTCCAAGTTTATTTGCTAGATATATGGCAAATTTCAATGCATTGATAGAATCTCCGGAGAAATCAACCGGAACCAGAATACGCTTCATGATGTTTAAGTTTTCTATTTAAATTAAACTATTAGTAATGCGGTTCTTCAATTAAATCTGAAAAAGACATCAAACAACCGAAAGAGAGAAATCCCCTTAACCTGCTACCTATCAGTATTTTCCACAATACATCATTTGCGGGTTAAAAATACACAAAAATATTTAGCAACAGGTGCAATTTCCTAGTCAAAACAATCTAATTAGGAATTAGATAAAAAAGGAAAAACCATTGTGTAAGTTTATTAAAATTACAAATTTATCTTTAAATAGATCCTATTAATGAAATAAGCTACTTAAATAATGAAAATACAATATTTCAAGTTTATCAGTTCTAAATGAACACTCAAGAACTTGTCAATTTATAGAGATAATATAACTTTGTGCGAAATTTAAAAGTGGAAAATCAGAAATGAGCAGTAAAAACAAAAAATTGTTTTTGGAAACATATGGTTGCCAAATGAATGTTGCCGACAGTGAAGTAGTTGCTTCTATTATGCAGCATAACAACTTCGATATTACAAAAACTCGCGAGGAAGCGGATGTTATTTTAGTAAACACCTGTTCGGTTAGAGAAAATGCAGAGCAGAGGGTTAGAGGCAGAGTGCAAGGATTTTCCGCATTAAAGAAAAAAAATCCGAAATTACTTGTAGGAGTTATTGGCTGTATGGCTGAGCGGCTGGGGGAAAAACTTTTCGAACAAGAGAAAAATGTAAATCTCATTGTTGGACCCGATGCATACATGGATCTTCCCTTACTTATTGAGAAGGCAGAAAACGGAGAAAAAGCAATCAACATAGAACTTTCGTTAACAGAAACATACAAAGATATTTGCCCATCCAGAATAGATGAAACATCAATTTCTGGTTTTGTATCTATCATGAGAGGTTGTAACAATTTCTGTACTTATTGCATCGTACCATACACAAGAGGTCGAGAAAGAAGTAGAAGTCCGGAAAGCATATTAACAGAAGTTCGGGATTTGGCAGCGAAAGGCTATAAAGAAGTTACTCTTCTGGGACAAAATGTTAATTCATTTCTCTATAAAAATTCTGTTTCGGAAATTAATTTTCCGGAACTATTAAAAATGGTTGCATTAGCAGAACCTAACATCAGAATACGTTTTGCGACTTCGAATCCTAAAGATATGAGTGATGACACACTGAGAGTGATTGCAGAATATCCTAATATCTGCAAAAGCATCCATTTGCCAGTTCAATCCGGAAGTAATGCTGTACTATCAAATATGAAACGAAAATACACTCGAGAATGGTATATGAACCGGATTGAAGCTATCCGTGAAATAATTCCTAATTGTGGTATTTCTTCTGATATTTTTTGCGGATTCCACAACGAGAGTGATGAAGATTTTCAACAAACTTTAGAATTAATGAAATGGGCTAAATTTGATTTGGCATATATGTTCAAATACTCGGAGCGACCAGGAACTTTTGCTTATAAAAACCTTAAAGACAATATCCCTGAAGAAATAAAGGGGAAACGACTTAGTGAAATGATTGCTTTGCAAAATCAATTATCACATGAAAGTAACAAGAGAGATCTCGGAAAAGTATTCGAAGTTTTGGTAGAAGGAACTTCCAAGAAATCTGATAAGGAATTATACGGAAGAACCTCACAAAACAAAGTAATTGTATTCCCTAAAAAAGATTATAAAGTTGGAGATTTTGTTCGCGTGAAAGTAAACGAATGCACGCAAGCTACTCTAATAGGAGAATCTATATAAAACTCCTAGTCATACTGATAGAAACATATGCTCCATCAGTATGACTAATACTATATTGCTTTTCTGATACCAAACATACATTTTTCATCTATCTTGACTAAAATCCATAAATAACCAAAGCATGAAGATCACGATTCGTCAGGAAAACAAGAATGATTATTCCATTATAAGTATGGTAACAGATATGGCTTTTGGTCGTGAAGATGAAGGTAAACTAATTGAAAATCTTCGTAAGAATAAAAAATTTGTGAAGGATCTTTCCCTGGTGGCATGTATGGGAAACGAAATTATTGGCCATATTTTATTTACACCAATCCTAATAAAACACGAAGATATGGAATATGATTCTCTGGCACTAGCACCAGTATCAGTAATTCCAGAATTGCAATCTTTAGGAATAGGAAGCCAATTGGTTAAAAAAGGTTTAGCCAAAGCAAAAAAAATGGGTTATAAATCTGTTATTGTCTTAGGACACGAACACTACTATCCGAGATTTGGTTTTCTTCCAGCCAGCAATTATAAAATCACTGCTCCGTTCGAAGTTCCCGACAATGTATTTATGGCTATTGAATTAATAGATAATACCCTACAAAATGTGCAAGGATGCGTTGAATATCCAAAAGAATTTAATGAAGTTTAATTTTTGCCAATTAGAAAAGCATCCTGTAATCCAACAAGTTCAACTAATTCCAATACATCATCAGAGACATTTGCTAGCCTAAAAAAACGATCATGTGCACTAGCCAGCTCTGCAATTGCTTTTAATGCAGAAAATCCCTGACTGTCAATAAAACTAATTCCTTTTAAATCAAGAACAACCTGTTTTCCTGATTTTTCAATAAATTCGATAATCTCCTCTTTTACCAAATCGGAAATAATACTATTAATTCTTCTGGTTCCCTCCAAAGAGGCAACTACCGATTGATCTTCCATTCTAAAATTCAACATATCGCTTTTGACTGGTTATTAGCTATATATACATAACAAAGAAACTAGTTTTTCTTTAAAAACCAATAATTTCATTCTAATTTATTGTTGATCTGCATTCACATAGCACGTTCGATACCGAACATTTTATTGTTCATATCCGAACAACATTATTCATAATACAATAAAGTATATTGTTAGAACTGCCACAAAATTAAAGATTTACTGTCTATGGTATGGAATGTGATAAATACCACAAATTACTTATACAATTAAATGCTATTTATATTTTTAACGCAATTTATTAAGACATGATTAAGAAACTCTTTTTTATTTCTGCATTTTTAATAGCCTTGACAGAAAGTCTTCTTGGAATGGAGACCCCGCAATGGCTTCGTTATCCAGCCATATCTCCAGACGGACAAACAATTGTTTTTGAATATGGTGGTGATCTATTCACCATTGCAACGGAAGGTGGCATAGCAATGCCATTAACCAGCAATCCTGCTTACGATTACCAAGCTGTTTGGTCTCCCGATAGCAAAACCATTGCTTTTGCATCAGACAGACATGGGAATTTTGATATTTTCACAATTCCAGCCACAGGAGGCAGTCCTAAAAGACTAACCTTTTACTCTGGAAGTGAAACACCATCTAGTTTCAGTCCGAATGGCAAGGAAATTCTCTTTTCTGCAATGATATACGACAAACCGAAAAGTGTGATGTTCCCTTCCAGATCCTTACCTGAATTATATAGTGTTCCTACTTCAGGCGGTGAAATCACCCAATTATTAAGCTCGCCTGCATTAGATGCAAAATATAGCAAAGACATGAATTATATTTTGTATCGCGATAGCAAAGGATACGAAAACCACTGGCGTAAACATCATACTTCAGCGGTAACCAGAGATATTTGGGTATATGATGTCCAAAACAAAAAACACAGTAAATTTTCCACTTTCAAAGGAGAAGATTTATATCCGGTTTATAGTACCGACAACAAAAATATCTACTATCTAAGTGAAAAATCGGGAAGCTTTAATGTATGGGAAGCTCCTGTAGAAAACAAAACTGAATTAACTCAGATAAGCTTTTTTGAAAAGCACCCGGTTCGTTTCCTTAGCATTTCAAATCAGGACAAGCTTTGTTATTCCTGGAATGGAGAGATATACACGCAGGAAAAAGGAAAAGAACCTGTTAAGTTGAAAGTTAGTGTAGCTGTTGACAATAAAGAGAATGCTATCACCTACGAAAAACTGAGAAGTGGAGCAAGAGAGATGAGTGTTTCTCCAAATGGAAAAGAAGTTGCCTTTATTGTTCGTGGCGAAGTATATGTTACTTCGGTTGAATACGGTACTACGAAAAGAATAACCAATACTCCGGAGCAGGAGCGTTCTGTTAGTTTTAGTCCTGATGGAAAAGCATTATTATATGCCTCGGAGAGAAATGGCAGTTGGAATCTTTACCAAACCAAAATGGTTCGGGAAGATGAAACTCATTTTGCCAATTCTACTCTATTAAAAGAAGAGCCTATCCTGGAAACAGCGGCAGAAACTTTTCAGCCAAAATATTCTCCTGATGGAAAAGAAATTGCTTTTTTAGAAGAAAGGGTAATTTTAAAAGTAATCAATCTGAAATCTAAAAAAGTTAGAACCATATTGGGTAAAAAATGGAATTACTCCTATTCTGATGGCGATCAGCACTACGATTGGTCTCCTGATGGAAAATGGTTCTTAGTTAACTTTTATCCGCACACCATATTTATGTCTGATGTTGCATTGGTTGATGCTCAGGGAAATCAAAAAATTGTAAACCTTACTGAAAGTGGTTATAGCGATTCTGAGGCCAAATGGTCTTTAAAAGGAGATGCAATGATCTGGTTTACCGATAAGCGAGGATATAGAAGTCACGGTAGCTGGGGTTCTGAATCGGATGTTTACATTCAGTTTTTCAATAAAAAAGCATTCGACAAATTCCAATTATCGAAGGAAGAGAAAGAATTGCTGGAAGAAGCTGAAAAAGCAAAGAAAAAAGAAACTGAAAAAGAAGACTCTAAAGACAAAAAGAATAAATCAGACAAGAAGGACAAAAAGGACGAAAAGAAAATTGAGGATCTTAAGATTGACTATTCAGGAATGGAAGATCGTCAAATTTGCTTAACGATCAATCCATCTAAACTTTCGGATGCGATACTCACTCCTGATGGCAAAAAATTATTTTACCTAAGTAAATTTGAAGGTGGTTATGACCTGTGGGTTAACAATCTGGAAAAAAACGAAACTAAGAAGTTATTGGACCTAAAAGGTGGCGGAGGAGCCATGCAGTTCGACAAAGATGCTAAAAACCTGTTTCTGATGTCGGGTAACAGCATTATCAAAGTTGATGTAGCATCTAACAAACGCAAAAACATAAGCTACACAGCCGAGATGTATTTGGATAAAGCCAAAGAACGAGCTTATCTATTCGAGCATGTTTGGCGCCAAATGCTAAAGAAATTCTACGACCCTGAAATGCATCGCATCGACTGGGATTTTTACAAAAAAGAATACAAACGCTTTTTACCTTATATCAACAACAATTACGATTTTGCAGAAATGCTAAGCGAACTGTTAGGGGAATTAAATGCCTCTCATACAGGTTCCGGATATCGTCCTAGACCCAAAAATCCTGACAGAACAGCACATTTAGGTGCATTCTTCGATTGGAACTACGAAGGAAATGGACTGCGCATTGCAGAGATTATTGAAAAGGGACCTTTAGATATAGCTGATGCAAGAATTAAAGTAGGTGATATTATTGAAAAAATTGATGATATCACCATCACAAAAGACAAAAGCTATTATCCTTTACTAAATCACAAAGCAGGTAAAAAAGTATTGCTTAGTCTCTACAATCCTTACTCTAAAGAGCGTTGGGATGAAACAGTAAAACCTGTATCAAGAATTGGCAACTTGCTTTACGAACGTTGGGTAAAAAAACGTCAGGAAGATTGTGACCGTTTATCAAACGGACGAATTGGCTATGTTCATGTAAGAGGCATGGATTCCAAAAGCTTTAGAAAAGTATATTCCGAGATGATTGGAAAATACGGAACCCGAGAAGCTATAATCGTTGATACCCGCTTTAATGGTGGAGGTTGGTTGCATGACGATCTGGTTACCTTACTTAGCGGAAAGATGTACTCTACATTATCGCCAAGAGGACAGGATTTAGGTACAGAACCATTATCTAAATGGAAAAAACCATCCGCTGTATTAGTTAGTGAGAGTAACTATTCCGATGCTTGTGCTTTCCCATACGTGTATAAAACCTTAAAGATTGGTAAGCTTGTCGGAATGCCGGTTCCTGGTACAATGACAGCAGTTTGGTGGGAAACATTACAGGATCCAACATTATACTTTGGAATGCCAATGGTAGGTGTAAAAGACCTAAAAGGACAGTATATTGAAAATCATCAAATAGAACCGGATATAAAAGTTGCCAACGAATACGAAGAGGCAATCAAAGGTAACGATCAACAACTGCAAAAAGCCGTTGAGTCCTTATTATCCGAACTAGATAAGAATTAGTCTGTGTAAATTTTAATACCCTTGCAAAACCACACTTCTCCTTATGAGAGAGGTGTTTTGCAAGGCACAGAAAAACTTTAATTACAACAAACAATAACACACGGGAAGTCTGGGAAACCAGCTTCCTATCTTTTAATTATGCCAGACCATACCGGCAAAGTTTACTTAAATAATAACCTCAAAAAAGACGAAACATAAATTTGAGAAATCTATTAGTTGGGTTACTTCTATTCCTTTGCGGATTACCTGCATTTAGTCAGGATGTGCCACTATGGATGCGATATCCAAGCATCTCCCCGGATGGAGAAACCATGACTTCAATTTAGTGGGAAGAATTGATGAATGGAAATATGTATTTCGGAATTCCACAAATTGGTTATATGAACGAACAAGGGGATTGTCTGGAAAACAAGCAATTAAAACCAGATTACAAGGTGTTAAATGAATATCCAGTAATTAGTGCCGGAAAAGATCAGCAATTGAGAAAAGCGGTACAAGTTTTGCTGGAAGAATTAAATAAATAATAACAGGAGTCGAGGCCCAAAACCTCACTTGCTACCTCAATTGATTTGGGCTTCGCTCTCCTGATTTTATAAGGATAAAGACTTCCGGAAGCTGAAAATTAATAAAACCAGAAATAGGGTTATCAACCTACCAGCAGAAGGAAGTTTAGGGATCTGTTTTTCCAAGGAAACCATTTTCACGGTTTTTGAACAGACACTCCCTGACCGGGAATCGCACGGGAAATAGGGACCGTTGTGATTTTCGGCTTTTTATTTTCCATATACCAAGTATGACACAAAATTGACAACCATCTCTTGAAACAAAATCATCAAAAACCGCTGAAAGCCCCGCGATGAGTAGCTACTTTATGCGTTGAGCAGCTCCAGAGTGCGTAGAGGGCTTACTTTATGCGTTGAGCAGGTGCATAGTGCATAGAATAGCTTACTTAATGCGTAGAAGTGGTTTCCAGACGCGTTGAGAGGGTAAATAATGCGATGAGATGACTAATTGATGCGTTGAGCAGCATTCTATATGCGATGAGCAGCTCCCAAGTGCGCAGAGGGCTTACTTTATGCGTAGAAGTGGTTTCCAAACGCGTTGAGAGGGTAAATAATGCGATGAGATGACTAATTGATGCGTTGAGCAGCATGCTATATGCGATGAGCAGCTCCCAAGGTTTCCATACGCGCAGAGCGGGTAAAAAGTGCGCAGAGACGACTAATTGATGCGCAGCATTGATTTCCAATTGCGCAGAGCCACTTATATTCATGAAACTGTGTCTGATCATTTTAATTTAGATTTAAAGACAAAATCTAAGCCGTGCCGGGAAAGCCACAAAGGACAAAAATGCTACTTTTAGCAAATCCAAAAATCAAATTAAAGACTCATGCAATATACAATTGTAAAATCTGATAAATTCGAAACCATTAATTGGTCTGGAGGTACCAGTACCCAACTCTATATCTATCCTGAAGATGCCAAGTATCAAGCAAGAAATTTTGATTTCAGAATCAGTTCGGCCAAGGTAGAAGTGGAGCAATCAAGCTTCACGTTCCTGCCGGGAATATCTCGTAAGATTATGATTTTAGAGGGGGACATTACCATTGCACACCAGAATCATTACACAAAAAAGCTGGAGCAGTTTGATTTAGATGCCTTCGAGGGCGATTGGAAAACTACCTCGATGGGCAAATGCACCGATTTTAATCTGATGACCGCCAAGAATACCAGAGGAGAACTATCCTTCCAGCAGCTTTTAAAACAGGAATCGCTAGATTATGCTGTGGACGATGACTGCGAGATGGTCTTGATTTATGTGTATTCTGGAAAAATCAGCCTGCCCCATCCCGAAGAGAATCAACATCTGGACAAGGATAACTTATTGCTGATACACCAAATAAATTCGGAAAACATCCGACTAATCGCTGCCGAAGACAGTAGGCTTATAATCTCGAAAATAAGCAGGAATAAAAAAGCCTGACAAAGTTAATTTACGAATGGTAAATCAATCTGTCAGGCTTCTATCTATAACAATATTATTTTTCCAAACGCTCAGTTAGTTTGCTGATGATCTGTTTTGCATCTCCAACAATACCCAAATCGGCAACCTGGAATATCGGAGCATATTTATCCTTGTTTACAGCGATAATCAAATCAGAATCTTCCATTCCTGCAACATGCTGAATAGCACCCGAGATACCAAATGCAAAATACAAGTCAGGACGAACGGTTTTACCTGTTTGTCCCACTTGGCGCTCGTGTCCGATGTAACCAGCATCCACCATAGCACGCGAAGCCGAAACTTCAGCATCTAAAGTTTTAGCCAATCCGTCCATGGCAGTAAATCCCTCCTTATTACCAATACCACGTCCGCCGGAAACTAAAATTTTAGCTTCAGTAATATCGATTAAATCAGATTCCTCCTTCACTGTTTCCAATAGCTTCACTCTAAACTTGCTAGCATCAAATTTCACTTCGTAATTCACGATCTCCCCTTTGCGGCTTGCATCGGCATCCATGGCAAATAAAACACCCGGACGCACAGTACCCATTTGCGGACGATGATTTTTACAAATAATAGTAGCCATCAGATTTCCACCAAATGCAGGGCGAGTCATCAACATTTCACCCTTTTCGCCAATCTCAATTTTTGTACAATCAGCAGTTAAACCAGTACCTACACGAGCCGATACTCTCGGACCCAAATCGCGACCAATGGTAGTAGCACCAATCAATAAAGATTCTGGTTTTCTTTCACGGATAATCTGACAGATAGCCTGTGCATAAGGTTCTGTTGTATAATCTTTCAATTCAGGAGCATCCACAAGCAACACCTCGTCTGCCCCATGAGTGATTAACGCATTTGCTTTGTCTGCTATTTTATGACCAAATAGCATAGCGTAAACCTTATCATTAAGTTGATCAGCCAATTTTCTTGCCTGCCCTAATAATTCAAATGCTACATTCTGAATTTCGCCTTCCCTTTGTTCGATGAAAACGTATATGCCTTTATATTCTTCTAAGTTCATAACCACCCCCTAATTAAGAATAAATTTCTCTTTTAATTTATTGATGATGATACCCACAGCCTCATCGGTTTCAACTTCGTACAACTCACCAGCAGGTTTCAGTCCACGAGCAAAAGCCTTATAAACACTTGTTGGTGATCCTTTCAAACCTAAATTAGCCTCATCCACCTCAATTTCGTTGAAACCCCAAACTTCAACTTCTTTTTGGTACGCATCCACAATACCGCCAACGCTCATGTATCTTGCTTTATTAGCCGATGAAAGCACTGTTACCACACAAGGAGCATCTACCTCAAGCATTTGGTATCCCTCTTCGATATGACGTTTCATGGTAAAGGTCTTTACCCCATCAAATTTTAAATCCTGTAAATAGGAAACCTGTGGCAAATCAAGATGCTCGGCAATTTGAGGACCAACCTGAGCAGTATCCCCATCAATAGCCTGACGACCTGTAATCAGCAAATCGAAATCTATTTTTCGTAAAGCACCAGCCAAAGCATGCGAAGTTGCTAAGGTATCGGCACCTGCAAATTTTCTATCAGTAAGATGAATGGCACGATCAACCCCCATGGCATAAGCTTCGCGAAGAATCAAATCTGCCTGAGGAGGTCCCATGGTAATCACCGTTACATGCGCTCCATTTTCGTCTTTCAATTGCAATGCCATTTCCAAACCGCTTTTATCATCAGGGTTCATAATACTTGGCACACCATCACGGATCAAAGTTCCCGTTTTTGGATCTATTTTTATTTCAGTAGTATCCGGTACTTGTTTAATACAGACAACTATTTTCATTTTTCTTTCAGATTTTAGATATGAAACCTATTTCAACATATTTGCAGAGATTACCATTCTCTGAACTTCTGAAGTTCCTTCGTAGATCTCTGTAATTTTTGCATCACGCATCATACGTTCTACCGGATATTCTCTTGTATATCCATAACCACCATGAAGCTGAACTGCCTTATTGGTAACTTCCATTGCAGTTTCTGCAGCATACAATTTAGCCATAGCAGCATCCACAGAATAAGGTAATTTCTTATCCTTTTTATTGGCAGCTTTACGAACCAACATACGCGATGCTTCGGTTTTGGTATTCATATCTGCTAATTGAAACTGAGTATTCTGAAAACCTGAAATCGGACGACCAAACTGTTTTCTTTCCTTTACATACTTTACCGTTTCGCTAATAGCTCCCTGTGCAATTCCCAATGCCTGAGCAGCAATTCCAATACGACCGCCATCTAAAGTCTTCATGGCAATTCCGAAACCTTTATGCAATTTTCCCAGCAAATTATCCTTTGGAATCACTACATTTTCGAAAATCAGCTCGCAAGTAGCAGAGCCACGAATCCCCATTTTCTTTTCCTTTTTACCAATTGAAAATCCTGGAGTATCTTTTTCGATAATGAAAGCAGAAATACCACGAGTACCTTTCGATTTATCAGTCATTGCAAAAATCACATATACATGAGCAAATTCTGCATTGGTAATAAATATCTTACTTCCATTGATGATATAAGTGTCACCATCTTCTACTGCTATCGTCTGCTGTCCTGCAGCATCAGTACCAGCATTTGGCTCAGTTAATCCGAAAGCACCAATCCACTCGCCGGAAGCCAGTTTTGGTAAATACTTTTGTTTCTGAGCTTCAGTACCATTCTCCAATATAGGAGCAGCACACAAGGAGGTATGAGCAGATACAATTACACCAGTAGTTGCACAAGCAGCAGATAATTCCTCCACCGCCATGGTATACATTAAATTGTTTCCGCCGGCACCACCATATTGTTTTGGAATTGGAATACCCATAATTCCAATCTTGGCCATTTTCTCTACCGTTTCAATGGGAAATCTCTCCCGATCATCCACTTCTGCCGCCAAAGGTTTCACCTCATTTTCAGCAAAGTCCCTAATCATTTGCTGAAATAATTCTTGTTCGTTAGTTAGGCTAAAATTCATGTCTTTTATTAAAATAATATCAAGATATAAACAATAAGACTCAAGAAAACAGCTCTTGAGTCTTAATTAAATATTCAATTATCAGATACTTTAGTTCACGTTTTTCAAAATGATGGCAGTCCCCATTCCGCCACCAATACATAAAGAAGCCAATCCGTATTCGTTACCACTTCTTTTCATTTCGTGTAGTAAGCTAACAGTAATACGAGTTCCTGAAGATCCAATAGGATGACCTAAAGCAATAGCACCACCATTTTTATTACATCTTTCTTTAAAGAAATCTGCATCTACACTATGGTCCTCACATAATTGTTTTACTACTCCTAATGATTGAGCAGCAAAAGCCTCGTTCAATTCAAGCACTTCCATTTGCTCCAATTTCATACCCGATTTCTTCAATACATTAGCAACAGCAGGAACTGGTCCCATTCCCATAATTGCTGGATCAACACCACCTTGTCCTGTCGCTACAATTTCAGCCAAAGGAGTTAAGTTATGCTCTTTTACTGCCTCTTCAGAAGCTAGTAAAACAAAAGCAGCACCATCATTAATTCCTGATGAATTTCCAGCAGTTACCGTACCATCTTTTTTAAAGGCAGGTCTTAAACCAGCAAGTTTTTCAGCACTGGTTCTGCGATTAATAAACTCATCAGCATCGAATAAGATCGTTTCTTTACGAGTTTTAATTTCAACAGGAACGATTTCTTTCTTAAAATTTCCATTATCCTGAGCAGCCATGGCTTTTTGCTGTGAAGCAAATGAAAATGCATCCAGCTCCTCACGAGTAAGATTATATTTATCCACTATATTTTCAGCGGTAATTCCCATATGATATCCTCCGAAGGCATCGGTTAAGCCATCGTAAACCATGTGGTCGATAGCTTTAAGATCCATCATTTTGTGACCAGTACGAACCGCACCAGGCATCACAAAACCTGCATTCGACATATTCTCTGTACCACCAGCAAGAATCAAATTAGCTTCCCCTGCTTTAATGTTTGCATATGCCAAATTGATAGTTTTCATTCCCGAACCACAAATCATGTTCACGCCATAAGCAGGCACTTCCTGTGGTACTCCACCTTTAATAGCAGCTTGGCGGGCAACACCTTGTCCCTGACCTGCCATAAGGATATTTCCTACAACAACTTCATCAAGTTTAGCGGCATCAATACCTGTTTCGGCAATTATATTTTTAATGACTGTAGCTCCCAAATCGGCAGCTTTTACAGGAGTTAATGTTCCCAAAAATTTTCCGATTGCAGTACGTTTGGCTGCAACAATGTATACTTTGCTCATATCTTTAATTTTTTCTGATTGATTATATTTTAGCAGGAACACGATAAATCGTATCCTTACATTTTCATTTCAATTAAATCTTCAGCAATAATTAGTTTGGCATCGGTAGCTTCCTGAATTTGTTCCAATGTAAATACCGGGTTAAGCTCTTTCAGTACAATTCCTTCCGGAACAATATCCATAACCCCCATTTCGGTAATGATCATATTAACCTGTCCGGCTGCTGTCAATGGCAGATTACACTCCTTCATGATTTTATGGTTGCCGCGGGCAGTATGTTCCATGGCAAGGATAACACGTTTTGCTCCTACGATAAGATCCATCGCACCTCCCATTCCCGGAGTTTTTTTACCTGGAATGATCCAATTGGCTAAATTTCCTTTTTCATCTACCTGAAGAGCTCCTAAAACAGTAACATCCACATGTCCTCCTCTAATGATTCCAAAAGAAACAGAACTATCAAAACTACTAGCTCCATCCTTACAGGTGATATAACCACCACCAGCATTTACAAAATCAGGATCCTCTTCTCCTTCAGCAGGGGCAGCGCCCATTCCAAGTAATCCATTCTCCGATTGAAGAATTACATTAACTTGTTCGGAAACGTAATTTGGAATGTTTGTAGGTAAACCAATACCAAGATTTACTACATCACCGTCTTTTAATTCGAGGGCAGCTCTTTTAGCAATCACCTCTCTGATTTCTTTTTTATCCATGTCTCATTAGTTATTGGTCATTAGCGAAATTGTCAATGGTCATTGAATTTGAGAACAAATAATGACCAGTAACAAGTGACTAATACTATCCGTTCAATCTTCTGCTTAATTCCTGAGCCGCATAAGAAGCTACATCATCAGAATATTTATTCATTCCAAAGCCTGCATCGTAACCAAGTTCCTTCGCAAGTTCGTGAGAGATTCTAGGTCCTCCACAAATCAAAATTACTTTATCACGCAGGCCTTCAGCTTCCATCAACTCTACCAGCTCGGTAAGATTTTTAATGTGAACATCTTTTTGGGTTACTGTTTGAGAAACCAATAAAACATCCGCTTTAAGCTCAATAGCTTTGGCAATAAACTCTTCATTTGGCACCTGACTACCCATGTTCAATGCCTCAATCATTTCATATCTTTCCAGACCATAATGTCCTGCAAATCCTTTCATATTCATGATCGCATCAATACCAACGGTATGAGCATCACTGCCTGTACTAGCACCAATCACACGAATAGAACGACCAATATTTTCTTTTATAAAATCGTCTGTTTCGTGCATGTCCATAGTAGTTGATTCTACTTTTGGAACATCAATATCTGTAAAATCAACCGTATGTGTACAGTTACCATAGCAATTGAAAAATGTAAATCCTTCCATCAATTCCTGTACGTAAACCACCTGAGGATTCTCGAAACCCATTTTCCTCATTAATTGTTTAGCCGCTTCGATTGCTTCCTCTCCTTTAGTTACCGGAAGGGTAAAACTAAGCTGAGTTTTACCATCGTTCATGGTATCCCCGTAAGGTTTGATCTTAGTTAGATCCAGGGTTTTATCAAACTCATTTGATTCTGTTGAATAAAGACCTCCACTCATTTTTTTTGTCTCCTATATATTTAGATCTGAGACCGGAAACATTTGATTAAATCACTTGTTCCGATACTCAGCTTTCTAGTCCAATAATCTATTTTCCAAGCATTAATTCAATAAACGGATTAAAGTAATTGCTTCCTTTTTCCACAACTCCATCTAAACCTTTTCCTCCATTCTTAGGGCGTTTTATATCCGCAAAAATTCCTTTCTCCAATGCAGTAAACAATCCTTCTTTTTCGATGTTTTCTACCAAAGTAATTGCATCATCCAAAACCTTTGCAGCTCTTTTACGAATGATTCCGCCTTCTTTGAATTCCATCTCATCCCCAATGCTTTTCATATTATTAAAAATATATTTGGCATTCTCTATGGAAAGATATCTGTCGGACATAAAAGGAGTGTGAATTGCTTCAGTAAGCATTCCCAACAATTGAATTCCCTGTCCGGTCCAAATTGAAATCTGATTAAACAAGGCATCCTGAATATTTCCCTTAAAAATATTTCCAGTCATAAATTTTGTTGGTGGCATATATTTCAACGGTGCTTTCGGGAAAATCTCTCTAATCATTTGTGCTTGTGCCAACTCATAAAGAAAACCATTTTCCAAATCAGGAGTCATTTCAAAGGCATGACCTAATCCCATTTGCTCTTCAGGTAATCCTGCTACTAAAGCCAATTGCTCATTAATAAAATCCGAAGCCAGAACGGTATGAGCCTCATCGAATGCATCCGCAGTAGTTAGGTAATTGTCTTCACCAGTATTGATAATCACACCTGCAAAACCATTCAATATTCTTGAGAAATACTGATCTACGATTGTGCGTTGCATATTAATATCACGGAAAAGAATACCATATAAAGCATCATTCAACATCACGTCCAAACCTTCTATCGCACCCATGGCGGCTATTTCCGGCATACACAATCCAGAACAGTAATTACACAAACGAATATAACGACCTTCCTCTTCGCCAACCTTATCAAGAGCTGTACGCATGATTCGGAAATTCTCCTGAGTAGCTACAGTTCCACCAAAACCTTCAGTTGTGGCTCCGTAAGGCACGTAGTCCAACAAACTTTGTCCGGTAGTACGAATTACGGCAATGATATCTGCCCCTTGTCGAGCAGCAGCTTCTGCCTGCACCACATCTTCGTAAATATTACCTGTTGCTACAATCACATATAAATAAGGTTTGCTACCCTCTCCAATTGTTTCCAGATAGTGATCTCTTTTAGCTTTACGATCTTTAATTACCCGAATGCTATTCTCGACAAGCGGTTGAATCGTCTGATGAATTTCTGCTGTGGTATGTACCGGAATTTTAGTGATATCCAATTCTCCTGCGGCTATCTTCTCCGCAATTTCCTGAGGATTCAATCCTGTTTCCAAAACAGCATTTCCCAAAAAGAACATCACCCCTTCGCTCAACACTCCTTTTTCCTTCAACTCATCCACCAAAACATTTGGAAGAGGAACTTCATTCCTATCTACGCCATCAACACCTAAAAGACGACACAAAGTACGCTCAACAGCTACTGTTGAGTAATTGTCTACGAATTTTTGAACATCGTCAGCAATTCGTTTCGACACCTCTTTGGCATGTCCTATTTTTTCAAAATCAAGACCTAGTTTGCTCCTTTGCATTTCTGTTTATTCTTTTTCCTGATAGATCTTAAGATCTAACATTTATTAATAACTAGCTTTCCATTCAATTGGGTTTTCGCTTTCTCCACAATTTCCTTATTGATTCCTAACAAGGATGCAATGCGAAGTGCTTCGTGAGGAACTTCCCCATTATAATCCTCCACCAATGAATAATCCATATAACTGTTAATATTCTTCCGGGTGATTAAAGTTTCACCCAATTCCTTATCCAAGCCAACTACTCGTAGTTTTCTGAAACAAGAATTTAAACCACTATAATGAGTAGTAATTACACTACGTATTTTATTTTGATAAAAAATTTCGGCGACGGCATTCACAATAGCCAAACCCTCTACAGGATTTGTTGTTCTTGCTAATTCATCTATTAATATCAGTACATTTTCATGTTTATGAGCGTCTTCCACCATCTCACTCACTTTTAGCATTTCCGAAGCAAAAGAAGAAAGTCCGTTTAGTTCGCTCTGTTCATCCCCAATAGAAGTACTTATTTTATCAACAATTCTAATTTTAGCAGAATCTGCCGGCACAAAAAAACCAAACTGAAACAAATACTGACAAAGAGCCAATGTTTTTAAAATCACCGTTTTACCTGCCATATTCGCACCAGTAATCAAACAAACAGATTTCTCCAAATCAATATCTATCGCCTGGTATTTCTTATACTGATTTTCCAGTTCATTTTTCACCATAGGGTTGAACATTCCCTTATAACTTGTATTTTCTTTGGATACTGAAGCTGGAATTAAATTCAATTTCAAAGCCTGATTTGCTTTTGCTATTAACAAATCCAAATGAGAAAGTTGATTTAAAGCTTGTGACAAATCCTCCCCAAAACAGCTAATCTTACTACAAAGATCTTCACGTACCTTGTCTTCTAATTTCTGAGCCGCATCAAAACATGCTTCTACTTCCTTATCCGTAACTCCTTGCTTTGCTTTCGTTATTTTTAAAGCTTTACGGGCACTAGCCAATTCCTCAGAATAGTTATCGTAAATATAAAAAGATGGGATTTTTGTGTTCTGAGGATCAAGAATCCTTATTATTGGTTGGAGATTCGGGATTTCGAGAACAACATTCTTCAGCTCTTTTTGCAAGACTTCAATTTCCTGCGTAAGCAAGGCAAAAACTTTAATTTCGAAAATCTCTATATCATCCAGCACTAAATTACCAAGCAGATTATTCACGGTTCCCCGTATATCTCTCAATTGAGCTAGCTTATGCTCAATTTTTGATAATATCTCTGTATTTGGATCAGTAGTTTGAAGTAGTACAAACTGATTTACCAAATTCAATTCTGCTGTAATTTCGAGCTCATCACACATCATTTTTGAATTAAGCAGAAATCTTCTTCCCAAAGAAGATTTCAGATCCAAATTCTCCACGAGAAATTGTAATCCGCTTGTGTTTAATATGGCTTCTCGAAATAACATACTATATTCTTTTAATATCGTAAACCGGAATATCTAATTTATGCTCTAATGCCTGTTTTAACTCCTCCGAATTTAAGGTATAACCATCAGGTGAAACTGGATTTATTGTAATAGCCAACAAATTTGTATGATTCAAAACACGAATACTTCCCCCCCTTTTTACAAATGCATAATAAGTTTCAGAGCTCGCAAAAATGCTGGTAAAATCCCGAACAATCAATTGAATTTCTGAAATCTGTTTTTGAATCTTCAGAAAATCCAGGAACTTATCAGTAACTGCCCCACTTACAAAAAAATGATAACCATACTTAAAAAGCTTATCCTTTTTCTTATCAATCAATAAAACTGAGCTAATTCCAGTATCCGTTATATTCTCCTCTACATCAACCGACCAAATTCCACTTCCCACTTCAGATAGCTTTGTTTTCAGCTTGGTATTTATCTCTGGCAATTGAATCAAATCGTACACATACTGTGTTTTGAAAACCAATTGAGAAATATTTGCTGATAATGCAGCTCCAGTTGCTAGAATCATAGCTTCTGTTACAGCTGGAGAACCAAGACTTTTGCGGGACAATGCACCATCCACAATACTCAAATCAACACCTTTCTTTTTCAAGTCTGCTAAAAGCTCCTTGATGGCTTTATTATTAGCAGGGCCAGACAAAAGAACTTTCCCTTTACTCAAAGCTCTGGCTGTCACCAACCGGCCTAAACTAGTCGATTGTCTGGAAATATCCAACACTTCAGAAAGCAATTTTCGTTTTTTATAATGCAATTCTGAAGTCACAAAAACCATCCCTTCACTTAATTCGATCTCGGGTTTTTGAGTATGTGTAACCTGATCACGACTTTCGCCATCTATACCAATAGAAGTCAGTGCTATTTGCTTATGGCTGTCCCTTAATCGGGACAGCACATAATTCAAACACTCAGTCTTTCCGGTATTCTTTTCAAGTCCGACAATCGAAAGACTGCTATAGTTTTCTATTTTATTAAGAAACGGCATTCGTTTTCTTGTTCCTATCTTTTCGTGCTAAATGATCTGGTTCAATAGATAAATGTTCACCCTCTAATAGAGATGCAACCCCCTCTTGTTTATCAAGAATCAAACAATCAGGACATGTACATTTATCCTCGTAATATTTTGGTTCGGTATAGGTAGTAATCACTCCTTCAAAATTTCGCAGAACTACTTTATGAGGACTCTGAGAAATTACGTATTGAGGCATAACCGGTATTTTTCCGCCACCACCAGGAGCATCAACTACAAAAGTAGGAACTGCAAATCCGGAAGTATGACCACGAAGGCTCTCTATAATTTCAATACCCTTTGAAACCGGAGTTCTAAAGTGCTCCAAACCCATAGAAAGATCACATTGATAAATATAGTATGGACGAACTCGATTCATCACCAAATTGTGCACTAATTTTTTCATGATATGCACACAATCGTTCACACCTTTTAACAATACCGATTGATTTCCCAAAGGAACACCTGCATTCGCTAAACGAGCCAAGGCAGTTTTTGCTTCTTCGGTCATCTCATCCGAATGATTGAAATGTGTATTTAACCAAACAGGATGATATTTTTTCAACATATTCACCAAATTCTCGGTGATACGCTGAGGCAATACCACTGGAGTACGGCTACCAATACGAATAATTTCAACATGAGGTATGTCTCTCAATCGGCTGATAATATATTCTAATCTATCATCACTTACCAACAAAGCATCTCCACCCGAAAGAACTACATCACGAACCTGTGGTGTATTGGCAATATATTCAATTGCTTTTTCGATATTATCCTTTGGGGTTGAAGCATCCGACTGACCGGCAAAACGACGACGAGTACAGTGGCGACAATACATAGAACACATATCTGTGATCAAAAACAATACTCTGTCCGGATATCTGTGAGTTAATCCGGGAACTGGAGAATCCTCATCTTCATGAAGTGGATCCAAAAGATCAGCATCTGCTTTATGAAGTTCAGCAGCTGTTGGAATAGCTTGTTTTCTTATCGGACAATTTGCATTATCCGGATCAATTAAAGTAAGGTAATATGGAGTTATTGCCATACGCAATGTTGCCAATGATCTTTTAACTCCTTCTTCTTCCTCTTCGGTAAGTTGAATATATTTTTTTAACTGATCTAAGGTTTCAATACGATTGCGAACCTGCCATTTCCAGTCATTCCACTGAATGTCGGTTACCTCAGGAAACAATTCTTTACGTCTGTTGCTATTAGTCATTACAAGTATAATTTTTCGAACAAATCTCTAATTCCTTCTGATTTTCTGATAATATCTAAAGTAAGATCGGCATGACCTAAGGCATAACCATTTCCTACAATCATATCCACATCTTTACCAACTCCTTCAGCACCAAGTGCGGCTTTACTGAATGAAGTAGCCATGGAGAAGAAATAAACACATCCTCTATCTTTTGTGATAAGAATAGATGTCATTTCTGTAGAGGGAATATTTACATTATTAATTACCACATCACAAGAATCTTCTCCTGTAATTTCAGTAACTCTGGTATAAACATCCATCACATCAGTGGCGTCGCCAACTAAAACATGAGTAGCTAATCCAAGTTCTTTGATTCTGCGTGCATTCTCCTCAGAGTATTCTACAACAATCACTTTTCCCTTTGGACCAATTTTTTGCATTGCCTGATAGCAGCATAACATACCGGATTTTCCACCACCACCAATAATACAAACAGTATCGCCTTCTTTTACCAAACGATCAACCTGAGCAGGAGCACCAGCTACATCGAGAGCAGCTAAAGCCAATTTCTCAGGAATATCTGAAGGTAAAACTGCATACAAGCCACTTGCAAAAAGAATTGCCTGTGCATCTGCATCCACCTGATCGTTAGACAAGTTGATATTTTTGATCTTATTGATTTTTAATGGTGTTAAGGATAAAGAAACCAAAGTTGCGATCTTATCTCCCACCTTCAGATTCTGGTTTGGAAAATTAGGACCAACCTCTTTAACTGTACCAATTAACATTCCACCTGATCCGGTAACTGGATTTTGCATTTTACCACGTTCCCCAACAATGGAAAGAATCATTTCCTCCATTTTTGCAGTATCGCCATTGCATGCTCCTTTTATCTGCGTAAAACTTGCCGAATCGATATTTAAAGTCTGAACATCAATCAAAACTTCATTATCATAAACCGACATTGTGTTATCCAACTTTTGTGCTGGCTGTGGAAGAGTACCTTTTGGTTCGAGTACTCTGTGAGTTCCATATTTATTACCTGTTTTCATTTCCCTATATAGTTTCAGGAAGTAAGCACCTGCAATTAAGGCTTACTTCTAATTTAAACCCAATATTTTTCTTGCTTCAGCAGGAGTAGCAATTTCGCGTCCAAGTTCTCTTGCAATGCGTACCACTTTAGCCACTAACTCTCCATTTGATTTTGCAAGTACACCCTTAGCAAGCATGGTATTATCTTCGAATCCAACACGTACATGTCCGCCATCAATAATAGCAGCAACCGCCAATGGAAATTCAAAACGTCCAACACCTGCAACGGTATAAGTTGCATCAACAGGAATACTACCTCTTAGGAATACGAAATCGCGAAGTGTTCCGGAAATACCTCCATTCACTCCCATCACAAAATCAAAATGCATAGGAGATTTAATAAAGCCTTTCTTATGAAGACGAAGTGCCATATCAATCATAGACTTATCGAAAACTTCTAATTCTGGTTTAATTCCTCTCTCAATCATCTTCTCCGCAAAATATTTGATTGTATTCTCTGTATTCTCAAATATTTCGTCACCACCAAAATTTAAAGTTCCGCAATCCAATGTTGCCATTTCCGGATTCAATTCTGTAGGCTGCAATCTCTCATCATTACTCATACCAACAGCACCACCGGTTGAAGGCTGAACAATAACGTCGGGATATTTTGCATGAATAGCATCCATCACTTCTTTAAAACGATTTTTATCCTGAGTAGGAGTGCCATCATCTGTTCTCACATGTAAATGAATGATACTTGCACCGGCCTCGTAAGCCAAACCTGCCTCACGCACACATTCTTCAATAGTATAAGGAACAGCAGGATTATGCTCTTTTGTAACTTCAGCGCCACAAATAGCAGCTGTGATGATTAGTTTTTCCATGGTCTGTTATTTATTTCGTTGACAATCTTTTGGAGTTACACATGTTCCTGTAGCTCTACAAACCACAATTGGTTCTTCCAAAACATCGGCTGCAGAATCAGAAATATCAGCACGAGGAATGATTACTTTTCTTGCTTCGAAAGTCATTTTGCGACTTGAATTTCCAGCATGAGTAATTTCACCAACAGCTTCGATAAAATCGCCTGCATAAACAGGAGCCATAAATTCAACCATATCATAAGCTTTAAACAATCCTTCATCACCATCATGACGAATTAAAAGCTCGGTTGCAACATCACCAAAAAGTTGAAGCATTTTAGCACCATCCACAAGGTTTCCACCATAATGCGCATCATGCGAACTCATTCTTACCCTAATAATAGCCTGTTCCATTTCTGTATGTTTTTTAGTTGTTTACGATATAATCCACGAAAATTGAAGGAGTCTTAATTTCTTCCGGCTTAAGTGTACCAGCTTTAACTACTTCCTGAACTTCAACAATTACCAAATCAGCTGCAGTCGCCATTAATGGATTAAAATTCTGTGTAGTTCCACGATAAGTTAAATTTCCAATTGAATCACAAATACTAGCTCCAATTAGCGCAACATCAGCTCTCAATGGCTTTTCCAATAAAAACTCTTTACCATCTACAGTAATAATCTCCTTGCCTTCAGCAACCATAGTGCCTAATCCTGTTGGAGTTAACACGCCACCCAAACCAGCACCTCCGGAGCGTACACGTTCTGCCAAAGTACCTTGCGGACTAAATTCCACGCTAATCTCACCATTATTCATTTGCTCGATCGTAGCTGAATTAGTTCCGATATGAGAAGTGATAACTTTATCAACTTGCTTGTTTGCAATCAGTTTCCCAAGTCCTTTATCTGCAAAAGCAGTATCATTACAAATGATAGTTAAATTTTTAACATTGGAAGAAACGATTTGATCAATCATATTATTTGCAGTTCCAACCGAAAGAAACCCTCCGATCATGATGGTCATACCATCTTCTAATTTTGCTACTGCTTCGCCAATTGAGATTATCTTATTCATCGAAAAAAAATTTTATCTAATCAATATAGTTTCTTCTGAATTTAAACACATCAGAAGCTTTTATTTAATTTTCGGAACAAAGATAATTTTTTAAATCAGAGATGAAAACGATTGCAGATTTTCGAATTAAGACCTATTCTAAATGAATGAAAACAAGTGAGTAGATGTTTGTATATTTATTCTAAACAACAATGATTTTCAATTAAAATCAGTTAAAAATAGATGTTGAGATGTTTTATTTTTAACTATTCCTGCGTAATTTCACAAATAATGTCAATTAACAGCAAAACAGAACTGTCAAACAACATGTTTTGAAATGGGAAATAATAACATGTTACACAACATGCCTGATATTTAAGGTCTAATTTTGAGGATAAGTATGCTTCCTATCTAAAAAAACAAAGAATTATTTATTGATGGTGGAAGTCCTTCCAATATATAGTAGAATTTCAAAATAATAATTAGACAAAGAACTAGCTTTTAGGATGCTTTCCAAATCTTCAGTTGCCTAAATCCTAACACGAACAGGGCTATTAATTTTACTACTTCCATTCCCACATACAAATGATGCACGGAGCTCGATTCAGGCTCCAAACCTTGCGTTATCAATTTTACATGTTCATTCAACTCTGGTAGTAAATAACCCGATTGTGCAACAATAAATGTAAAAATTGTAAGACCTGTTACGACTACTACTCTATTCGTATAATATATAAACACATAAACTACTAGAGCCACAGCAAAAAAACGTTCCACCAGGTTTAGAGCTCCAAAAACATGCATTCCCACATCTAAGCCAGTCGCAAAATCGAGTGATGTTGCGCGAAATTGAACCCAAGCTTCCATAAAACTTATTGCGAGCAGAAAACCAACCCACACAAAAGAAAGAACAAATCCGTATTTTGTTATTTTATTCATACTTTATTTTTATTTTGAATAAATAAAAATAAGAAAAGAAAAAAACATCTATCCTCGTTAACTGAACGCGCAGGTTAAAAATAAGATAAGCCCAAAACACAGGAGCTTATCACAGATTAAACATACTATAAAATACTTAGTGAAATATAAAGTACTTGTAACTTCAAAACCAATTTCGGTTAATTCCGGCGCCCCATATATATCATCACATAATACAAGAGCGTTGCAAGAGATGCGATAGCAGCAACAAAATAAGTATAAGCAGCCCAGCGCAATGCATCCTCAGCCTTAGATTGCGATTCGTAATTTGTAATTCCTGTTGTCTTTAACCATCTTACGGCACGCTGACTTGCATCTACCTCAACAGGTAATGTGATAATACTAAACAAAGTAGTAAGAGCGAACATTATTATCCCAGCAAGGAGTAATTGAGGAAAAGTATTCACCAATAAAATACCTACTAATAATATCCATTGCACCCATTTAGAACTAAAACTAACTACCGGAACCAAAGCCGATCTCATTTGCAACCAAGTATATGCTTGTGCATGCTGTATTGCATGACCTGTTTCATGAGCAGCTACAGCAGCAGCAGCAACATTTTTTCCAAAATAAACGTCCTTGCTTAAATTGATGGTTTTCTCTGCAGGATTATAATGATCAGACAATTGACCTTGAACAGATCCTATTCGAACACCATAAATCCCATGATCACGAAGCATTTTTCCTGCAACTTCCCTTCCACTCATTCCATTAGCCGTAGGAATCTGAGCATATTTTTTAAACCGAGACTTCAACTGATTACTCACCCACCAACTGATCAGCATAAACACAATAAATATAATCCAAATACCCCCCATGATTTCTCTTATTTATTAATTTTTAAAACTAATTATCTCTTATTCCTAATCAAATTCTCTGCCAACAAATCACAACCTAAGCTGCACGTCAAATTGACAGTCTAAGACCATCTATTCCAAACATCAACAGATTTTTTGATACAATACACAAGACACTTATCGAAACATACAAATATTTGAATTTCAGTCAGATTAATCAAGTCAATTAATAAAAAGTAATAGCTATTCTTTAGACTTTCCATATAATTTGCGTATTTTTGGCTCTCCTTAAAAAAACAAAATCAACCAAAGAATGATCACCGAATCAGATTTTGATGCCATTCGTCCGTACAAGGATTCCGAAGTAACTGGTGTTATTAAAAGACTGTTAACCGAAGAGGCATTTATTCGTTTTGCTCAACAATTGTTTCCTGGATTTTCGAGAGAAATGATTGAAAAGGCATTAAGTGAAGTAAATACCATCAATGATTTTCAAACGAAATTCATTGTTCTTTTAGCACAACACATTATCGACAATACGACAAAAGGAATAAGTATTGATGGTTTAGATAATCTAGATCCCAACGAAAGCTACTTATTTATTTCAGATCATCGCGATATCATTTTAGATTCCGCACTACTAAATGTAATGCTTTTTAAAAATGGCTTTGATACAACCGAAATTGCGATAGGTAGCAATCTACTAATTCAACCGTGGATAGAAGATCTCGTGAAATTAAATAAAAGCTTTGTGGTTAAGCGAAATGTTTCCGTTCGGGAGATGCTAACCTGTTCAAAGTTACTTTCCGATTACATTTCTTATGCTTTAAATACAAAGAAATCATCTATTTGGATTGCACAAAGAGAAGGAAGAACCAAAGATGGCGATGATCGCACTCAGCAAAGCTTGCTTAAGATGCTACAAATGAGTAACAAAAAGGAATTTGCAAAACGTTTTAAGAGTCTGCGAATTGTTCCTGTAGCCATCTCCTATGAATATGAGCCTTGCGATGCTATGAAATCTATAGAGGTTTATCGAAGAGAAAGAGACGAAAGCTACCAAAAAACTGCTAAAGATGATTTACGCAGTATGATTAAAGGAATAACCAATGAAAAAGGAAGGGTTCATTTTTCGATTGGAAAACCAATTTCTGAAATGCTCGACGTAATTGAAGAAATGGATGACAGTAGAGATAAAATTAAAGCTTTAGCCGATGTTATTGACTATCGGATTCACAAGAACTTTAAACTCTGGCCAGACAATTATATCGCGTATGATATAATTAACCATTCCAATGAATTTTCAGAGAAATATACTAGCGAAGAAAAAGATCTTTTCTTAAAACATATGGAGAAAAAACTAGGAACCATTGAAGGTGACCGACAAAGATTAGATCAGATTTATTTTGAAATATATGCCAATCCCGTTAAAAACAGGCTGGAACTAACTAAACCTGATTTTATACCAGAAACATAAATAAAAAAGGCTTTCGAAAGGAAGCTTTTTTTATGCAATATGATTTCTAATCCTTTTAAATGAGAAATATTCCACAAACAATTGTTACCTAATAGTCCAAATTTAGATTGATTAATGAATTAGAATTTCAGAAATATCAGTAAATTAAAAGCATCAAAAAAAATACTATTCCAATAAAATAAAACTCATTTGAATCGTTAAATATTTTAGAATATGAAACTTATAAAATTCCTTCTTATCCTATCCACCTTTTTAATTATGGTGGCTGCTATTTTTAATCTTTTAAATTCTTCTGCTGAAATACCAGACAGAACAGGAATTTATATTGAATTAATTGTAATGTTTATTTTAACCTTATCCATGGTTCTATTAAGTAACCAGGAGAAGAAAATCAAAGAATTAGAGAAAAATAAAGAAGAGGAGCAAGAATAGTTCCTCTTTATTTTTCTATAAACAAGTTATAATCCAAAACGGAAGAAAAACCTACAACATGCGAAATCGTAAAAAATATTAAGGCTTGTTAATCGATACTGTGGTAATTCATTTAATTAGTAGATTCGTACAAGAAGTTTTATTAACCCAATAAAGCAATACAGCATGCTTGAACAAACAAAACTCGTACTAGCCAATGTGAGCTTCGATTTTAGACTTTTCCGAAAAGAATTAGTAAAAGCAGTCAAATGGCTTAACCCCTCGGAAATTGAAGCACTTAAAGACTGGTGTTATCAAAATTTCTCCGACAAATTCAATGAAATTGCATCGGAGCTATTAAATCCACAAATTTCCTTATAAGAAAATATAATTCCACATTATTTAAAATGAGAATCTTATCCAGATAAGGCTCTCATTTTTTATATATCTAAATCCAAAAACTACGTACTTTTATTTAAAAATTTGAACTAAATTCGTAGCGGAATAAAACGATTTAAGATGATAAAATTTAAACGCCACATCAAAGTAGACGATCAGGTATTCGAAACTTGGCTTGGACTGGATATTAAGAAAAAAGGAGGCAAACCAAATGTAAGTATCTATTACTATACAGATGATCCAAATGAAGATACTAGTATTCACCAATTAATAAAAGCTAGTTTCACCAGCAAGGATGAAGCCGTTCGCTACGGAGTTAAGTTTATGCGAAGCATGTATAAAGAAATGATCAAGCGGGAGGCTTCTTTGCCAAAAGAGGAAGAAAAAACAGAAGAATAACTTCTGTTTCACGATACAAAAAAGAGGCTGTCTATCAAAATAGACAGCCTCTTTAAGTATATGATAAAATCTTATTTCTTTCTATAATCTAAACCCAATTCAATCATTTGTTCGTTGGCAACAGAAGAAGGGGAATCAATCATCACATCACGACCAGAATTATTTTTTGGGAAAGCAATTACATCGCGAATAGAATCTATTCCTGCAAACATTGAAACCAATCGGTCAAATCCAAAAGCAATTCCACCATGTGGAGGTGCACCATATTGGAAAGCATCCATCAGGAATCCAAACTGCTCCTGAGCTGCTTCTTCAGTAAATCCAAGATGCTTAAACATTTCTGCTTGCAAATCGGTATCATGAATACGAATAGAACCACCACCAACTTCAACACCATTAATTACCAAATCGTAAGCATTAGCCCGAACTGCGCCCGGATCTGTTTCCAATAAATATAAATCCTCTTGCTTAGGAGAAGTAAATGGATGGTGCATAGCATGGAAACGCTGAGAATCTTCATCCCATTCCAAAAGAGGAAAATTCACTACCCAAAGCGGTTTAAAATTATTCTTATCTCTTAATCCTAATTGTGATCCCATTTCCAAACGTAATTCGCCTAGCTGTGTCAGAGTAGCACTCTTATCGCCAACCAAAATCAAAATCAAATCACCAAGTTTAGCATTACAAGCATCGACCCATTTTTGTAATTGTGCAGCATCGTAAAATTTATCTACCGATGATTTAAAAGAACCATCCTCATTATATTTTACGTACACCAAACCTTTTGCCCCAACCTGTGGTTTTCTCACAAAATCAGTTAGCTTATCTAATTGTTTGCGGGTATAATTTGCGCATCCTTCGGCACAAATTGCACCTATGTATTCAGCCTCATCAAAAACCTTAAATCCGTTTCCTTTGGCAACGACACTTAAGTCTACGAATTTCATATCGAACCGAATATCTGGCTTATCACTACCGTAATATTCCATTGCATCGACATATTCCAAACGTGGGAAATTATAATCAAATGTTACCTGCTTTAATTTTTTGAACAAATGCTTAGTTAAACCTTCAAAAGTATTCAGGATATCCTCTTGCTCCACAAACGCCATTTCACAATCAATCTGCGTAAATTCAGGCTGACGATCGGCACGCAAATCTTCATCTCTAAAACACTTTACAATTTGATAATAACGATCGAAACCAGATATCATCAGCAATTGCTTAAACACCTGTGGCGACTGAGGTAAAGCGTAAAATTGTCCGGGATTCATTCTCGAAGGCACAATAAAATCGCGAGCACCTTCAGGAGTTGATTTGATTAAAACCGGAGTTTCTGTTTCAATAAAGTTTAGTTGATCCAGATAATTACGTACTTCAATACCAAGTTTATGACGCAAAACTAAATTCTCACGTACACAGCTACGACGCAAATCAAGGTAGCGATACTTCATGCGCAACTCATCCCCACCATCGGTATTATCTTCTATAGTAAATGGAGGTATAGACGATTTGCTTAGAATTTCCAATTTATCAGCAATTATCTCAATATCTCCGGTTGGAATTTTGCTGTTCTTACTTTGTCTTTCTGTAACCTTTCCAGTGATAGCAACAACAAATTCACGTCCCAACTTACGAGCTTTCTCGCAAAGTTCAGGATTGATTTCCATATTAAAAACAAATTGAGTAATGCCATAACGATCACGAAGATCGACAAAAGTCATCCCTCCCAAATCGCGTGCCTTTTGCACCCAACCGCTTAATGTTACCGTTTGGTTTATCTGCTCAATTCTTAATTCTCCACAAGTATGAGTTCTATACATCTTTTACCTTTTAATGATTCAAACCAATAAGATGTTATTCCGTCCCTCTTATCGGGATACTATCATTACAACAAGAAATCGCTGTAAATGATTAATAATCGGTATTATTCCTATTTTGTTAACTTTGCGAAAATACTAACAATTTGCGAAATTGAATAGTATTTCATTCAATAGATTGATAGAATATTAGAATAGAAATAAAGAAACTGATTAAATTAGCTATAAATCAAAAATTAAGAGGACACGTAAGCCAAGTCTATTCACTTCTATCAAGTAAATATTGAATTCCAAATTTCTAATATCATTTCAGATCAAAACACATGAACGAAGAGACAATTATATCGCCATTTTCTGATGAATATTTTATGAAACAGGCTATGCAAGAAGCACAAAAAGCTTTTGATGCCGACGAAATTCCAGTTGGAGCAGTAATTGTTTGCAACAATCGAATAATCGCCCGTGCCCATAATCTCACCGAGCGACTAAACGATGTAACTGCCCATGCCGAAATGCAGGCAATAACCGCTGCGGCAAACTTTCTGGGCGGAAAATACCTAATCGATTGTACACTCTACGTTACCCTCGAACCCTGTAACATGTGTGCCGGAGCATTGGCCTGGTCCCAAATTTCCAAAATTGTTTACGGAGCAAAAGATGAAAAGAGAGGATTCACCCGTTTCACACCCAACCCATTACATCCCCGAACCGAAGTACTTTCAGGCATTATGGAAAAAGAAAGCGGTGATTTAATGCGAACGTTTTTCACAAATAAAAGAATGTCGCTATAGCATAAATAAAAGGCAATGGACATGCTACTTTTTAATTGCACACAAAATGTTTATGGCTAATAACACTCTAAAGAGCTTATTTTTGAGCAGCTGACAAATGGCATCTTTATTAAATTTAGTGCGACAATATTGTACAAAAACCTAAAATCAACCACCGACTATAGTATTATTTCATTTTAAATATTATTTTTGCAACCGGTTGATCGATTTCGATTTGAAAAGTTTTATTAGGGGTAATTTTACTTTATCAAACAATCGCGATACCACTACCATCCAACCAATTTTATAATCCATTCTCTTTTTTTATTTGAAACGAGTAAGCGTAATGCTTTTTCTGTGTGCTTATGCAGAAAACCATTATCTTTATTAGTCTATAATTAAAACAAAATATCATGAGTGCACACAACGAAGCCAAAAAGGGCGACATTGCCGAAACTATTCTATTACCAGGAGATCCTTTAAGAGCAAAATACATTGCCGACAACTTTCTTGAGGATGTTGTATGTTACAATAAAGTAAGAGGAATGTTAGGATTTACCGGAACCTATAAAGGCAAACGCATCTCGGTACAGGGCACCGGAATGGGTGTACCATCCATATCCATTTACACACACGAGTTAATCACTCAGTATGGTGTAAAAAACCTTATCAGAATAGGAACCTGCGGGTCATTCAATCATGATGTTAAAGTTCGCGATGTAATATTAGCGATGACATCAAGTACCGATTCTGCAATCAACCGAAACAGATTTAACGGAATGGATTACGCTCCTTGCGCCGATTTCAAGCTATTATCGGATGCACATCAGGTAGCAACTTCCAAGGGCATAAACATCAAAGCCGGAAATATATTAACCTCAGATATTTTCTATCACGATTTAGAAAACAATCCTGAACCATTTAAAATTTGGGCAGATTATGGCGTAATGGCTGTTGAAATGGAAACAACCGCTTTATACACTATTGCTGCTCGTCAAAAAGCTAAGGCATTGTCAATTCTTACTGTAAGCGATCATATCCTTACCGGAGAAGCTACCACTGCCGAAGAACGCCAAACCACCCTTCACACCATGATTGAATTAGGTTTGGAAACAGCAATCAAGCAATAATTTTAGATCAGATACATTTATGTAGGGAATGGAGGAAGTTTGCAAGCTTCCTCTTTCTTTTTTCATACAACTACTAATAAATATTAGGGCGTGCCCCTCCCAAACTCGGGTCAGGCTTTCCGTTACTACTCCTCGCTCCCCTCACACCATCCAAGCCGGCTGCGGGGTATCCACTGCAATCCTTCACACAACCCGCACCAATAAAACAGCCAATTTGGCGACTTTACCCCGCGATTCAACAAAAATCCAAGCACATTTACACAATTAACTTCGCATATTTCAGTAAACTCCTCCTTATATTTTAAAAGTTTGATCTACATCAAACTTTATTTTCATCTACATCATATTAATTTTTCATGTACATCAAAAATTATTAACTTGTACATGATAATTATAAATTAAGCTTATCTTTTTATTAAAAGGTAGTGTGCTATTCAAGCAAACATCCTTAGCATTAACCCAAATTATCAGAACATGACAATAGAATACAAAGTAGTACAAATCAAAACCCCAATAAAAAAAGAGGGCAAAGACCATTTATTTTATCCCAGAGTATGCAATCGTGAAAAAGTAGATTTGCGGGATATGGCCAAAAGAATAGCATCCATCTCAACCTTTAGCGAGATAGATGTACAAGGAGTACTCACTGCATTTGTAACCGAAATCCCACAATTTCTGTTGGACAATTATAGCGTAGAATTAGGAGAACTAGGCACCTTTTCCCTGCACATAACTGGCAAAGGAGTACAAAAACCCAAACAGATAAATACCCGCAATATTCATACGGTTAAAATGGCTTTTCGTCCGGGAACCAGAATTAAGGAGGAATTAAAAAAGGCGGAGTTTAAAAAGAGAAGGAAATAAGCAGTTGTGCCCGAAAAACAAACCCGTCCGATTTTTGAATCACGACGGGTTGATATGCGATTTAGACTTCTGTAAGGTTGAAGTCTAATTGTTTTAGTTGCTCCCAAAAGTTAGGATAAGATTTTTTCACCACATCGGGCGAGTCGATTACAATATCAGCGCGAAGCATAGCCACAGGTGCAAAAGCCATTGCCATTCGATGATCGTGATAGGTTTCGATTACAATATTTTCGACAGCTTCTTTTCTTTCGCCATCCCAAGCCAATTCGCCTTCCTGAGGTTCAAAGAGCACATATCCTAATTTCCCCAGTTCGGTAATCAGCGCATAGATACGATCGGTCTCCTTAATCTTCAATGTTTCCAGTCCGGTAAAATGAAATGGAATCCCTTTTAAAGCAGCACATACAGCAAAAGTCTGTGCCAAATCTGGCATCTGATTAAAATCGAAACACAACTTCTTACAATCCGATTTCATTTTTTCGATAAACATGCCACGTTTCGAAAATTGCGCTTTCACGCCAAGCTTTTCAAAAACCGGAAGTAAACCGGCATCTCCCTGAAAAGAATGTCGTCTTAAACCATCCAGATACAACTTTCCATCGCTAGCCAATGCCATAAAAGCAAACCAATACGAAGCTCCCGACCAATCGCCTTCAACAGTATAAGGCATACGTTGATATTGCTGCTTGCCAACAAAAATCTGCTGCCCTTTAAATTCCAATTTCACGCCAAACTCTTTCATGATATTCAGTGTCATCTCAATATACGAGCGTGAAACAATTTTCCCTTTCAGCTTAATCTTTAAGCCGTTCTCCATTGTAGGTGCAATCAGCAATAATGCGGAAATATATTGAGAACTGGTATCACCAGCCAACTCCACTTCGCTACCAGTAATATTGGAGCCAAATATTTTTAAGGGTGGATATCCTTCCTTTTCCAGATATGAGATTTGAGCACCAATAGAATTGAGCGCATCCACCAAAACACCTATTGGTCGTTGTTTCATTCTATCCGATCCGGTCAAAGTCCACTCTCCAACAATTTTAGCAAGATAAGCCGTTAAAAAACGCATGCTTGTACCTGCATGCCCAACATCAAAAGTATTGGTATTCGAAAATAATATTTGCTGCATTACTTTCGAGTCGTCGCAGTCCGACAGGTTCTTAATCGGCTCAAAACTATTACTAAGCGCATTGATTATCTGCACCCTATTCGAAATACTTTTGGAAGCAGGCAAAACCACTCTGCCATCCAGCAATTTTATTGATTTAGATATAGAATATTGCATGCTTACTTATATTTAGGAGGGAAAATAGGAATAGAATAAAACCGGCCAACAATGCTTTATCGTATTGTGGCCAGTGAAAGATATTAAAGAATCTTTATTTAAAAATGAAATAAAGAATCTACTTCAAATTGCGTATTAAGTTTCTCGCGACCATTCAGAAAATCTAATTCCACCAAAAAGTTCACGAAAACATTTTTAGGTTTGAAACGATTCAATAAATCAATAGAAGCCTTTGCGGTTCCTCCGGTTGCCAATAAATCGTCGTGCAACAATACTACATCATCAGAAGTCAAAGCATCCTGATGAATAAAAATCTCATCCTCACCATACTCAAGCGAATATTTTTCTGAGTAGGTAGGAGCAGGTAATTTTCCCGGTTTGCGAACAGGAACAAAGCCAGCTCCAAGCTTATAAGCCAACACAGTTCCCAAAATAAAACCACGGCTTTCTAAACCAACCACTTTGGTAATTCCCTTATCTTTATATTGTTCGTACAATGTTTCCACTAATGTATTCAAGTGTTTTTCACTTTTCAACATAGTAGTAATATCTTTAAAAACGATTCCCTCTTTCGGGAAATCAATTACATCTCTAATCGAATCTTTTGCTTCTTGAAGTCTTGCTTCCATCTTATTTTATTTTTCCAAAAAGGTGTTTCACAGTCCACTAATTCGCTTCTACACAGTTGCATAAAAAACGCAAAATCCCGGAAGAAGCGGGCCACTCACCTCGTCGTCACTTAATTACTCAAAAAATTAACTTGATAATATGCGGGAAAATCCCCGGTAAAAATAGAAAAGTCTGCATAAATAATCATTATATATTAGGAATAATATAGAAAGCTTTTACGATTGTCGTATTTCTTAATGCCAAAACATTTTAAAAGCAAAGAAATTGAAAAATCCAATTGAACAGAGATTGCCCAAATCAGCATTAGTTTCTACCTTTATAGCATAAATTATAATATTTACCCCAACAACATGACGATAAACAACCAGAACCGAGCAGCCTGGATAAAGCTATTGTATTATATCAGCACTTTTATCTACTTATCTCTCACCATATTATTTATCTACCTAAGTATTCCCAACATCTATTTGGTTTTAGGAATATTAAGTCTGCTTTTCTTTACTAGTATCGTATTCAGTTTATTCCTAAATTTTAATTTTATCATCTTTCAGGAATCGGATGACTTTATCATCTTGAGATATTATCCCCTACATCCTTTTCACGATAACTTTAAATCTATCGAAATACCACGAAAAGACCTTTCAAATTTCGAATGGAAGCTTAAGATATTTGGCTTGAGGCCAGAACTAAGCCTGTTTCAACAAACGCCAAAAGGTGTAGCAAAGTATCCGTCAGTTAGCCTTTCGGCGATATCAAAAACAGATCGGAAAAAGATAACTGACACATTAAATAAAAACATCAAAGCTGAAAAATAAGCAAGCAGAATAATAAAAATAATCGGAGTGCGTTCTCCTACCAACAAAAAGAATTTGAACCTTTATATAGACATCAACAATGAAAAAAAACATATTACTTCTTTCCATATTATTAGTATTTACCACAAGCATATTCGCACAGCAAAAAAACACCAGAATAAATATTGGAGTCCCATTGGGCAAATATGGTAAATTCGATCACAATTTTGTTGGCTCGAACGAAACCAATTCCCCATCCCTGCTAATTGAAGTGCAACAAAATTGGAAAAAGGATTTAAGCATTGGTGCCTACATTGGTTATTTGGGGCAAAAACAAGAATTCAATTTGGGGTTTAGTGAGGTAAAATATAATTACTATCGGCTTGGAACATCACTCACCTACGAATTAAACCATTGGTTATCAGAAATGAATATATTCCCGGAATACGGAATTGAAATCTATACTAATATGAAAGTTGGTTTTTCGATCGAGCACAAAAAAGCCTCCTCCACCGATCCAGATGCAAGCAATAACCCCATTTATAGAAGCAATAGCAGCAATGATTTGCTTTTAGATCTTGGCGTTTTACTTGGAACTCGCTATCATTTCACAGATCAATTTGGCATTTTCTCGGAATTTGGATGGGGCAATGGCGGATTTTTAACTATTGGTACTACGTTTACTTTATAAGTATTTAGTAAATTCATCTCCTTTCATAAATAGAGATAAATAATGGAGCGTATCTACAAAATAGCCTTTAGCTTTCTAAATGGGCTTGGTCCTGTGAATAGTAAAAAAGTAATTGCCTATACCGGAAGTCCACAAGCTTTTTTTAAAGAAAAAAAGCAGAATTTGTTAAAAATCCCCGGCATAGGCAATTCCTTTCTCAGTAAATTAGATCGTAGTAATGCACTCCTACTTGCCGAAAAGGAATTACAGTTTCTCGAAGATAAGGACATAAAATACAGCTTTTATCTGGACAAAACTTATCCACAACGATTGCTTCATTGTGCCGACTCGCCTTGCATACTATATTATAAGGGAGAAAACAATTTCAATACAGAAAGAACAATTAGTATTGTAGGTACCAGAAATGCCAGCGACTACGGACGGGAAATGTGCAATAAATTAATACAAGACCTATCCGAAAAAGAAATAAAACCAAGCATTATTAGTGGCTTAGCTTATGGTATAGATATTTGTGCACACAAGGCAGCCTTACGATACAACTTACCAACCATCGCTGCACTGGGACACGATCTGAATCAAATGTATCCAGCCCAGCACAAAAAATATGCTGCAGAAATCACAAATCATGGGGCAATTGTCAGTGAGTTTACATCAAAAAGCAAATTCGATCCAAAGAATTTTGTTCGTCGCAACAGAATTATTGCAGGCATGTCTGATGCTACTATTGTTATTGAATCTGCAGCAAAAGGCGGTTCTCTGGTTACTGCAGATATAGCAAATTCCTATAACCGTGATGTGTTTGCTTTCCCAGGACGAACAACAGATCGGTTTTCAACAGGCTGTAATCATTTAATTAAAACCAATCAAGCACATCTAATTGAGAGTGCAAAAGATTTGGAATACATTCTAGGATGGGAGAACACACCACAAAAAAAGAAAGAAATCCAAACACAGCTTTTTGTAGAATTAAGCAAAGAGGAGGAAAGTATTGTAAACATGCTCAAACAAGAAAACAATTCTCCTATTGATATTATATGCCTGAAAACTTCTATTCCGATGAGTAAAGTATCTAGTATTCTCTTAAAATTAGAATTTAATGGCATGGTTCAATCACATCCGGGCAAAATATACTCTTTGAATTCATGAAATTTATCATCTTTTAATGTGAAATGTTTTAGAACAGATCACGCACTAATATTAAGTGCTGATTTTCAACTACTTGAAATTATCGAAAACGTTATAAAATATTTCCACTTTTAATATGTGGTTTTAAAAAATTATATACATTTGACCCCAAGAACTAATTATTATAACACAACAAACAAGTTTAATTTCATAACATAGTTTGGATATGGAAGCAAAGATTAATGAATTCATGGATAGCCTTAAGGCTAAAACTCCTGGAGAAGCAGAATTCCATCAGGCAGTTCAAGAAGTAGTAGAAACAGTTTGGGAAACTTACGATTCAAACCCAAAATATAAAGCTGCTAAGATTCTTGAGAAAATGTGTGAACCTGAAAGAACTATCATGTTCCGGGTACCGTGGATCAATGACAACGGTGAGGTAGAAATCAACCGTGGTTATCGTGTAGAATTTAATAGTGCAATTGGACCATACAAAGGTGGATTACGTTTTCACCCTTCGGTAACCTTAAGTGCTTTAAAATTCTTAGGATTCGAACAAACATTCAAAAACTCCCTAACTACTCTACCAATGGGTGGTGGTAAAGGGGGATCTGACTTTAATGCTAAAGGTAGATCAGACAATGAAATTATGCGTTTTTGTCAAAGTTTCATGACTGAACTGTGTAAACACATCGGTCCTAACACTGACGTACCAGCTGGTGACATAGGTGTTGGCGGACGTGAAATCGGATATTTATTCGGTCAATACAAAAGAATCCGCAATGAATTTACTGGTGTGTTAACTGGTAAAGGTCTTGCATTTGGAGGTTCTCTAGTTCGTCCAGAAGCTACTGGTTTTGGATCTGTTTATTTTGCACAACACATGTTGGCCGAAAACAACCAAGATTTTAAAGGTAAAACTGTTGCACTTTCCGGATTCGGGAATGTAACCTGGGGTGCTGCTCTTAAATTAGAAGAGTTAGGTGCTAAAGTTGTTACTATCTCAGGTCCTGACGGGTATATCTACGATAAAGATGGTATCACTGGTGAAAAAGTTGAATATCTTCTTGATCTTAGAGCAACTAATAATGATGTTGTTGCTCCTTATGCTGAAAAATTTGGTGCAGAATTCTTCCCTGGCAAAAAACCATGGGGACAAAAAGTTGATATTGCTTTCCCTTGTGCAATTCAGAATGAGTTGAACTTAGACGATGCAAAACAATTAGTAGAAAACGGATGTAAATTCGTTGTTGAAACCTCTAATATGGGTTGTACTGCTGAAGCAGCTTTTTACTTGGTTGATGCTATTGCATTCGCTCCTGGAAAAGCAGCTAATGCGGGTGGTGTTGCAGTATCGGGATTGGAAATGTCTCAAAACTCTATGCGTTTCAATTGGTCTGCTGAAGAAGTAGATGAAAAATTAGGCCGTATTATGAAGGACATTCACGATACTTGTGTGCTTCACGGAAGAGAGAATGGACACATTAACTACATTAAAGGTGCTAATGTTGGCGGTTTCGTAAAAGTTGCCGAAGCAATGTTAGCTCAAGGTTGCGTGTAATTAAATAAACGCCATATATTAAAAAAGCCGGCAATGCCGGCTTTTTTTTAGTTTCAATATTATTCAAAAAAGCTTTTACTATCACTTTTCAATTACCTATGTTTGCAAAAAAATAGTATTTCAATGAAATTGATTGACACACATTCCCACATCTACGCAGATGATTTTAAATCTGAAATAGAAAATATCATTTCCAGATCAAAAGAATGTGGCATAGATAAAATTCTCCTTCCAAATATAGATTCTAAGTCTACACCCCAATTACACAATTTGGTGGACAACTATCCGGAAACATGTATTCCCATGATGGGTTTGCACCCTACATCGGTAAAAGAAAATTACATGGAGGAATTACAATTATGCGAACGCTGGCTTTCGAAAAGGAAATACATTGCAATTGGTGAAATAGGAATAGATTTATATTGGGATAAAACATTCCTTAAACAACAACAGGATGCTTTTGAAATTCAAATTAACTGGGCACGTGAATTAGACTTACCCATTATTATTCACTCCAGAGAATCTTTTAATGAAATTTTTGAAATTCTGGATAATCATCCAATCAAGAAATATAAAGGAGTATTTCATAGCTTTACTGGCAACCAGGAGCAAGCCAAACACGCCATAGATCTCGGATTCTATCTCGGAGTTAATGGAATTGTAACTTTTAAAAATGCAGGTTTAGATAAAACCATTTCAAAAATACCTATTCAAAACATAGTTATAGAAACGGATTCACCTTATTTAGCACCAGCTCCCCACAGAGGGAAAAGAAACGAAAGCTCTTTTTTAATACATATAGCTCAAAAATTATCAGAAATATACAATATAAGTATAGAGGATATTGCAAAAGCCACAAGCCACAATGCTAAGACATTGTTTAATTTCTAAATAACTATTAAATGACATCAAAGAAAACCTCCATATTAATACTATATACTGGTGGAACAATCGGCATGGTTAATGATCCAATAACAGGCTCATTGAAACCGTTTGACTTTGATCATATCCTAAAGCAGGTTCCCGAACTTAATGAATTTGGCTTTGATCTTCATTCCATAGCGTTTGAACCATTGATTGATTCCTCAAATTTAAACCCTGAAGTCTGGGTTAAAATTGTTGCACTCATTCAAGAAAACTATTCACAATATGATGGATTTGTTGTATTACATGGAACAGATACCATGTCTTTTACAGCATCCGCTTTGAGCTTTATGCTGGACAACTTACAAAAACCTGTTATTCTCACCGGTTCACAATTGCCTATAGGAACACTTCGTACTGATGGAAAAGAAAATTTAATAACAGCTATAGAGATTGCAGCAGCCAGACAGAATAATCAAGCAATGGTACCTGAAGTATGTATTGTCTTCGAGAATAAATTATTTAGAGGTAATCGGACAACAAAACACAATGCAGAACATTTTAATGCATTCTATTCCTATAATTATCCAGATTTGGCTAAAATTGGAATTCACATTAATTACAATTACGCATCTATACATTACCCTAGTCATAACCGCAATTTAGAAATATCAACCAAACTTGATACCAATATTGCAATTCTTAAAATATTCCCAGGCATAACAAGACAACTCGTAGAAGCCATTTTGAACACTAAAGGCTTAAAAGGAGTAATCATGGAAACCTACGGAGCTGGAAATGCTCCAACAGAATCTTGGTTTATTAATGCTCTTAAATCTGCAATATCTCGAGGAATCGTAATCTATAATATTACACAATGTGCTGCCGGAAGCGTTGAAATGGGACTCTATGAAACTAGTCTTGAGCTCTTAAATGCAGGAGTCGTAAGTGGACATGATATAACAACAGAAGCAGCATTGACTAAACTAATGTATTTACTAGGTAAAAACCTATCTAAAGAACAAATAATATTGCTTTTAAATAAATCTCTGAAAGGTGAAATAAGCCAATAGAATATTTGTTTTTCACATTTTTTTTGTAATTTGGTGCACTGTTTAAAGCACTCTGTGTTACATAAGAAGATGAGTGGTGAGAAGTCAGGGAATAAGGCATTTTTCTTGAAAAAACAAAAATTTAGAACAAACAAAAAATCATATTTTATTGTTAATTCACAATCGTTTAAATTTGTAAAAATAATTTCGTTAATTAAAATTTGAAAAACAGACTATGAAAAAGTTATTTGCATTTATAGCAGTTGTCGGGATGCTAAACATAGGAGCGTCATTTAATGTAGTTGCTCAAGATGAAACAGCAGAAGCTACTGTAGACACAACACAGGTTGACACAACCGCTACAGAAGAAGTTACTCAGGAAACTGCTACACCTGCAGCGTTTGAAGACGAAGCAATTGAAAGCACATCTTTCCATCAAGTAGTTAAAAAACAATTCATCCAAGGTGGTGCAATGTTTATGAGCTTTGTATTATTAACATTGATTTTAGGTTTAGCTCTTTCTATCGAAAGAATCATTTATTTAAACCTATCTTCAACTAACACTAAAAAATTAATTTCAAACCTTGAAGATGCCTTAAACAATGGTGGTGTTGACGCTGCTAAAGAAGTATGTAGAAATACTCGTGGTCCTATCGCTAGTATCTTCTATCAAGGTCTTGATCGTATTGATGAAGGTATTGAAGTAGTTGAAAAATCTGTTGTTTCTTATGGATCTGTACAAATGGGTCTTTTAGAAAAAGGATTATCTTGGATTGGTTTGATGATTGGTTTGGCTCCAATGTTGGGTTTCATGGGAACTGTAATTGGTATGATTGATGCTTTCGATTCAATTCAATCAATGGGTACTATTTCTCCAGCAGCTGTTGCAGGTGGTATTAAAGTTGCATTGATTACAACTGTATCTGGTTTGATCGTAGCAATGATCCTTCAAATTTTCTACAATTACTGTACTTCAAAAATTGATAGTATCGTAAATAATATGGAAGATGCATCTATCACTCTTCTTGATATTCTAGTAAAATACAACCTAAAAAAATAATTTTAGACTATGTCAAATACATTGAGTAAATATTTAGATATTCTCACCTATGTAATGATTGGTCTAACTGCAATTTTTGTGGCCATGTTTTACTTGGGTGGAGACATTCCAAATCAAGCATATGATACTCCAGTTTATACCGATCTTTTGATCAACTGGTCCAAAGTATTGTTTATTATTTCTACAGGCTTAGCTGTTGTTTTCCCTATTATTCAGCTAGTAGTAAATCCTAAAGGTGCTATTAAAGGACTAATTGGATTAGTTGGATTAGGTATTATTATACTTATTTCATATTCATTGTCAGACGGTACTCTATTGAATTTACCTGGATATACTGGTGTTGACAATAACCCTGGTTCATTGGAATTTGCTGATACTATTTTGTACACCATGTACATTTTAGGAATTGGAACTGTTGTTGCTATTGTAGTAACCGAAGTGATCAGAAAATTACGTTAGGAAAATGGTCCGGTTCTAATGCCGGATCAAAATAAACTTAAGAAATAATACTATGGCAAGAAAAACACCAGAACTTAATGCTAGTTCGATGGCCGATATTGCATTCATGTTGTTAATTTTCTTCCTCGTTTCTACAACAATGGATATTGATACTGGTATCTATAAAAAGTTACCCCCAATTCCAGAAGATGAAACACCAGAAAATGAGCCAAAAGTTAAGCAACGTAATGTTTTAGCTATATTGGTGAACCGTAACAACGAGTTGTTGGTTAATGGAGAACTTCTTGATATTTCACAATTACGTGAAAAAACAAAAGAGTTTATCCTAAACCCTAAAAATGACAAAAACCTTCCTGAAAAGAACGTTAAAACCATCCCTTATTTTGGAGATGTTATGGTTTCGAAAGGATTGGTTTCTTTACAGAACGACCGTGGAACGAGTTACGAAACATATATTCGTGTTCAAGACGAACTTGCTGCTGCAGCAAGGGAGTTAAAAGACGCAAAGGCAATGTTAAAATGGGGCAAAAAATTTAAGGACTTGAATGATGATCAACAAGCTGCTGTTAAAAAATATGTCCCTATGCAGATATCTGAAGCAGAACCTAAAAATGTAGGAGGAAGAAGATAATGTCAAAATTTAGAAAAGAAGGTGGAAAAGAAACACCTGCAATATCTACAGCTTCCCTTCCTGACATTGTATTCATGTTGCTATTTTTCTTCATGGTTAGTACAACTATGCGAGAAGTAGACTTGAATGTAAGTGTTTTGGTTCCGGAAGCAAAAGAAATCGTAAAACTGGAGAAGAAAGATCTTGTTAGTAACATCTATGTAGGTGTTCCAATGAGGAAATTCCAAAAAACTTTTGGTACAGAACCAAAAATTCAGTTGAATGATCAATTTGCAACTGTTGATGATATTCAATCTTTCATTGCCTCTGAAAGAGAAGCAAGAAAAGAGGAATTACGTAACAAGTTAACTACATCGCTTAAGGTAGATCAATACACTAAAATGGGTGTTATAATCGACATTAAGCAAGAGTTAAGAAAAGCTAGTTCTTTGAAACTCAACTATTCAACACGTCAAGCTGCGGAATAATATTCCAAACTTCGATATAAAAAAAAGGAGTCCGTTTGGACTCCTTTTTTTTATACCTTAAAATATAATCTTTTCCATTCAAGATGGATAATTCTATCTGTACCCAAAATTATCCAAAAAAAAAGCCCGGAATAAATTCCGAGCTACTATGTGATCCCGGCGGGATTCAAACCCACGACCTTCAGAACCGGAATCTGACGTTCTATTCAGCTGAACTACGGGACCAATTAGAGCTCAAATTTATAAAAATAATTCATTCTTCAATAAGTCATCTACTAAACAAATTACACAAAGCTTACATTAATCATCTTAAGCATCTAATACCCAAATTTTAATAAAAAATCACTTCCTAAACAATACCAAGAAATATTTACAAACTTTTACTAATTTTGCGAACTGAACGAAAGATTAAGCACTTTTTATCCAAAATACTATGGAGTACACATTTATAGAAATAGAAAATAAGTGGCAAAAATATTGGCTCGAAAATAAAACCTATCAAGTTGAAGTTAATTCGAGCAAGCCTAAATTTTATGTACTGGACATGTTTCCCTATCCATCAGGAGCAGGTCTACATGTTGGTCATCCTCTTGGCTATATTGCCTCCGATATCTATTCCCGATATAAAACACTTCAAGGTTTTAACGTACTTCATCCAATGGGATATGATGCATATGGTTTACCCGCAGAGCAATATGCGATTCAAACTGGCCAACACCCTGCCGTGACTACTGATATAAATATAAAGCGTTACAAAGAACAATTAGATAAAATCGGGTTTTCCTATGATTGGAACAGAGAAGTACGAACCTGTGATCCCGAATATTATAAATGGACACAATGGGCATTTATTCAAATGTTCAATCATTATTTCGATAATGATAATCAAAAAGCAGAACCTATATCTAAGCTAATCAGTAAATTTGAAGCTGATGGTTCTGATAATGTTAATGCAGCTTGTACGGAACAGTTAAGCTTTACAGCCAAAGAATGGAATCATTATCCTGAAAAAGCAAAACAAAATATTCTGCTTAATTATCGCTTAGCATACCTTGCAGAAACGATGGTTAATTGGTGTCCTCAATTAGGAACTGTATTAGCTAATGATGAAGTTAAAGAAGGACTTTCTGTTCGTGGAGATTATCCTGTAGAACAAAAAAAGATGCGCCAATGGTCCTTACGAGTGTCAGCTTATTCTAAACGTTTACTAGATGGATTAAATAAACTGGAATGGACAGATTCTCTAAAGGAAATTCAGAAAAATTGGATTGGTCGTTCCATTGGTGCTGAAGTTAATTTCGCAATACAGGATTCAGATTTGATAATGGAAATTTTCACTACTCGTCCTGACACGATTTTTGGTGTTACATTTATGGTACTTGCACCAGAAAGCGAATTAGTTGTAGAACTTACAACCGAAGAATGCAAAGAAAACATTGCTGCATATATTAAGGCAACGAAAAAGAGAACTGAAAGAGAACGATTGGCAGATGTCAAAACCGTGAGCGGAGCATTCACCGGTTCCTACGCCATACATCCATTTACTGGCGACAAGATTCCTGTTTGGGTTAGTGATTATGTGCTTGCAGGATATGGCACAGGTGCGATTATGGCAGTTCCTGCTCACGATAGCAGAGATTATGCCTTTGCGAAATATTTTGATCTACCAATCATCCAAGTAGTTTCTGGTGGTGATATTTCGGAGGAATCATATGATGCTAAAGAAGGAAAATCAATGAATTCCGATTTCTTAAACGGCTTAGATGTAAAAGATGCCATAGTAAGTGCAAATGACGAAATAGAAAAAAGAAGCTTAGGGAAAAAGAAAATTAATTATCGATTAAGAGACGCAATATTCTCTCGTCAAAGATATTGGGGCGAACCATTTCCAGTTTATTTTAAGGATGAAATTCCCTATATGCTAGAACTAGAACAACTTCCTCTCAAACTACCGGAAATCGACAAATATCTGCCAACCGAAACAGGGGAACCACCATTGGGTCGTGCAAAAAATTGGAAAACAGCAGATGGTTATCCCTTAGAATTAAATACAATGCCAGGCTTTGCCGGTTCTTCAGCATACTATTTGCGCTATATGGATCCCCGAAATAATAATGCACTTGTTTCAAAAGAAGCTAATGAATACTGGCAAGATGTTGATTTATACATAGGTGGTACAGAACATGCAACCGGACATTTGATATATTCCCGTTTTTGGAACAAATTTCTATTCGACATTAATGAAGTTTGCAAAGATGAACCATTCCAAAAATTAATCAATCAAGGAATGATACAAGGAAGATCCAACTTTGTATATCGCATAAAAAACACAAAAAAGTTTGTATCCTATGGTTTAAAAAAGCAATATGATACTACTTCAATTCATGTAGATGTTAATATTGTAAAAAACGATATTCTAGATACTGATGCTTTTAAAAAGTGGCAACCAGAATTTAAGGATGCTGAATTTATTTTAGAAGATGGTAAATATCATTGTGGGTGGGCTGTTGAAAAAATGTCCAAATCCATGTTTAATGTGGTAAATCCAGATGTGATTGTCGATGAATATGGCGCAGATACGCTTCGTTTATACGAGATGTTTCTTGGACCTTTGGAAGCACACAAACCATGGGATACCAATGGAATTGATGGTGTTCACAAATTCCTAAAAAAATTATGGCGACTATTCCATAATAATGAAAACGAATTTCACCTTTCTAATAATGAACCAACGAAAGAAGAATTAAAAATCATACACAAAACAATTAAAAAAATACAGGACGATATTGAAAGGTTTTCCTTTAATACTGCAATTTCTGCTTTTATGATTTGTGTAAATGAATTAAATAGCATTAAATGCAACAACAAGCTAGTCTTGCAAGATCTTTTGATTCTTTTGGCTCCTTTTGCTCCGCATATTACAGAGGAACTTTGGTCAAAATCCGGAAATAATGACAGTATTACGAAGGCAGCATTCCCAAAATTCCAGGAATGCTTTGTACAGGAAGATACTCACGAATATCCAGTATCCTTTAATGGCAAAATGAGATTTAAACTCACTCTTTCATTAAGTTTAAATAAGGATGAAATTGAACAAGCAGCCTTAAGTTGCGAACAAGCACAAAAATGGCTAGATGGTAAGAATCCTAAAAAAATAATTATCGTCCCTAGAAAAATTATAAATATTGTAGTCTAAAAAATAAGTTCAAACTATGCAAAAGAGCTTTAATTTCATTGACTATTTAGTAATGAAACTTAAAGCTCTTTTTAAATGAAATTATCAATAGTTTAAATATCAAACAGTGACTCTCTAAGTCACTATTTTAATTTTTACATCAACTTTTAAAGTCGTTTCAGCATCAAATGAAAATTAATTATTCCGAAATCAAATCATTTGCAGTTATAGCATTAGGCCTGGCTATTTACAGTTTTGGCTGGACTGCTTTTTTGATCCCTTCCGGACTTATGGGAGGTGGTGTAAGTGGTATAGGAACCCTGATCTATTATGGAACAAATAAATTAATACCAGTTGGTTATTCCTTTTTTATTATTAATATTTTCTTAATTCTTATTGCATTGAAAATATTGGGAAGCAAGTTTGGCGTAAAAACAATATTTGCAATTATTGTTGGTTCCTTGCTACTATCCACATTTCAAGAGTATTTTAAAACACCGCTAATTCAAGAAAAATTTATGGCCGCTATAATTGGTGGAATATTAGGTGGTGTAGGCGTTGGAATTACGATTTCGCAAGGTGGTAGTTCAGGAGGTACAGATATTATTGCCATGATCATCAATAAATACAAGAACATTAGTCCTGGAAGAATAATATTGTATATAGACATTTTCATTATTGCCTCCTCCTATATTGTATTTAAAGTGTTTATTACAGTGATGATGCAAAAGAAGCCCTGTTGTCTTGGCTTCTATTCAATCGATATAATTATAACAGGATCAAAACAATCTGCACAATTATTCATTATTTCTTCTGAATATGAGGAAATAGCCGACCAAATTTGCTATAACTTAGGAAGAGGTGTCTCTGTTATCGATGCCACTGGATGGTATTCAAAGGATTCTCGCAAAGTATTAATGGTTATTGTGCGAAAATTCGAAACTCAATCCATTTTTAAAATCGTTAAACAAATTGATTCAAAAGCATTTATTTCTATGGGATCTGTGATGGGTGTTTATGGATTTGGTTTTGAGGAAATTAGAGCTTAAATACTATCTGATGTATCAATAAGGATTCACAAATTGTCAACTGAGAATTATCAATACAAAAGTTTTTAAATCATGAAAATCAATACAAGGAATTTTAAATCCTACCTAATCATCACATTGGGTTTATTGATAGGATCATTAGCCTGGACAGGCTTTCTAATTCCTTCAGAAATTGTAGGCTCCGGAGTTAGTGGTATCGCGACTATTATTTATTATACTACAGGATTTAAAGTTGGATATAGTGTATTTTTAATCAACACCCTATTTCTATTAGTATCCTTAAGGGTATTAGGATTTAGTTTTGGAATAAAAACTATTTACGCTATTACTATCCTATCTTTTTTTCTGTGGCTTTTTCAGACATTAATTACCGAGCCTTTAGTTTCAGATAGATTCATGTGTTCCATTATTGGCGGAATTCTGGCAGGTGCAAGTGCAGGTATAATACTTTCTAGAGGCGGGAGTACTGGCGGAACAGATATTCTTGCGATGATGATTAATAAATATCGCAATTACAGTCCAGGACAATTACTTCTCACCATAGATGTTATAATTATCTCCTCCTCCTATTTTATTTCAAATTCCATTGAACAAGTTGTGTACGGTTTTGTAACTATGGGAGTTAGTGCCTATTGTGTAGATATGATTATTGAAGGCAGTAAACAATCCGTTCAAATTATCATATTTACAAAACATTCTGAACTAATTCGAAAAAAAGTTATCCACACACTAGATCAAGGAATTACAATGTTGGATGGAGTTGGAGGTTATAGTCAGGATGAAGTTAAAGTAATGTTACTCTTGTCTAAGAAAAAAGAATCACAAACAATTCTCCGCATGATTAAATTAGTAGATCCAGAAGCCTTTATATCAATGGGAAGTGTTATGGGTGTTTACGGTAAAGGCTTTGAAAAGATCAAATAAGAATTCCTTAAAAAATCTTAAAAATGAGAAGTACACAACATATGAATTGGGTAAACCTATAATATCTTCTACCTTTAGATCTCTAAATTTTTAACTTCTGGCATGAAAAAATTACTCAATTATAATCTTCTATTTTTACTACTCTCAATAATTATCATTTTTTTAGGAATAATCCATTTTAACAGGACAAGATTAATACCACAGATAAATGAAGTAACTGTTATTGATTCCACCGAAAAGCAACAAATCCATTTGCAATATGGTTTTCCAATTAATGAATTTGAAGTAGAGTCACATCATATTAAAAGGAATCAAAATTTATCCAAACTACTTAACACATACAATGTTTCCTTTTCTACTATAGATAAAATTGCAAGAAAGGCAAAAAAAGTATTTAACGTCAGGCGAATAAAATCAGGACACGAATTCTCTGTTTTGTTTTCTAAAGATAGCCTCAGATCCCCTGAATATTTTATTTACGAAAACACTCCTGTAGAATATATTGTATTTGATCTTCAGGACACATTAAATGTATACAAAGGTCATAAAGAGATTAAATACGTTCAAAAGCAAATAAATGGAACCATTAATAGCTCCTTATGGAATGCTCTAAAGGAACTTAATGCTGATCCGTTATTATCTCTCGAACTATCCGAAATATATGCCTGGACTATCGATTTTTTTGGAATTGGTAAAGGAGATAGCTTTCAGATAATCTATCAAGAAGCACTAATTAATGATAAACCAATTCACGACATCAAAGTACTAGCCGCCAATTTTATTTATCACAATACAAACAATTATGCAATTGCATTTTCGCAAGGAGATAAAGAAGGGTACTTCGACGAAGAAGGCAATAGTTTGCAAAAAGCATTTTTAAAAGCCCCTCTCCGCTTTTCCCGCATAAGTTCCAGATTTTCAAATAACCGATACCATCCCGTATTAAAGAGATATCGTGCACATCACGGAATAGATTATGCAGCTCCAACTGGAACTCCTGTCCATAGCATTGGTGATGGACTAATTATTAAAAAAGGATATCAAAAAAATGGTGGTGGTCGTTACCTTAAGATCAAACACAATAGCGTATATACAACCACCTACATGCACTTTTCACGCTTTGTAAAAGGAATGAGATCAGGCATTCGGATAAAACAAGGTCAAACGATTGGCTATGTAGGTGCCAGCGGCTTAGCAACCGGGCCTCATTTAGATTTTAGAGTATATAAAAATGGTACTCCCATTAATCCATTAAAATTAAAATCTCCACCGATAGCACCGGTCAAACAAGAAAATCTACAAAGATTCAACACAATAAAAGATTCGGTTCTGAATTTATTAACGCTAAAAATTCAGAGTCAGCCTATAACAATTGCTCAATAATTTTAGGGAAATATTCATATTCCAACTGATGCACCTTTTCTGCAACCTGTTCTGGAGTATCCGAAGGATTTAATACACACTTAGACTGAAATACTATTTTTCCTTCATCATATTTTTCATTTACAAAATGAATGGTAATCCCACTTTCCTTCTCTTTATTTAGCACCACGGCTTCATGCACCTTCATGCCAAACATTCCCTTACCTCCATATTTTGGTAAAAGAGCAGGATGAATATTAAGAATAGAATTGGGGAATTTACGTAGTAAATTAGTTGGAAGGAGCCATAAAAACCCAGCCAGCACAACAAAATCTATCTCTTTATCAGCCAGATATCGAATTATTTTATCTGTTTCGTAAAATTCCTTTTTCGAAAATATATAAGTTGGGATATTTAAATTTTTTGCTCTGGAAAGCACGAAGGCTCTAGGATTATTTGTCAATATAGCCGCAACCTCAACCTTTGTATCTCCTTTAAAATACTTAGTAATGTTTTCAGCATTACTCCCTGACCCTGAGGCAAATATTGCTATTTTCTTCATAAGTGTGAATTATCTAAAATGGAGCAACAAAGATATGTAAATGCCAAATCGAAGAGAAATAATTTCGCAGAAAAAGGAAAAAGAATTACCTTTGAGCGCAACTTCGTAAAAAAATTTGAATTATTTCAAGTAATTGTATTTCTTTGCACAGTTGAAAATTAATAAGTTTTAATATTAATCATTTAAATTTTAAAGTTATGTCTGATATTGCATCTAGAGTAAAAGCTATCATAGTTGACAAGTTGGGTGTGGACGAAACTGAAGTAACTCCTGCAGCTAGCTTCACAAACGATCTTGGAGCTGACTCATTGGATACAGTTGAGCTAATCATGGAATTCGAAAAAGAATTTAACATCGCTATTCCTGACGATCAAGCAGAAAACATTGGTACAGTAGGTGACGCTATTTCTTACATCGAAGAAAACGCTAAGTAATTATCAACCAGAACCTTTTTTATGAAACTTAGAAGAGTAGTAGTAACTGGGCTTGGAACAATTAACCCAATTGGTAATAATATTGCTGAATTTTGGGCTAATTTAGAAAAGGGAGTAAGTGGATGTGATAAAATCACCCATTTTGACGCTTCTAAGTTCAAGACTCGGTTTGCCTGCGAAGTTAAAAATTTCGAACCAAAAGATCATTTCGATCGTAAGGAGGCGCGAAAATTAGATTTATATGCTCAGTATGCTTTAGTTGCATCAAAAGAAGCAATTGAAGATTCTAAGCTAGATCTTGAATCTGAAGATTTAACTAGAGCTGGAGTAATTTGGGGTTCTGGAATTGGCGGTATAAATACTTTCTTAGAAGAAGTAAAAGGATTTGCAAACGGGGATGGAACTCCTCGTTTCTCTCCCTTTTTTATTCCTAAGATGATTTCTAATATTGCTGCTGGCCATATTTCTATGAAATTTGGATTCCAAGGACCAAACTACAACACAGTATCTGCATGTGCCTCCTCTTCACAATCAATCATTGATGCAATGAATTATATCCGCTTAGGAAAAGCTGATATCTTCATTACTGGAGGATCCGAAGCATCAATAAATGAAGCCGGAGTAGGTGGTTTTAATTCCATGATGGCAATGTCTACTAATAATGATGAGTATAAAACTGCATCTCGTCCCTTCTGTAAAACTCGTGACGGTTTTGTTATGGGAGAAGGAAGTGGCTGTTTAATTCTTGAAGAATTAGAACACGCTCAAAAACGAGGAGCCAAAATATACGCTGAAATTGTTGGTGGTGGAATGTCTGGTGATGCATATCACCTTACAGCAACTCATCCAGAAGGAAGAGGTGCCATCAGTGCAATGAAAATGGCCTTACAGGATGCAAATTTAAATCCTGAAGATGTTGATTATATCAACGTTCACGGAACATCAACACCAGTTGGAGACATTCCTGAATTAAAAGCCCTTCAAGTTGTATTTGGAGAACATACATACAATGTGAACATTAGTTCAACAAAATCAATGACTGGTCACTTATTAGGTGCTGCTGGTTCGATCGAAGCTATTGCTAGTATTTTAGCAATGAACAATCAAACCGTACCACCAACCATTAATCACAAGGAAAAAGATCCTGAGATTGATGAAAAACTAAACCTCACACTTCTCAAAGCTCAAAAGCGCGAAATCAGAGCTGCTTTAAGTAATACATTTGGATTTGGAGGACACAATGCTTCAATAATTTTCAAATCATTCACCGAATAATTTGTGGTTAAATCTATTTATCAATCCATAAAACTTTTAATCTTTCCCAAGAGGAAGTTTTATGGATTGTTATTTGACATTTTGGGATTTCATCCCAACAAGACCGATTTATATGAATTAGCTTTAATTCATAAATCTGCCACCATTCAAAAGGATGGCTATGGTCTCAACAATGAACGACTTGAATATTTAGGTGATGCTATCTTGGGTGCCATCATCGCAGATATTTTATACAAATACTTCCCAAATAAGGACGAAGGTTTTCTTACTCAAATCCGTTCTAAAATAGTAAGTCGCGAATCCTTAAATAAACTTGCTGCAAAAATTGGTTTAGATAAGCAGGTTATTTCCAGTGTAAACCTTAATAACAATACACACATCTACGGAGATGCTTTTGAGGCTCTTATTGGAGCAATATATTTGGATCAAGGTTATTTAAAAACAAAAATATTTATTGAAGATCAAATATTTAAAAAGCATATCAATATAGAAGAAGTGGTTACCATTGAAACAAATTTCAAGAGTAAATTGATTGAATGGGCACAAAAAAACAAGAAGGAAGTTTATTTTGACACCCATGCGGATGGAGTTGATAAATCTCTACACTTACCATTATTTATTTCGGAAGTTGAAGTCGAAGAAATAAAGCTGGGAAAAGGATTAGGTACTTCTAAAAAAGAAGCCCAACAGAAAGCTGCAAGAGAAGCCTTAAAACGAATTAATCAAAAAGAACTTGCTTCTTAGCCAATAATCTCCCTTTTATTTTATCTCGTTAAATTTGACACTATTCCACTTTCGGGATTCTAACATAGCAGTATAAAAGCCTAATTAGACCTCCCGACGCATATCAATCACTACAAAACGAGTATCTCAATTATTGAATTACATTAATAAGCACAAAAAAAAGGACGGTAACCACAACCGCCCTTTCATCTAACTATTAACCAAAATTTTTAATCAAGGAGATTGTTCCTTATAGATTCACTCTCCAAAGGCAAATATAGTATCAAATTATTAACTTCAAAGGGCAAATAGATGAAAATGTGTTAAAATCAGACTTTTTTGCCCTTAAATATATTTAATCCAGATATCTTTAAATTTATGTTACATTAATGTCTGATGAAAACTCTGTCACTTGTGTTAAAGATTGTTAAGCGAGGATAGCAGGCATATGATTTTTTTATATTTGTATTATGAATCAAAAATATATTTGGCTTGTAACCATTGTTCTGTGTATATCCCTATTTGGATTAATCCTGGTACAGATAAATTACTTCCAATCTGCTTCTAAAATAAAAGAGGAGCAGTTTACCCTAACAGTTAGCAAAGCATTAGATCAAGTTGTTTCCAAACTGGTTACCGACGACTTGGAAGAAATGATTCTAAAAGGAGGTTACACCGCTCAAAGTTCGAATGGAATTGTATCAAGTAAGATTAATATAAAGGGATCGAGACTAAGCCTTGACATCCCAATGGATCCGACCCGCCACGAAAAGGTTAAGCTAAGTGTGTATTCGGAAAACAAACAATACAATATTGCCGAAGGATATCTCAATCCGGAAGGATTAACGGGCCTTTCCAAACTTCAATCACAATTCAATAAAAATTTAATTTCGGGTAATTCCCGCTTTGCACAAATTGCCAATCAAATGGCGAGAACACGTTTGCCGTTAAGCAAAAGAATTGACATGGCAAATCTACCAAAATTGATTGCTAAGAAATTAATTGATAATGGTATCAAATTAAAATTTGAATATGCCGTAAAATCGGATAATAAGTTTGAAAAGAGATCCAAAAACTATTTCAGAAACCCATCCTTCGAAAAATACAGCAAGCAGCTATTCCCTGAAGATTTATTCTCTAACTCCAATTTTCTTTATATCTACTTCCCTGGGAAGAACAGATATATTATACAATCGTATTCCATGTTGATACCTTCGTTTATTCTAACTCTGGTTTTAATATTGAGTAGTGCATTTACCATTTTCATCATATTCAGACAAAAGAAACTATCGAAAATTAAAAACGATTTTATCAACAATATGACCCATGAGTTTAAAACGCCAATTTCTACTATATCCCTGGCATCTCAAATGTTGAAAGATCATACCGTAACAACTACAGCATCAACAATCGATCATATTGCTAAAATAATAAATGACGAGAGCAGAAGATTAACCTTCCAGGTAGAGAAAGTATTGCAGATGGCTGTATTTAATGAGGTTCGAATGAAATTGAAACTCAAGGGCATTAACATTCATAAAATTATTAAAAATTTATTGCCTAACTTTACTATCCGTATCGAAGATAGAAAAGGAAATATGTACCAAAACCTTGATGCTGATGAAGATTTAGTAATGGCAGACGAAGTACATATCAGTAATGTAATTTCTAATTTGCTGGATAATGCGATAAAATACTGTAAGGACTCACCAGAAATTAGTATTAGCACTCGAAACAAAAACAAAGGAATAGTAATATCGATTACCGACAATGGCATCGGAATTTCAAAAGAGGATCAAAAAATGGTTTTCGAAAGATTTTACAGAGTTCACACCGGTAATGTACATGATGTAAAAGGTTTTGGCCTCGGATTGTCGTATGTTAAGAAAGTATCTGATGCCCACAATGGTCATGTAGGAGTGGAAAGCATTCTAAATAAAGGTTCAAAATTTGAAATATATCTTCCTCTAAAAAAATAAATACAATGGAAAAAGTTAAGATCTTACTCGCAGAAGATGATGCAAATCTAGGACTTTTGCTTAAAGAATACTTGGTGGCAAAAAGCTACAACACCACGCTTTGCGAAGATGGTGATAAGGCATATGATGAATTCTTAAAAAATCCATATGACATCTGTATTTTCGATATCATGATGCCTCATCGTGATGGTTTTACGCTTGCCAAGGACATTCGATTAATTAATAGTGAGATGCCAATTATTTTTCTTACAGCCAAATCGATGAAGGAAGATGTTCTGGAAGGCTTTAAAATTGGTGCTGACGATTATATGACCAAGCCATTTAGTATGGAAGAACTTTTGGTTCGTATCGAAGCAGTTTTGAGAAGAACAGCAGGCATTAAATCAGAAAATACACAGGAAGAATTTAAATTAGGGAGATTATTATTTGATTCGAAAAAGCAATTCCTGAAAGATGGCGAAACAACCATTAAGCTTACTACTAAAGAATCGGAGTTATTGAAATTACTTTGCAACAACGTAAACAAAGTTTTAGAAAGAAATTTGGCACTCAGGACAATCTGGTCCGACGACAATTATTTTAATGCCCGCAGCATGGATGTTTATATTACAAAGTTGAGAAAACATCTTAAAGCGGAACCCGAAATCGAAATTATCAACGTACACGGGAAAGGTTATAAATTAATCATGTAAGTGTATTTTAACAATAGCAAAAATGCCTCTACGATTAGAGGCATTTTTTATATACTGACATTTTTCACCGCATGCTTATTCCTTCTTTTTTTTACGCTTCATCTTTTTCACCTTATGTGCTTTCCCTGATTTCAAAACCTCCACATCAACATCCACATCAACATCATTATCACTTCCTTTTTCAATCCAAACACTATCAGTTCCGTCCTTCTTAATTTTAATGATTTTATAACCATCCTCTTCGATAATTTGCACATCATCGGAATCCTTAATAATAATTACCTTCTCCCCTTTTTTACCATGAGATGAAAAGTGATGCATTTTATGATCCCCATCTTCAAGAATCTCAATGGTAATTTCTTTTTCGAGGCTATCGCCCGAATGAACGAAAACGGAAGCATCATCATCAGAAAATTTAAATTTCCTGATCACCTTCACATTTTTATCAAAATCCACATCGTGCAGAGAATCGGACGAAAAGCGAAACGCCTTCACCATCTTGTGGTGTTTTCCACCATCCTCATCTAAAAATAACATGTGATGTTTGCTCATCAATGAATCGGATATTCCCTTACGCAGCAACATTTCCCTAATTTCATCTTCACCTTTCAATACTTGAAAAACAGTATCGATAACAGTTTCCTTACCATCTTCTATCACTTTAAGTTTAAGATGAATTTCGTTTTTCTCATTCTTTTCATTTTTCACCTGAGCCATCGTAAGATTAGCAGTAAACATAGCAAGTACCAGAAACATCAGGTAGCGTGAAAATCGTTTCATAATTATTTGTGTTAGTTTAACTATTCGTTTTTCTACCATCAAATTTACTACAGCACAAATAAAAAGGCAGTTAAGCTTACGCTAAAAAGAGTTAAAGAAAGGTTAAAACAGACAATTTTCCGGCTACATTTAAACGATCGAGGCACTTCAGGAGACAAAAAAAGCTGCTTGACAAAAGTCAGGCAGCTAGCTATTATCCTAATAAAATAAATTTAATAGTCTTAATCAAGTTTTAGAACAGCAAGGAATGCCTTTTGTGGAACTTCCACATTACCCACCTGTTTCATGCGCTTCTTACCCTTCTTCTGTTTTTCGAGCAATTTACGTTTACGGGTAATATCGCCACCATAACATTTAGCCGTTACATCTTTACGAACCGCCTTAACCGTTTCGCGGGATATAATTTTAGCTCCGATAGCGCCTTGAATAGCAATATCGAATTGCT
>Ga0209013_10000083_pt1 | contig 67771 bp, 54 predicted proteins | sample Cruoilmetagenom2_FD_187291 | JGI IMG/M metagenome (GOLD analysis project Ga0209013, IMG submission 187291) | Oil polluted marine microbial communities from Coal Oil Point, Santa Barbara, California, USA - Sample 2 (SPAdes) (version 2) | ecosystem: Environmental > Aquatic > Marine > Oil seeps ... | reverse complement strand
CGCGGCCGGCTCGCTGGCTGGCCTGATTGTCCTGGTCGACCGTGGCGCCTGCAACTTCACGCTGAAGATCAAGAATGTCGGCGACGCGGGTGGTATGGCCGGCATCATTGGCCTTGTCGCTCCGGGTGCACCTTTCTCCGGTGGGGATGGAGGCGATGCCCCCATAACCATTCCCGGCTACATGATTAGCCAGGCGGACTCAAACGCGATCAAGGCGCAGATCGGTGGACCGGGCATTGGCACGATCGATCCAGCCAATCAGCTTCCGCTGGTCGGTCAATTGGTGGGTTCCTCTTCTCGCGGCCCGCAGAACGAATCTACTACGCTAATCAAGCCTGAAATCGGCGCTCCCGGAGCATCCGTATCCGCGATCGCGGGAACTGGCACCGGTGAAGGGCCATTTGGCGGCACCTCGGGCGCCTCGCCGATGGTTGCAGGCTCCGCAGCGTTATTGTTGCAGGCATCTCCGCATCTCGGCCCGCTCGAGGCAAAAGCCACGCTGATGAACAACGGCGAAACTAACATTGACACCGATCCGTTCACTGGATTGGCGCCGATCACCAGAATTGGTGGTGGCGAAGTCCGGGCCGACATGGCCGTCGCTGCCCCCGCAGCAGCATGGGACGACAACGGCACCCAGGGCGCGCTGAGCTTCGGTTTCGTGGATGTTAGCAAGGCGACGGTCAATCTGTTCAAGACTGTCCGGGTGCGCAACTATTCCGATTCGGATATTAGCTACAACATCAGCTCGAACTTCCGAAACGCGGACGACGAAGCGAGCGGGGCTGTCGAAATCTTCGTTCCGCCCGGGAAGCTCAAAGTGAAAGCCGGCAAGGATGCTACATTTACGGTCAAAATGACCATCAAAGGCGAACTGCTGCCTGGTAACTTCATGAACTCCGGCAGCATGGGCGCGGATCCGAACGCCCTGACGACCAATGAGTACGATGGCTACCTGACGCTGGATGATGGCGATCACCCGATCCACATGGCCTGGCATGTGCTTCCGCGCAAGGCCGCCCTGGTGGTACCGAGTGCGGAAACATTTGTTTCAGCGTTCCCGGATGTCATCGGTCTGAACAACACGGGTCGCGGCGACGCGCAAAACGATGCCTACTCATTGCTGGCGGTCAGCCCCAACATTCCGGAAGGCGGCCCGGGTGAGAATTCTCCAACGCCTGACCTTAGCGCCGTGGGTGTGACTACCATCCCAGTCCCGGCAGGTTTCTGTTCCGCCGAGGACTCGTTCCTGTGGATCTTTGCGATCAATACCTGGGAGCGCAAGGAGAGTCTGCAAGGAACCATTTTCGAGGTAGACCTTGACATTGATCAAGACGGAACCTTCGACTATGCGGTGTACAATTTCGATCTGTCGCTTTCGGCCTCGCTGAGCGATGGTCGTCAAGTGACCTGGGCCGAGGATTTGACCACTGGCGACGTAAGCGCGTTCTTTTTTGTCGAGAATGCGTCGAATACCGGCAACACCGTGCTAATTGTTTGTGGCGAACAGGTGGGTCTCACAGGTACGGATATATTGGCGACAAACGTCAATATGTCGGTTGAAGCCCAGGATTGGTACTACGGTGGTCCGGGCGACTCAATCGATGGATTGACGGTGACCCCGCTGGGTGAGCAGTATTTTGGCGCACCTGCCGACGTCCCCGGCAAAACCAACGCTCCGGGCGGCCTGGAGATTTACGATTACGGTCCGTGGCCGGGTAATTCGCCGGAATTGGGCGTCATGTTGATCACCAACGGTGACCGTGGCCATGGCAATCGCGGCGGAGCCACGCAGGATACTGAGGCGCTGTTGTTTACGCCTGAGTAAAACTCAAGACCAGTTTGTTGGTCGTGCAAGAACAAAGCGGCGTCTCTCGGGGCGCCGCTTTTTTGATAAAAGGGCTGGAATCTTAATTTATACGGATGAATTGCGGGCTAGCCGACCGGACGGCGGGCTTTGAAGGTATTATTGCAGAGCAGGAACTGCCCTTTCGCAGATGCGCGGTAATCGAATTCCTTCTCCGCCCACCGCAACACAATCCAATATCCTTCCACCGTTGCCTGGGTATACATTTCCCCCGGCCTGGGGCAGCCCAGGGAGCCGTCCGGCCAGATGACCGCCTCCGCACGTGTCACTGCAATCTCTTCGCGCCTTATGTTTTTTCGTGCCATCAGGTCGGCGATGATCGCACCCAGCAATTCGGAAGGCGCCTCGCCGGTGACGGGCGCGGCCGGGCTTGTGCCTGGCACTCGTTCAAGGCCGGAAGGAATCGTGGCTCTTTTCTCCGCACGCTGTGCTAACTCCGCACCAGGTGTAGTAGCGTCTGTCGACAGACCCGGGGTCACCTGAGCTTCCTGACTGGACTGGACAGTGCATGCGGCAAGGGCAAAAAATAACATGCTCATGAGCAGGTACGATGGCCGGGGAATTTCGTGGTTTCGTTGCCGGTGGTGGGGACGCATTATTTTTCTCCATTGTTTGTGCTGGCAGTGACTGCTTGCCAGAAAGAAGACACCCACTCTTCATCAACAGATAGAAGACACCCACCTTTCACCAATTTTCCTTCCGGAGAAAGTGATGAGTGTTTCGTCTCTCTCTAGTCATCCGCCTGGTCAGGCGAGATTGAAGCGATGGTCCAGGTCATATCCGCGCCCTGTCCGGACACCGGCTGTTCCGCTCGCTGCCGGGGGCAGTAAAAAGGCTTGCCGCCAATTTTTACGTGGTAACCATGGACTTCATTGCCTGCCCGCAAAAAGATCAATGCCCCGGGCACCAGTGCCTGGGTGTAGTTCATACCGGGTTCCGGACAGCCCAGCGCACCGGAGCGCCAGGTGACCTCATGCGCTTCAGACAACGTGATTGATTCTGGTTCGATAGCAAGGCGTTGCGCCAGGGCCTTTTTTGAAAACTCGATTTGCTCCTTCAGATTCATTGAAGTAGCTGATATATCCAATTTCGGCGTAACATCTTGTACGTTCCTGGTCGGCGATAATCCGTGAGGTGCCGCTTCGCCGCTTCCATTACAGGCGGCCAATGCCAACGCCAGGCTGATTGTCAGTGGGGTTTTTATACAAGAAAATTTGGTTCCGGACATTGTCAGTACTGTGGGTTCAGAAAAATTCACAGTGCCACATATCGCCGTAATGAACAACGGCTCGTTAATCATAGTTGATTGGAACAGCCAAAAAAAAGAGCAGGGATTTCTCCCTGCTCCTTTTATTTTACCCGGATTATCAAGCCCGGGGCTTTCTTGCTACCGACTGGTTATTCGCATCGGGTAACGGCAACTGCTCTCTCGGACTGGCTGTCCGTGGAGACGGTCGCTTCGTTGACAATGGCCTCGACGCTGCAATTAGCTTCCATCTGGAAGTTCACTGTTGCTGTGCCACCGATCAGTTCTTGTACCTTGAGATCGCCCAAGTCGCCTTCGATCGGGAAGGTACCGGCGCCGTCAAAGTAATAATTTGAACCAGAAGTCCCTGTTACGTTCTCCGCGCCAACTGTAAGAAAGCTGGGAACGCTTTGCAGATCGTTGTAAACAAACCAGATGCCCTCGTAACCAGAGCCTACATTGCCGATCTGGATCTGGAAGGTATAGGTAGGTCCGGGTACGCCCCATTCCTCAACACCCTGCCATTCCAGAACGGTAAACGCACCGCCGTTGAAAACAGCCGCATACCATGTGCCAGCGCCCGTGTCGCTGTCGCTGGTGCCATCCATATCGATGTCGGTCCAGAACGGAGCAATCGCATTCGGCGCGGTCGGGTCAGGAAATTCCTGGTTGACCGGCGTAGCTGCGCCCGTATCGTCCTCTCCCGGAATAATTATTCCGTTGGAGGTCATTACCAGAGAAGTATATTCAACACCGTCAAACATAAACGGCGGTAAGCCCGTTAACGTGATGGTGGTATCATCGCACACCGAACTGCAGGGCAGCGGTCCTACACCAAACGATGGCAGATCCTGATAACCGAAAGGTGATCCAGCGGGTGGGAATGGATCGGCAATGACCTCGACGCCACCCTTGTCCAGTTCTGCGCTGAAGGTCAGGAACTGGCCATTCATCTGAACATCCTGGATGATCGTGCCCCCGGTGACTTCAGACGTGGCCGATCCAGGGACAAACTTCGCACCCTTGGGCTCCTTGTCCGTCAGGGTAATTGTGCCCTCCAACGGTCCATTGGTGATGCTCAGCTCGTAATTGAGGATATCACCTGCCTGTGCTGAACTGGCGTCTACCGACTTGCTGAACAGATTGCCATCGGTGGCTGGTGTCACGAAGACCGCAACCGGTAAATGCAAGGCCGGGCTGTTTCCATTCTTCGGGGTCAGTTGGACTTCCGCAAAGTTCCAGCCGGTATCGGCATAGGTCGTATCAACTTCCACGCGGACTTCCTTGGTGTGCCCTTTCTTGACGATAATCTGTGAAGTGGGATTGATTTTCAAGTCGGTTCCGGCTGACATTGTCGCCGACAGATTCCATACCTTATTGTCGTTCGTGGCTCCTTCAAAGGTCCGGGCCCAGGAACATTTACCCACGCAGGTGCTGTTCATCATGCTGGCAATATTCAACGTGCTGGGATCGCCACCGAGATCGGGGTTGGCGTACCAGAAGTTGGCAGTTGACTCGTCCAGCAGCAGGCCTGAATCAGGCGCCATGGTCAGGTCGATTCTACCGGCGCCCACATCATGTGGATTGGTCGGCGTTGAACCATCTTCTTTCACGGTGTTGGCATTTGTTGCTGTCATCATGATGGCCGATCTGATCTGGTGTGGAGACCAGTCCGGATGCATCAGGGAAACGAGTGCGCCAGCGCCTGCGTTATGCGGACTGGCCATTGAGGTGCCACTGATGATTTGGTATTCCGGAGCGGGAGTTACGCCATTCGTAGCTTGCGCGGCAAAGATATCCACGCCTGGCGCCGCGATGTCTGGCTTTATGATATCCAGGGCGTTGTTTGGTCCCCTGGAACTGAATCCAGCCGTGATATCGCCATAGTCAGCTTGTACATCCACCTCGTAGCCGGCGATCGAGGCCATGGTGTTGGTATTTGCCGCCAGCCAGTCACTGAGCGTCGCGCCATCCGCCGCGGTGATGTGCACGCCAGGCAACGCATGAGCATCACCGACCAGGCCACTGCCGTTATCAATCAGGACATAACCACCGGCGCCTGCGGCCAGTACGTTCTCGCCTTTCTCGACACGACCAAAAGTGCCACGCGTGCAGACTACGATTTCACCATTGAAGAAGCCAGGCGGCCACGGTGGAAGGTTGTCGCCGATGGATCCCAGGCCGCACAAGGTGGAACCGGGGTAATCGTCTTCAAAATCGGCCGCATTGACGATCGGAGCCGAGCCGTAAGGACCGGTGAGACCGAGGCCATAAATATCACCCAGTGGGTCGCCGTCACTACTCAGTTCGATTACTGCGTTAATGATACGGCGATCATGTGTCATTGCTGCGGTCGCAGCAAGCCATGGAGACCGGTGCCCAACGGTTGCTGCGCCTGGTCCGTTGTTGCCTGCTGATGTGGCTACGTAAATACCCGCATCAGCGGCTGCGAGAAAGCCGAGTTCAATGGGGTCGTTATAGGGATTGCCTCCGCCCGAGATCGAGTAGTTGAGTGAAGCGATGCCATTGGGCAACTCACCATTATCGATCAGTACCTGTTCTACGGCGCCCAGCAATGCTGATCCCGGGCAGTCCTCGACACACACATCGTACATGATGATGTTGGCATGGGGGGCGACGCCGGATATATCCCGGCTCAAAGTCGCTGTTGGCGCAATGATTTCAGCGCCGAACACCACGTTGCCGCCAGCCGTAGAAGCTGTATGGCTGCCGTGTCCATCGCTGTCTTCGGGTGCGGTCGGGTCACCGGCTGTTTGCACCATGTCCCATGCCCCGATCAGTTTGTCGTTACAAAATGCAGGGTCTACTACGTCACAATAACTTCCAGGAAGGTAATTGCCTGTGCCCAGGGGGTTGCTATGGTCATATCCATCACCACCGATGTCGGCAAAGGACGGATGGTCATGGTTGATGCCGGTGTCCAGTACTGCGATCACCGCGCCTTCGCCCATGGCGCCTTCATGACCGCCATCCCAGATGGCCGGTGCGCCGATCCATGAGGGGCCATTATCGGTGTTCGGTGTCTCCAGGGTTTCACGGGTGATGCTGGCTACGCCGGTTAGCCCGGCAAAGGCCTTGGCTTCTTTTCCGGTCAACTGGACCGCGAAACCGTTGAATGCGTATTGATATTTGAATGTAACATTAGCCTGACGGCCAATTTTCTGTGCACCTCTGGCCAGCACGTCGCTTTGGCGGTCTTGCAGGTACTTGCCGTATTTTCTGGCCGCTGAACTCTTGGTGTTCAGCTTTCTTTCACCAGTGACCGAACGGCTGGTTCCTTTCATGCCGGGAATTCCGCCCCGGTAGGTTGCGAGTGAGGGCTCTGTAAGCCGCACTATATAAACTGAAGTGGCGGACTGACCACGCACGCCCGATTTCGGAGAGGCTTCACGTGGCACTCCCGCATTTAATGCCTGAAAGTCAGTTGGTGACAATTCCTTGGCGTTGATGTTGGTAATACCGCTCACTGCCAGGATGGCGCCCACGGTAACCGCAAGACTAACTCTTTGACTGATTCTAAACATAAGATAGCTCCCCCATTTTTAAGGTGGAAAATTAAGTTCCAGTTGTATCTTCCTGATACGGAATAAAAAAGGCGAGCTGCCCTGCCCCCCAAATGAAGCATGTGCTTTACCAGTATACACAAGATTAAAAATTTTGCACTTTCGATGCCCCGGTCGGAGTTAAATTATTTACTGTCCCCCACTACCAGGATTGTGCGAAGGGACCCGGTCGGCTACTCGAAACCGTTGAAAAATATTACGTCTTCTGCCAGCGTGCAGGTGCTGGGCGATGCTTCCACCGTGACGATGATGCCTACGTCGTCGATGAAAAAGCTGCTGGGTTGCTCAACAGACACGCTGTTGGTGATGGAATGAAATTCCACGGAATGGGCGCCGCCATTCGCGTAAGGCGAAATATCAACTGTCTGCTGTTGGTAGGGTGTGTCAAAGCAACTCGTATCTGTACCGTCCATCAGCCAGACCGGGTTGCCATCAATCAGTAATTCTACGAAATCACCCGGTTGATCACAGGTGGATGCCTGTGACCAGAAACTGATGGTCGTGGCATCTATGGGAATAATTACGTCCTGAGCCATGCTCCCTGTCTCAGTGACGCCCCCAATTCCACCAAACCATGCCCAGTACTGACCGGTATTGGATTCCCAATCGATTCCGCAGGAAGCGGTGTCACAAATTGGGGTGCCGAAATTGCTTGAGAATTCCGTCCAGAATCCGGCGCCCGGCCCCGCTTCGAATCCCGGATCTTCAATATGATTGGTGATGCTGGCAGGCACGGGCAAGGTGCAGCTATAGCCTGGCTCTATCCCGCAGGTTTCTGAACAGCCGTCGCCCGCCTGGGTGTTCCCGTCATCACATTCTTCACCTTCCTGGAATATACCGTCACCACAACCCGGTCCCGTTTCTTCGGAACAGGAGTAGACGCTGATGTCATCGAGGTACCAGCCCACGGCGCCCATGCAGCTGTCAACACCCATTTCGAATTGCAATTCCACCGAATCTCCGGGCCCAGCGAGATCTGCCAGGGATATCTGGGATTGCCCCCAGGCGCCGGCAACCAGCCCCTCATCGGTTCCGGAGAATGCGGGTTCTCCCGCCAGAGGGTTCGTGTTGCTATCATCTGCCGTGTTCAGTACTTTGTTGTAGGCATTGAACGTGTAGTTACCTGTTGGCACGATGCTGTCTTGCCCACCATTTACGCTGATTTTCAGGTTTGCGCCATCCCATCCCAATTCGGTGGCGACCGAATGTTCAAAAGCAATATGTGCAACCCCGGCTTCAATTGGAATATCAATGGATGGGCTTCGGAGCCAGATCACACCCGCTTCATCATCGAGGCCACAGTCGCCGGCATTGATATCAGCGCCAAATGCCGCCCATTGGCTATTCGCTCCCCCCGGAATTTCGTTGACCACCGCCCAGTCGGGCGTATCAAATGTCGTTTCGTCCGCAATCTCCCTGGCGCCCACTGTCCAGCCTTGCGGCAAGACACCCGCTTCCCAGTTTTCCGAGAATACGGCTTCCACTTCGCCTAGGCCTTCGCAAAGTGCGGGCGCTGGCGATTCGAGCAAGGTCTGGAAATTACATTGAACCGGCATCTCTCTGAGCTCCACTGCCGCCACGATTGTTGTGACTTCCGTGCAGTCACTTGCATCAATGACTTCACCGGATAAGCCGGCCGAACCATTAACCGGGTCCAGCGCGGGAAGATTCGTTGCAATCAATGCCAGGCAAGAAGCCTCAAGTGCATCCGCCTGGTCAACGAAGCTGCTGGCGGGTGTGAGCATGTTTAACGCTGCCCAGTGAATATGTGCTGACTTGGTTAAACCCAGGCCTGTGATTCCAAGCCCGGTGTCTCCATCCACCATCAAAGCGAATGCCCGGTTTACGATACCGGAATTGTGGTGCACACCACCCGAATCTGCCGGTGAACACCAGTAAGCGCTTGAGGACACGGTTCCCGGATCGTTGAAACATTCCGGATACCACAGATCCCTGATCGCCCCGCCAAATGCCGGATCATTCTCAGCTGAAAGCCACCGCACGGTATCCACTACCGGTGCACCTGGAGCGTTGTTGCCCGCAACATTGGATGAGCACACAGTGCCCGCCCTGGCGACATCCGGTGTATCGGTGTCGCGGTTGTTCAGGAAATCCACCACTTCGCCCCAGATGTCCGAATAGGATTCGCTGAGTGCCCCGGACTGCCACTGGTAGATCAGGTTGCTGGTGTATTCGGTGTAGGCATGGCCCCATTCATGTGCAAGCGTGTCATCACCTGTCACATCGGGGCAGAAGTTGGCTGATTCGCCGTTCCAGTTGGCGTTTGGGCTGAACGCGCAATTAAAGTCCGAGAGATCATTCACCACCCGCATGGTGGCGTCAGCGCCGTCGTATGAAAGATATGTACCCGAAGTCATCGACAGGAACAGGTTATAGCTTTCCCTCGATCCATCCAGTTCATTCTGCCAGTCTGACCGCTGTTGGTCAGTTCCGGGAGGCGCCGGAAGAGGGGGCCAGTTACTGGGAATGGGGTCAGGATCGCCAAGACTCTCATCCCAGATCACAGTCGACAAAACCGATTCTGATACCTTCCTGTCCAGGGCGGTATGGATGCCGGTGATCCGGTTGAGAACCTGTCCCTTGACGCCATCGATGAATACCCACTCGCGGATGGTATTAGCCCCATTGGTAACCAGTACCTCGTAGGCGCGGTGAATCTGCCCGGGAATGCCCTTCAACAAGCCGTCGTGATACCAGATTTTCCGGGTCTGCCTGGCCAATAAATCTGCCGATGCGTGCTGTCTGTCGCGTGAGCCCCTGGCTGTATGCCGCATTGCTATTTCTGCTGCCTGGATGGGTGATATGTTCCAGGAATCGTTGCCTTGCGGAAAATCAACCAGCGTGACTCCATTAATTGCATACAAAGCATCATTCTGGTCAAAATGCGCTTTAAGCACAGCACCGAAAACCGGAATCCCCATATGTAGCTGCTGCATCTTGACTTGCGACCCACCCACACCTGTAGTTCTGAGTTGACTGATTACAAACTGCTTTTGATGATCGCTTATGCCGAAAATGGCGCCATGATCTCTGAAAAAATCATCCAGTTGATCCTCGGGCGCCTGGCCTGGTGAGGCATCAGGTCTTTTTGTGAGGTCCCCGCCAAACCGAATGAACTGCGCACGGCCAGTGACCCTGCTTTCAGTGACTTTCGAACCTGCTTGTTCCAGCCTGGACCTGGCCTCCAGGTACGCCGGATGCCCTGCAGCGAAAACATCCAGGCACAAACCAAGAGAAAGCAGGCATGCCACAGCATTAATGAATAGGGCTTGTCTGGAATTCATGCCTGAGCTGATTGGCGGAGTAATAAACATGGTCCCCTTGTAGACGCATTGATCGCCGGAAAGGACAATTTGGTCGGTCCCTGCCGTTTCTCGGCTGGAAGTCTAGCCCCATCAGTATCATGAGGTCAATATGCACAAATCCACTACTTCTGCAGCTTATTGAGTTTATTGTATTTGAGTTTTTGGCCGCAAATTTCATGCAAATCTGTTTAGATGTTAAGATTGCGGTCAGGGGTTGGGTCTCATATCGCTATCAAGGGGTTTCACAAATATGCATCTGGCGAGCTCAAATTTAATATCCGGACTGGCGTACATGCTGGGTCTCGGCATGATCATCTTGCCGGTCAGCCTGCAGGGCCAGGACGGGGTATCCGCTTCGGAACCTGACCTGATTGTTAATTCAATTGAAGTCACTCCGTCAACATGGTTGCTTGGAGAGACCGTTAATATCGTTGCCGGTGTACTTAACAATGGCTCAAGTAACTCGAACGCAACCACTGTGGATTTCTTCCTTTCCAGTGATTCGACCGTCTCGATAGATGACGAGTTGATCGGCTCGGATAATGTGATACCGCTTCAACCGGCCGAATTCTGGGCAGCAGAGTTATCAGGGGATTTCCAACCCGACTCCGGTACGTATTGGATTGGCGCCTGTGTTCAGCCGGACGGGCTGGAACTGGATACTTCCAACAATTGTTCAGTTGGTTTTGAAGTTACGGTGAAAGAAAATTCTAACGTTTGCGTCGATCTGCCACTCAGTTGCGGGGATACGTTGTCCGCCGTGCTGTCAGCCAGTGACTGTGACCAAAGCCCAATCGGTCGAGGCCACTTTGCCAAGATTCACACCTTTGAAGCTTTTTCGGGCACCACTGTCATCATCGATACCGCCTGGACCGGTGATGGTTATCTTTATCTGGAAGATCCATCCGGAGCGGTTGTTGCTGAAAATGATGATGGAGAAGATATTTTTTCTTCACGCATTGAATTCACTGTGGGATCCAGTGGCAGTTGGAAAATTTGGGCTACGACATTTGATGTCCAGGATGAAATGTCCTATGAGATGGAATTGCAATGCGATGGTGGACCTGCTCCAGACCTGGTCGTGGAATTCCCGGCGGTGAGTTCCAGTGAATTGACCCCAGGCGACAATTTCTTGCTTTCAGCCACCGTGAGAAACCAGGGTGATGCCACCTCGGATAACACCCGTCTGCTCTATCTGCTATCAGACAATCCGACAATTTCTGTTGAAGATACCCTGTTAGGAATTGATAACATCGCTTCGCTCGATGGTGGTGGGTCAACGCCGGAAAAAATTGGAGCGAATGCGCCAGCCAACCTGGGGACCTACTGGCTTGGAGCTTGTGTGGATGAAGTTCCGGGAGAATCAGTCACCACCAACAACTGTTCCACCAGTGTCGAAGTCACGGTGCGGCGTGGCGATACAATCCCTATCAACGCCGGCATGAACGATGCCTGGTTCAATATGGCGACCGATGGTCAGGGCTTTTTCTTCAACGTCTTCCCCGATCAGGGACAAATGTTCGTTGGCTGGTTCACCTATGATGTGGAACGGCCGGACGATTCGGTGACGGCCAATATCGGTGAGCCTGGCCACCGCTGGCTGACGCCCTTCGGAGACTATTCCGGAAAGCAGGGATTTCTGGGCATCCTCAAGACGGAAGGAGGCGTGTTCAACAGTAGCATGCCAGCGGTCACGCGGGTGGAGGACGGCAGTTTCACGGTCGATTTCACTGACTGCAGCAATGGGTTGATCGAATTTGATATTCCATCCATTAACCTGCAGGGCGAGATCCCGATCATGCGGATTAGCGACGACAACGTGCCGTTGTGTGAAGAACTTGCCGGCATCAATCAGTCCGGGGTGCTGCAGGAGCTGAGCGTATCACCGGCGCAGGTTGAACCAGGTGACATCTTAACGGTGTCCTGGAACACCAATGGCGCCAGCAGTTGTATCCCGGCGTTTGGTATCGATGGCTGGGATGAAGCAGCGATTGATGCCACTGGCGGCAGCCTGATGCTGGATGCGGTCAGTGCCGGTCTGCACATATTCGACCTGAGCTGCAGCGGTGACGGTGAGACGGTAACCAGGCGCAGCCGGGTACTGGTGACGGATCCGCTGGCAGAACCGGTGTTCCAGATCAACGAGGGCCTGAACGATGCATGGTTCAACCCCGACACTGATGGACAGGGTTTCTTTATCAACGTGCTTCCCGGGCCGCAACTGATGTTCCTCTCGTGGTTTACCTACGACACCGAGCGGCCGGTCGAATCGGCGCCAGCGGAGCTGGGTGAGCCGGGGCACCGCTGGTTTACCGCACAGGGTGAGATTCACGGAAACCGGGCGGTGTTAAATCTGGATAACACCTCTGGAGGCATATTCAATGCTTCACCGCCAGTGCCGGTAACGACCGGTGACGGCACCATCGTGGTGGAGTTCAGTGATTGCAACAATGGCACGGTGGACTTCCACATCGATTCAGCGGACCTGGATGGGCTGATACCAATCCAGCGAATCACGCTGGACAATGTATCACTGTGCGAGACACTCAGCAGCGCCCAATAGCCATGTTCTCAAAGTGATGTGAGTAAAGTGCTTTGGTGAATGCCAGGTTTTTGCGGTATACATGGTACCTTGGCCTTATCCATGTCCAAAACCGACCTGATGATATTGATTCCGGCGTCAACTAATGCCATTCTGCACAGTAAGCAGCAGCATTTAATTGACCATGAATCCTGGGGAAGCAATTTCAACAGCAGGCTGGCCGTCACCTCTTGACGCCATTGTCCTTGCCGGCACCGACAGCAACCCGAAACGAATGATCCAGGGCAGCAACAAGGCTTTCCTGGAAATCGGGGGGAAAGTGCTGGTCCGCAGAGTGGTTGAGGCCCTGCTGGGTGCTTCTTCCATTGGGCTTGTGTTTGTCGTGGGTCCCTCAGAGCCGTTGCGTAAGGCGTTGGAAGGTTTGTCCGATGAAGTGGTTATCGTGGAGCAAGTTGGGAAGATGCTGGCGAATACCTGGGCGGCGATCCATGCGTCCGAGGCCAGGTGCTTGACCGGCGAGTATGACGTGGATCCGGAGCGCCTGTTTCTATTTACTTCTTGTGACCTTCCTTTGATATCAGTTGCGGCAGTGGATGATTTCGTTGCACGCTGCGCACAGGCTGAGAATGCAGCCCAAATAAGCTTTTCCATGTTCGGCGGGGTGGCCGAGGAAGCTTCTCTGCGCCGCTACTACCCGGAAGAGGGAAAGCCGGGGATCAAGCGGCCCTACGTTCACTTCAGTCAAGAACTCTTGCGCCTGGCGAATGTTTACGTTGCCAGGCCACGCAAACTGTCACACCAGGAATTTCTGCAAACTGGATTTTCCTATCGCAAGGCCAAGGATTGGCACAACGTGATGAAGCTGGCGCGAAGTTACCTGGGGCAGTCCGGTGGCTGGAAGGCGGCCTGGTTGACACTGAAGTTTCAGGCCACACTGCTGGCTTCCAGGCGTGGTGGTGGCTTGTATCGCTGGTTGCGAAAGGGTAATTCGATGGAAAGGGCGGAGCTGGCGATGGGGACTGTGCTTGGTGGCACGGTCAAGATGATTATTACGCCTTATGGAGGATTTAGCCTGGATGTGGATGATGAGGAGGATTTCCGGGTTCTCAGTCAACGTTTTGATGATTGGATTTAATGTAAGAGGTCACTTGCGGCCGACAGGCTCTGGGATGGTCGGCCGCAAGCAAGCAACCTCTTACAGTTAAGGGGCTGGTGTTTGAGGGGAATTGTAGGTGCTGGCGATAGATGGGGGCTGCAGGGTGGCGAAGGCCATTTCCCAGAAAGTGGTGGTCAGCTCGTTGATGCTGTTGGCTTCTTCGTTTAACAGGATCGCGAAGCCTAAATCGTACTGTTCAGACCAGGCGATATCGGCGCGGTAACCGGAGACCCAGCCGCTGTGGTAGGCGAGCCGGTGTTCACCCAGTTGGTAGATGCGCCAGCCCAGTCCGTAGTGGGCGTCGGTCAGCATCTCATTCCAGTGGCGGCGATATTTTTCCCTGCGTGTTTTCACGCGGGGGCGGGTGAGACTATCGATCACTTCAGGTTTGATTACGTCCGGGTTGCTTCCCAATTGGGCCATTAGCCACTTTCCCATATCCAGGGCGCTGGCGTTCACACCTGCTGCCGGTGCTATGCGGTAGTAGTTTGGTTTTACGCGGATGGTTTTCCACGTACCCTTTTTAATCAGCACGTGGGGTTTTGCGTGGTTCGGGTTGTTGATGAACGACTCGTAGCCAACCGAAGCCGTTTTCATGTTCAGCGGCCGGAATATTTTTTCCTCCATCAGCGAGGCATAGCTTGATGATGTGACTTCCTCAATGACGGGTTCGATCAGGCTGAATATGCTGTTTTGATAGGAGTAGCAATGGCCCGGTGAACATATATAGGTCAGCTTGCGGTATTGATCCTGAATCTTGTTGACCGCAACACCGTCCTCGATAAGATTATCGTAAGCATGGGGCATCAGGCCGGTACTTTGACCCAGTAAATGGCGGATGCGGATTTGCCGGCTGTCCCCGTTGATGCGGAAGTCCGGTACATACTGGTTGACCGGATCATCCCAGGCAAATTGTCCTTCCGTGACCAGGATTCCCGAGAGCCCTGCCGCAAATGTCTTTGAAACCGACGCCACCCGGAAGGTGGTATTTTTATCGATCGCCTGTTTCCGGCTCGTATCGGTATGGCCGGTGGTAACCAGGTGGATAATCTGATCACCGGAAACCACAACAAAAGCGGCGCCGAGAAATTTTTCTTTTTTGACGTGTTGACGGAAAAATACTTCGTATTCGTTGGCAAGTTTCAGTTCAGGTGAAGAGGGGAAGGCGGCCGGGGCCTGGAAAAGCAGGCTCAGTAACAGGGGCAGAATCAGGGTTTTTGATCTCGTTTTTATTCTCATTGATGCGGGCAGTCCCTGTCCGAAACGAATTTGAGAGCTATTTTAGCCTTAAATCGACGCTATGCGCACTTTATGGCTGAGCTTAGCCATGAGATTCCGTATATTCTAATAACGGCAACCGGACTGATATGAGAGGGTGTTTTTGCCTAAAACAGGTTTTTTCGTGGAAAAGTACTGAGAAATACAGATGAATGAAGACATGCTTAACCCTGAGCAGGAGGTAAATATCCTGCAATGCCTTCGTGATCACTATGGAATTGAAGGCTCGCTCAGTCGCTTGCCGGGAGAGAATATCAACTACCTGATCACCGTGGATGACGAGAAGCGGTATGTTTTCAAAATCGTGGGCGACGCCATATCGTCCGAGGTGGTGGCGATGGAATTTGCCGCCATAAAACACGCTGTTTCAAACGGATTCGGGCTCAAATTGCCTCAAATTGTTAAAAATAAGCGCAACCAACTCGATTCCGGAATAAATATACGTAATAACCACCGAAAAACCGCATTGCTATACACTTATATTGATGGAATGCTATTGAGTGATATATCTGATATATCAATAAAACTGGCAAAAAATGTAGGTAATGTTATAGCACTATTCGATTTATCTATGGAAAATTTTGATCACCCGGCAGCTCATCGAAGCCACCCGTGGAATCTCGCCGAAGCTGGCCAGCATGTGCACAAAATTGAGTTGATCAATGACCCGGAGCGGCACGATTTGCTGGCATGGGCCTTTCATACCTGGTTCTCGGACGCGAAACCGAAGCTTTCTGCTTTGCCACAGCAGTTCATTCACGGCGATGTCCATGACGATAACCTCCTGGTCAATGCCGGGCGGGTCATTGGCCTGCTTGATTTTGGCGACAGCGGCTTCAATCCCACCATTTGTGAGCTGGCTACCTGTCTTCCCTACTTGATGATGGGGCGTGATGATCCGCTGGAAATCGCGGCCGGCGTAGTGGCGGGTTATCACGCAACCCGTCCGCTTTCTGTTGCGGAATTCTCCGTATTGATGCCCCTGGTCTGCGGCCGCCTGGCTGTTACCGTCAGCATGGCGGCTGAACGTCGTCAGATTGACCCTTCCCATCCCGCCTGGTTTATCAGCGAGCAGGGCGCCTGGGACCTGCTGGCATTTCTCCGTGCCCTGGGCGCCGGGCAGGGCATCAAGCACCTTTTGTAGTTGTCTGCACCGGATATTCGTAGGAAATTTCCCTGACGGGGGCAATTGCTCTCTTTTCCGATTGACGGCCCCTGGCTTTCCCCATAAAGATTAACGCCTCGAGGGGAGGTGCCTGGGGTTAGTCCCGGGTCCGGTACCGGCATTGCTGGCATCCGCGATTCGGACCGCCTCCGTCATCCTTGTAGAAATTAACAAAATCAAGCACATCCAGCATATTGCTTAGGGTGTTAGGAGGAGCTATGTCTGGATTCAAGGGGGTTGTTTGTCTTTTCAATTTGTTCGGTCAGTGTTTGCAAGGACGTGTTCCGGCATCAGATATATCAGCTCAACCGGCGCTTGATCGTAAACAAGGTGTTCCGGAATCCACGGATGATGGTTTTTTGTACATGGAAGCTCCCCTGGTTTTGCTCCCACTGCTTTTTACTTTATTTCTGTCGATAATTCCGCTTAATCTGAGCGCCCAGAGTGGAGGTCCGAAGCCCGGAAAACCCACATGGATCTCATCCGGTAGCCTGTTTTCAGATACGGGTTACGGTGAGCTTGAATGGGAGCAGAAACCTGGTGAGACTGTTGAGATTTTCCAGCTAACGGAGAAGTTCAAGGGAAAGACTTCTTCCAGTTATGTAAGCAGCAGGAAACTGAAAATCTACCGCGTAATGCCTGGACAGTACGAGTTTCGATTGAGCGCATGTGTCAAGGACAGCGACGGCTATCCCAGTTGCGGCGCTCAATCCCCCAAATTGATTTTTGTCGTCACAGAAGCGATTTACGACCCCTATATCGAGGCAGCGAATGATACAGAGGTGTCAGGGACGACAGCACCTGCAGTGGCTGCGGCAGCCCCGGGAGGCCCGGATGAGCTTAGTCCAGGCATGTGGTACAACCCGGCGAAGTCCGGCCATGGCTGGAGTTTCTACTGGGCCAACCGCCTGGCGCTCTCATCCAACCCGCAAAATGCCTATGATCTTTACGGAATCTGGTACACCTATGAGGCCAAAACCCGGACGATTACGCCTATTTGTGAGGCCCCCGATCCGCCTTGTGGATTTGAAACAGAATTATTCAGTTACCGCCCGCTTGTGGCCACCATGCAGTTGGTTCAAACCGGAAGCAATACCTTTGGTGGTGGTATCTATATCACCCGCAACGGGACGGCAGTTCACGAAGGTACCGCCACCATCACTTTTTCCGGTTCTGAAACCAGCGCAACCATCAACTGGAATGCCGATTTCCAGCACGAATCGCTGGCCGACCAGGAGAACATTTCGCTGCTGGTAGGAGAAGACTCCAGCCCGTTCGGTGACCCGACCAACTTTGCGGGTCTGTGGGATCCGGCCAGCGGGGCCAGCTATTACATCATCGATAACATCGGCACGACCACCGAGATTCTGGACGTTGTGTTCAATGACGATGACGGTGATCCGGTTTGGATCCAGGCCCAGTCCAACCAAACACTTACTCAAAACAACACCTCGCTGTGTTTCTACTACATTGAAGGAGGATATGCCCCAAACTTAAGCGGTTCCATCCCGTCAAACTGGTTTACCGGTTCGGGCTGTGATTTCAATGCGGCTGTAAGCAGTTCAAACCGCAATGGCAGGCGGTATTTTTCGGACTGGGAGACGGGCCGGTACTGGGTCAATTTTACCCTGCCTGCCGGTTCAGGTGGTAACGCTCCAGCCGGTGGTTCTGTATCGATCGGATCATCATCAAGCCCGGCCTATTTTTCAAAACAAGCCAATTTCCACCGGATCTATGCGACCAACGGTAATTCCTGCGACATCAGCGCCACCGTGACCAGTTGCAATGCGGTGCTGACCTGGTTCACCGATGGTGATTACCCCAATGCGACTGCCTTTGTCTTCAACCAGACCACGGGTCAGCGCAGCACCATCGCTGCCTCCACGGAACCAGCGATGGAGAACCAGTTGGTATCCCTGGGTGCGGCGGGTAACTACAATTTTGAACTGCGAATGACCGGCAGCACCGGGTCACGCCTGATTGCCGAGTCTCTTACTTTCACGGTCAACGAAATACAAGATGTGCCGATGGCGCCGGTCAGCCTGAATGTCGCCTGGACGAATGAGGCTGGTCGTGCTTTCAAAGTAACGTGGAGCCATGCAAACACACAAGACGTCGATTATTACAAACTCGAAGAGGACCGCCCGGCGGGCACTGGGGTGACCTTTACTATTTCACCCGGAAACAACCTGGAGCGGGATTTTGCTTATCTGTCGGGACCTTTCGGAAACTATCAGTATCGGGTAAGTGCGTGCAGTACTGCGAGTGGCTCCGAACTGTGCAGCGACTTCACGCCTTGGGTCAATTGGCAAGTGAGTGATCCGAATCCACCCACCACGTCCGAACACCCCTGGGGCGACAATGCGTATGGCACGCTTTCCACCAATATTGGCTGGAACTATGCCATGGGCTACCACTTCACCGCAGCAGTCGATGGCAACATCACGGAACTGGGTGGCTTGTTCAACGGTACCAAGACGGTCAAACTGTTCCGGCGTGGCGGACCCGAGCTGGCCAGTGTCAGCGTTACCTCCAACAATGCCTGGAGTTATGTGGCCATCACACCTGTGGCGATTACGGCTGACGCTGAATACACCGTTGCAGCTTATTTGACTGGCAGTGGAGCGTCTTACAGATCGGGTGTGAATTTTCCCCAAACATTTGGCCTGATTGAGATCCTGGGTTCAAGCTACGCCAGTACCAGCTCTGATCCAAATGCGATTCCAGACAGCACTGTTTCTACCACGGTCATGTACGGCCAGGTGGATATAGGCTTTGAGGAAGGCGGTCAATTGCAGGAACCGCCCGTCATCTCAGCGATCAGTAATCATCAGGATGAAGAAGGAAATTCGCCATCTATACAGGTCGTCGCAACAGATCCGGATGGCACTGTCTCCTCGTTTAATGACAGTAATTCACTACCGCCTGGATTGAGCATCAACAATGTGGGTTTGATCAGCGGAACCATCGCTTCAGGTGCGTCGGCCGCCAGTCCCTACAGCGTGACCATTACGGCCACCGATAATGACGGCCTGACAGATCAGGCTGCGTTTACCTGGACGATTGATCCAGCGCCAAACGGCGAATGTGTGGATGTATTTGTCGATGATTTTGAGTCTGGCCAGGGTTGGCTGCGCGACCAGCAGAACACGGATACGGCAATCCGGGGCTTGTGGGAGCGGAGCAATCCTGAATCAACCACCTATGATGGCGTGACCTATCAACTCGACAGTACGCCCAGTGGTTCTTATGCCCTGGTTACAGATGGCCGCGGCGGTTCAGGTTATACCTATGACGTCGATGGCGGACCAACCAGCATCTCGTCACCGCCAATCGACCTGCCGTCGGGGGGCAGCGGACATCAACTGGAATTTGAGTATAACTTTGCCTATAAAAGCTCTTCCTCCAGCAGCGACAGATTTGCGGTTTATGCAGTGACCGGCGCCGGTGAGACCTTGCTGTTTGAAGAAGTGGACGACGACAGCAATAGCCACCCTGGGAAGTGGAAATCCAAATTGATTGATCTGTCGGCGTATGCCGGCGAGACAGTCAGAATCAAGTTCCTGGCGGATGATGATGCTGCCAGTGGTTGGCTGGTAGAGGGGCAGGTGGATGATGTGCGTATTTGCTATATACCTGTTGCGGGCAATGACAATACGGCGCCTGAGGTGGTCCAGCCTGCCAATCAAGCCGATGTGCAGGGTACCGGTATCACGCCGCTGGTCATCCAGGTCAGTGATGCGGAAAATGATCCGGTGACCTGTAGCATCACCGGCCTGCCCGCAGGGCTGACTCAGAGCAGTGAATGCATCGTATCGGGCGCGCTCAGCGCAGCGGTGGGTGACTACACCGTCAGCGTGACCGCCAATGACGGGCAGTTGGACTCATCATCGGTAGCCTTTATCTGGACCGTGACTCAGGGAGGCACGTCTTCAAACCCGGAAAGCCCTCCGGCCCCGGCGGGGTCTCCGAACATGGGAATGGATTCACTCTCTTCCCGGGTAGGTGCGACGGCAGGCGCATTTCGTGTAGATGAATCCGGCAGCGCCACCTTCACTGTTCCGGTCCTTACCGCTCCGGGTTCCGGCGGCGTGGCGCCGCAGATCAGCCTGGACTATTCAAGCCGAAGCGGTAATGGCCCGTTGGGCGTGGGCGGTTCGCTTGGCGGCCTGTCGGCTATCACGCGTTGTGGACAAACACTTGAGCAAGACGGCCCCGGGCGTGTGCAGGGCATCTCGCTCACCATTACCGACCGCTTCTGCCTGGATGGCCAACGCCTGGTCGCAGTGTCTGGTGCGTATGGCGCCAGCGGTACGCAATACCGCACCGAAATCGATGAAATTGCCAAAGTTGTGTCCTCTGGTACAGCCGGCGCCGGGCCAGCGTATTTTACAGTCTGGCGCAAGGATGGCTCGGTAGCCGAATACGGCAATACAGCAGATTCACGTATCGAGGCGCGTACCTCCCTGGACGTGCAGACGGTGCTGACCTGGACGCAGAATCGAGTGACCGACCCGGCCAGCAATTACATCGATTATGGGTATGTTGAACTGGCGGGTGGTGCTGGCGGGCTGGTCGAGTTCGTGCTCGACACCGTACGCTACACCGGCAATACACGTGCGGGGACCGCACCCTATGCGGAACTTGATTTTATCTACAGCAGTGGCCGCCCGGACGCCACGGTCAGTGCCGTGGCCGGCGCTATGATCGCGCAGAGTCAATTGCTCATCAGAGTTGATTCGCGGGCGCGGGCGAATGCAGGTAGCGGCATGGAAACTCTTCGCTCTTACTTTCTTGGATACAGTAGCGACGGTCATGGGCGCAAAGCGCTGGAATCCATTACCGAGTGCCGTGACAGTAGTCAAAGCATTTGTTTCGCGCCGACTCAGTTCAGTTGGCAGAACAGCAAGCACGAGATTGGTACAAGCAGCACAGCTGTAGGCAGTATCTTCAGCAGCAAGCATGTTGCACTGGCGATGGCGGATATCACCGGAGATGGCCGGCCCGATTTGTTACTCACCGAAAAATCAAAGAAGACTTACCTGTTCCGTATTGCAACAGCTCTGGCAAGCGGTGGATTTTCATCGCCGGGTTCCACGACTTATGCCATTCCCAATAATGGTAATTCGGACCAACCGGTGACCCTGCACACCATTGACCTCAACGCGGACGGTTTCCAGGACATAATCTATCCCAGCAGCAGTGGCTGGAAAGCGCGGCTGGCAAACGGAGTTGCGCTGGGCAGCGAAATCACCGTCAGCGGCAGCTGTTGCGGGATGAGCAACCCACCGCTGGTGCGCATCATGGATTTCGATGGTGATGGGCTCAGCGATCTTGTCACCAACAGAGCGACCGCTACGCCAGGTAACGAACTGGTACTTCTGCGCAACGGCTTTTCCGCAGCCAATTCAAGCGCAGTGGGCTTCGAAGCGGCACAACTTATCACCATCAGTTCTTCCGCCAACCTGTTTCCGGTTCAGTCCACGGGAGGCTGGTGGATTGTCGATGAGCAGCCCCATTTTTACGACCAGGCAGGCAACAGTGCGAAATTTGCCCGGCCGTTCGACTACAACGGCGATGGCGCGGTCGACCTGCTTGTGCGCCTGAGACAAAGGTATTTTCAGTGCAGCAGTGGGTGTAATGATCCTCTCGGCAGTACTACTGCAAACACCACCAGCCAGTTTATCTTTGAAAGTGAGCCAGCCGCATCGGAAGGAAATACTCCGGCGGCGGGCACGACTTATGCCTGGGCCACTTTTTATGTGATTCTGGTTTCTGACGGCGGTACCTCATTCGTCCAGCACGAAGTGGTCGCGACCGGCGAGGACTGCACGGTCTATGATGCCTGTAATCCGTACGCTGCTGCACCGGTAGCCCGGCAAGTTTTGCCAGCAGATATCAACGCTGATGGTCTGGCCGATTTCGCCTACCAGGACGAGTTTTACGACTGGCAGGCCCGGATCAACCTGGGCGGCGAATTCTATCCGGTGGATATTCCCGTCGCGTCATTCACCGACGGTGACCGGAGCAGCCTCAGCCGCTTCCAGGATCTGACGGGAGACGGGTATCCTGAATTTATTTATCCAAGCGCTATCGCCAGCGCGAACGCAGTCTGGCTTGTGCATGAAAATCAGTTTGGCAGCGCTTTCACCGCCCCCCGGAACACGAACGACAAGTACGGTGATTCTGAAGGAGGGGATGCCAGTATCCTGGTCGATGTCAATGGCGACGGGATGCTGGACAACCTGTTCATCGATATCGATTCCCGGGGACGGGTACACGATACCAATACCCGGGTCTATCTCGGCCGCAATGGCGCCGGTGGACCCACAACGCAGGCTGTAAACCTTGTTACACGCATCACCAACGGCCTCGGCGCGCAGACCGCGATCAGCTACAAGCCGTTGACGGACACCGCGGTCTACACACGAATGCGCGATGCAAAGAACGCCGACTGGGGCAAGGGTTATGCCGTCTATGACTTCATTGCGCCTATTTACGTGGTCAGCCAGGCGCAGAGCAGCGCGCCGGTGTTCAATAATGCGCAAGCTGTGAGCCAGGTTGAATATCACTATGTCGGCGCCAAGCTGCAAGGCGGTGGCCGTGGTTTCCTCGGTTTCGGCGAAGTTATTTCTTATGACCCGCAGTCCGGCATTCGCACCAATACCCGCTATCGGCAGGATTTCCCATTCATCGGGCGGCCAGGCGATACAACTCAGGCGCTGGCGAGCAGCAGCCACAAGTTCGACCCAATCAGCAATCCGTCCAGATCGACTCCGGTGGCGTGGTCCAGCATAAGCGCCAGTACCGCTGCACCATCGCTGGGCAGCAGTGGCACGCTGTTGAGCTATGCAATCAACCAGTGGGGTGCGATCACCACGGTAAGCGGAAAGCTTGCTACCTTCCCCATTATCCAAAAATCACTGGAACGGAATTACACCCAGGCCGGCAACTTCGATCGCAAGGTGTTGGCCAGCAACAGCTACAACAGTTACGGAGATCTGACCCTTGTAGTGGTTAACACCTATGCCAGTGACGGCGCCGGCGCATTCGCCACGCTGACCACCAGCAACCAGTACCTCGCGCCAGATTCCTCCAACTGGCGTCTCGGGAGGCTGAGCCGCAGCACGGTGACCCATCAGCGCAGCGGCGAGTCATCCAGCACCCGAACATCCAGTTTCTTTTACGATGCAGCTACCGGGATTCTAGATCAGGAAGTGACTGAGCCGGATAACAACCTTCTTAAGGTGACCACCCAGTACCAACTGGATGCCTTTGGTAACCGGAAAACGGCCGCCGTAACGGGTTATAGCATGGCGTCGCGCAGCAGTTCCAGCAGCTTTGACCCGCTCGGCCGATTCGTGGTCGGGACGCGTAACGCATATAACCAACTGGCACAGAAGATCAGCAGTTGGGATGCCTTCGGCAACGCCCTGCAGGTAGAGAATATCGACAGTGTGCTGACTACTTCGACGGCGGACCACATGGGCCGTCCGTTTATCTCTTATACCGGAACCGGCGCCTGGAGCAAGACCATACAGCGCAACGGCACTGGGAGTTATTGCCCGGCGGGCGAGACGGCGTTCTACACGTTGACCACCGGCGGCGGCCAGCCCGAAAAGTACAGTTGTTTCGATGTGCTGGGCCGCGAGTTACGCACTGCCAGCCAGGGCTTCAATGGCAGCATGGTCCATGTTGACCGCTATTACGATGAGTCCGGCCGCCCGGAACGGGTCTCGGAACCGTATTTTGCGGGAGATGCCCTCTACTGGAATCTCACGGCCTATGATGCATTGGGACGAGTGGATTCCGTACTGGCCGCCGACGGCAACGACCAAGCCTACGACTACGACGAAGCCGCCAGCGGCTGCGTCACGGGCGGGCCACGTCAGACGCGGATCACCAACGGTCTGGGGCAAAGCCAGATCGAAGTGCGCAATGCACTGGGAGAGACTGTAGCCGTCCATGATAACGTCTGCGGCGAAGTCAGCTACAGCTACGACGCCACCGGCAATCTGGTCAATGTCACCGGCGCGGATGGGGCAGTGACCACCACGAGCTATGACCTTGTCGGCCGCAAAATCAGCCTGAATGATCCGGATAAGGGTTATTGGCAATACGCTTACAACCCGCTGGGCGAACTCACCCGTCAGCTAGACGGCAAGGATCAGGCGGTTGATTTCAGCTACGACTCGATGGGCCGGCTTACCAACCGGCGCGAACTGAATGCGGTCAGCAGCCTACTCGATGGCGTCTACACCACCCTCAACCGTGAAATCACCACCTGGAACAACAGCACGTCCACTAGCGAGATGGGCAAAGGCCAGGTCACCAAGGTGATATACCGCGAAAGCGAAAGCGGCGTCATGGTGCACCAACGCGACAGCAGCTACGACAACTTTGGCCGGCCTGCCACCGTGAGCACGTCCCAGGATGGTCTGCAGTTGGTTAAAGAAATCACCTACGATCAATACGGCCGCGTATTCCAGCAGTTCGACGCATCGGGTGACAGCAACGGTATCCGCTATCACTACAACACACGCGGTTATCTGGAAAAACTGCAAGAGGCGCGCGAAGGTACGGAAGGCACCCTCTACCAACTCATCCAAGGCATGGATGCGCGCCACAACGTGACCTCAATGGTACTGGGCAATGGCGTGGAAGCCTTTGCCAGCTACCAGGCCCATTCCGGACGCATCGAAGTGCTCGAAGCCTACGACGCACAGGGGGTGGAATTGCAGTACGTCACCTACCGTTTCGATGTGGCCGGCAACCTTGAGTCCCGGCACGACATCTCGCAGAGCAGGAACCTGAACGAAAGCTTCAGCTACGATGACATGAACCGCCTGGAACGAGTGATGCTCGCAGAAAATGGCGGTGGGCCCCAAAGCACGCTTTCACTGCAGTACGACGCATCCGGCAACATCACCTATAAATCGGACGTGGGAAGCTATCTCTACGGCCAGAATGGCGCCGGCCCGCATGCAGTTACCCGGGCCGGTGGTATCAGCTACAGCTACGATGCCAATGGCAACCAGGTATCAGGCGGTGGCCGCACAATCACATACAGCGTGTTCGACAAGGCCACACGCATCGGGAAGAGAAGTGAGTTCACTGAGTTCAGCTACGGTATTGGCAACCAGCGCATCCAGCGCCTCGATAACAACAGCGTCGATGAAATCAAGACCACCTGGTACTTCGGCAGCACCGAAAGTATCCAGATGCAGAGTGAAAACGCCTTCTTCAAGCGTAGCCTGGGTGGAGTAGCAATCGCCGACTATTTCCCGGCAACGGGCCAGCAAAGCATCACTTACCTGATCAAGGATCACCTGGGATCCATTCACACCACGGTGACGGAATCAGGGCTTGTGGCAGGCTCGACCGGTATGAGCTTCGGAGCCTTCGGCGCGCGCCGTAATGCAGGTGGATTCGACGCACTGTCCTCGACCGCAATGATACTCCAGAACGCGATGACAACACGCGGCTTCACTGGCCACGAACATGCCGATGGGTTGGGCATAATTCACATGAACGGGCGCATCTATGACCCGAAGCTGGGCCGGTTTCTGCAAGCTGATCCATTCGTTCAGGCCCCAAAAAACTCACAAAGCCTTAGCCGCTACAGCTATGTGCTGAACAACCCGTTGAGCTACACCGATCCATCCGGCTATTTCAGCCTGAAGAAGTTCGTCAAGAAGTACTGGCGCGTGGCCGTTGCCGCAGTCGCCAGTTATTTCACGTTTGGCGCAGCTTCAGCCTGGGCCTTTGGCTTAATGCCCTCCGTAGCTGCCGGCGTAGCCACATCGGCGGCTTATTCAGCGTCTGCCTTAGTTGGTGGTGCTGTCGCTGGATTTGTGGGGGGTGCAATTGCAAGTGGTAGTGCCAAAGGTGCAGTTCACGGTGCATTTTTCGGTGCGGCGTTTGCTTACATCGGAGCACAAGTCAAAACTGGAATACAGAATTGGCGTAACGGACGTGGTCAAGTCTGGCGTGTAGAGTACGATAAATTATCGGGTAAGTTTACGCCACAGCACATCAGCGACCCGACTATGGTCCAGATTGATCAGCTTTTTGTGAACGGGCAATCCAATCAACTTGGCAGGGCGATGGAGCTCGGTTATAAGCAGCTTGGAGAGCCCAAAGAGTTCTTCCTGTTTCATAATCCAACACACGGATTTATCGCTGATACGGTGGAGTCAACTCTAGGTAAAATCACCAATACATCCAGTATTTCAAGGCAGTTAGCAGGAATACTCCGGGGACAAGCCGGATCACTTACAAACCTGACGGCCCACAGCCAGGGTGGTATTATTGTTTCAAACGCTCTTCGGCAAATTCCCAATAATTCACTAACAGTAAATACTGTCGTGAATTTCAATGGAGCGGCTGTTGGCCCAAATATTTTCTCCAGGACTGTTTCGAGATCAGGCGCTATCCCTGGCTTGTACGGGGCGCACGCATTCGACGCTGTGCCAAACATTATTGGTATGGCCACTTACAACCCCTTCAAAATCCTGGGTTCTATTTTAATGTCACCATTACTGTTTACTCCCTTGAGTCAACACGCGATTTACACACCATGAGAATCAGTAGAAACTTGTTACCAGGTACTTGTTATATGAAGTTATTGTTGTGTTTTTCTATCGTTATGCAGATTGCTTGTTCTTCGGTTGCCGATAAAAATGAATTTTCGGACTGGATCGAGTTAAGCTTTCTTGTTGATGCAATGATAGAAATCCAATTAAAAGTTCCGCCAGCAAAAATTGGAAAAGAACTGGAAAGAATGCAATTCATCGGCACCAAAGATGATTCACCCGAAAGTTTGTTCATTGCAAGCTACGATCCCGGGAAAGGGAGGGATCGCGATCTCTTGTTAACCCGAATATCGGGAGTTGTAGTACATGTCGAAAGAGAAAACGAGGATGGAGCCGGCTTATCCCTTGAAGATATAAAGAATAAAATTTATTTGTCACGGTCAAATGCAAATCAGGAATTTCAATTTGTTGGTGAACAGAATTTCATAGGTTGTTCGTGGTTACGAGTAAATTTGATCGGAGGGTATCGAAAAGGGGTGGCTTATTCCACGTCAATTCATGATGATTATGTACTGATTTTGATGATGTCGATGTACGGGGAGAAACCCAACAAAACCAAGTTGTTCAGCCATCGGCACGAGACATTGAAAGAAGTAGTGAAATCCGTACGTATATCATCGATAAACGATTAGCCACAATTTATTGATGGTAACGCAGTTTCTGGTTAGGGTAAGAGATAGCTGCAGATTCCGGGAGTATCCACTATGACCGATGCAAGTATTGAATGGGATGACTCCTTCCTGATTGGAATTGAGGAGCTGGATTACGAACACAAAGTACTGATCAACGACATCAATCGGCTCCACCTGGAACTGGCCAGGCAGGACAAAAAGTCAGAAATCGAGAAATGCCTGGGCGATATTTACGCACGCATGCAGGCTCATTTCGCGCTTGAGGAGCATGTCATGAAGGAAAATCAGTACGGGTTTTTCGACGAACACAAGCGCGAGCACGAGAAGTTGCTCGACGGTTACACCGAATACATGATGCAGATCCTGAGTGACAAAGTTGTTTCTTTCAGTAGTCCCATTGAGGACGCCCTCAGGTACTGGGTCATAAACCACATTGCCAACAGCGATAAAAAAATGAGCCTGATGGTTCAGGAAAAGAGTCTTAATTCTTGATGAGACCGATGTGTGCGATACCTTTGTAGCCTTACCCGATGCGACCCTGGGCGGGGAACTGATATTCGGTAAAAACAGTGACCGCCCCAGCGGTGAGGTCCAGGACGTGGTGGCTTTTCCAGCCCGGCAGCATGCTGCGGGCGACACGGTGCAGTGCACATACCTGCAAATCCCCCAGCCGAGGCAAACATTCACGGTAATTCTTTCCAAACCGCGCTGGATGTGGGGCGCCGAGATGGGGGCGAACGAACACGGCGTGGTGATTGGCAATGAAGCAGTCTGGACCACGCAGCCCTGTGCAGAAACCGGGCTGTTGGGTATGGATCTGGTGCGCCTGGGGCTGGAACGGGGGGCAACGGCCTATGCTGCTTTGCAGGTAATAGTTGACCTGATGGAGGTACACGGCCAGGGCGGGAACTGCGCCGAGCACTTCGCCTTCAACTATCACAACTCCTACCTGATTGCGGACCAGGTTGAGGCCTGGGTTCTGGAGACTGCAGGGCGTTATTGGGTAGCCGAGAAAATTACCTGCGGCACCCGCTCCATATCCAATAGCCTCAGCATCCATGGCAAGGGTGATCTGCGGCATCCGGAGCTTGACCGTGTCCTGGCCCGTTCTCTGGAAGATTCGACTCAGGCTGCGGAACAGCTTGCGCCTGGGCCGGATTTTGATTTCGCCCGCTTGTTTTCCGGGGTTGAGGCCGGGGGTGCTCTTTCACCCCTGTCCAGGGAAGGGCGTGTCAGGCAGCTTTGCCGGCGCAATGAGGGTAAATTTACCGTAGAAACCGCCAAGTCCATCCTGCGGGATCACACGGGTAATGTTTGCTGGCACGGTGACTTTGAGACGCGGGGGAGCCAGGTTTCGGCCCTGGCCCCGGGGAATCACGCACACTGGTTTATCGAAGGGCCATTTCCTTGCCGTGAAAGATATCACCTGAAAGTCCTGTATCAGGGTGTGGCTTGAACTGGCTCGACGCTGGGCCTAAGGTATGCGTCAAACTACCCTCCAAGTACAGGCCGAAATATCCTTACGACTGATTTTTTGCAAGGGGTAGTAAAACCATAAGGAGCACTAAAATGACACCAGAACTAAAATACCTCGCCTGGATATCCACCATAACAGCCCTGATGTGGATTCCCTACGTCCTCAACGTGATCACCCGGAACAAGCTGACCGACGCAGTCGGTTATCCAGAGAGCCCGCTGTCCATGTCACCCTGGGCGGAGCGCATGAAAAAGGCGCACTATAACTCGGTCGAAAACCTGGTCGTGTTCGCCGCGTTGGTGCTCATCGCCCAGGCGCTGGAACTCAGCAACAACGCGACTGTTTCAGCGGCGGCTGCTTATTTCTGGGCCCGGTTGGTGCATCTCGGCGCCTATACTTTGGGCATCCCCTGGGTGCGTACACTGGCTTTTGCTGTGGCGTGGGGCGGTTTGCTTTGTATTGCGTGGCAGATACTTAAGTAAAAATCATCGAGAGTGTCACTCCTGCGGTTGGGATTTTTCGTTTTCCAGGCCCTTGGCGATGATTTCGGTGTATAGATCAATGGCGCGGGTAATGAGATCGTTGTACTCCGGATGTCTTTTGATTAGCGGCTGGGTGTTTCTGCCGTCGTTGTAAACCCTTTTCAGAAACCGAATATCGTCATCGCTGAGAATCTCACCGCCATCGACTTTCTTCAGAAGCCTTTTGGCCCGCGGCAGGCGGTAATCTTTGAACCGGAGCATCAGGGCTGCGATGGTGCCGGCGTCCTGGGCTGATTTGTCCATCATTATCAACTTTATTCTTCAGGCGTTGCGTGGGCCTTCTCCAGTTCCCGTTGCACAGCGTGTGGTACCGGGTCGTAATGGCTGAACTCCATGGTGTAACTGCCCTGTCCCTGGGTCATGGATTTGAGTTCCGTGTGGTAGTCACTGAGAGAACTTAGCGGCATATCAGCTTTTATCGTCACCTGGTTGCCGCTCAGGCTTTCGGTGCCGCTGATGCGGGCGCGCCTGCCGGCCAGGTTGCCGGTAACGTCGCCCATGTCGGCGTCGGAAACGGTTACGTCTACGCTGACGATGGGCTCCAGGATCTGGGGGCCGGCGTTATGGATGGCGTCCAGGAAGGCATTCCTCCCGGCAAACACGAATGCGATTTCCTTTGAGTCAACCGGGTGGTACTTACCGTCGTAAACGGTGACCTCCAGATCCTGCATCTGGTAACCGGCGATGGCGCCTTCGGCTATGATTTGGCGAATGCCTTTTTCAACCGCAGGAATCAGGTTGGTCGGTATGGCGCCGCCAACAACCTTGTTAATGAATTTAAAACCATCACCGCGCGCCAGGGGACGAAGACGCAGGAACACTTCGCCAAACTGGCCGGCGCCACCGGTTTGCTTTTTGTGCCGGTAGTGGCCCTCGGCTGGGCGGGTCACGGTTTCACGATAGGCAATACGCGGTGGGCGTGTGTCCACTTCCACATGGTAGCGATTATTCATGCGCTGGAGCATTACTCGCATGTGTAATTCACCCAGGCCACGGATGATCGTTTCGTTGAGTTCCTGGTTGTGTTCGACTATAAAGCAAGGGTCTTCCTCGGTCAGCCGGGAAATGGATTGCGCCAGTTTCTGTTCCTGTCCGCGGGTCTTGGGTTGGATCGCCAGGCCATACATTGGCTTTGGAAAATCCAGTGGTTTGAGATGAAAGTTGTCCTCTTCGTGCGAATCGTGCAGGATCGCGTCATAGTGGATATCTTCGACCTTGGCCACGGCGCAGATGTCGCCCGGGATACCGGCATCGATTTCATGGTGCTTGCTACCCTGGACCTTGAACAGGTGGCCTACTTTGAACGGTTTTCGGCCGTCGCCAATGAACACCTGGCTATCCGGTCTGACTGTGCCCTGGTAAATCCTGAAAATACTGAGCTTGCCGACGAACGGGTCATTGCTGATCTTGAATACATGGGCAATGACGTGGCCGTTGGGATCCGGTTTTACATCGACTTCTTCTGCTGATTCTCCCTCTCCCTTCAGAATCAGTGGCGGGTTGCCCTCGGTTGGGTTGGGCAGCAGCCGTTTGATCAGCTTGAGGAATTCGTTGAGGCCCGCTCCCGTAGCAGCGGAAGTGAAGCAGATGGGCACCAGGTGGCCTTCGCGCAACGCTTGTTCGAATGCGTTGTGAAGGTCGTCCCTGCTCAGTTCTTCTCCTTCCAGGTATTTTTCCATCAGATCGTCGTTCACTTCCACGACCTGGTCAATGATGGCTTCGTGCGCTTCAGCCAGTGAGAATATGTCGGTTTCACCTTCCGTGCCGAAGAAACAATCCTTTACCCTGCTGAAGTTTTCTGAGGGCAGGTTTATGGGGAGGCATTCAGGTCCGAATTCTTCGCGTATGTTTTTTACCAGCTTGGTCAGGTTGATGCCGGGCTGGTCCATCTTGGAAATTACGATCACGCGGCACAGGCGGCGGCTCTTGGCACGGCGCATCAGGCGACGGGTCGAGAGTTCGATGCCGTTGTGCGCGTTAATCACCACCGCGGTAGTTTCCGTGGCGGCCATGGCCGTCAGGGTCGGGCCACGAAAATCCGGGAATCCCGCTGTATCAATCAGGTTTACATGAATGCCTTCAGAGTCAAAACTCGCAATGGCGGAGTCCAGCGAGTGCTGGAATTCTTTCTCCAGCGGGTCGTGATCGGTGGTGGTGGTGCCGCGCTCAATCGTGCCTGCTTCACCTATTTTGCCGGATTTGGCCAGGAGTGTTTCCACCAGTGATGTCTTGCCTGATCCCGTATGTCCAACCAGGGTGATGTTGCGGATGTCTTCGGTGCGATATTTGGGCATACCGTGTTCCTGAAATTGTGTGAGACGCACATCCTAGTACAGATTCACCGATGCGCCAAATCTCGGTGCCTTGTGAGTTGATCACAGTCATTTTTGGGGGGATTTAATAAATCTTTTGAGAAATTTCATATCCCGGGGAACTTGGCCGGTTCCGACGCTGTCATAATCGGCAGTTGAAGAATTATTGGTTTCAACTCTCCTTAGGGAAGTCAGTTTGGTTTGGACAACCCTCCTCATTTACGGCGTCCTCAGTGGCGCCGTTTTTTTAATGTGAAACCGGCAAAATTGTGGCGGTGGAATGAAAATCTGCAATTTGGGTTGAAATCGGCTATACACGCTATGCCTAAATCAGGTAACGTTCCCGCAGTGATTGAAACGGTGTTTTCGGTGTGGCTGAAAAGTGGCTTGTTTTAAAATTTGGCGGCACCAGCGTGGCAGGCAGGCGGCAATGGGAGACCATTGCTGCCATCGTTCGCGCGCAGCGGTCCGACGGGTATCGCTTGTTACTCGTGTGTTCCGCGTTGAGTGGTGTCACCAATCTCCTTGAAACCCTGTCCGAACATCCTGATTCGCAGACCCCCCTGGCAGAAATCCTGCAGATACATAGCGCTCTGGCCGAACAACTGGGGATCAATATCGATTCCCGGCTTGATGAAGCCGAACAGCATCTTGTCCACTACCTGGAACAAATTGCCCGCACGCCCGGGCCTGAGTGGAAAGCAGCTCTGCTGGCAACGGGCGAGTGGTTGAGCACCCATCTCGGTGCGCAATTTCTACAACAAAGTCTCGACGTCGACTGGGTGGATGCGCGAGATGTGCTTGAAGTCCTGCCTGAACCCGACCGGTCACCGGCCCGGCAGTGGCTGTCCGCTACCTGTGAGCCGGGAAGGGACAGTAGCCTTTCCCAGCGCTGGATGGAACTTAGGCCGGTGCTCATCACCCAGGGTTTCGTTGCAAGAACCGGCCAGGATAAAACAGCCTTGCTCGGCCGGGGTGGTTCAGATACGTCGGCTGCTTTGCTTGCGGGCCGCCTCGGGGCTGAGAGGCTGGAAATATGGACCGATGTGCCTGGCTTGTTCAGCGCAGACCCACGCCTGCTGCCGCAGGCACGGTTACTCAGGGAAGTGGATTATGACGAGGCACTGGAAATGGCAGCCAGCGGCGCCAGGGTCATCCAGTCCCGGTGCATTCGCGCCGCATCGGCGACAGGTACGCCAGTCATGATTCGGGACATTCACCATTGCGAGGTCGAGGGCACAAGGATCAGTAAAAAAGCGTCTGCCAGCACAGGCGTGAAGACCATCACCTGCCAACACAACATGGCAGTGATTCTGTTGCAAAACCTGGATGCCCGTCACCAGGTGGGTTTTCTTGCCCAGGTCTTTGAAATTTTCAGGCGGCTTGGTATTTCTGTAGACCTGGTAGCTACCTCGGAAACCACCACCACGGTTGCTGTCAACCGGGATGCTAATCACCTGGGCGCGGATGAGCTTGGAACGCTGGTCAGTGAGTTGGCTGAACGTTGTAGTGTCAAGCTATTTGATAATTGTGTCTGCGTTAACCTGGTTGGACGCGGCATTCGCACATCGCTGGCGCGACTGCAGCCAATTATGGTGCACTTCGAGCAACAACCATTGCTGATGCTGTCGCAATCAGCCAATGATCTATGCCTGAGTATCCTGGTGAACGCGGGCAATGAGAACCCCTTGCTCCGGAGCGCGCACGATGCCCTGATTCCCGGCGTGGACAGTGGTCTGAAAGATGTCTTTGGCGATAGCTGGCAACAGATCCGGGCGGCTTATGACTGAAATATCAACTGTTCCGGCAGTCCCTGATCCCCGCAAGGCGCAGTGGTTTCAATTCAGCCGTTGCGATTTTGATCCTGTGCTGGGTGTTGCCAGCCTGGTCTATTGTTTTGAAAAGGGGCCGGAACTGATCGAGCGTGTCCGCTTTCCCTACGCGCCCTGGCCGCCAGAAGCAAGCCGGCAGGCTGCCTTTCAGCAGGCCCTGCAGCTGCTGCACCAAGTCGCTGGTGTCAGCTACTACAAGGCCGGGCTCAGTCATGAGATGCACTTTGCCCGGCAGGATCCTGACCCGGAGTTGGTCAAGTTTCTCAAGGAGCTCTATGTTCAGGGCCTGGCTGAATTCGCTTACTTCAATCACGTCGATGTGTCCTCCCGGGTCAGTTTCCCGGGGACGGGTGTGTCACCTGACTCAACTGACCTGCTTTTGCCGGAACGTGCCCTGGTCGCGATCGGCGGGGGGAAAGACAGTCTGGTGGGCCTGCGCCTGCTTCAGCAGGCGGGCATCGAAGTTCAAGCGGTTTGCGTTGGTCCGTCCACCCTGATCGGGGACACGGTGGAGGCAGCGGGTTTGCCCCTGTTGCGGATTGAACGCACGCTGGCGCCTGAACTGGCGGAAATGAACCGTTCGGGGGCCTGGAACGGGCATGTTCCGGTGACCGCAATCAATTCAGCAATCCTGCTGTGCGCCTCGATATTGTATGGCTTTACCTACATTGTTTTTTCGAATGAACGATCGGCCGATGAGGCTACCCTGGTCCTGGATGACGGAACAGCCGTCAATCATCAGTACAGCAAGAGCTCAGCATTCGAGACCGGTTTGCGGGAATTGATTGCTTCTCACATCAGCCCGGATATTGAGTATTTTTCCATTCTCCGGCCGTTTTCCGAGTTGGAAATCGTTCGGCGTTTTTGTGAGCTGAGCGAATTCCATACTGTCTATTCCAGTTGTAACCGGAATTTTCACCTCGATGGTTCACGGATCGAGGGCCGCTGGTGCCTTGACTGCCCCAAGTGCCGTTTTGCGGCCCTGTCCCTTGCATTGTTCCTGTCGCCCGGACATGTGGCGGACATAATGAGTGGAGACCTGTTGGATCAAGGTGACCAGGCCGACGGTTTCCGGGCATTGTGCGGGCTTGGCCGGGACAAACCATTCGAGTGCGTCGGAGAAGCCGGGGAGAGCAGGGCGGCAATGGCAGCACTGGTCGCCAGTGATGGCTGGTGTGATCATGCCGTGGTGATCGCTCTCTCGGCGGAACTTGAAAAAGTGACCGTGCCGGTCCTGGCGGACTTGCTGGCGCCGTCTGGCAATCACTCGATTCCAGCCTCGGTCTTTTCTCAGTTGAATATTGGGGGAGATGCTGGTGAAGATGGCTGATTTCGTCGGTCGCAAAGTAGGAATTCTGGGTCTTGGCAGGGAAGGGCAGGCAACGCGGGAATACCTGAGGTCGGTTTTTCCCGAACTGGAACTGGCCCTGATTTGCGAATCCCCGCCGGATCAGATTTTTACCGCGCAGCTGGGTGAAAGAGACCGGCTGATCACGGGGCCTCTGTCCAGGGCCCGCCTGGAACGGTTTGACCTGCTTGTCCGGTCGCCCGGAATCAGCCCGTACCGGCCCAGTGTTCAGGCCGCCATGAAAGCGGGCGTCGAAATAACGACCCCGAGTAACTTGTGGTTTGCCGCCCACCCTGGTGAAAAAACCATTTGCGTTTCCGGCACCAAAGGCAAAAGTACCACCTCTGCCTTGATCGCCCATGCGCTGCGCTCTTGTGGTTATCGTGCGAGCCTGGCGGGGAACATCGGCCGGCCACTGCTTTCCTGCAGTGATATGGATGTGGACTGGTGGGTGATTGAGTTGTCTAGCTTCCAACTCGCTGACCTCGATGCCAAGCCGGCAGTGGCCGTGATGCTAAACCTGTCGGAGGACCACCTCGATTGGCACGGCAGTGAAAGTGTGTACCGGCAAGACAAGTTGAGACTGGTTGAACTGGCCGGCGATTCTCCGGTTGTCGTCAATGCTGCCGACCCGGTATTGGTCAATGCCTTGTCTGCTCTGACTGACATCACCTGGTTCAATTCCGCTGCGGGAATCCACGTAGACGGATCTTTTGTCCGGGATGGGGAGGAGGTATTGCCCCTGCATGTACCGGAGGAGCTGCCGGGACCACACAACCTTGCCAACATTGCTGCCGCTCTGTCGGTACTCAAGGTCATTGGTGCAGACGTCCTGAGGGCCGCACGCGGGATCAGCTCGTTTCAAAGCCTGCCTCATCGCCTGCAGCTTGTTGGTGAGCGGGACGGAGTCCGTTTTGTGAATGACAGCATCGCGTCGAGCCCGGTTGCAACCGCAGCGGCGTTGCAGGCCATGTCGGGCCGCCCGGTAACTTTGATCATCGGAGGCCTTGACAGAGGGCTGGACTGGACACCATATATGAGGGCATTCGAATCAGACATGCCCCAGGCAGTTATCGCCATACCGGATAACGGGCCACGAATTATCAGGACATTGCAAAACGCGGGCCTGCATGCTGAACTCGGATTTCACGAGGCCGTGGACCTGGCAGACGCGGTGGAACTGGCTGAGAAGATCACCTTGACCGGTGGTGTGGTGCTGCTGTCGCCGGGTGCACCAAGCTTTGGTCAGTTTGCGGATTATCGGGATCGCGGGCGGCAATTTGCCCGGTTTTGCGGATTCGATCCGGAAGAAAAAAATAAGGCCGCGGGTCAGGGGTGAGGAGTGCAGTTGTTGCCCTGTCTGGTATGAGGGAGAGACCATCCCGCGGCCTTACAAGAGTAGACCCACCAAGCTGGAAAAAAGTTTCAGATTATTTTTTAAAAGGAGAAAATTAAAGTGAGTAAAGCAGTGAAAGAAGTTGGCGCAGTGATGCGGACAAATAAAGGTGACATTAAATTACGTCTATTTGCAGATAAAGCACCGGTAACAGTTTCTAACTTCGTCAATCTTGCTAAAAGAGGATACTACGACGGACTGTTGTTCCACCGGGTGATTCCCAACTTCATGATCCAGGGGGGATGCCCGCAGGGCAGTGGTACCGGCGGACCGGGCTATCGTTTTGAAGATGAGTGCACGCCTGAACTCAGGCATGAAACGCCTGGAATCCTGTCCATGGCGAACGCCGGCCCCGGAACCAACGGTAGCCAGTTTTTTATTACGCACGTTGCAACGGACTGGCTGGATGGCAAACACACTGTGTTTGGCTCTGTTATCGATGAAGGTGATCAGCAGGTAGTGAACGCCATAGCTGTAGGAGACACCATTGAGGCGATCGAAATCAGTGGCGAGAAAGAACTGATGCAAAACCAGGTGGATCGCATTGCGGGCTGGAATGAAAGCCTGGGCTAATATTCTCTGGATACGCTGTACCGGGCCAGTTGCTCCATTGCGTCTTTCCAGGGGGAAGGCGCGAGGGGGGCAATCGCGGCCAGGGCGGCATTGGCCCGGTCACGCGCGACCTTTTTGGCCTGATCGAGTGCACCGCTGTCCCGGATCAGTGAGGTGATCTGCTGGAGTTGGCCCAGGTCACCATTACGGATTGACTCGTCGATCAGCGTGCGATCTTCCTCACCCGCCTGTTCCCGGCACAGGATCAGCGGTAGGGTTGGTTTGCCTTCAGCCAGGTCGTCCCCCGAGTTTTTACCCAGCGTATCGGCGTCAGCCATGTAATCCAGCACGTCGTCCGCTACCTGGAAAGCGGTGCCCAGCTCACGGCCGAAGGTGGCCAGGGCGGCTTCAAGGTCGTCTCGCCCGGTGAGCACGGCGCCCAGCTGGCAGGCTGCCTCGAACAACCTGGCGGTTTTTTTCTCGATAACGCTGAAGTAACGTTCCTGGCTTACATCAGGATCATGCATATTCAACAGTTGCTCTACTTCTCCTTCGGCGATGGTGTTGGTTGTATTTGCGAGAACCTCCATCACATGCATGGAGTCGACACCTATCATCATCTGGAAGCTCCGGGAATACAGGAAATCCCCGACCAGGACGCTGGCTGGATTACCCCACACCGCGTGCGCCGATTCCTTACCCCGGCGCAGGTCCGAATCATCTACCACGTCATCGTGAAGCAGCGTTGCGGTATGGATAAATTCAATGATTGCGGCCAGTGTCACATGCTGCCTGCCCTGGTAGCCGCAAGCTTGCGCAGCAAGGATCACCAACATGGGACGCAGGCGTTTTCCGCCGGAACCAATAATGTATTCCGAGATCTGCCGGATAAGCACAACGCTGGAATCAAGGCTGTCCCGGATCAGTGAATTGACCGCCGACATATCATCGGCGCACAGATCAATCACAGGACGGATGTCTTCTGTTTGTATTGTGGTTGCCATTATGCGAGCGCTAGCCTGGTCCATTTCAGCTCATTTGGTTCAGGAGATTTTTCATTATAAGTCCGCTTTGTTTGAACACAAGACAAGACCACCTATAATCTCCGCTTCCGCTTAGGCATACCGGCCGGAATTAACCTGAACAATCGGAGCTTTATCGTTGCCAGCTGACCATAATAGATCGAGGGAAGTGAGACTTGCACTGACGCTTTCGGGCGTTATTGCTTTGCGCATGCTGGGTTTGTTCATGATTCTGCCTGTGTTCATGATTCTCGCCAGAGACCTGCCTGGATTCACGCCACTGACCGGTGGACTGGCCGTCGGAATTTACGGCTTGACCCAGGCAGCGCTACAGCAGCCATTCGGCTGGCTTTCCGATCGCTGGGGCCGGCGGCCCGTGCTGTTGATGGGTTTATTCCTGTTTGCAGCAGGTGGTGTGCTGGCCGCGTTGGCAGAATCCATGCCGTTGTTGATTGTCGGCCGGGCGCTCCAGGGTTGCGGGGCGATTGCGGGTGTGGCAATGGCTTTTGCCGCCGATTTTACACGCCCTGAAAGACGTTCCATCAGCATGGCCATCATCGGCATCGGTATTGGCGGGGCGTTCCTGCTATCCATGATGATTTCGGTACCACTGGCCGTTCTGCTCGGCCTCGAGGGCCTGTTCTGGCTGACGGTTATTTTCGCGCTGGTGGGCGTGCTGCTGGTTTTGACCCTGCCGCGGGGCCTGTCTCCTGTTTCCGAACCAGGGACCACAGTGCAGGTGGACATGAAACCGGTCTGGTTGCTGGCCCTGAGCGTATTCCTGTTGCATGCAGTCATGACGCTTCTTTTCGTGGTACTGCCGCCGATGCTGGTCGGAACCTATGGATTCGTATTGGCTGAGCACTGGAAGATTTACGTGCCGACCATGTTTGTGTCTGTGCTGATCATGTTCCCACTGCTCAGGAAAGTGGGTAAAAACCTGGCCGAGCATCGCCTGATGCCCTGGGCGTTCTTTGCTCTTGCCGCATCAATGGCCGCCATGGGCCTGATGGACACGGGATCCGGCCTGGTGGGCCTGGCTGTGTTGATGACTGTTTATTTCCTCGGTTTCAACCTGCTGGAATCAGCCATGCCGGCATTGCTGGCCCGCGTCAGCGGCAGCAGGGGACGGGGGCGCAGGATGGGTGTCTACAGCACCTTCCAGTTCCTGGGCGCATTTGCCGGGGGTATCTCTGGCGGCTGGTTATTAGGTGGCTTTGGCAGCGGAATTGCCTTGCTGGCCGCAGCAGGGGTTTGCATGGTTTGGGGCATCGCGCTGAAAGTGGTCTTAAGCCGCATATTGCAGCAGGCACCCCAGGTTCTGGCAAAAGTGACGGAATCATGAATGTATGGTTTTTTTCTGACAAGTGAAGCATCCTGATTGTGATAAACTTTGCGCATTATTGAGAAGGGAGATGCCTGATGGCACGTGGTGTTAATAAAGTCATTTTAGTAGGTAACCTGGGCGCTGACCCGGAAACCCGGTACACGGCCGGCGGCGCCGCTATTACAAATATCAGGGTCGCTACCAGCGAATCCTGGCGGGACAAGCAGACCGGGGAAAATCAGGAGCGTACGGAGTGGCACCGGGTTGTGTTCTTCAGCCGCCTGGCTGAAATTGCCGGTGAGTATTTGCGCAAAGGCAGCCAGGTCTATATCGAAGGAAAATTGCAAACACGCAAGTGGCAGGACCAGAGTGGCCAGGATCGTTATTCCACGGAAATAGTGGGCAACGAAATGCAAATGCTGGGCTCCCGGGAGGGTGGAGGCGTAGCAAGGCCGGCACAGCAGCAGTCCGGCGGGTTCAGGGATAACAAGCCCGCACAGCCACAACAGCCGGCTCCGGCCGCGGATGACGGATTTACAGACGACGACATTCCATTCTGAGTCGCAGGAAATTCTGATGCGAACTTTGCTCGTCACCGGCGGCGCCGGTTTTATTGGTGGCAACTATGTTTTGCGTTGCCTAGCCCGTGATCCTGAGCTACGCATTATCAACCTGGATTTGCTGACCTATGCCGGGAACCTGGATACCTTGAAGCCCCTGCTCGGAAACGAGCGGCATGTTTTCATACATGGGGATATTGGAGACGCCGAACGGGTTAGCAGTTTGATGGACCAGTATGCGCCGGACGCGGTGATTAATTTCGCTGCCGAGAGCCACGTTGACCGTTCCATTGACGGTCCTTCGGAATTTGTCCTGACCAATGTTGTCGGTACGCTGAACCTGTTGCAATGTTCACTGGACTGGTGGAAAAACCAGCCTGGACCGGTCCGCGAAGCATTCCGGTTCCTGCATGTCTCGACGGACGAGGTCTATGGGAGCCTTGGTGACACCGGCGCATTCAGCGAAACCACACCTTACGCCCCGAATTCACCCTATGCCGCTTCGAAGGCCGGTTCGGATCACCTGGTCCGCGCTTTTCACCATACCTACGATTTCCCCACCCTGACCACCAATTGCTCGAACAATTACGGACCGTACCAGTTTCCGGAAAAACTGATCCCGCTGATTATTCTCAACGCACTGGAATACAATCCGTTGCCGGTCTACGGAGATGGCCAGCAAGTGCGTGACTGGTTGTTCGTGCAGGATCATGTTGATGCGATCAACACGGTGCTGGAACGGGGTGCGGCGGGTGAGGTGTACAATATTGGCGGTTCGTCTGAGCGCACTAATATGCAGGTTGTGCACGGTATCTGTGATGTGCTGGATCAGCGCCGTCCGGATGATTCCAGGGGAGAGCGCAGAGAACTGGTGGAGTACGTCGCGGATCGTCCCGGTCACGACCGCCGCTATGCCATTGATTGCAGTAAACTGAGTGGCGAACTGGGTTGGCAGCCATCGGTTAATTTTGCAACCGGCCTGGAAAGGACCATTGACTGGTACCTGGAGAATCTTGAATGGATTCAACGGGTGAAGGACGGCAGTTACCAGGGCGAACGGCTGGGTCTGGGTGATTGATCGATTCTGGCCAGCTGGGCGTGGAATTCAACGGAGATAATTAAGTGTCCAGGAAAGGAATCATTCTCGCGGGTGGAAGTGGCACCCGTCTCTATCCGCTGACCCGCGTGGTCAGCAAACAACTCCTGCCAGTCTACGACAAACCGATGATCTATTACCCGCTTTCCACGCTGATGCTGGCGGGGATCAGGGATATCATGGTGATCACGACACCTCACGAGCAGGCAATGTTCAAACAGTTGCTGGGAGATGGGCAACAGTGGGGTATCCGGTTGGAATTTGCTGTGCAGCCAGAACCCGAAGGGCTGGCCCAGGCATTGATCATCGCCGAGAATTTCCTGGATGGAAATCCGTCCTGCCTGATCCTCGGGGATAATATTTTCCATGGCGTTGGTTTGCTCGATGTCCTCCAGCGTGCAGACCGGCGACTGGATGGTGCGACAGTTTTTGGCTATTGGGTGCGGGATCCGGAACGCTATGGCGTGGTGGAAACTGACGAATCCCAGCAAGTCATCAGCATCGAGGAAAAGCCGGCCGAACCGCGCTCGAATTATGCCGTTACCGGTTTGTATTTTTACGACCATCGGGCCAGCGAGTTTGCCCGTGAGCTGGAGCCTTCCGCTCGAGGTGAACTGGAAATCACCGACCTGAACCGCTGCTTCCTGGATGATGGAAGCCTCTCCCTGGAGCGCCTGGGCCGTGGATTTGCCTGGCTTGACACCGGGACCCATGAGTCATTGCAACAGGCATCCAGCTTCATTGAAACAATCGAAGCCCGGCAAGGCCTGAAAATCGCATGCCCAGAGGAAATTGCCTTTTTGCAGGACTGGATCGATGAAGAGCAGATCAGGCGCCTGGCGGAGTCACTGAAAAAGAGTGGTTACGGCGAATACCTGATTGACTTGCTGAGCCGGGAGCACTAGTGAAACTGATCGAAACAGGGATTCCGGGTTTGGTGATCGTAGAACCCGTGGTGCATGGTGACAGCCGTGGATTTTTCATGGAAACGTGGAATGCCGATCGCTATGGCGCCTGCGGTTTACCCGATCATTTTGTGCAGTCCAATATCTCGCGTTCAGCCGCAGGTGTTATTCGCGGACTGCACTATCAACATCCCTGTGCCCAGGGCAAGCTGGTTTCTGTGGTAGAGGGGCGGGCGTTCGATGTGGCTGTCGATATTCGCAGTGATTCACCTACCTTCGGCCAGTGGGTCGGTATTGAACTGTCCGCTTCCAACCACCGCCAGTTATATGTTCCCGAAGGCTTTGCCCACGGTTTTTGCGTCCTGGGGGATAGCGCATTGCTGTCTTACCTGTGTACGACGGAGTTCAATGCGAAATGTGACGCCGGGATCGCCTGGAACGATCCGGACATAGGGATCGAATGGCCGCTCGAGCCGGAAAGCCTATCGGAAAAAGACCGCATGGCGCCCAGGCTCAGGGATGTCCCAGCCGAACGTCTGCCCTGCATTACAATATGAAGATTCTGCTCACCGGCGCATCAGGACAACTCGGCAAGGAATTGCAGCCGCTGCTGGTCAGGCTCGGAAACGTGACAACCGTGGACCGGATTGTCGATTCGGTTGCATCCCCCGAGCGCCTGAAACTAGACCTCAGTAACCTGCACCAGGTGGAAATTCTCTTGAACCGGATGTGCCCGGACCTGGTGGTTAACGCGGCCGCCTATACCGCAGTCGATAGCGCAGAGAATGACTCTAAACCGGCATTCCGCTTGAACGCGGATCTGCCCGGCTGCATCGCCCGGTGGGCAGGCAGGAACGATAGCTTTCTGTTTCACTATTCAACGGATTATGTGTTTGATGGGGAATCAGGCCAGGCGTACCGTGAAACGGATGTAACCTTCCCGCTTAATTCTTACGGTGACAGTAAACGGGCTGGCGAATGGGCGATTGCAGCGGGTAAATGTCGCAACATCATCTTGCGAACGTCCTGGGTTTATTCTGCTCATGGCAACAATTTCGTTTTGAGCATGCTGCGCCTGGCCAGGGTACTGCCGGAACTCAGCATTATCAGTGATCAGACCGGCTGTCCAACCTGGGCACGCAACCTGGCCCGCGTTTCACATGATGTGATGGGACAGCTGCTGAACCAAAAAAACAATACTGAAAATGACGGCCTTTACCATTATTGCGACAATACAGTAACCACCTGGTATGATTTCGCGCGTTTGATTTTCAGTACCGCATTGGGCTTGGGCCTGTTGGATGAAATGCCCCGGCTAACCCCGTTGAAATCTTCACAATATCCACAGATTGCGGAAAGGCCTGGTTTTTCTGTTCTTGATACCGCAGCCATTCGAAATACATTCGGGGTCGAGTCTATGGACTTGAATGAATCGCTGGAAGCTTGCCTGCAGGAGATTGAAGGTGATAAATAATGCGGGGAAATCAAAGCTGGTCCCCGTAATCCTCTCGGGTGGTGCAGGGACACGGCTGTGGCCCGTTTCCAGGCGGGCTCACCCCAAACCATTCATGGAATTATTGGATGGAGAATCCCTGGCTGAAAAAACCTTCCGCCGGGCTTTGGCGATAGCGGGACAAAACCCGGTGATTACCGTCACCAGCCGTGACTACTATTTCTACACCCGGGATCTGTACAACGGCATTGCGGGGGAAGAACATCCCCACCCATTCCTGCTTGAACCGATTGGACGTAACACGGCACCGGCCATTGCGATGGCTGCTATATACCTGGAGCGTAAACTGGGTCCGCAGGCAATCATGCTGGTGATGCCGGCGGATCACCTGATCAGGGATGAAGAGCATTTTCGCTCGGCTGTCGATGAAGCAAGCTCGCTGGCCGGGCGGGATTATCTGGTGACATTCGGTATCCATCCGACACAGCCGGAAACCGGGTATGGCTATATACGCAAAGGCGGCCGCATACCCAACTCCGGTGGATTTGGTGTAGCGGCTTTCGTTGAAAAGCCGGATGAAGAAACAGCTCGCAAATACGTGGCCTCAGGCGATTATGAATGGAACTCCGGGATGTTCTGTTTCAGCGCCGGTGCTTTCCTTGGAGCACTGGAAGAGCATGCGCCCGAGATTCACCGCTGTGTAACGAGTTGCTGGGGTGGCATGGATCCATTCAGGCAGCCGTTGGAGATCCCGCTGGAGTTGTTCGCCGCCTGCCCCGCTATTTCAATCGACTACGCAGTGATGGAAAAGGCCGGCAACTGCGCTGTTGTGGGCGGTGATTTCGGCTGGAGTGACATTGGCTCCTGGACAGCGATCAGTGAACTGTATGAGTCTGATGAATCGGGAAACAGCGTGCAAGGCAAGGCAGTGCTGGTGCACAGCCGTGATTGTTTTGTCCAGAGTGAGGAGCGCCTGGTTGCTGCGGTGGGAGTCAATGATCTGGTGATCGTGGATACCGGGGATGCGGTGCTCGTGGCCCACCGTGATCAAGCCCAGGAAGTGAAAGAAGTAGTGGAGCAATTGACCGGTCTTGAGCATGATGCAGTCGTTCACCACCGGACCGTTTACCGGCCCTGGGGCTGGTATTCGGTTTTCGAGGATTCGGATGATTGCAAGGTGAAACGCCTGGTGGTCAAACCGGGCCAGGTGCTGTCCCTGCAAAAGCACCAAAAACGGTCGGAGCACTGGACGGTAATTCACGGCGAGGCGAAAGTTCGTCTAGGTGACAAGGAATTCCTGCTGAAAGCCAACGAATCCACTTATATTCCTGCCGGAACCTTGCATCGTCTTGAGAATCCGGGCTCCGAGGACGTCCACCTGGTTGAAATCCAGACCGGCAGCTATTTTGGCGAAGACGATATTGTTCGTTATGAAGACATATACGGAAGAGTGGAGTAATTAATGGGACATTCAAGCAAGTATTTACGTGGGTTTACTTTTTTGCTGGTTGGTCTGCTGGGTGTTACTGGTCCGACACCTGGCGTATCGGCAGCCGACTTGCCAGCCAGCAGTCCTGATGTTGAATCGCACCGTGCGCTTATCCTTGAATGGCGGCAAAAACGGAATGAGAGGTTGGCCAGTGACTTTGGCTGGCTAAGCCTGGTTGGACTGGAATGGTTGCAGGAAGGAGAGAACCGCATCGGAAGCGCACAAGGCAATACGATTCGCCTGTCGGGCGGCCCGGATTACTGGGGTTCGGTATTCCTGGAGGATAACAAGCTCCGGTTTATCCCTGCTGATCACGAGAATGTGATGGTGGATGACGTGCGCGCAAGCGAGGTGCCGATGGTGCCGGACGCCGAGGGCTCTCCGACAATTGTGCAAAGCGGCACCATCAGGTTCTACCCGATTTTGAGAGGATCCTACGCCCTTCGGGTCAAGGATTCACAGGCCCCGGTGCGAGTCAATTTCAATGGTACTGAAAATTTCGAAATTCAGCGGGGCTGGCGGATTGAAGGCCGGTTCATCCCGGCCGAAGAGGGTGAGACCATCGAAATCGGAAATGTGCTCGGCCAGCTGATTCCATCACCCGTTTATGGCAGGTTCGAGTTTGAACGGGATGGTATTACTTACCGCATGGTCGCCGCAGGCGATGAATATTCAGAGTCACTCGAGTTCATGTTCGCAGACCGCAGCAATGGTCACAGCACCTACGCGGCAGGGCGTTTTGTACACAGCGATGGACTGCCCGAAAATGGCCGCCTGGTGGTGGATTTCAACAAGACCTACAATCCGCCCTGCGCCTTCAACGATTATTCAACCTGCCCGCTTCCGTTACAGGAGAACAGGCTGAATCTGGAAGTAACTGCTGGCGAGAAAGACTTTCATGCCCACTGATTGGCACAAGCATGCTCGCGCGTGGATTTGCGGGCTTGGGTCAGTTCCTGACGCAGCACGAAAAACAGGGCGATCCAGGGTGACGCGTAAAGGGGAGGGCGCCTGTTCATAACTGGTGTATTGGTTTGATAGTGTGTTCTCATCGTTTTGCCCTCTTCTCTTCCTTCTGTACAAACTGATTTTAGTAATCGCAAATTCGTCATTCATCAAGTAGACCGTGATTATCAACAATAGTTGACGCAGTTCGGGGCGAATTCGTTACAGCTTGACGTGCAAATGCTTCGTACTGTCTTATTGGGAGGGTTTGCAGGCGTTTGGCGGCCTATTTCCGGCCCAGTTCCCGGTCAATTTCGAATTCCCTTGAAGTAACAAAAGCCTCCATTTTCTCCAGCCTGAGATTCAGTTCGCGGAATCGATGGCTGAGCGCACCGAATACGTCAGCGGGTGCATTGCTCACGCCGCGCCAGAAGTTAGCCTGTTCCTTGGTTTCATACAGGTCTGCAGGCTTCACGGGCAACACGATCGCCAGGACTATATACGACACGATCACGAATGGAATGAACGGCGGGAACAGGAAGAGCAGCGCTATCACCACCCTCGTTCCCTTGCGGTTGAATCCAAAATAGTCCGCGATACCGGCGCAAACACCGGCAAGCATTGCATTTTCCTTGTCCCGGAACAGCCGGTGGGGATTCTTCCGCTTGTAGAGATTGCTCATGACCGGCCTCTCCAGTTTGGCGCCTCGATGTCCAGGATGCGTTCCAGCGTCTTGATGCGGTCCTCCATCCGGTTGGTGGATTCCCAGACCTCGCTTAACATTTTTTCATCTTCTACTGACAGGCCTTTGGAGGTTTTCATTTTCGTTACGTAGTGAAAAACGATCCACAGGGGAAAACAAACAGTGATCAGGAGAATGGGAATGACTTCACTCATCAGAGCTCTCCTCGTCGTCTCCGCCGACTTTTAACTTCAGCTCCTCCAGTTCGGCTTCCACGCGGTCATCATCTTCCAGGCCTTCGATTTGATCGGCCAGGCTCTGTGTCCGGCCCATGGCCATCGCTTCAGACTCGGATTCGACCCGGTCTATCCGGCTCTCGGCTTTTTCGAAGCGGAACAGCATTTCGTCGATGCGGTCGCTGTGGATGTGCTTGCGTGCAGATAGCTGGGACGTTGCCGTCTCGTGCCGGATCACGATGCTGCGCTGACGCGTTTTGGCGTCGTCCAGCTTGCTTTGCAGCTGGGTGATATCGGCGTTGAATTTATCCAGCTGGCTGTCCAGGACCTCAAGCTCCTCGTTAAGAGAAACAGTCTTGTCCTCCATGGCTTGCTTTTCAGACAGCGCAGCCCTGGCGAGGTCTTCACGGTCACGGCGGATGGCCAGTTCGGCCCTGCGCGCCCATTCCTCTTTTTCGCGTTCGAGATAGTCGATATGCCGCCCGGTCTCTTTACGGTCGGCTATACACTTGGCAGCCGCCGAGCGAATTTCAACCAGCGTATCCTCCATTTCCTGGATCATAAGCCGGATGATCTTGTCAGGATCTTCCGCTTTTTCCAGCACGGCGTTTATGTTGGCATTGATGATGTCACTGAATCGGGTAAAAACACCCATATTGTTTACTCCTGGAATCTAAATCTTCATTACTGATAATGCAGAGTTCGTGCCATCCAGCAGAGTAAACCTAATATACTGATAATTAAGAATAAAAAATCAAATTATCCTGCCTGTTCTGATATTGGGGGTTGCCGTGTGGCAAATTCGACCAAAAGGTGGCGGAAACTTGGGAACTAAATGGCGATCTGGTACTCCTTGAAGAAGTACTGGATTGTGCTGTGGGTATGCACAGCTATTGACCTGACTGTGGGCCGGACTGCAATTTTCTGAGATGCGCATAGCATGCTTTGCCATGCTCCTGTAGAATAGTCCACTTTTGACCAGCCGGCATTTTGCCGGATAATTCCGATTTTGGAGGAGGATTACCTGATGCGATTTGTACTCGCGCTCATCGTTCTGATCGCCCTTGCGGCAGGCCCCGTCATGGCCCAGGACATAACAACTGACAAAGGAAAGCTCAGCTATGCAATTGGCTGGGATATTGGTGAAGACATCAATAAACGCGGTGCGGAGTTTGATGTAGAAACTATTATTGCGGCCGTTCGTGATTCTGCCGCAGGAAAAGAACCACAGGTTCCTGCCGAAGAAATGGTGGCGATGCTGACCGAACTGCAACAGAAAGTCCGCCAGGAGCAGGCCGAGGCATTCCAGAAGTTATCTGAAGAAAACCAGGCCAAGAGCGAAGAATTTCTGGCCGCCAATATGTCCAAGAATGGTATTGTCGCACTGCCCAGCGGTATCCAGTACCGGATCATCGAGGAAGGCGAAGGCGACCGCCCGAACATGGACAGTGCGGTCAAGGTTCATTACCGTGGTTCCAAGATCGATGGTCATGAATTCGATAGTTCATTTGCACGTGGTACGCCTGAAGAATTCACTGTTAACACCGTGCTGAAGGGATGGCAGGAAGTGCTGCCCCTGATGAAGACGGGTGCAACCTGGCAGGTATTCGTGCCGCCGGAACTGGCTTTCGGTCCCCGTGGTAATCCACCGGTGGGTCCGAACGAAGCCCTGATTTTCGATCTCAAGCTAGTAGAAATTATCAAGTAATATCGACGGGGCCCGAAAGGCCCCGTTTATTTTCTGTAAGTAATGAAGAGCCCGCATATCGCACCAGTATCCCGATTGATGACTAATTGGCGAGAGGTATTACAAGATGCCGTGTCGCCGCTACAATCCGGTGTTCGTGAATTGCACGTCAGTGGCTTTCGTCCGACTGGTGACGGACAATTTCGGCCCGGCCGTACAGCGGCAGTCCTGGTGCCCATACTCGACCTGGCTGAACCCGAAATAGTGTTCACCCGCCGGGCGGATCATCTACCCCAACATCCCGGCCAGGTGAGTTTCCCCGGTGGGGGGGCAGAGCAGCGAGACGGATCGGCCGTGCAAACGGCTTTGCGTGAAGCCTATGAAGAAATCGGCCTGCCATCAGAGGCCACGAAACCGATTGGCTTTCTTGACCGCATGGATACCATTTCGGATTATCGTGTCCTGCCGGTCGTGGCTCTGGTCAAACCGCCGGTACACTGGGTTCCGGACACCCGGGAAGTCGCCGAAGTATTCAGCGTGCCGCTTGGCATAGTCCTGGACAAAGATCTGTACGAGGGCCGCCAGGTTGACCGTGACGGCATCGAATACACAATTTGGTCCCTGAGTTGGAACGGTTACAATATCTGGGGGATTACCGCGGCGATTTTGATGAACCTGATATTGCGAATACAATCATTCCATGAGTAGAGAAATCCTTGTATCCCCTGACCGTCTTCAGCAGCTGATCACCGCCGGTGATTGCCTGGTCGTGGATTGCCGCTTCGATCTGTCAGATGTGAATAAAGGCAGGAATGACTGGCTGGCAGGTCACATTCCCGGCGCGCACTACGCACACCTGGACGATGACCTTGCGGCTCCCATCACCGCCCACAGTGGCCGTCACCCATTACCCGAAACCGGGGCATTTGCCGGGTTCCTGGCGTCCCTGGGTTGGTCCGAAGGCCAGTTTGTGGTCGCCTGTGATGAGGGCTCCAATGCCCTCGCCGGGCGCATGTGGTGGTTGATGCGATATTTTGGACAAGCTGCTGCGTTGCTGGACGGTGGATTGGCCGCATGGAAGGAGGCGGGCCTGCCGCTGGAAACTGGCCCGGTCGTGTCACGACAGGCACCGGTAGCCGGCTTACAGGCAGTTACCACGATGGCGGTTTCCTCTGAGCAAGTATTGAATAACCTGGAATCGAAAGATGATATCGTGCTGGATGCTCGCTCCCCGGAACGCTTTTCCGGTCAAAATGAAACACTGGATACAAAAGGCGGCCGCATTCCGGACTCTGTAAACCGGCACATGCAGCTCAACCTGGCTTCAAACGGTAAATTCAAAGACCCGGCAACGCTCAGAAGTGAATTCGAATCACTGCTGGGTGACACGGCAGCGGCAGCGATCGTGCATTCCTGTGGCTCCGGTGTCACCGCATGTCACAATCTGTTTGCGATGGAACTGGCGGGAATGGACACGGGCAGGCTGTATCCCGGTTCCTGGAGCGAGTGGATTCGGGACCCTTCACGCCCGGTCGAAATGGGAAATTAACTCATTATTTTTTCTGTAATCGCTCTACCAGGTCTCTGAGCGCAGCCTGGGTCGATTCCGAGAACCAGACATCGACAAATTTTTCCACATCCATGATGCTGTTCTCATCAAACGAGCGAATCAGGTCGGATCGGACCATAGAGCGTGTTGTGGTCATGGCGAGCCGGGGAAGGGCCAGCATCTGTTCACACCAGTTCACGGCACGGCGCACCACATCGTCAGGGCCGTCTGCCAGTTCATCGATCAGGCCGATTTCCAGGGCCTGCTCCGCTTTCAAAATCTTGCCGCTAACCAGTATTTTTTCCGCGATACGTGGACCTACGGCACGTTCAAGCGCCCTGTGAATGACGGGTGAAACCACGAGACCTACCTGTACTTCGTTCAATCCCGTGATGAAATCACCCCTGGGCATGATTCGATAATCTCCATAAAGCGCCAGGACAATTCCCCCGGCCGGTGCATGGCCGGTGATCGCAATTGCCGAGGGCACCGGCAGCCGGGCGATGGTTTTCAGCATTAAGAGAAACTGATTCCAGACTTGCAACATCTGATCCCGGTTGTACTGAATCAACTCGGGAACATCGAGCCCGGCGGTGAACATACCCGGCCGGCCGGAAATCACGATGGCCTCGCATGATCCGGCAGCGTCGTTCAGTGCTTCGATTAAAATTTCAATCAACTCCGGGTTGATCGCATTGACCGGTGGCCGCGCCAGCCTAAATTCACGAATTGTTCCATGATTAATCTTTTCCAGCATGATTATTCCTTGTTCACTTTGGGTTCAGGAGACGAAGTCTAGACTTTGAATGCAAGGAGCGCAAAAAGGAGGTAAATATCATGAAAACTCGCTTACTCGTCGTACTGTTTGGATTGTTCAGCCTTCTCGGTTCCACCGCAGTACTGGCGCACGGTCCCGGCTATGGGGGCGCCTACGCAGGAATTCCGTTGACTGGTGGCATTACAGTCTGGGGCGACTCCTATGGCAATACCGGCTATGCCGGAAACGTGAGCCTTGGTTTTGCCGGCGGATACGCAAACTATGGATACGCACCTGTACCGTATTACGGTCATTTTCATGGACCTGCTTGCGGTCACATGCCCCCGTACGGCTATGCCAGGGGCCATAACCGCGGTTACCGGCATGGTCATCATGGCAAGGGTCATCATGGCCGTCGCCACTGAAAATCCAGGTGCAAGAAATGGGCGGACCCAATCCGCCCTTTTTTGCTAAAGTAATGCAAGACAACAAAGATTTTTGAGGTCCGGTAAGTACAGGTCCCTACAGAGGTTCAGGAAATGATCATTCGACCCAGTGTTCTATGTGCAGGATTGATCTTGTTGGCTGGTTCAACCGTACTCCAGGCTCACGACGTCGCTGGTGGCACCCACCAACATGTCTGGCGGCCAACGGCTTACGGCAAGGATTACCGCCCGGGTCATTCGGCAAATACCCGCACCGGCAGCATTATAATCTGGGCGCCTGCAACACTTAATGAATATGGCGCCAATAATTCTGTTCAGTTTGCCCGCCCGGCCGCTTATGGAAGCCAGTCCGCCACCAAGCAAGCTCAAAGCCAGTCGAACATGCCCCAGTCGAACGCAGCCCGGTTTGACGTACCCCGGTCCAACATACCCCATATCAAATCCCTGGCGCCTTCACGGTATGGCAGAGACTACAAGCGTGATTATGGAAAATGAAATACAAATTTTTACTGGCTGCCGGTATTTTGCTGGCTGCCTGTTCACCGCCCGCCGTTGAGCAAACGCTAAAATTTGAGGATGCCTGGGTCCGCGCCACCCCCCCGGGCGCCATGATGACGGCGGGTTTTGGCCGGCTGGTCAATCAGACGGACCATCAGCTCGAAATTACGGTATTTACCAGCCCGTCATACGGTGACGTGAGCCTGCACCAAACGGTGATTGAAAACGGTGTCAGCCGAATGAAGGAAATGCCCGGGCTTTCTATTCCGCCCGGTGGCGAAGTCGAACTGGCTCCCGGCGGTTATCACCTTATGCTGATGATGCCCATACCGCCTTCCGGACCGCATGACCGGGTTGTGCTGCAAATCGAGGAGGCTGGAGGCCAACGATTCAGTTTCGAACTCCCTGTCGAACGGCGTTAACCCAAATATCAGGCACTTTTGAGGCGCTGAGACCGCCCGAACAGGCGGGCGAGAAATTGGCCGGTATAGGATTGAGCCATCCCTGCGACCTCCTCGGGCGTGCCCTTCGCAATGATTTCGCCACCCCGGTCACCACCTTCCGGCCCCAGGTCAATCACCCAATCCGCGGTCTTGATCACATCCAGGTTATGCTCGATAACCACAATCGTGTTGCCATGGTCACGCAGGCGGTGAAGAACGGCCAGTAACTGCTCGATATCCTGGAAATGCAGCCCGGTGGTGGGCTCATCCAGGATGTAGAGCGTTTGTCCGGTATCGCGCTTGCTCAGCTCTTTCGAAAGCTTGATGCGCTGGGCTTCCCCCCCGGAAAGCGTTGTTGCACTTTGTCCCAACGTTATGTATGACAGGCCGACATCAGACATGGTCTGCAGTTTACGGGCTACGACGGGCACCGGCGCAAAAAATTCCAGGGCGTCCTCCACGGTCATTTGCAGTACTTCGTGGATGTTTTTTCCCTTGTAGGTGACGCTGAGGGTTTCCCGATTGTAGCGCTTGGAGTGGCAGACATCGCAGGGCACGTAAATATCCGGCAAAAAATGCATTTCAACGCGGATCAGGCCATCGCCCTGACAGGCCTCACAGCGCCCGCCTTTGACGTTGAAGCTGAAGCGGCCGGGTTTGTAGCCACGCGCCCTGGCTTCCTGGGTGCCGGCGAACAGGTCCCTGATGGGTGTGAACAGGCCTGTGTAGGTTGCCGGGTTGGAGCGTGGCGTGCGGCCGATTGGTGACTGGTCGATATCCACGACCTTGTCAAACAGGCCGAGGTTTTCAACAGATTCATATGGTGCCGGCAAAGCGGTGCTGTTATACAGTTCGCTGGCAGCCAGGCGATGCACCGTGTCGTTGATCAACGTGGATTTGCCGGACCCGGAAACGCCGGTTACGCAGATGAACAGGCCCGCAGGGATCTCCAGGGTCAGATTTTTGAGGTTGTTGCCGGTAGCGCCAATGACCCTGAGGATCCGGTCAGGGTCAATCGGAGTTCTTTTTACCGGGGTAGCGATCGCCCTGACGCCAGACAGGTACTGGCCTGTGATGGAGTCAGGGTCCTGCAGCATTTCCTCGGGAGTACCCGCAAACATGATCTTCCCGCCATGGACACCGGCTCCCGGGCCGATATCCACCACGAAATCGGCTGCGCGAATGGCTTCCTCATCGTGTTCCACCACGATAACCGTGTTTCCAAGGTCACGCAGGCGGGTGAGGGTGGTCAGCAGGCGTGCGTTGTCACGCTGATGCAGTCCGATTGAGGGCTCGTCCAGGATGTACATCACGCCAACCAGGCCAGCGCCGATCTGGCTTGCCAGGCGGATTCGTTGCGCCTCGCCGCCGGACAGGCTATCCGCTTTGCGGTCCAGCGTAAGGTAATCCAGCCCGACATTGACCAGGAAATGAAGTCGCTCATGGACTTCTTTGACGATTTTTTTCGCAATCTCTCCGCGTCTGCCGTCCAGTTTGAGCTGATCGAAGAACTGCAAACAGCGTTCAATGGACCACGCCGTGATGGACGGCAGGTTGGTGTCGGCAATGAATACGTTCCGGGCTTCCCGGTTCAGGCGCTGACCTTCGCAGACGGGGCAGGGTTTCTGGCTGATGTATTTGGAAAGTTCCTCGCGGACAATCCGTGAATCGGTTTCCCGGTAGCGCCGTTCGAGGTTGGGGATTATACCGGCGAAAGGGTGCCGGCGTTTCTGCACGCCGCTGTCACCAAAATAACTGAACTCGATGATCTCATCATCGCTGCCGTAAAGAACAACGTCACGTATTTTTCGTGGCAATTTCCCGAACGGAGTCTCGACATCAAAATCATAATGCTTCGCCAGCGACTGGATAATCTGAAAGTAGTAGGCATTGCGGCGGTCCCAGCCGCGCACGGCTCCGCCCGCCAGGCTGACATGGGTGCTGCTGACTACCCTGTCCGGGTCGAAAAACTGGCTGATCCCCAGGCCGTCGCACTCGGGGCAGGCGCCGTTCGGGTTATTGAAGGAAAACATGCGCGGCTCGAGTTCCTGCAGGCTGTAGTCGCAGTAAGGGCAGGCATAGCGCGCGCTGAACAGTTTTTCCTGCAGAGCGCTGTCTTCGTCCATGGGTGAAATCATGGCGATGCCATCGGTCAGGGTAATTGCCGTTTCAAAAGACTCGGCGAGCCGTTGTTTCAGGTCTTCGCGCACCTTGATCCGGTCGACAACCACCTCGATGTTGTGCTTGCGGCGCAATTCCAGCGCAGGGATTTCATCCAGGTCATAAACCACCCCATCAACGCGCGCCCGGACAAATCCTTGTGCCCTCAATTCGTTGAACAACTGCAGGTGTTCACCCTTACGGTTGCGCACGACAGGCGCGAGCAGCATGAGCTTGCTGCCTTGCGGCATGTTGAGCACGTGATCCACCATCTGGCTGATGGTCTGGGCCTCGAGGGGAATGGAATGGTCGGGACAGCAGGGCGTGCCGACCCGCGCAAACAACAATCTCAGGTAGTCGTAGATCTCGGTGATCGTGCCCACGGTAGAGCGGGGGTTGTGCGAAGTGGATTTTTGTTCAATGGAAATGGCAGGAGACAGGCCCTCAATGTGATCGACATCCGGTTTTTCCATAAGGGACAGAAATTGGCGTGCATAGGCGGACAACGATTCCACGTAACGGCGCTGGCCTTCCGCGTAGATCGTGTCGAATGCGAGCGAGGATTTGCCTGAACCCGAAATCCCGGTGACCACGATCAGTTTGTCCCGTGGCAGGTCGAGGTCGACGTTGTCGAGATTGTGCGTGCGGGCGCCGCGGATCTGTATCTGCTTCATAAACCCCATCTTTATAAAATTTAGCCGGGAACTCCGGCCGGATCCAAACCATCTACTATACTCCTCGAAGCAATTAGTGGTCCAACAAGGTTGTATTGTTGGACCACTAGCTGGCAAAGTCCTGTATGATTTGTCCCGGGTGCGGGAGTGAGCGCCTCCCCGGCAAAAATGTTTGTCCAAAAAGGTTGACCGGAACACCTAAAAACGCTAACATTTCCGCCCTTTTGCAGGCCCGTTTCCACACGGAGCAGGAATCCAATGTACGCAGTATTTAAAACCGGTGGCAAGCAGTATCGCGCAAGCACCGGCGACGTGATAAAAGTCGAAAAAATTGAAGCCGAAAAAGGCGCTACGATTGAACTAGACCAGGTACTGATGGTCGGTGAAGGTGAAGACATAAAGGTTGGTACGCCCTTCCTCGAAGGCGGTAAAGTCACTGCTACGGTGCTTGATCAGGGCCGCGGTGACAAGATCAAGGTCATCAAGTTCAAGCGTCGCAAGAACTATCGCCGGCAAATGGGGCACCGGCAGTATTTCACTCAAATTGAAATCACCGGCATCGACGCCTGACAGCGGAGGAATTGACTCATGGCACATAAAAAAGCAGGCGGCAGTACACGTAACGGCCGCGATTCGAATCCAAAATACCTTGGCGTAAAGCGCTACGGTGGTGAATCTGTACTGGCTGGAAACATCATTGTTCGTCAGCGGGGTACTCGTTTCCATGCCGGAGATAACGTTGGTGTTGGCCGCGACCACACATTGTACGCATTGAAGGACGGCAAGGTTAAGTTCCAACACAAGGGTTTGCCGAAACGCAAATTCGTCAGTGTTGAAACACCCTGACTCTGACCTGGTTCTTTAGGAAAAACCCCGCTCAGGCGGGGTTTTTTATGTAAGAGGTCCCTTGGGGCCGAAAAGCTCTGGAAAGATCGCCCGCAAGCGAGCACTTACAGCGGCCCGGGTTAAAATAAACCTATGAAATTTGTAGATGAAGCCAACATAGTCGTGATTGCCGGGAACGGCGGCAACGGTTCCGCATCTTTCCGCAGGGAAAAGTATATTCCTTTTGGTGGGCCGGACGGGGGCGACGGTGGACGTGGCGGCAGTGTGCTGCTCGAAGGTGATTCCGGTTTGAACACCCTCGTTGATTTCCGCCACATGCGGAAATACAAGGCGCAAAACGGCCAGCATGGCTCGAGCAGGAACAAGACCGGTAGAAGTGGCGAAAATGTGGTAATCAGGGTGCCGCTGGGAACCGTCGTCACCCACTCAGAAACCGGGGAGCGAGCAGGGGATGTTACCGATCACGGCCAGCAGTTGCTGGTGGCAAAGGGCGGCAGAGGCGGTCTCGGCAATGTCCACTTCAAGAGTTCCACCAATCGCTCACCCAGGCAAACAGTGCCGGGTTCTCCCGGGGATACATTCGATCTGCACCTGGAACTCAAGGTATTGGCAGATGTTGGTCTGCTGGGTTTCCCCAATGCAGGAAAATCCACGCTGATCAGTACCGTCTCGGCTGCACGGCCCAAGGTCGCTGACTACCCGTTCACCACCCTTTATCCCAATCTTGGCGTGGTGCGCATCGACGTGGACCGGAGTTTTGTGATTGCTGATATTCCCGGGCTGATCGAGGGCGCCGCCGAGGGTACCGGGCTCGGTATCCAGTTTCTCAAACACTTGCAGCGCACGCGCTTGTTGCTTCACCTGGTAGATCTCGCACCGCTGATGCTGGATGTCGACCCGGTTGAGCAGGTACGGCAACTGCAAAAAGAACTGCGGAATTTTGACCCGGGCCTGATGGACAAACCCCGCTGGCTCGTATTTACCAAGGCCGACCTGTTGCCACCGGAGGAAGCCCGGAGCAAGGCGGAAGAAGCAGTAGCTGCACTGGGCTGGGAAGAGCCCTGGATGTTGATCTCCTCGGTGACCAAAATCGGTACCGATGATTTGATGCAAAAAGTATCTCTGGAGCTGGAAATCCTGGAGGACGAGGCCGCTGCTCAGTCAGAAGAGCCGTTGTGAGTGAGCATGTAAGAGCCCGCTCCTTTAAGCGATTGCAGTCCACAAAAAAGCCCCGCTAATTGCAGGGCTTTTCCATAAAACAGGTGCAGACTGCCTGGTAAATCCGGTGGTTTACCGGGATATTTACATGGCCCTCACGTGGCTGTTGAGCCGTGATTTATGCCGCGCAGCCTTGTTTTTAGGCATGATGCCTTTTGCCACTGAGCGGTCGATCGCAGGAACGGCCACCTTGTAGGCGGCATCGGCTGCGGTCTTGTCACCGGACTCGATGGCTTTCAGAACGTTCTTGATGGCCGAACGGACGTGAGAACGCTGACTGGCGTTGCGACGGCGGTTGCGTTCTGACTGACGTGCCCGTTTGCGAGCTGATAAACTGTTAGCCAAAGTATTTCTCCAACTTAAATTCAATAATCAAGCCGACTATTTTCTTATTTTTCCACGCACAGGTCAATATAATATGAACTGGAAAATAGTTGGACTGGCTGGGAGTGCGGGCGTGTTGCAGGAGCAAAGGACTTGAAACTGCTGAAATCCACCGTCTCGGTGGGCTCCGCGACCATTGTTTCGCGCATCCTGGGGTTTGTTCGCGATATCGTTTTCGCACGCTATTTCGGTGTCAGCGGCGAAACCGATGCTTTTTTTCTCGCCTTCAAGATTCCGAATTTCATGCGCCGCCTGTTTGCCGAGGGTTCCTTTTCACTGGCTTTCGTCCCGGTACTCTCAGAGGTGCGGGAATCGGGTGATCGTCAGGCGTTGAAAGATCTCATCGATAACGTCACCGGAACCCTGGCCGGAATTCTGCTGGTCATAACGACGATCGGTATCCTGGCCGCTCCCGTTGTGCTGGCGATTTTCGCACCGGGCTGGCTGATCGAGGGCCGGCCTGAGTTCCAGTTGTCGGCCGATATGTTGCGGATCACATTTCCGTATGTGCTGCTGATCTCGTTGACCGCCCTGTCCGGCGGAATATTGAATACCTTCGAGCGCTTCCTGGTGCCGGCCCTGACTCCGGTGCTGCTGAATATTTCCCTGATCGCCGCCGCCGTGCTGCTGTCCAGCCAGATGGAAGTGCCAGTCAAAGCCCTGGCCTGGGGTGTTCTGGCCGCCGGCATCGCCCAGTTGCTGATACAGATCCCGGCATTGATGCGGCTTGGCGTGATGCCCCGTCCGCGCTGGGGCTGGCGGCATTCCGGTGTGCGGAAAATTCTGCGCCTGATGGTCCCGACTCTGATCGGTTCGTCGGTCGCCCAGGTCAACCTGCTGTTGGATATGGTGATCGCCACCTTCCTGGTCAGTGGCAGCGTGACCTGGCTGTATTACTCGGATCGGCTATTGGAGTTCCCGCTGGGCGTCTTTGGTGTTGCCCTTTCCACGGTCATACTGCCGAACCTCTCGCGAAAATTTGCCGCACAAAGCCCGCAAGCCTTTTCTGCAACGCTGGACTGGGCGTTGCGGCTGGCGCTGATCATCACGTTGCCGGCTGCGCTGGGCCTCGCCGTGCTGGCCAAGCCGATCCTGATCACGCTGTTCCAATACCATGCATTTGTACTAAGCGACGTGGAAATGTCTGCGCTGAGTCTCGCTGCCTATGCTGCAGGCCTGCCTGCATTTATTGCAGTCAAGGTATTGGCGCCGGGCTATTATGCCCGCCAGGATACAAAGACCCCGGTGAAAATCGCAATAACGGCGATGGTCTCCAACATGCTGTTGAATTTCCTGTTTGTCGGGACGCTGGTGGCCATGGAGTTCAAGGGCCCGCACACCGGCCTGGCTTTGGCCAGTTCCGCGGCAGCTTACATCAACGCGGCCCTGCTGTACCGGGGATTGCGCCGCCAGGGAGTTTACCGGCCAGAGTCCGGTTGGGTGCGGGTTGCCGGAGCCGTGGTGCTGGGCAGCCTGGCCATGGTCGCTGTCCTGCTCTGGCAGTACGGTGAGATCCGTCAGTGGGCCGAAGCTTCAGCCATTGCGCGGACCATCCATTTGACCACATTAATTGGTTTGAGCATGCTGGTCTACGGGCTGGTGATCATCGCTGGTGGATTAAGGAAGCGCCACCTCGTGAAAGGGGCCAGTTGAACCCGTTTTTCATATCGCTTCACTGGTATAATCCGGTGTTTTTTGCAGGAACATGTGGGTTCAAGACACCATGCGCGTAATCAGGAACAGGCCGGGTAAAATACTTACGGGATTATTTGCTTCCCGGCCTTCGGTCGTAGCTGTTGGTAATTTTGACGGCATGCACCGCGGGCATATGGCCCTGATTGAACGTTGCCGGGAAAAGGCTGCGGCAGACGATGTGGTCGCTATGGTGACTTTTGAACCCCTGCCCCAGGCATTTTTCAGGCCGGAGGAAAAGCCTGCGCGGCTCTCGACGGTATACCAGAAACTGTCCTCTTTTCAGGCGGCCGGGGTGGATATAGTCTGGCTGATGCGATTTGGGAAGGAACTGGCCAGCTTGTCGGCACGGGAATTTGTCAGGCAAGTGTTACATGCGGACTTGCGTGCAAAATGCGTGGTGATTGGCGAGGACTTTCGCTTCGGGCGAGGCCGCGAAGGCAATGTCGCCATGCTGAAGCAATTTGGCGCGGAAATGGATTTTGCCGTGGAGACAGTGGCAGCAGTTGAGTGCAGCGGCCAGCGCATATCCAGCAGCAGAATCCGGCAACAGCTGGCAGCAGGTGATTTCCAGTTGGCGGCCGAATGCCTGGGCCGGCCATTCCGGATGGAAGGCAACGTGGTCCGCGGAGCGAACCTGGGCAAAAAGCTCGGCTATCCCACGGCAAACCTGAGAATCCGGGCCCGGCCCAGCCCCTTGCACGGTGTTTTTGCTGTTTTTGCTCGCTGCACAGGTGACCGCTGGCGGGCCGGGGTCAGCAACCTGGGCTGGAGGCCGGCCGTAGATGGAAAAGAGCCTTTACTGGAAGTGCATTTTTTTGATTTCGATAAAGACATCTACGGGCAGCGCCTTGAAGTGCAATTTGTGGCAAAGTTACGGGATGAACTGGATTTCGAGAGCGTTGATGACCTCGTCATCCAGATGAAAAGTGATGAAGCACAAGCCAGGGTTTGCCTGGCACAGATAACAACGCCGGATAACTGAAGAATGGATTACAAAGATACGATCAATCTGCCGAAAACGGCTTTCAAGATGAAGGCCAGCCTGGCCAACCGTGAGCCAGCGATGCTGGCGGCCTGGGAAAAAGCAGACCTCTACAATCAAATTCAGGAAAAAACTGAGGACCGTCCGCTGTGGATTCTCCACGATGGACCGCCATACGCCAACGGTGACCTACACATGGGCCACGCGGTCAACAAGATTCTGAAAGACATGGTAGTCAAGTCGCGCCTGATGGCGGGCTTTCGTTCCCCCTACGTCCCGGGTTGGGACTGCCACGGGCTGCCCATCGAACACCAGGTGGAGAAAAAGATCGGGAAAGTCGGCCACAAGGTCGATGCCGCCACCTTTCGGAAAAAATGCCGCGAATACGCCGGACGCCAGATTGAATTGCAGAAAACCGGCTTCAGGCGCATGGGCGTTCTGGGTGATTGGAACAATCCCTACGCCAGCAAGGACTTTCTCTATGAAGCCGATATGGTCCGGGCGTTGGCGTCGATTATAGAAGCCGGCCACCTGATGCAGGGCGTCAAACCGGTGAACTGGTGTTTCGACTGTGGTTCGGCGCTGGCCGAGGCGGAAATCGAATACCAGGATAAAACATCACCAGCGATCGACGTGATGTTCCGCGCAGTGGATTCCGGAGCCCTGTTTGCCGCTTTTGGAGCTGAACCGGTCGAAGGTGAAACTGGCATCCCCATCTGGACAACCACCCCATGGACGCTGCCCGCCAACGAAGCCGTGGCTCTGCACGCAGAGTTGGACTATGTCCTGGTCAACGGCCTGGCCCATGGTGAGCCGATCAACCTTGTGCTTGCCGCTGAGCTGGAAGAAACGGTGAGCGCACGCCTGGGCCTGGAAAATGTTCGTGAACTAGGCAGGGAAAAAGGTTCCGTGCTGGAGCACTTGCGCCTGCACCACCCTTTTTATTCTCGTGAAGTACCCGTGATCCTGGGTGACCATGTGACGACCGAGGCTGGCACCGGTGCGGTACACACGGCGCCGGGGCACGGTGAAGAAGATTTCCAGGTTGGCCGCTTGTACGATCTTCCGATCACCAGCCCTGTGGGCAGTGATGGTTGCTTTTTGGAAGACGTGGAGCTGTTTTCCGGGCTTTGGGTGTGGAAAGCCAACGAGGAGATCCTGAAGGTGATGCACACCAACGGGACCCTGCTGTTTAACGAGGATTACGAACACAGCTATCCCCATTGCTGGCGGCACAAGACGCCAACGGCCTACCGCGTGACGCCGCAGTGGTTCATCAGCATGGACCAGGCCGGCCTGCAGGAAAAAGCCATCGAGGCTATTAAAAATGTGCGCTGGGTGCCGGAATGGGGTGCGGAGCGCATCCGGGGCATGGTCGCGGGCCGCCCGGACTGGTGTATTTCCAGACAAAGGACCTGGGGTGTGCCGATTACCTTGTTTGTTGACCGGCAAACGAATGAGCTGCATCCCGACTCCATAGGCTTGATGCAGAAAGTGGCGGACCTGGTGGAAGGACACGGTGTGGATTGCTGGTATACCGATGACATCTACCAGCAACTGGGTGTGGATGAAACGAAATACCAACGGCTGAACGATATTCTCGATGTCTGGTTCGACTCCGGCGTATCGCACCGCTGCGTACTGGACGAACGCGAAGAACTGGAGCGCCCGGCCCAGCTTTACCTCGAGGGTTCGGATCAGCATCGCGGCTGGTTCCAATCATCCCTGCTCACTTCGGTTGCCATGCACGGCGTTGCTCCTTACGAGCAGGTGCTGACCCATGGTTTTGTGGTTGATGCGGACGGGCGCAAGATGTCGAAATCACTGGGCAACGTCATTGCGCCGATCAAGGTAATGAACACCCTGGGCGCCGATGTGATGCGCCTGTGGGTGGCGGCGGCCGACTACCGTGGTGAAATGAGCGTTTCCGACGAAATTCTCAAGCGCGTATCGGATTCCTACCGCCGTATCCGCAACACGATCCGGTTTCTGCTGGGCAATCTGGACGGCTTTACACCCGGCCAGGCCCTGGACCCGCAAGACATGTTGCTGCTGGACCGCTGGGCCGTGGACCGCGCCCTGCAATTGCAGGAGCAGGTGAAGCAGGCCTACGACGATTACCAGTTCCTGAATATTTACCAGAAAGTGCACCATTTCTGTACTGTGGATATGGGTGCGTTTTACCTGGATATCCTGAAAGACCGTTTGTACACCATGGCTTATGACAGCCCAGCGCGCAGATCTGCACAGACCGCCATGTACCACGTACTGGAGGCTATGGTGTGTTGGATTGCGCCAGTACTCAGTTTTACCGCCGAGGAAATTCACCAGCATGTTCCCGGTGAGCGCAGCAGCAGCGTTTTCTTCGAAACCTGGTACGAGGGGCTTTTTGCACTGGATGACCCGGAAATCGGGCGCGAGCGCTGGCAGCAGATTATCTCGGTGAGAGACGCGGTCAGCAAATCCATTGAAGCCGTCCGCCAGGACGGCAGGGCCGGTTCTTCACTGGCCGTTGAAGTTGATCTGTGGCTCGACGGGAAAATTCGTGATGCCATCGACTGGCTCGGGGATGAGCTGAGGTTTGTGCTCCTGACTTCCGAGGTCAGCAGTGGTGATTTTGCGGCGGCGCCAGCGGATGCTGAAAACATTCGACTGGAGGGTGGCAGGCTGGCCCTGGTAGTTACGCCTTCTGAGCATGAGAAATGTGTGCGATGCTGGCATTACCGGGCTGACGTAGGCTCCCACCGGGATCACCCTGAACTCTGCGGCCGTTGTGTGGACAACGTGGATGGAAAGGGAGAGACCAGGCGCATCGCCTGACGACCCTGCCAATGAGTGGTGCACAGGTAAAAACGGTACGCAGCGTGTTTCCACCTCTTCCTTGGATGTGGCTGTGCGTCAGCGTGCTGGTGATTCTGCTGGACTGGCAAACCAAGCAGATGGCCAGTGAATCGTTGGCTCTGTACCGCCCCCAGGAAATTTTCTCCTGGCTGAATATGACTCTGGCGCACAACTACGGTGCAGCGTTCAGTTTTCTCAATAACGCCGGTGGCTGGCAGCGTTGGTTTTTTGTTGTGCTGGCGTCGGGAGTTAGCCTGATACTGTTGGTTTGGTTACTGCGCCTGCCTCGCCACGAGTGGCGCACCGGCTTGTCACTGGCGCTGATCATCGGCGGGGCAGTCGGAAACCTGATCGATCGAATCCAACTGGGCTATGTCGTGGATTTTATCGATGTCTTTTTTCGGGACTGGCATTATCCGGCATTCAATGTCGCGGATTCCGCGATTACGGTTGGCGTAGTGCTGCTGTTGCTGGATAGCGTTCTCCAGGCTTCTAAGCGGAAGGATGCATCCAGGCGGGAGGATGGGCTGCAATGAAAGTTCTCCTCGCCAACCCCAGGGGGTTTTGTGCCGGCGTGGACCGGGCCATCGATATTGTCGAACGCGCACTTGAATTGTTTGACGCGCCGATTTATGTCCGTCATGAAGTAGTGCATAACCGTTTCGTCGTCGACAAGCTCAGCCTGGCCGGGGCGGTTTTTGTTGATGAGCTGGACCAGGTGCCCGATAACTCTATCGTAATTTTCAGTGCACATGGAGTTTCCCAGTCCGTGCGGGAAGCCGGAGATGAGCGCGGTCTTAAAGTATTCGATGCCACCTGTCCCCTGGTGACCAAGGTTCACATGGAGGTTGCCCGGCACTGCAGGGCAGGGCGCGATGCCGTGCTTATTGGCCATGCCGGCCACCCCGAGGTGGAAGGTACGCTCGGACAGTGGTTGGAATCGCCGCCTGATGACAACCGGATTTACCTGGTCGAGTCCCCCGAAGACGTGAAATCACTTGCAGTAGAACACCCTGAGGAGATTGCCTACGTCACCCAGACGACATTATCCGTGGACGACACACAGAGCGTCATTAAGGCCCTGAAGGAACGGTTCCCGGCAATCCGGGGGCCGAAGCACGATGACATTTGTTATGCCACTCAGAACCGGCAGGACGCGGTGAAGGAATTGGCGCAAAAGGTGGACTTGGTGCTGGTCGTCGGTTCGATCAATAGTTCCAATTCGAACCGTTTGCGCGAATTGGCGGAGAAGCAGGGGATTGCCGCTTACCTGATTGACGGTGCGGACGATATCGAGGAAGCGTGGTTCCAGGGGATCAATGCCGTTGGTTTGACGGCCGGAGCGTCTGCACCTGAGAGCCTGGTCCAGGAGGTCTCCGACGCGCTGGAAAAACTGGGTGGCTGTGCGGCTGAGGAAATTTCCGGCAGGCTGGAAACCATGGAGTTCGCGCTTCCCAGGGAATTGCGAATTCGAGTGTGACCCGCATCCGGGGAGTAACAAATGCGGACTTATTCTGACCTGGTTCAGGTTGCGGGAATACACAGAAGGTTAATTTTGAAATTATGATTGATTTATACACGTGGGCCACACCGAATGGCCGTAAAATTTCCATTGCCCTGGAAGAGTTGGGCATCCCCTATACCGTCCACCCCATAGATATCTTCAAGGGTCATCAGGCCGAGCCGGAATTTAGGGCCATCAGCCCGAACCAGAAGATTCCTGCCATCGTTGATAAAGAAACCGGCATCCGCTTGATGGAGTCCGCTGCGATTCTGCTCTATCTCGCCGATAAGACCGGAAAACTGATGTCCCGCGATAAAAGCCAGTACTGGGAAATCGTGGAGTGGCTGATGTGGCAAATGGCCGGCCTGGGCCCGACACTGGGGCAGGTTCACCATTTTGTCCGCTTCAATAAAGGCAAGTCTGCATACGCTGAGGAGCGCTATCTGAAAGAGGCGCGACGGCTTTACGGTGTGTTGGACCAACGGCTTTCTGACAGACCGTACATGGTGGGTGATGAATACTCCGTCGCAGACATTTCCGCTTGGCCCTGGGTTTCGCGATTCGAGTTTCAGACCATCGACCTTACCGAATTCCCGAATGTGCTCGACTGGTATGTCCGGATTGCACAAAGGCCCGCGGTTCAGAGCGGGTATGCCATCCCCGTGCCAGAATCCGTACCGATGCCCTAACCCGGAAACCCGTCCTGAATTCAGCGGCCCGCCCAGCATTTGTGTAACTTGTCCTGCGGCCCGCTGATTCCCCGTGTGCCGGATTGGTCCAGGCTGAGGCTTCCGCAAATATCGTGTTGTTGCCGTTTGAGCGGTTCGGCGATCAGCAAAAACTCAGTGGAAGATGACTGCTCTTCCGGTTCAATGATCAGACGGTAGAACTCGTTGTCAGAATTTCCCGAGCAACGCGTTGTATCAAAAGTGCCTCTGCGGGCACGGTGGCGCTCCTGGCAAGCGGCAGCCGCCAGCAACAGCCGGATCGCTTCCACCCGGTGTCCGCGTACGAGATAGCCCTGGTAGGTGGGCATGGCAAGGGACAGCAACAGTGCCAGCAGGCCAACTACCAGGACGATCTCGATCAGGGTCATTCCGGCTGAACGATGGTTTAGCTGACCGGTGAAATTGCCAGTGGATTTGGCCTGTTTCATCGGCGCTGTCTCCAGGCCAACGGCCCGCAGTCATGATCTTCTTCGGCTTTGCCGGCAAACTGAAGACAAAAATTGCTGGCCTCAAGGCCGGGTGGAAAAACGTCCAGTTTGTAGTCGTCACCCCAGGGCCTGGCGACGATGGACTCGGTTACAGCGATTTTTCCCGCTTGAATACCAGTGCCGCGACTGAGAATGCGGTAGTAGCCCACGCCTTCAAAGGAGCTACCATCATCCGAGTTTTCAGCCACCTCAAAATGCAGTTCTTCCATGATCCACAGCGGGGGAATTGCACCGCTTCCGGGATTGTCCCCCATCGATTCCCCTGATTCCGGATTGACGCCCACCTCAACGCCATTACTCTGCCACCAGTTTGAACTCTGGTATTCCACCTGGGCGGGTATTTCACCCACGTTGTGGATGGCCACGGGCAAAAGGCAATCAGAAATACAGGCCTCTTCGCGCTCATGATTCGCCCGGCTTAACAGCCACGTCGTGGCAAAAGAAGAAGCAATGGCCGAATTTTCCAGGGCCAGTTTATTTTCATGGTAATTGGCTGCCATGTGCCGTTGCAGGATCATCCCCGATGTGGCTACCAGGGCCAGCACGCTGAGGGCCGCCAGCAAGGCCAGACCGGCAATCAATGCTACGCCCCGTTGATTCATCCGCTGCGCCCCTTGATGGTGGCGGCAAATTCAAACAACTGGTAAAGCTTGCCATCCGCACGGGTTCTGTATTGGAAATCAAGTACAGAAAAATCCTGCGCAGCCTGCTCCACAACCACATCACTGCTGTCCAGGAGTAATCCCACCCTGACCCCGAGCACCTGACTTTCATCCGACCACGCTCCACCGCGGACCCACCGGTCGATATTGCCGTCGTGGTCGCGGTCTTCCCCATAAAGCGCTTGGAAGGATTTAACATTCCGGATAAATCCCTGGCGACGAACCTGGGTGATGAATTCCGCGTCTGTCGGTCCGTACCGGCAGGTGTGTGTCAGATTGCTGTTGTTGTTCAGGTCGAATACGTATTCCCTGATGAAGAAAGCAGGTTCCCCGGATTCATCGTTAATGGGGTTGCGGTTATCGAAACAATTAAGGTTGGACCAGGAGCGGAGTGCAAGGCGATCGCTCTCGCTGCTCACCCGGTCCCGGGTATCAGGGGTTAGCGCCGGCGACTGAAAGCTCTCATTCCAGGGCTGTGGGCTGAACCCGGCCTGGCGGATAAGCACTCCCAGCGTTGCAATTGCATGACGTCCATTTTCCTGCACCTCCGATTCATTTTCCTGCAGGCGGAAACTGCTGCGGGCGGCAGAAACGATTTGCACCAGTCCCATGACCAGAAAAGCTGAAAGCAAAACTGCCACCAGCAATTCCGCTAGCATCATTCCTTTCTGCTTTTGCATATAGGTTTGCTTGGGGACTTGCATGACAGAGGCGCGCATCAGTGGGGCAGGCGGGCCACCAGTCGCCTGAGTCCCCCATCCTCATCACCCTGGTGACGCAGTTCCATCCAGAACACCTTGACGATGAGATTCCCCGTGCCGTCACATGCAGGATCGGCGGAATGGCCATCATCCGGTGAGCTGTCGCGGCAAACCAGACCGCTGCCCCTGGGCAATTCGCGGGCCAGTTCCCCCAGCCAGTGATCAATGTCAGCATATGCCAGTTGCTCGCCGCTGCAATCATCGCCAACCATGCAGGGCTCAGCCCCGGGTAGTGGAGTGATGTAATGACCAGAGGCAGCAGAGTTCATTGTGATCATCTCGGCCAGCGAACTGGCACTGGTAGAGGCAATGGTCTGGTGGCTCGCCTCGGCAGTGCCCATCACTGCCGTGAGCAGCAGCAGGGACAGCCCTCCCAGTCCCGTCGAAAAAATCGCCGCCGCGATAATTACCTCGATCAGTGAGAAGCCCGATTCACGGGAATTACGTTTTTTCATGGTTGTCTCCCTCAGCGACTGTACATTCAATGCAACATGACCCGCCTGGAAAATATTGTCTGAGAAACGGAAAGAATTGAAAATCGGACAATGCCCGCAAAATGCGTAAGAGATTTCCCCAAATTTCAGTAGGATTTCAACGCGGCATGACAACGCGCAATGGAGGGATTGTTGATTTTATATTTCATAACATTATGAATATATTGATAATATCTCGTTTATAGTGTATATTTATATAATACTCATCAGGCCGGAATTTCACCATGATCCACACAGCCCATTCAGCTTTCGAGACCACCCATTGGGAGCGCGTCAACCGCCGCCAGGCACACATTGAACGACTCGAGAACGGCATCACCGAACTCTCCGCACACATCTACGCCGCCACTTACCGGCTGTTGGAACTGATCCGGGAATACGACGAGTGC
>Ga0209013_10000082_pt1 | contig 68091 bp, 51 predicted proteins | sample Cruoilmetagenom2_FD_187291 | JGI IMG/M metagenome (GOLD analysis project Ga0209013, IMG submission 187291) | Oil polluted marine microbial communities from Coal Oil Point, Santa Barbara, California, USA - Sample 2 (SPAdes) (version 2) | ecosystem: Environmental > Aquatic > Marine > Oil seeps ... | reverse complement strand
GCTAAACATTTTATAAGGTAGGTCTTGATGTTAGTCTTGTATCAAGGCCTCCCATAAAATCTCGACAGGATGCACGGCTTCGCGCTCACTCCTCCAGTTACCGCAAGTTTGCAACTTGTGGTTTTCGTTTATCTAAAACATCCCAAATTCATTCGAATCAAGGGTTGAATACTTAGCTGTACCTTTAACTTACAACTTTAAAAGTATGTAAGTCATCCCCTCCAGGCAATCCTAACTACCTTTATCAATTACATGGTTTTGTACCCACGCTTAGTCAAATTAAAACACTTCGTGTCTTCAATACTTGCCCCGAAAGAAGCTAATTAAAAACCACAAGTTACAAACTTGCGGGAAGGGACGGCAAACAGGTCTGTTCGATATAAGAATTCACAATAGGAATTACTCCCCTTGATGGACACCAAAAAAATTTTCCAAAATTCTTCTGCTCTGTCCGCTGGTAATGAGAATAAGATAATTGCCTGCATGAATGGTAATCTCCTTTGCAGGATTTTTAATCAATACCAATCCGACAGGTATTCTACCCATCGAATTATTGACTTTATTAATTAAAACAGATATGGATTGACTGCTCCTCCCCATGATGTTAGGATCTGTTTTAATGCGATATTAAAGTTAATAATAATCAAATACCACTCATAACAATACGTTTATTTAAAACCATTCTAAAAAAAAACAATTCAGACAATCTGCTTTTATCCATAAGTGTATTTCGTCAAGTCCAAACACCATATTTTTCTTTAAAATACGGCATACAGGCATTTTTAGCGTACCGTTATTTATACAGAATCTAAACTAATAAGGAAACCAAACCACAAGAAATTAACGATTTTTTTCACGAACAACCCAAACTAACTGTATACAATATAGATAGACTTGAAATTGCAATCTCCAGATTACAAAAGCAAGGAAGTCTCTCTATTTAAACACACTATAAATTGACTTTTCCCGGAATAGAATGTAGTTTAAAGTGTTATTTTTGTTGCGGTGTTAAACAAGACACCCTTTTGATTCACCTGATTTTATAGGTGTTAAGCCTATTCTAATCTTTAATAAGTGGGTAATTATTCATGCAAAATACCAGTAAAATTGATCACGAGGGTACCATTCTCGAAATAGAGGAAGGCAAGATAACGGTAGGTATTATTAATGTATCTGCTTGTTCGGCTTGTCATGCAAAAGGTGCTTGCAGCATGTCCGATATGAAGGAAAAATCAATTGATGTGGTAGATTACAGCAATCAATACAGTCTCGGAGAAAAGGTGAAAATCACCTATCAGGAATCCTTGGGCTGGATAGCAATGACTTTGGCATATGTAATTCCATTTGTCTTGGTAATTCTCACACTTCTTATTGCAACGGCACTTCTATCCAGTGAACTAATAAGCGGGATTTTGGCTCTGTCCATTTTAATCCCTTATTATATCGTATTGTCCTTTTTTAAAGGGCGATTAAAGAAAACCTTTTCATTTACCATTGAAAAAATTGTAAACATTTAATTCTATGAGCATTGTAGTCATCACAATTCTGGCTTTGTGTGCTATTGGCGTTACAGCAGCTATCATACTGTATTTTGTAGCACAAAAATTCAAAGTGTACGAAGATCCTCGCATCGACGAGGTTGAAGAAGCATTACCTGCAGCAAACTGCGGGGGTTGCGGTTATCCTGGATGTAGAGGTTTTGCCGAAGCATTGGTAAAAGCCGATACTATCGACAATTTTCTTTGCCCTGTGGGTGGAGCACCTGTTATGGCGCGTGTTGGTGCCATTTTAGGACATGAAGTAAAAGCAACAGAGCCTACTGTAGCAGTGGTTCGCTGTAATGGAACCTGTGAAAACCGTCCCAAAACAAATATTTACGATGGTGCATCCTCGTGCTCTATTGCGGCATCGCTTTACGGAGGAGAAACTGGTTGCCAATTTGGCTGTTTAGGCCTTGGCGAATGTGTAGATGCCTGTAATTTCGATGCCATGTATATGGATGAGGAAACTGGCCTTCCCGTAATTGATGAAGATAAATGTGTTTCCTGTGGTGCCTGTGTAAAGGCTTGTCCGAATAATATTATCGAGCTTCGTAAAAAAGGTCCAAAGAGCCGCAGAATTTTTGTTTCATGTGTAAACAAGGATAAAGGTGCGGTTGCCAAAAAAGCATGTGCTGTTGCCTGTATCGGTTGCGGTAAATGTGTTAAGGAATGTCCGTTCGACGCTATTACCCTCGAAAATAATTTAGCCTATATCGATTACAATAAATGTAGATTGTGTAGAAAGTGTGTGCTTGTTTGCCCAACTCATGCGATCCATGAGCTAAATTTTCCTCCACGTAAGGAAAAACCTGTTGCTAGTCCAAAAGCACAAACCGAGGCGAAAACAAATGATTCGAAAGAAGAAACATCTGATAACAAATAAAATTAAGTACTTAGAGTTTAAAGTATTTAGGCGTACTTAAAGTTGTAAAATAACTTTAGACATTTTTTCACTCAAGGCACTCATAAATACTTAAGACACTTAAATATAAACAGGAGGAACATCAGTGTTAAAAACATTTTCTATAGGAGGTATTCATCCAGCAGACAACAAATTGTCGGCGAAAAGCGCAATCCAGGTATTGCCAATACCCCAAATGGTTAGCATTCCAATTGCTCAACATATCGGCGCACCTGCCACACCTGTTGTTAAAAAGAACGATCAGGTTAAAGTTGGTCAGGTAATCGCTAAATCATCCGGATTTGTATCTGCAAATATTCACTCATCTGTTTCGGGAACAGTTTTCAAAATAGATGATATTGTAGATGCTACTGGTTTCAGAAGAACAGCCATTATCATTAAAGTAGATGGTGATGAGTGGATGGAAGAAATCAACCGAAGCGAAGATTTGCTTAAAGATATTACTGCTAGCAAAGAAGAAATTATTAAAAAGATAGCCGATGCCGGTATCGTTGGTTTGGGTGGTGCTACTTTCCCTGCTCATGTGAAACTATCGATTCCTCCGGGAAAAACAGCTAAGGTTTTAATCATCAATGCAGTAGAATGCGAACCTTATCTTACTTCCGATCATCGTGTGATGTTAGAAAAAGGAGACGAGGTATTGATTGGTGCTCAAATTCTGATGAAAGCTTTAGATGTAAAAAGAGCAATTATTGGAATCGAGAATAATAAGCCTGATGCTATAGCCCATCTTACAAAATTGGCAGCCAACTATCAGGGAGTTGAGATTTGTCCTTTAAAAACACAATATCCTCAAGGTGGGGAAAAACAGCTTATTGCTGCTACCATCCAACGCGAAGTTCCATCCGGAGCACTTCCTATTGAAGTAGGTGCTGTGGTTCAAAATGTAGGGACTTCCCTTGCTGTTTACGAAGCAGTTCAAAAAAACAAACCATTAATTGAGCGAGTTGCTACCATTACTGGAAAATCATTACAAAATCCTTCGAATTGGAAATTTAGAATTGGAACTCCGGTTCGCGATTTGATTGAAGCTGCTGGTGGTTTACCTGAAGATACCGGTAAAGTAATTGGCGGTGGTCCGATGATGGGAAAAGCATTAACCAACCTTGAAGTTCCCTTAACCAAGGGAAGTTCCGGATTATTGCTTTTACCTCGCGAAGAAGCAATCCGTAAAGACAGTAAAAACTGTATCAGATGTGGTAAGTGTGTATCTGTTTGTCCTATGGGATTAGAACCATTCTTACTTATGGTTTTGGCTGAAAAGAAAAACTATGAGAGATTGGAAAAAGATGCCGTAATGGATTGTATCGAATGTGGCTCCTGTAGTTTTACTTGCCCTGCAAATCGTCCATTATTGGATTATATCCGATTGGGAAAAGGAAGAGTGGGACAAATCATGAGATCCCGCAAATAAGTGTTTGAAGTGCCTTAAGTACTTAAGATTCAAAGTTAGAAAAAGAATTATCAAGCACTTAAAACTTTAACAATAACAATTCGAAGTACTTTTAACTTACAAACTTTAAGTACTATAATGAATCAATTGAAAATTAATTAACAAATAATAAATATGAACACCAAAGTACTTGTCGCCCCTTCTCCACACGTACATAGTGGAGACACCATACAAAAAAATATGTATGGAGTGGTTTTTGCGATGCTTCCGGCGCTTGTTTTTTCGTTCGTTTACTTTGGCATGGGTGCCATTATCGTTACCCTAACCGCTGTAGCATCCTGTTATCTTTTTGAATATACCATACAAAAATACCTGCTTAAAGGTGAACCAACTATTCAAGATGGTTCGGCTTTAATTACAGGTATGCTGTTGGCATTTAATGTTCCTGCTAATCTTCCAATATGGATCATTATTATTGGAGCTTTAGTTGCAATAGGAATTGGAAAAATGACTTTTGGAGGATTGGGAAATAATGTTTTTAATCCAGCATTAGTTGGTCGTGTATTTCTACTGATCTCTTTTCCTGTTCAAATGACAAGCTGGCCTAAACCTTTAGGATTTAGCACCTCTTATTTCGATGCAGAAACAGCTGCTACTCCTCTTGCTCTTATCAAAGAGGGATTGAAAAAAGGAGAAGCACTTTCACATTTAATGCCAAATATTCCATCTAATATGGATATGTTTCTGGGAAACATGGGAGGTTCAATGGGAGAAATTGCGGGTGCAGCCTTAATCTTAGGATTAATTTACATGCTGGTTAAGAAAATTATTAGCTGGCATATTCCTTTCACCATCCTGGCAACGGTAGCAATCTTTACAGGAATTCTTCATTTAGCAAATCCTGAAGCATATGCAGGCCCAATATTCCACCTTTTAAGTGGAGGTTTACTTTTGGGAGCTATTTTTATGGCTACCGATTACGTTACCTCTCCTATGTCGAACAAGGGGATGATAATTTACGGTATAGGAATCGGATTTTTAACTGTTATAATCCGCGTTTTCGGAGCATACCCAGAAGGAGTATCATTTGCTATTCTAATTATGAATGCATTTGTTCCTTTAATTAATGCATACATTAAACCTAAACGTTTCGGTGAAAAAAGGAAATAATCATGGCTGAGAAAAGAGAATCTACATTTATAAATATGGTTCTGGTGTTATTTGTTGTAACACTGGTAGCATCTGCTGCTTTGGCTGGAGTTTACGAACTTACCAAAGAACCAATTGCCGCAGCTAAGCTGGCAAAAAAATTAAATGCAATTAAGGAAGTTGTTCCTGCATTTGATAATAATCCTAGTGATGAAGCATACAAAGTTGGAATAAACGAAAAGGATACACTGGAGTTTTATCCTGCTAAAAAGGATGGAAAATTAGTTGGTACTGCAGTTAAAACATTTACCAATAAAGGTTTTGGTGGTAATGTTTGGATCATGGTTGGCTTTAAACCAGACGGAACGGTTTACAATTATTCCGTTTTGGAACATACAGAAACACCAGGATTAGGAACTAAAATGGTTAGTTGGTTCAAGCCTACTGATCAGGCACGCGAAAAATCCAGTATCATTAATAAAAATCCTGGTACTACTAATTTTACTGTTAGTAAAGATGGTGGAGATATTGATGCAATTACTGCTGCAACGATAAGCTCCAGAGCTTTCCTGGATGCTATTCAAACTGGCTATAATGAGTATATGAAAAACAACCAAAAGAAGGAGGAAGTAAGCAATGAGTAACTTACAACATTTCACCAAAGGATTTATTAAAGAAAATCCAATTTTTGTGTTGCTACTTGGAATGTGCCCTACCTTGGGTGTAACATCCTCTGCAATTAATGGACTGGGAATGGGTTTAGCCACAGCTTTTGTACTTATCATGTCGAATATGGTAATATCAATGGTTAGTTCGCAGATTCCGGATAAAGTCAAAATTCCTTCTTTTATTGTAATAATCGCAGCTTTTGTTACCATTATCAGTTTTCTGATGGAGGCTTATACTCCTACATTATTTTTACAATTAGGTGTTTTCATTCCTCTTATTGTAGTAAACTGTATCGTATTGGGACGTGCTGAAGCATTTGCCTCCAAAAACAAAATTATTCCTTCTATTTTAGATGGTGCCGGTATGGGATTAGGTTTTTCGATGGCTTTAACACTTTTGGGTTCTATTCGTGAATTTCTGGGTAGTGGCAAAATCTTTGGCATTTCTTTATTCAGCGATAATTACGGCATGCTGATATTCGTATTAGCTCCAGGTGCTTTCATTGCATTAGGATACCTCATTGCTATTATTAACCGCATTAAAAAAGCATAAATAAAATTACCATGGAATTTATTATTATAATTATATCGGCCATATTCGTAAACAATGTTGTGCTATCGCAATTCCTTGGAATTTGTCCTTTTTTAGGTGTTTCCAAGAAAGTATCAACGGCTGTAGGTATGTCGAGTGCAGTAACTTTTGTAATGATATTGGCTACGATTGTAACCTATTTAATTCAAAAGAATATTCTCGATCCTTTTGGAATTAGTTTCATGCAAACCATCACTTTTATTTTGGTAATTGCTGCCTTGGTTCAATTGGTTGAGATTATTCTAAAAAAAGTGAGTCCTGCCTTATATCAAGCTTTGGGAGTTTTCCTTCCATTAATCACAACTAACTGTGCGATTCTGGGTGTTGCTATTTTAACTATTCAGAAAAACTATGATCTTCTTGAAGCTGTTGTTTTTTCAGGTTCTACAGCAATAGGTTTTGGCTTGGCACTTGTCATTTTTGCTGGCTTAAGAGAACATTTAGATTTGGTTGATCTTCCTAAAGGCATAAAAGGTACTCCAGCTGCACTTATCGTCGCAGGATTACTTGCAATGGCCTTTATGGGTTTCTCAGGTATTGTGTAATCAAAAATCAATTCAATATATTTTCCAGGCAACTCTTAAAGAGTTGCCTTTTTTATTGCCTGATTTCTTCTCTACATAAGCAATAAGCAATGCTTAATCAAAATTCTTGTATAAATCCATCAGAATAATTAACTTAGGATCAAATGCGATTCAATGTGGGGCTCAACCACCACTATGTTACACACTAAAACACGTTGAAGTTTCATGCTAAATAAAATGAAATTCCGTACTCGAGTGCTTGCCGGCTTCGGACTAATCCTACTGTTCACGGTATCATTTGTTGTCCTCTCTATTTATCAACTAAAAAACTTACGGGTAGAATCTGAATTTATCTATAACCACACTTACACGGTGAGTAATAGCGTTAGAGATATTAATACCCACATTCAGATTATGGAAAGCGCTATGAAGGATATCCTTTTGGCACAAACACAAGAACAATTCGATCAAGCAATTGATACCATCAACCTTTATCATCTTAAGGTGATGACAGAATTCGATACAGTTTTTAATCGATTTTTAGGTGATAAACGCGATGTTGGTATTGCTTATCACACCTTTGTTGAATGGGAAAAAATAAGAAATAAAATTATTGATTTAAAAGTTAGTGGAAAAGAGCTTACCGCTAAACAAATGGTTGATGGTATTGCCGCTGCTCATTTGAACAAATTAAAGGAAAAAACAAAAGTAATGACTGATTTTGCTGAAAACATGGCAACTACCAGTTATAGAGAAGCTACCAAAACACATCAGAAAACGATACTCTGGTTTACCATCATAGCTATTCTAATAGTTATCGCCAGTTTAGTTATTACCTATTTTATTTCTGATAGCATTTCAAGACCTATTAAAAAATTCATCTATAAGGCACAAGCAATTTATCAGGGACAAGGTTATGGCTCGGTGAAACGAATGAGTGAAGAATACCTATTGGATCATTCCATATCTGAACTAACAGAAACCTACACAAAACTACAAACCGAGATAAAAGAAAGAGAAAAAGGCGAAGAAACTATTCGAGAACAATATCGTGAGATTCATGAATATTCTGAAAAGCTTAGACTTTTTAACGAAAAGTTGGAAGAACGTGTTGCTCAACGTACCACTGCTCTTGCTACTAGTGAAGAAAAATATCGTAATCTGATTAATGGTAGTACAGATATAATTCTTGTGTATGAGTATCTTGGAGATGGTAAATCAAAACTTATTGAGGCTAATGACACAGCATGCATTTTATTGGGATATTCAAAAGAGGAATTATTAAATCTCACTATTCAAGACTTCATTCAAGATCTTAGCACCGATTATGTGGAAAATTCGATGAAACGATTAACACGTGAAAAACAATTTCTCACCGAGCAAGTTTTTGTATCTAAATATGGTAAAAAAACACCGATGGAAACAGTTAATCAGCTTGTAACCTTGCAAGGTAAACATGTAATTCTTTCCACAGCCCGTGATATTACAGAACGAAAACATGCTCAACAAGCTATTATTCAAAGTGAGAGAAGATTAAAGAAAATGATTTATCAATCTCCCCTTCCTATTGTGATTGCCGATAATCAACAGAACATTGAATATTTCAACGATAAATTTATTGAGCTATTTGGTTATACTCTTAGCGATATAAAAACAGCAGAAGATTGGTATAATAACTGTTTCCCGGATACAGAATATCGCGAAAGGGTTAAAAAATTATGGAATTTAGCCATTAAAAAGGCTCAACGGGAAAATTCAGATATTCCAAAACAGGAATTCGATATTTATACCAAAACAGGAGAACTACGCCATTGTGAATTCTTTATGGTTCCTCTCGACACATCTTCCATGATTATAATTAACGACATTACTACAATAATTAATACTCAGCAAGAACTGGTTAAATCAAAGGAGAAAGCCGAAGAAAGTGACCGTTTAAAATCAGCATTTCTTGCCAATATGTCGCATGAAATCAGAACTCCAATGAACGGCATTATCGGTTTTGCTGATATGCTTCGTAAACCAGGAAAAAGTGATGATCAACACAATACCTATATTGATATTATTTATAAAAGTTCCAATCAGTTGCTAAAGATCATTAATGATATTCTCGATATTTCAAAACTAGATGCCGGTCAGACTATTGTTAAAGAAAAACAATGTTCAGTGAATGTGATCCTCGACGAACTTCATATGCAATTTAGTAAGGAAAATACTGCTGATGACGAAATTGAATTTAAAGTAAGCAAATCTCTATCTAATGAAAAAGCTTTAGTTATTACTGAAGAGAGAAAATTACGCCAAGTGTTGATCAATTTACTGAATAATGCCTTTAAATTTACTTCTTCGGGTCGTATAGAATTTGGTTACAAACTGGTAGAAAACAGCAGGCTCGAGTTCTATGTAAAAGATACTGGTATAGGTATTCCTAAGGAAAAACAGGAAATTATTTTTGAAAGATTCAGACAGGTTGAAGAATCATTCACACGTAAATATGGTGGTACAGGACTTGGTTTGGCAATTTCGAAGGGTTTTGTAGAGTTAATGGGTGGTGAAATAAGAATGAAAACCGAAGAAGATAAAGGGACTACATTCTTCTTTACTATTCCGTACAAACCTGTAGAATTATCTGAATTCACCTCCCAAAGTTCCTCTAAAAAAAAAGACTACAAATGGGCTGATAAATTAATTTTAGTGGTAGAGGATGATGAGACCAATTACAATTATATTAAAGCTGCACTAAAGCCAACAAAAGTAAAGTTACTTCATACAATATCCGGAAACAAGGCGATTGAATTAAGTCTAAGAAATCCAACCATTAACTTAGTTTTAATGGATTTAAGACTTCCGGATATAAATGGTTTGGAAGCAACTCAATCCATTAAAAAGATGAGAAATAATCTCCCTATCATCGCTCAAACTGCTAATGCCTTTAGGGAAGATCGGAATAAAAGTATGGAAGCAGGCTGCGATGACTTTATTGCAAAACCATTTAATAAAATCAAATTATTGGATACTATTAACAAATACATAAAGAAAAATGAAAAACTTGGGGTTTAGATTTATCCTCTTTTATAAAAGCAAACTATAAAAATTAGACGATAATTTCTTTCAATTCAACAGACACTAATAATCAACTATCTAAATTAAATTGTATTCTTATTCATTATTATTAATATACCTTTCCAGTTCTTCCACTTCTTTCCAAGAATTAACCACATAATCCTCGTTAAGCTTTAAATGAAATAAATGTGTTTTTATTAAAAAAACATTCTCTTAGCTTGGGGTAATTAATCTTCTTAATGCTATTTCAAAAAGTAGATATCTATCTTTCATATATTGTGTGGTATAACTAAAATTAAAATATTGCCGAATCACACTATTATACTAGTCAACAGTAGATTCGGCAACAGATGCACATTTAATTTCCTAATTCCCCAATTGCTTTTTTGAAACGAATTTCACGTAGCTTATAATTTATCTTTGAATCTATTAATTCGTTATGAGCCCGCTGCCAAAATGCCTGTGCATCCAACAATTCTGTGGTGTTCGCCAAGCCTTCATGAAAAGAATTTTGAGTTAACTCGACATTCTCATTTGCCTGTTCCATAGAGCTTTTCGCCAATTCAATTTGTTGATATGCTTCTTGAATATTAAAATAGGACTGTTGTACTTCTAAAGCTATTAAATCTCTTGATCTGTCCATCTCCAACTCCTTCTGTTTAGTTTTGAAACGCTCGGATGCAAGCTTGTGTTTTCGCTCTTGCCAGTGAAATATAGGCACTGACAAATTTGCTTGTACAGCCAGTATTTTTGAAGCACCAATTATATTTTCGATTTTACTAGTATAAAGGTAGGAAGCTCCAACTCCTATTTGTGGCAAATAATCCGCATTTGAATTTTTCACTTTCTCTTTCGAAATCTCTACCTGTTTAGCTAACATCAACAATTCGGGTCTTTGTCGCAAAGCTTTCTGCATATAGTCCACATCAATTGCATTTTGGTGAACTACAATTGTAGTATCAATAGCCACGATATTACTCATCAAATCCTTACCGATAACCTGACACAGAGACATCCTGGCTAAAACAGTGCGATTTTGAACGCGAAACAAATCCAATTTTGCTTGATTTAACTGAACCTGAGCTTTCAGTAATTCATTTTTAGTTGTGATTTCCAAATCATACGCATTTTGCAAATCTCGCACCAAAGCCGAAAGCATCTTGACATACTTGCTCGCTAGTTTCTGTTTTTCATTTATGCTTACCAAATTCCAATATGCTTTATCGGTTTCCAATAATACTTCAGATGACTGCAATTTTTTATTAAAAGAGGAAATTTCCATTCCCATTTTACTCATTTGATAAGCACTTCTAATCTTTCCACCCAAATATATTGGTTGTGTAAGACTTAAGTTTGCCGAATAGTAATCAACATTTCCCATTTCAATATTCAAACCAGGAAAATAAACATCACTCACTCCGCTATATTTACCCTGTTGTGCTTCAGCCAAACTATTGGCTGTTGGAAGAAATGAACCCGGCAAAGTAATATCATCAATGTCATGATAATAATTGTATGATCCGCTTGCCTTTAGATTCGGTAAAAATTGAGTAAATACAAATCGAGTATTCGACTTATATTCGGCAATCATCTCGTCAGCAATTTTTATTTTCTGATTATATTCTAATGCCAAATCACGACTCTTACGAAGTGATAATTGCTCTTGAGCTATTCCCTGAAAAGCTATCAGTGAAAAGATCAAAAGACTAAATATTTTATTTCTCATATCTGTTAACGCTTATAAATCCATCACATTTTTGGTGGAAACCTTATAAAAAATTGCATACAATACTGGAACAATAATTAGAGTAATAATTGTTCCAATCATCAATCCAAACATAATGGCAACTGCCATACCTCCAAATAACTCATCACTAATTAAAGGAATCATACCTAAAATAGTAGTAAATGAAGCCATCATAACTGGTCGCATTCTGGAAACAGCGGAATCAATAATAGCATGTAAAACTTCTTTTCCTTCCCGAATCTCTACATTAATCTGATCCAACAAGACAACTGCGTTTTTAATCATCATCCCCATTAAACCAAGTGTCCCTATTATCGCCATAAACCCAAACGCCTTTCCTGTAATTAACAAACCGTAACTAACTCCTATAAAAGCCAGAGGAAGAATGCTGAAAATAATTATTGGCTGTCGAAAATTATTGAATAACATCATGATAATAATCATCATCAATAAAAACGCTAATGGTAAAAATTTCCCAATATTTTCATTGGCATCTTTACTCTGCTTGTATACTCCTAACCAATTCAAATCATATCCTTCGGGTAAAGCAATAGCCTCAATTTTAGATCTGACCTTTTTGAGAACGCCTGGCGCATTGTATCCTGATGCAGGGTCACATTGTACTTTAATAGCACGACGACGATCATAACGACGTATAATTGGATTCTCAAAATCTATACTAAAACCAGAAACAACCTGTCGTAAGGGAATACTTTTTGCCACACTTCCCCAAACAGGTGTATTTTCAATACTTTCCATATATGTCTCTTTTTTCGACTTGGTTTTTAGTAAAACAGGAAGCATTTCGTCTCCTTGATGGAAAGCACCAATTAACAAACCATCTGTGGCACAAGCCAATGCATTTGAAACATCCGATCTATTAATACGAGTCATTCTGGATCGTGCTTGCGAAAAATGAGGATTCCATACCGGAACTTGATTTTTCCAATTATCAGTAACTTTCACTGCCAAAGGTTCTTCCTTCATTATTCTCTCCGCCCGATTAGCTATTTCTCTTAATATTTTGGGATCAGGCCCGGAAAATTTCGCCTCTATTTGATATTCACTGCTAATTACAGAATAATATCTAACTCTTGCCGTAGCGGCTGGATAATTCTTATTCAAGTAAACTTGTAATTTTTTCCCGAAATCCAAGGTTGTCTTGTAATCTTTCATATCCACAATTAATTCTCCATAATTCTGATTTTGAAGATTAAACGGACGAACCAAAGTATATCTTGCCGGTGTTGCTCCCAAACTTGTTGTAACATTTACCACCTCTTTCTGCTTTATTAGATAGGATTCAATATCACTCAAATCTTTCTCAACACTAGATATATCCGATCCTTCGGGAAGAAAATACTCCACGATAAATTGATTATATGCCAGATTGGGGAAAAATAGTTGTTTCACATATTTAAAACCAAAAATTGATGAAACAAAAATAACGATGGTAAATCCTATAATAGCAGTTTTATGACGTAAGGAATACATTACAAAATGCCGAAATACTTGATAAAATTTACCGCTGTAGGGATCTGATTTTTCATCTTCCGCTTTTTCGTACTTCTTTCCTTTTAAAAACAAATCGCAAAAATATGGTGTTTGTGTTAAAGACAATATCCAACTTAAGAATAATGATATTGCGATTACTTGAAACAAACTCTGGCAAAATTCCCCTGTACTATCGGGAGATAAATAAATTGGTAAAAATGCGAGAATTGCTACTAATGTTGCTCCTAATAAGGGTAAAGCCGTTTGTTTGGATGATTTTGTCATCGCTAATTTTCGCGGCACTCCTCTTTTTAAATCGACCAAAATCCCATCAGCTATTACAATGGAATTGTCTACCAACATTCCCATGGCAACAATAATTGCAGCAAGACTTACTCGCTGTAAGGTAATATCCATGCCTAACATCACGATGAAAGTTCCCAAAATCGTAAATATTAACCCACTACCAATAAGTAAACCTGTTCGAAATCCCATGGTTAGCAGTAACACAAAAACAACAATCAGAACAGATTCTATTAAGTTAATCATGAATTGTCTGATTGCACTCTCCACTCGTTCTGGTTGATAAAATACCTTATTCACATTTATCCCAACGGGAATATTAGCTTTTAACTCATCTATTCTTTTTTGAATTTTTTCTCCTAAATCAATAACATTTCCCCCTTTATCCATGGCTATGGATAAACCTATTGCAGGTATGTTATCATACTTTAATTTCTGAGAATAGGGCTTAATGTAATCTTTACTAATATCTGCAATATCCTTTAAGAATACAGAGTTTGCTCCAGAACCTGATACAAGTAAATTTTGAAGATCTTCGAGTTCATGAAAATTACCTTCCGAAGCAATTCTAATCCTATTATTGCCGAGTTTTAAAGCTCCGGGATTAACCATTTTATTTTGGTTATTTAATATTTTAGCAACCTGATACGGATGAATACCAAGATAAGCCATCTTCTCTTGAGAAAGTTCAATATTTACACAAGCCTGTTGCTCTCCATACAAATTAATTCGTTTCACTCCGGGAACCAGAAGTAATTCCCTTTTCATGTATCTGGAATAATTACGAAGTTCTTCATAGGAAAAACCATCACCACTCATAGCCAAAAATATTCCATAAACATCACCGAAATCATCCAAAACCATTGGACTTCGAGCTCCTTGAGGCAATCGAGCACTTACATCGTTTACCTTTCGTCTTAATACATCCCAAATCTGAGGTAACTCTTTGGTTCTTATAGATTTTTTAATATTGACAGTAATCTCGGAATAACCAGCTAATGAACGAGATTCAATATTGTCAATATTATCCATGCTTTGAATAGCATTTTCCAATAAATCAGTTACCTGCAATTCAACTTCATGTGGAGAAGCGCCGGGAAATTGAGTAATAACTAATGCTGTTTTTACTGATATTTCTGCATCCTCCAGCTTCCCGATCTTAAAAAACGAGAAAACTCCCCCTATCGAAATAGCAATTAAAACAAAAAGTAATACTTTTTTTTGTTTTAATACCGACTCTGTAAAACTCATAGTTGACCTCCTATATTCGAGCTTGATTTAATCCTTAATTTCTTCACCTTTTGTCCTTCTGTCAAATTATGAACCCCGGCAGCAACAATTAAATCACCATTTTTAATTCCTTCATTGATGCTAACCATGCCATTAGATTCAAATTTAGAGAGATTTACCTCTTTGCGCTCTACAGAACTGTTATCTGAATTAAATTTCCAGACAAATGCCCTCCCATTTTCACTACATACAGCTTCCATCGGCACTTGAATATTAGATTCCCTCGAATTTTTAACTTGAACTTGAACATTGGCTACCATACCTGGAACAATTTGATTATTCTCAGGATTCAACCCCAACCTCATTACATAAAAATTATCCCGATTAGGTTTTCTGTCAATATCAATCAAATGCAATGATAATGCTTTTGTTATTTGCTCGAATCGACACTTAAAAGACTCAAATTTATCTTTTTTCAAAAAGTCATTCTCACTAAGTGCTACTGATAACTCCAAGTGGCTTAAATCTAATAAAGATATAATTGGTTGACCCGCACCAACTTTCTCATGATTCTCAGAATACTTAGTCTGTACATATCCAGCAAATGGCGCGTATATTTTTGTATCTTTTAAGGCATTTTGAGCTGCTTGCTTTTTTGCCTGTGCTAATTTAAAACCAGCCTGAGTTTGATCATATACACTTTTCGATGTACTTTTCATCTTATATAGAGCAGCATAGCGTTCTGCCTGTAGCTTTGCATTCTCAAAATTTGCATTAGCAGCCTCTAATTGAACCTGATAATCTCTGTCATCAAGTACAGCAACCAATTGTCCTTTTTTCACATATTGTCCTTCCTCAACTGTAAGTTTCACTAATGGTCCCGGAATCTGAAAAGCCAATTTCACTTCTCTTGACTCCTTAACAACACCTGTGAAAATCTTTGTTTCGCTAAAGGCAAGATTTTCCTTAACCTGATAGATTTTTACTGGCTGCACAAGTTTTAAACTTGATTTCTTACTGTTATTACATGCAAACAATCCAATTGATAAGCCAATCAACAAGATAATTTTACTCGAAAACATTGCTTTCATAATATTTTAATACTTTTTGAACCGTGATTGTACTTCTAGTTCATTTTATTTCAAAAAATAAGAGTAGCAATCCTGCTCTCCCAATTATAAACTCTAGTAACTGATTTAGATTGATATTCCCATTCCGATTAAAATGCAGCGAAATCCAGATCTTAATCGTTTAATTATTTCATCTGTAGAATAATCACTCTTTATATAAAAATCATTTAAGGCAGTCATTGCTTCAACACAATCTACCACATCGATATCCTCTCGCAATAAGCCTTTTTCCTGCCATTTTAAAAATATACTGTTAACTTTATCGGATTTTTCTTTAAAATCTTGCTCCAGTTTCTTCTCTATTATTGGATATTCTTTATAAATCTGCAAGGTCAGACTACGTTGAGACTCCACACCATAATCTAAATATCTTTCAAGAAATCCTTTTGTTGCCTCTAATGGTTCTTCAAAAATTGTAAATGGTTCTAACAGTGCAGTTGTATTCGTATCGTAAATATTTGAAGCAATTTTATAAATCAACTCTTCCTTAGAACCTATAATTTTATAAAGTGTTCCTTTTGCCAATCCACATTCGTTCGCCAATTCTATCATATTTAATCCTTTCAGACCAAATTTTAGAATCATTTCCATTGTGACTCTCGTTATCCTCTCCTGAATTTCAATCTTATTTATTTTTGACATTTTTGAACCGATAAGGTGTTTTCAGGGCAAAAATAACCAAAAATTTTTCTTCTAATATGAATTAATGATTTTTAACTAATTTTTTAAAAACAGATAGTCTTTAGAAGTGCCAAAAATATTAATCATTAAAATCAACAAAGAAAATATGTTTTTCATAAATATATTTTATCAATCCGTAAAAAACCATAACAAGATTAAAAATTTTATATGTACCTTTTAAATATGATTCTTATCCTATTCAAAGACTATATACCAAGCAATATTTTTACTGTTTTAAATACATGATCACCAATAATATTGCGATTATAAATAACCCTAATTAATAACCTTGAAAACATAAAATTTTATTTTTTTCTACCTCTATTTTTTATTATTAGTACAACAAAGGCACAAGTTCCTCTAATCGACTATTTCAAATCTCATCTCCCAATTATTGTAAATGAAGAATTTGAGAATAATAATTTAAATTGGAAGGAAACTAAATCTGTTGGAGCTTTTTGTGGTACTGGAGCAGGAACCCTAACTCTTGTAACTAATTCAGATCACCTTCTTCAACCTAGTAAAGATTTTAAATTTGATACGGGAAAAGATTTTGTTATTTCTACTGATATTAAAATTCAAAATATTAGTACAGATTGCAAATTTGGATTACAATTAGGTAAAACACTCAATTACAAAATATTATTTGAGAATTCTACAGCTAGTTTTCTATCTAGCACACCAAATGGTAAACGGAAGAAAGTGATACTTTCTATTCAAAATTTTAAAAATCTGACAATTTTATTAATAAAACACGGAAAAGCACTTAATCTTTTTATCAATGATAAATTCAAGTTGCCGATTCCATTCTCCGAAGAAATTCAGCCAACAATAGGATACTTTATTGATAAAGCCGGTGCAATTCATGTTAACAACTTAAAAATCTATAGTGATATAGATAGTAATTTCTCAGGAAATAGGTTATCAAATATCCACACAACTAATCTTGTAGCAAACATTTATGATAATTTCAAATCTGACAAAACCAAATGGGATATCATGAACCTCCCCTACTTCAGAACTGAAATAAAATATGACAAATACAACATAATTACTTCTACACTAATGGAAAATACAGTTTTGCGTGAAGTTGATTTAAAAGAAGATGATGACTTCTCAATAGAAACTAAATTTCAGTATAAGGGTGCATACCAATCTGGAAATTATGGAGTTATTTGGAATGTATTCAACAACAAAATATTTCAAGGAGTCAAAATCACAAACAACAAAGCTTATTATGTGGATCAAACAATTTCTTCAAATAAAAAATTCTATTTGAATAACATTTCACCGAATCAAATGAATAAAATCCAAATCATAAAATCTGGGAATTCTCTATATTTTTTCATAAATGATATTTTTTCTAAACAATTGCCAAGTAAAAAATTTCTGGCTAAAAAACTAGGTTTTTATTTTAACAGCAGAGGAGGACTTTCAATTGACTATATCAAAGTCTTCTCTGGTTCTTTTGCTAAAATAACTCCTGATGAATTAAAATCTAATTCCGAATCCAAAAATCAAATTGCACTAAAGAATAAAGAAAATTTCCATAATGGAGATCCAGACTCTATTAATATCAACGAACTGAGTTCAATAGAAACAAAGCTACCCGTTTCAGGTGTTAAATTAGAAAACACTTTTTCATCTTCCTTGCCTCCTATTTTAAAAATAGAAGACATATCATTTTCAAAACCAATTTTAAAGGCTGGAGAAAAATCTATCTTAAAACTGATTATTAAAAACATAGGTCCTGGTGATGCAAAAGATGTATATCTTGACATACAATCTAGTATGTCTGAATTAATTTTTAATAATCATCCAGTATTTCCTTTAATAAAAGCTTCAGGGGGAAGTCAAGCACTTGAGCTCGAAATCAACGGTAGTAATAATTTACCAACTTCAATGGCTCTTCTAAAAATTAATATCATAGAACCACATTTCAAAGTAAAAATACAAGGCAAACAAATTAAGTTTCACACAAAAGAATTTCAAAATCCTAAACTGATATTAGCCCGATTCGAAGTCGTTGAGGGACAATCTGCTAATCCTAACAATGAAATTAACACGAATGAAATTATTGATGTAAAACTTGCCATTCAAAATCTGGGGGAGGGCTCAGCAAATGATGTAAAAGTCAATGTTGCAAATTATCAAGCTGGTATACTTTTACTTGGAGTAGTGGAAGATACCATTCTTACTAAAAAAGATCCAGTAATTGGAATTATAGAAGGAGGGGGATATCATACCGTTACATATCGCTATTTTATTAATAGTGAGTTTACAGATAACCAATTACAGTTTCATATAAGTTTAACTGAAAAGTTTGGAAAATTTGGATTTAATGTTCAAAAAGATATACCTACCAAAATGCCTCTAAAAGGAGAAGGGTATATTCGAATGACTAATTTTGATTCAAACCTACAATCAAATAATACAGAAATAATTATTGAAGATATTCCTGATTTTGGAATAGATGTTGACACGAATATCCCTATTGCAGGAACAACTCACACTAATAGATACGCCTTAATAATTGGTAACGAAGATTATAAATCAAAACAAAATGATTTGACCTATGAACAAAATGTCGAGTTTGCAGTTAATGATGCGAGATCATTTGCATTATATAGTGAAAGAATTATTGGCATTCCCAAAAGGCAAATAAAATTCCTCACAAATGCCACATCTGCCGAAATGCAACGGGCATTAGAATGGATAATAAATCTTTCCTCCATTGAAAATGGCAATGCTGAATTATATTTTTACTATTCTGGACATGGCATACCAGATCCTAACTCTAAAGAATCCTATCTAATTCCTGTTGACGTTTCTGGCAATAACCTTAAATATGCGATTAAGCTACAGGATCTTTATAATAAATTAAGCAGTTATCCAACCAAGAACATCACTATCTTTCTTGATGCATGTTTTAGTGGAGGAGGAAGAGATCAGGGGCTTCTTGCGATCAAAGGAATTAAAATCAAACCAAAAGAAGATGCCCTTTTAAATAACATGGTTGTTTTCGCTTCAAGTACAGGTGAAGAATCATCGAATATTTACAGAGAAAAAAAACATGGTTATTTCACCTATTTTTTACTTAAAAAACTAAAAGAAACAAAGGGGAAAATAAATTATAAAGATTTGTCCACTTATATAATTAACAACGTTAGAAAAGAAGCGGGTTTAAAAGGTATTATTCAAACCCCTAAAGTAAAAGCGAGTCCTCAAATTGAAAATTCATGGTCTCAATACAAATTTCAAGAGTTTTCCAATAATAAGCTTTAATCTCTATCAATTAAGATGCTAAAACTAAATTTTTTGCTGGCTATGATGCTCATCCCTTGTCTTGTATTCACTCAAGATAAAATTAAGGTTCGTGTTAAGGGTCAAGCTATATCAAATGAAATATCTCCTAAACAAGCTAAATTAGAGGCGTTAAATGATGCAAAATATAATGCTCTCATTAAGGCTGGCATTACTGAAAATGTAAATCATTCGAGCTTTTTATTCCAAAATGAAAAGAATGATCTCATTTTTGAATCGTTCAATGATCTTATCTCGACAAATATAAATGGGCAAGTTGTTATTGACTCAATATTATGGGAAAATAAAAAGTTTAATAAATTTGGGAATATGCAAGTTGATGTAGAAGTAAATGCAATTGTTTATAAAACTGAAAGGAACAAGGATCCTTCTTTTTTTTTCAGGATTCAAGGTCTAAAAAGCAAATATTTTTCTGATGAATTGCTGTCATTTTCATTTACACCATCACAAGATGGTTATCTGTATATTTTTAACTTGGCAGAATCTAATTCTACAATTATTTATCCATATTCAAATAATGATACTAGAATCTCCGATGTGAGACATCATAAATTCTGCAAAGAGATGAAAATAATTTTCCCAATTCATCCAGCCTTTCAACCCGGTTACACTTTAGAACTTCCAACTAATAAAAAGACAGAAGCAAATCGAATTCTTTTTGTTTTCTCGAAAATAGACATACCATTTATTAATGAGGTATCCTTACAAAATATATTTTCTTGGATAGCATCAATTCCAAGTGAACAACGATTTCTTCAAATTAATGAATTTTTGATTGAAAAACAGACTAAAGAACTGTCCACATATTAAAATACATACTAAACTAAAACTCGATTTAAATTTAGCTATCTCATCAACATGGCTTCAAATGTTTTCATCCATTGGTTAAAATCCGGATAAATTTCCTTTGCATGTTCGATGGTTTGATCCTTTAAAAACTCTTTTAATTTAGTTTTACCACCTTTATTTATAAGGAAATCAATTAATGCTCCTCCGACCGGATTACTCAAATTACGTTCATATCTTGTAGGTTCTTCCCAAAGTTCTTGCACATAAAACCGATTCTTAGGGATTGATTTTCTAGCGAAATAAAATAAATTTTTATCCCTCTGATTAAAATATACGGACAAACCATTATTTATCAGCATTGACTTTTTCTTCGGATGAATAATCCTATTTACAAATAGTTGACACAATTCATTATTTGTATTCCCACATGAATCAACATTTATAATACACAAATCAGCATTAGAAAAACTAAGAGAACGCTTCATTTCCCTATATGCTTCATATTTATCCGCCCAAATATAAATATCAATCTTTTTAGTAGGTTCATCTTCGAAAAAAGAATTCAAACGTTGATACAGCACTTCTTGTTTTGCAATATATTCTTCCCAATTAGTCGTACTATTAAGATTCTGAAAATGAAAGCGAAAATGCATTGATTTTTTCATTTTCCAATCCTTATAAAAATCAGATGTTTGAAATAAAACAGCATTTCGCTGTGCAAGTTTAGTTGCAGCCCTTGATCCTTTAATCAAAAGTGCATTTTTTATGGCTTCATTAGCTTTCGCCATCTTATCAATCGTAAAATAACATTTACCTAAATAGACAAGTACCCAGGTTTTCATTTCTTTATTAATTGATTCATTTGAATTTACGCTTTCTAAATATGGAATTGCTTCTTCAAACTTCTTTTTATCAGCATAAGACCTTCCTACAATTAAATTCACTTCTGGATCTCCGTCTTTAAGGGCAGCTGAGCTTACACATTTTTGAATTACCAAATCAAATTTCCCATTATTGTAGAGTTTTTGCAATTCTCTTTTTTGGGCACTAGAATAAAAACAACTCAACAGTAAAGTGAAAATAACTAGAAATTTATTCATGGGATGAATTTTTATTCGGCAATTTACTTTAATATTTTCAAATCTAAAATATAGAATTTTCACGGACCAAACTCTAAAGCCCAATGCAATTTAAACTTATACGAATACCTGAATATTACCAGAATTTAATACCAAATAAAAAATAATTTTAGAATTTACAACTAAAAGAAAAATAAAATTACAAAATCATCCTCATTCTATAAATTTGAGTTCTTCACATACATTCATCTACAGTCGATTTAAATAATTGACTAATTAGACATACTTCTTCTAATAAAAACGAATATTTTTTTTACAAAAAAAACTCTTCTTAGATAGTTATATATCACAAGTAAACAGTGAGTTCTAATCCATATTAATTTCCATCCCCTATATTTTAAAGGAAAAACAAGATGTGTTGGCACTATAAAAGTAACCATTCACCCCCATTAACGTACTATTAGCGAACTTGAAAAAAGAATATTTTTAAAAATATTCCTGAAAACTAATTACGAATTACTATTATGAAATCCACAATTAAAAAGCTAGCAGACTGGAGCATCAAACAAAAACTATTATTATTAACTTGCATCACTATCTCAAGCATCTTTATATTGAGTTTTACTTCAAGCTATTTTTTTAATACAAGCAGAACACTTAGTATAATGATTAATGCAGTTCGGGTTCATCAAAATTTATTACAAAACGCCTTCGAAGATCTATATTATTATAAAATTCATAAAGATCCTGAATATATTAAATCCTCTGCAAAAAATTTAGATTTGGCCAATCATATGATAAAGGATTTGCTAAAACTCAGAAGTGATTACAGTTCCAAAAATAATCAAGAAATAGCAACCTATCTCTACGATGGTTATCCTGAAATCTATAATCAGGAATTTAATAATGCGGTATTACTGGTCAGCAGACTTCGCATTTTAGATATGTTGGAAAATGAGGAAATGCAATCCTCAAGAAAATTAGTAATCGAAACATTAGACGCTGTTGATCAAATAAAAAAAGAATTAATTACTTCTAATGAAGAAATTGATATCAACAAAACACAAGTTCAATTATTACAAATTCAAAAGTACTATTCCAACATTAGTTCAGAAGTAAATAATCTAGCACATAAAATAAATACTATTCTGGTATGGGTAATGATAATTATTACACTTATCCTAGGTGTTTTAATATTACTTCTAGCCAGATACATTTCCTTATCAATAACGGTTCCTGTCAACAAAATGGTTGCCAATTTTAAAATAATTGCCAAAGGTAATTTTAATACTCCATTGTTGATTCCTACTAAAGATGAGATTGGTGCTTTGGCAAGTTCTTTCAATATCATACAACAAGACTTTCAAAATATTGTGAATAATACACAGAATGTTGCGAAAGGAGATTTAAGCGTAATTCTTAAACCAAAATCTGAGCACGATCAACTTGCGCTTTCCCTCAATCAAATGGTTCATAACCTGAAAAATGCTAAAGCTAAAAACGATTTAACTATTTGGTTCCGATCTGGAATGAATAAGTTAAACGATCTCTTGCAAGGAGATCAAGATATAATCCAAGTTTCTAAAAACACTTTAACATTCCTAACTGATTATTTGAATGCAGAATTGGGAGCAATCTATGTATACGAAGAAGAAAATGAGATTTTATCTCTTGCTGCCTCCATTGGGATTCCAAATAAAAACCAATTTAAAACAATAAACAAAGGGCATGGTTTAGTCGGACAAGTAGCTGAAACCAAACAATGGAAAAATCTTAAAAATGTTCCTAAAGATTATTTTCAGATATTCTCAGGAACTGGTGAAATGAAACCTCAAAATATCATTATAATACCACTTATTTATAATGATATTTTATGGGGAGTAATGGAGCTAGCCTCTATTCAAATATTTAAAGAATCCTTTCTAGAATTTATTAAAACTGTTCAGGAAAGTATTACTGTAAAAATTGCCTCGACAATTGCCAGAAACAAATTAGAAAACCTACTGAAAACAACTCAAAATCAAGCAAGTGAACTACAAGTTCAACAAGAAGAACTAAGAGTTGCAAATGAAGAACTGGCAGAACAAACAAAAATATTGATAGAAAGTGAAAAGAAACTTCAGGTACAACAAGAAGAATTGCGAGTTGCAAATGAAGAATTAGAAGAAAGGACTAATCAACTGGAAATTCAAAAGAATGAAATTGAATATCAGAACAACAATCTCTCAAAAGCTCATAATAATCTGGAAGGTAAAGCTCGGGAACTAGAACAAGCAAGCCAATATAAATCAGACTTTTTGGCTAATATGTCTCACGAACTGCGCACTCCACTTAATAGTTTATTAATTTTATCAGGCTTGTTGTCAAAAAATAAAAAAGGCAATTTGAATAAAGAAGATATAGAATCCATTGATATCATACATAAAAGTGGTAAAGATTTACTTCAACTCATCAATGAAATATTAGATCTTTCAAAAATTGAAGCTGGTAAAATGTCAGTACAATTGGAGTCTGTAAGGACGGAAGATATTAAAAATGAAATTATACAAGACTTCAAACATGTAGCTCTGAAAAAAAGCTTAGATTTTGAGATACAGACTTCAGAAGACTTCCCGAAAGAAATAGAGACAGATTCTTTACGCATCAATCAAATTCTCAAAAATTTACTATCTAACGCCTTTAAATTTACATCACAAGGTTCAGTAATAGTTAGAATGGAAAAAGTATTGGATAATCAAACTTTCTGGAGAGAGGATTTGAAAAATACAGAGACTTGTGCATTTATTGTATCTGATTCCGGTGTCGGCATTCCTGCTAATAAAAAAGATGCCATATTCGAAGCTTTTCAACAAGCTGATGGTAGTACATCTCGACAATATGGAGGTACAGGATTAGGGCTTTCCATTTCTAAAGAATTAGCCAGAATGTTAGGAGGTGAAATTCATCTGGAAAGTGAAGTTGGAAATGGTTCAACCTTCTCACTCTTGGTTCCTGTTCACCAAACACAAAATGCAGATCTCGATTCATCAACAGAAGATATTTCTGATAATTCAGAAAAAGCTGTGATATTACCTATTTTTATTGATGATGATCGAGACATTCCGCATTCTGAGAATTCGATTGTATTGATTATACATCCTAATTTGGTTGAGGCAACATCCCTATATTACAAAGTTCATGAAAGTAATTTTCAAGCCATTGTAGCTTCCAATATCAAAGATGCGATTGTACTAATAGAGGCTCATCATCCCTCTTCGATTATTGTGGGCATAGAATTTCTAATGCAAAATGGGAAACAATCTTTAGATGGTCTTCGAAATCACCCATTTGCATCTAAACTACCAATACATATCATAAATCCTGTAGAAGGTATGCGAGAACATATTGGGAACAATGTGCCAACAGTTGATTCCACAGACCTAACACACGCTATTGATAAAATTAGAAATCAATTATTTCAGGCATCTAAAAAAATTCTTGTTGTTGAAGACAATTTGAGTACAAGAAAGGTTATTAAAAGTTTACTTATCCCAACAAATGTAATAATTGAGGAAGCATCAACTGGCATAGATGCTTTTAATATGATACAATCAAATCCATACGATTGTATAATTTTAGATTTAGGATTACCAGATATTTCAGGATATAAAATTCTGGAAAAATTAAAAGCATCTAATATTAAAATTCCTAATACTATAATTTATACTGGATCGGAACTATCTCGCGAGGAGCACAGAAAACTAAGTAAGTTTACGAATTCAATCATTCTTAAAGGATTAAAATCTGACGAGCGTCTAATGGATGAAGTAAGCTTATTCCTCCATCAAGTTGCTACTCAAATCCCAGACAATCCAAAAATAAATGTTACAGAAATAGATGATTCAATTTTTAAAGGAAAGAAAATCTTAGTGGTAGACGATGAGATAAGAAATATTTTTGCCCTTGGTAAAATCCTAGAAGATAAGGACATGCAAGTTCTTGAAGCAGAAAACGGAAAAATAGCAGTTGATGTATTAAAGAAAAATCAAAATATAGATTTGGTTTTAATGGATATCATGATGCCAGAAATGGATGGCTACGAAGCTATGGATATTATAAGGAAAACTCCGAAAATAAACGATGTTCCAATCATTTGTTTAACAGCTAAAGCTATGAAAGAAGACTATCAAAAAGCGATAGCTTCTGGTGCAAATGATTATCTGACAAAACCTATTGATGAGAATAAATTGTTTTCCATGCTAAAAATTTGGCTTTACAATTAATAAAGTTAACACACTAAATGAAAAAAGAGAAGATATTAATCGTTGATGATAAGGTAGAAAACCTGATTAGTTTAGAGCGTATTCTAAACGATTTTAAGGTAGAGTTTGTGAGAGCTTCTTCAGGCGAAGAGGCATTAAAACACACCTTAAAAGATGATTTTGCAATGGCTATTCTAGACGTTCAAATGCCTGGAATGGATGGTTATGAAACCTTAGAATATATGAGGCAGAGAAAGAAAACCAGCTTACTTCCTGTCATATTTGTATCGGCAATCCATCAAAGCGATTTGCATATTATAAAAGGCATTGAAACTGGAGCTGTTGATTTTATTCCTAAACCAATTATTCCTGAAATTTTAGTTGGAAAGGTTCGCGTTTTTTTAGATTTATATCGTCAACGAAAAGAATTAGATCATCTGCTAAAATATCTGGAACAAAAAAATGAGGAATTAATATTGGAAAAAAATAGAGCTGAAGAGGCTACCCGATCAAAGTCCTTATTCTTAGCAAATATGTCTCATGAAATTCGATCTCCAATGAATGGTATCATGGGTTTATCTCGATTGCTATTAAATTCTGACTTAAAAGAAGATCAAAAGGAACTTCTCAAAGTAATGAATACATCTGGAGAAAATCTAATTCAAATCATTAATGACATTTTGGATTACTCTAAAATTGAAGCCGGACAGATTGAAATTGAAAATATCGATTTTGATATCAGAGAATTAACCGATACAATTTTCCATCTACTTAATTTTAAAGCAAAAGAAAAAGGTGTGGAATTTAGGGTTGACGTAGATGATGAAATACCTAAAATTATTAATGGTGATTCTTTCCGATTGAATCAAATATTAATGAATTTAGCCAACAATGCAGTAAAATTCACAAACACAGGCTACATACAACTGAATATTAAATGTTTAGAAAAGACAAAAAAGCATATTTCATTATTTTTTACTGTGAAAGATACTGGAATTGGAATTTCACTAGAGGCACAAAAAAAACTATTTAAAGAATTTACACAATCTGATAGTTCAATAACTCGCCAATATGGAGGAACTGGTTTAGGATTAGCTATTTCAAAAAACCTAACGAATTTAATGGGCGGTAAAATTAATCTTGAAAGTGAACCTGATAAAGGATCCGAGTTTATGTTTGAATTAAAATTTGGATACCAAGAAAACGAGACTGATATGTTTAAAAATAAGAAGATGGAAATTCCAAATCAATTATCTATTTTGGTCGCTGAAGACAACCCTATTAACCAAAAAGTTGCAATTTTAACGTTAAGACATATGGGCTTACAATGTGACATTGCAAAAAACGGTTTGGAAGCTTTTGAGATGTACAAAGAAAAAAAGTACAATGTCATTTTAATGGATATGCAAATGCCTATACTTGATGGAATTAATGCAACTCAAAAAATCCGTGATTTTGAAAATAAAGAGCAATTAGAAAATAAAACGTTTATTATTGCACTAACAGCAAATGCATTTATAGAAGACAAACAAAAATGTATTGATGCTGGCATGAATGATTTTGTAAGTAAACCATTTAAGGAAGACGCGTTACGCAAAACATTAAGCCAGATCACAAAAAAAACAGCATAATATTAATCCATGGATCAAAGCCCAATCGATAATATCGACATAGAAATACCTTTGTTTCTAGAAGCTATATATCAAAAATATGGTTACGATTTTAGAGATTACTCAAAGGCTCATGTCAAAAGAAGATTAATGCATAGAATGGCAGTAGGTAAATACGCTACCATCTCTCAAATGCAGGATAAAATACTTCGGGATAAGGCTTTCTTTATTGAATTATTGGAAGATTTGTCGATTAATGTTACGGAAATGTTTCGTGATCCTGATTTCTATCAAACTTTTAGAACACAGGTTATTCCAACTTTAAAAACCTATCCGTTCATTAAGATTTGGCATGCTGGATGTTCTACTGGAGAAGAGGTTTATTCCTTAGCAATTATATTAAAAGAGGAAAATTTATTGGATAGATGTCAAATTTATGCTACTGATTTTAATCGTAAGGTACTTGAAATTGCAAAATCAGGTATTTACCCAGTACAAGATTTGGAGAAATTTCAAAGAAACTACTCCAAATCAGGAGGAAAGGGAGACTTGTCGGATAATTACACGATAAAATACGGTTCCCTTAAATTTGACCAGTCCTTAGCCAAAAGAGTAGTATTTGCAGATCACAATTTGGTTACTGATCATGTATTTGCAGAAGTAAATTTAATTTTGTGCAGAAACGTACTAATTTATTTCAATAGAGAATTGCAGAACAGGGTTATCAAATTATTTCACGAAAGCCTATCACCTAGTGGTTTTTTGTGTTTAGGCACCAAGGAAACCCTGCGATTTACGGAGTTTGAAAATCATTTTACAGATATCAATGTAAATCAAAAAATCTTTAAAAAGATAATTGCAAGATGACAAAAGTTCTCGCTATAGGCACTTCCTATGGAGGTTTGGAAGCACTTAAAATCATAATCCCTAAATTTCCTAAGGATTTTTCTCTTGCGGTTTTAGTGGTACTACATATTGGCGACAACAACAACAACTCCTTTATATCCTATTTAAACAGTATCTGCCAACTACATGTAAAAGAGGCTGAAGAGAAAGAGAAAGTAAAAGCTGGCATCGTTTATTTCGCACCTCCAAATTATCATATGCTAATTGAGTCGGACAACACCATAAGCTTAAGTACTGAAGCAAAAGTGCATCATTCCAGACCGTCTATAGATGTTCTTTTTGAATCAGCAGCATGGTGCTATAAGCATGAATTAATTGGTTTAATTTTAACAGGACTGAACCAAGATGGCGCAGCGGGCTTACAACAAATCAAGTCTTTTGGTGGTATCAGTATTGTTGAAGATCCTGAAACTGCAATTGCCTCTATAATGCCCCTTTCGGCACTTCACACTTGCAAACCAGATTACATTCTCCCTCTAGGAGAAATTGCAAATCAAATTCTTAAACTTTAAATTATTACACATTCCTTGATTACGCCAAACCCCCATCTCATCAAATTAATTTTAAGATTACTCTAAAAATTGATAATTTTGAAGATATTTAAAATTGAATGAAGAACTAATTTTGATAAGATGCCAATAAATATAGAAATCAAAACCCGGTGTAACAATCTACAGAAGATTAGAGAAATTCTAATTGCTAACCATGCCATCAATCATGGAGTTGAACATCAACTTGATACTTATTTCCGATCGAATATAGGAAGATTAAAAATACGCGAGAGTAAGAACGAAACCAACCTTATCCACTACATCCGGGAAGATAATAAAGGATTAAGAGAGAGTAAATTTCAACTATACAAAACCGCTTCAGATTCCAGCTTAAAAGAAATATTAGAAAAAGCTATTGGTTTTAATTGCATTGTAGATAAACAAAGAGAAATATTTCAAATAAGTAATGTAAAGTTTCAACTTGATCGGGTGACTAATTTAGGTGATTTTGTAGAAATTGAAGCTTCTGATCAAAATGGAACTTTATCTATAAATCAACTTCAGGAACAATGTAATTACTATATTAAACTACTGGAAATTAACATGAAAAACTTGATTTCAGAATCCTATAGCGATCTTCTAAAACAAAACAATCTTTTTAATCAAATTTTCATCGAAGAATAAGTGAATCTTTTTTAGCTATTGTTATTCGAGTATTTCTTATCTTTAAATACAAATTAAAGCAAATTACTTATGCTACAGTTTGAATTTAATATACGGGAATATAAAATCAGCAATAATAAATCGAAAGGTTTTCAATTAGCCTTAGGTATTGCATTTTTGATTACCGCCCTATTATTCTTTGCCTATAAAAATCATCTCAACTTTTTTCCATATAATTATTACCTGGCCTTAATATTTGTTGTTATCGCACTTTATTTTATGGGACTCTTACTCGGCTGTAGAATTCTATATCCTAAGGAATATCTCACTATTAATTCCCGAAAACTTAAATACAAGATTGGATGGAGAAATAAAATAATTAAAATTTACCTGAAAGATATAAAAGAAATTAATATTACAAATAAACACCTAAACCTTATTCTTAAAAACAAAGAAATACAGGTATTAGATCTTTCTAATTTTAACGAACACGCAATCACTGTTTTAAAAAATTATCTTAATCTCTCCGACTAAGATTAACAATTACTATCTACTTAATCGTCATCCTTGCAAATGGTGCTGTATCCTGCCCTATAAATTCTTTTTTTTGAAATTTAAAATACCCAGTAATAGCTACCATAGCACCATTATCCAATGAATAACCCAATTGAGGAACAAAAACTTTCCAATTATATTTTACTTCTGCTTCGCGCAGGGTATTTTGTAATCCCGAATTAGCAGAAACACCACCAGCAATCGCAACTTGCTTAATCCCTGTTTCTTTAACTGCTCGTTTCAGTTTATTTATTAGTATATCAACAATAGTGAACTGTATGGAAGCACATAAATCATCCCTGTTATCCTGAATAAAATTTGGATTCTCCTTTATCCTATCCCTTACAAAATACAGAAAAGAAGTCTTTAATCCACTAAAACTATAATTCAAACCAGGTATTCGTGGTTTACTAAATTCGAAAGCATGAGGATTTCCTTTTTTTGCATAACCATCAATAATAGGTCCTCCGGGATAAGGCATCCCCATCACTTTGGCGCACTTATCGAAAGCTTCTCCTGCTGCATCATCAATGGTTTCACCAATCACTTCCATCTCCAAATAATCTTTTACTATAATTATTTGAGAGTTTCCTCCAGACACTAATAAGGCAAGAAATGGAAATGCCGGATGTTCGTATTTATTTTTTAAATCATCTATAAAATGAGCTAAAATATGCGCTTGTAAATGATTAACTTCAATAAGAGGAATATTTTTAGATAATGCGAAGCCCTTAGCAAAGGAAGTCCCAACCATTAATGACCCCAACAATCCTGGACCTCTCGTAAATGCAACAGCATCAATCTCATTAACATCAATCCCAGCCTTCTCTATTGCTTGATGAACAACCGGGATTATGTTTTTTTGATGCGCACGGGAAGCCAACTCAGGAACTACTCCCCCATAGTCCATATGCACATCTTGGCTTGCAATAATATTTGAATATATTACTCCATCTTTTAAAATAGATGCAGACGTATCATCACAAGATGATTCAATTCCTAAAATCGTTACACTCATTAATTTTATATTATATCAGAAGCGAAAAGATCTTTTGTCATCTAATTCGTTAAAAAAATCAAAAAACCACCCATTCCCTCTAATGTATGCATACTATTCTTCTTCTTTTTAGCTAATTTTGTGCTGCTCACAAAGAAAATACAAAATTATTAAAAAAATTTTCAAAATATCAATCTGGACAATAATCGTCCTACTTCTCATTCCTGTTTTTGCTTACTTGATATTTTTAAGTAGTAGGGTTCAAACTTATGTAAGTCAGAAAATTGCTACCTCCATTTCTGAACAAACTCATACACCAGTATCCATCCAGGGTGTGAATATATCTCCTTTCAAAAGTATTATACTGAAAGGATTATATATTGAAGATTACCAAAAAGACACTCTAATATATATTGGTAATTTAAAGGTTAAAATAGATTCCTTTAATCTAGATACCAAAAATTTATATATTAAGAAATTAGATTTAAACAAGACTTTTGTAAATCTATATGAAGATAAAGATCGTATTCTAAATATGGAAGTCTTTATGGATTCCCTCAGCAATAAGAATTCTCAAGCCATAAAAGATACAACTAAAAAAAGCTGGAATGTATTAGTTTCAAATATAGATATTTCTGATTCGCAATTTGGATATAAAACAGTTGTTGCTAAAAAGCAAAAATTCGGAATGAACTACGATGACATTCTGGTTCGAAATCTATACTTACAAGCCAGAGATATAAAAATAATTGGAGATTCGATTGATTTCCAAATCCAGCATCTACACTGTGTGGAAAAATCAGGATTTAAATTAAATGATTTTAAAGCTCACTCCTGGATAACCGATCACCAATGGGGTTTAACCGATGTTAATATTTCATCTACCTATAGCAAACTAAATGCAAAGCACTTATACTTTAACTATGAACCAGGCAAAGGCTATTGGCTGAAGTTCACCAAGAAAATGAAATTAGATTTTCTTCTAAACTCTTCAAGAATAAGCTTTTTAGATGTTGCTTACTTTAATGATAAGTTGGAAGGATTTAGGGAAACGGGAAATATCAAAGGGCATATTTATGGTACTGTTTATGACCTAAAAGGCAAAGATATCGATCTTATTTATGGAGATCAAACTGTTCTAAAAGGACAATTTTACATGAATGGTTTACCCTATTTGAGAGATGCCTATCTAGAAGCTAATTTTGATGAACTTACTACAAGCATTGCCGACATTGAAAAAGTATATATTCCTAAATACGAAAAAGAACATCTAAAACTTCCTGATTATTTCAACAATCTGGGCTTGATTCATTATAAAGGGAAATTTAATGGATTTATTAATGATTTTGTGTTTTACGGAAATTTTAGAACCGACTTAGGAAGTATTAAAACAGACATTCTATTTAAGCCTAATAAAGAAGATAATCGACTCGTTTTTAATGGGGATTTAAAAACCATTGATTTTAATCTGGGAGGTTTTCTAGAACAAGATAAGGTTGGTAATATTTCCCTAAATGTTTCTGTTAATGGATCCACTGACGAACAGTCAACCAAGGGTGTGATGAAAGGGAATATTAGTAATGTTAATTTCTACAATTACGAATATAAAAACCTATCGATGGATGGTTTCTTCTCCAAATCACAATTTGATGGTAAAATTTCGATTCAAGATCCTAATATAGGCTTCGATTTTGCAGGTAAAATTGATTTCTCGCAAAAAATCCCAACGATGGACTTTAGTTCTCATATCCAACATGCGAAGCTTTTTCCACTTCATTTATCCAATAAAGATTTAAAATCAGAATTAAGCCTGTCTATTAATGCCAATTTCACTGGTAGTGGTGTTGACAATGCAAATGGTATTATAGAAATCAATAATACCAATTACAAAAATAGCCTTGGGGAATTCTCACTAAATAAATTTATAATTAATTCCTTCACGTCTCCCGACTTTAAAAGGTTAACCTTAGATTCTGATGTATCAGATGTAAAGGTAGAAGGAAATTATGAAGTTGGCAGCCTTATTTCTTCTATCGCCAATATGGCATATTATTATTTGCCTGCTTATGCTCCAAATAAGGAATATACAAAAATTGACAGCGCTAATAATTTTAAATTCTCGCTTCAATTAAAAAATGTAGATTCAATCACAAAAGTTTTATTCCCTGATATTAAACTTGCTTCTAAAACTGATCTTACCGGGCTTATTGTTGCAAAAGATCACAAACTTGAAATGCATTTTAACTCACCAAAATTAAGTATTAAAGGCAAAAGTTTTGATGAGCTTAAAGTTGACTTGGAAACGAATAATGATCAGTTAATACTAAAAGGCAGAACAAATAAACTAGCCTTTACTAATGACTTTAGACTTTATAATTTAACCCATAAAATAACTATTGGAAACAATAAAATTAAATTGGATGTTCTATGGAACAATTGGGATAAGAGAACTTATAGTGGTTATTTATCAGCACTTGGGCAAGTAAATAAATCTACATCAAGTGGCAATCCTATTTGGAATATTAATTTATTGCCTAGTACTATTATAATGGATGATAGCATATGGAATATACCGGCCTCACAAGTTATTATTGATAGCACCAGCTACCAGATTGACAATTTTAAAATTCAACGAGAAAATCAGTACTTTGGGTTGGATGGTAAAATTTCAACGAATCCTAAGGACAGTATTAGATTCAAAGTGCAAAACATCAGCTTAAAAAATTTAAACAGTATAAGTAGAGATAAGACAATTGGGGTAAATGGATTAGTTAGAGGATACGTTCAACTTTCTGATCTTTATGGAAAGAAATACTCTAATTCCAATCTTATGGTTGAGGATCTGATTTTTAATCAGGACACTCTTGGGGATTTATATCTGATTAGTGATTGGGATAAAGATCAAAATAAATTATCATTTTCCTCCTTTACCAATTATAAATCCCAAAAAGAATTATCCCTTGAAGGTAATTATTTCCCTTTATCAGATTCTATTTACCTTGATATCAACCTGAACAATCTTCGTTTAAGACTACTCGCTCCTTATTTACAAGATAATATTTCTAATATCAATGGGAATATCTCGGGGAATCTTCTTTTGCAAGGTTCAACAGAAGAACCTAAATCGTACGGGAAATTAAATTTTAAGAATACATCCTTCACGCTCAAAGAACTTAAAACCACTTATTACTGTAACGATAGTATAATAATAACACCCAAAGAATTTCAATTTAATAATTTTAAACTCACCGATAAAAACAATCAATCAGCTACAATTTATGGCGTAATTTCTCACCAGCAATTACAAAATTTCAATTTAGATCTGGCAATCAATACACAGAATTTCAATATTCTAAATACGAAACCCTCAGATAATGAACTGTTTTATGGTAAAGCTTATCTTACGGGAGTCACTCACCTATTTGGTCCGACGGATAATCTGGATATTGATATTACTGCCAAAACGAATAAAAATACAAGAGTTTATATTCCGCTAAACAATAGTGGTGATATTCAGGAAAGTAATTTTATCACTTTCGTGAATTCCAGTCATTTCACCAATGAACCCCAATCAGAACAATATAAGATTGATTTAAGCGGAATAAAAATGAATTGTGATTTAGAAATAACACCAGATGCAGAAGTTCAAATTATTTTTGATTCTAAGATTGGTGATATTTTAAAAGCAAAAGGCAATGGAAACCTTAAATTAGAAATAGATACCAAAGGAGACTTTAAAATATTTGGTGACTACACAATACAAACAGGAAGTTATCTTTTCACCTTACAAGATGTCATCAACAAAAAGTTCGATTTAACAAATGGTGGTAATATTAAATGGTCTGGAGATCCATACAATGCAACAGTAAATATCAACGCTGTTTACAATGTAAAAACTACTCTGTACGACTTATTATTGAACACTCCTTATATTGATAATACGCGAAAAGTGCCTGTTCAATGTAATATGAATCTTAGTAATCAACTTGAAAATCCCAATATTAAATTTAGCATTGCTTTCCCAACGCTGGATCAGCAAACTCAAAGTATATTAGAAGGCCTATTTTCAACTGAAGATGAAATGAACAAACAGATTTTATCCTTATTGGTATTAAATAGGTTCTACACTCCGGAATATTTAAGATCTACAGATCCAAATTTTGAAAATAAAAACTCAAGCTATGCCGTAGGTATAACAACCAGTGAATTGTTATCAAATCAATTGTCTAATTGGCTTAGCAAGATTAGCAATGACTTTGATATTGGTGTAAGTTATCGCCCAGGTGATGATTTAACAAGTGATGAAATAGAACTTGCTCTATCTACTCAAATTTTTAATGATAAAATTACCATCAATGGAAATGTGGGTACTGGAAATAGTCAGCAAAGGACCAATGATATAGTTGGTGATATGGATGTGAATATTAAATTAGATAAAAAAGGTAAATTGCATTTAAGTGCTTTTACACGTTCTAATGAATATCTGGTGTATGAAGAATCAAGAAATACACAAGGTATTGGGATATTCTACAAAGAAGATTTTAATACATTTTCCGGACTTCTAAAAAAATACCTCAATTTTTTAAAATCTAAAAAATAAATCCCTTCAAAATATTAATGATTTAAGTCATTAATATCCTGTATGTTGATGTTTTCCAGCAGCGTAATTAAGAGATATTTTTCTTTAATTTGGGCCTATTTTGTATTGCCAAATATTACTATATTAGCATCTTCTAAAATCGAAATTAACACATCAAAAAAATAATCAATTACTATGTTTACACTAATGATTGTGGTTTTTGTTCTGGGATACACTGCTATTGCACTGGAACATCCACTTAAAATTGACAAAGCCGCTTCGGCACTTCTAATTGGGGTACTAACCTGGGTATTATATGTTTTTGGAGGAGTTGATATTCTTTCATCCGGAGTGAGTCGAGCCTGGAATGAGTATGTTCAGTTAAATCCTGATATGGATAATGCACACGGAATGCTGGCTTTCATAACCCATCACGAAGTTCTTCACCATCTTTCTGAAATTTCAGCCATTTTATTTTTCCTTTTGGGAGCAATGACTATTGTAGAAATTGTTGATCAACATCACGGTTTCAAAATCATTACAGATAAAATTAAGACAACGAATAAAGTTAAACTACTTTGGGTTTTAAGTCTATTAACTTTCTTCATGTCTGCAGCATTAGATAATCTTACTACCACTATTGTAATGGTAGCTTTAATCAGAAAGTTAATAAAGACCAAAGAAAACAGATGGTTTTTTGCATCTATGGTTGTACTAGCTGCTAATGCGGGTGGTGCATGGTCTCCAATCGGAGATGTGACAACCATTATGCTATGGATTGGAGGACAAGTAACAACACTTAAAATCATCGAGGGAGTAATCCTCCCTTCCTTAGTAACAGTTATAGTTCCACTAATTGTACTTTCATTTAAAATGAAAGGAAATGTTGTACGTCCTATTCTTGATAATGGAGAAAACAGAGAATATACTACACATAAGGAACAGGTCTTTATCCTTTCCTTAGGTGTAGCTTCATTGCTATTTGTACCAGTGTTTAAAACATTTACTCACTTGCCTCCTTACATGGGGATGTTATTAGGTTTAGGAGTAATGTGGTTGGTTACTGAAATTATGCATAAGCATAAAGATATTGAGGATAAGAAAAAACTAACAGTTATTGGTATTTTAAAGAAAGTTGATGTTCCAACTATGTTTTTCTTCCTTGGAATTTTAACAGCTGTTTCCAGTTTGCAATCAGCAGGTCATTTAGATATTCTTGCTAAATACTTAGATCAACATGTGCATAATATATTTGCTATTAATATCATCATAGGAGTTCTTTCCTCTGTAATAGATAATGTTCCACTTGTAGCCGGTGCAATGGGAATGTATCCTATTGAATCAGCAGGTGCTGTTGGTTATGCTGCCAACTTTGTTCAAGATGGATTATTCTGGGAATTCCTTGCATATTGTGCTGGTACAGGAGGAAGTTTATTAATTATTGGTTCTGCTGCAGGTGTCGCAGCAATGGGAATGGAAAAAATAGATTTTATCTGGTATTTGAAAAAAATCTCATTTTTAGCATTTATCGGTTATGCTTCCGGTGCAGCATTTTACGTTCTAGAATCTGTATTATTTCATTAATGAATGAAATTCCCTATTTTAGATGGGGAATCAAAAACAATAATATTAATTTAGCGAGATATAATATTCCATATTATATCTCGTTTTTTTATGAAATGGATTTAACTTGAAAACATTGAATATGAATTATCTATTTATTTTTGCAGGCATTCAAAATTTGGCTCAAAATACAGTTCCCTTAAACGACAAAGGAAGTGAAGCAACCGAAATCAGTCTGAATTTCATTGATCTTGCCTTTAAAGGAGGTTGGATAATGATTCCAATATTAGCGCTATCTGCAATAGCTATGTACATTTTTTTCGAGAGATATTATGCCATTCGTAAGGCTGCAAAGAAGGATTCAAATTTTATGAATCGTATCCGGGATTATATTCATGATGGAAAAATTGACTCAGCGGTTGCGCTTTGCGAATCTAATGATACTCCTGTTTCCCGAATGATATCTAAAGGTATTAAAAGAATTGGCAGACCATTAAATGATGTAAATGCAGCAATTGAAAACATAGGAAACCTTGAAGTATCAAAACTGGAAAAAAATCTCCCCACTCTGGCAACTGTTGCAGGTGCCGCACCAATGATTGGATTTCTAGGTACAGTAATGGGGATGATTCAGGCTTTCTACGATATGTCGAATGCGGGAAACAATATTGATATTTCTTTATTATCAAATGGAATATACACTGCAATGGTAACTACCGTTGCCGGACTAATTGTAGGTATTATTGCCTATTTTGCCTATAACATATTAGTTGCTAAAGTTGAAAAAGTTGTGTTTAATATGGAAGCAACAACTACCGAATTTATGGATTTGTTGAACGAACCAATTAAATAAACTGTGTATGGCACTTAAGACCAGAAATAAAGTCAATGCTAACTTTAGCATGTCATCTATGACTGATATTGTATTTTTGTTACTGATATTCTTCATGGTTACTTCCACTTTAATTAGTCCGAATGCATTAAAGTTATTATTACCAAAAAGCAGTAACCAGACTGCAGCAAAACCAATTACAAGCGTTTCCATCGATAAAAATTATAATTTTTACATTGAAACCATTGCTGTTCCATTTTCACAATTAGAAAACAAATTACAACGAAAACTTGCACGAGAAAAAGAACCAACAATTTCACTTCACGTGGATAAATCTGTTCCTATGGAACAGGTTGTTAAAGTAATGAATATTGCAAAAGACAATAAATACAAACTTATTTTAGCAACCCGAGCTAAATAAATATGAGAAATACCAAAAGTAATAGAATAGGAATAGCTGGAACACTATTTTTCCATATTGGAATAATTCTGCTCTTGTTTTTTCTCGGCTTTCACACCCCTCTTCCTCTTCCTGAAGAGGAAGGTATTCTTATTAATTTTGGAAATAACAATCAAGGAAAAGGAATAGGTTATCCTACTCCTGCAAAATCGAAAAATCAGACAAAGCCTAATTCTTCTTCAGTAAAATCGATATCCAAACAAGAATCTAAAACAAAATCTTCGGAACAATCTCCCAAAGAAAAAATTACAACTCAGTCAACAGAAGAAGCTCCAGTCTTGCCTTCTGCGAAAGAAATCGCTAAACAAAATTCCGCTAAAGATAAAGCAAGAAAAGTAAAAGCAGAACAAGATCGAATTACTAAAATCCAAAAAGAAAAACAACAACAATTAGAATTAAAAAGACAACAAGAAGAAGAAATTGAAAGAAAACGTTTGGCCGATATTGAAATCAAGAGAAAGAAAGAAGCAGAACGTCAAGCAAAAATTAATGCGATAAATAACAAAGCGAAAAATATTTTCGGTCGAGGTAAAGATTCTAACAGTTCTCAGGGTAAAACCTTTCCTTCCGGGAATCAAGGAGCTCCTAATGGTTCCAATACTTCGAATAAATATGAAGGAAATGGTCTGGGTAACAATGGATATTCCTATGATCTAAAGGGTAGAAATTCGCTTAGCATACCAAAACCCAACTATAATTTACAAGAAAGTGGAAAGGTTGTAGTTGAAATTAAGGTAGATAAAAATGGCAAAGTGGTGAATGCCCGTCCAGGAATGCCAGGTTCTACGACAAGTAATTCTACGCTTTATGAGGCGGCCAGAAAAGCCGCACTAAAAGCAATTTTCAATTCTGACAGCAATGCCCCTGCTTATCAAAAAGGAACCATCACATATCATTTTCAATTAGACTAGAATATCCCGAGCAACTCGTAAATTCCCATAAATTTAAGCGATGCAAATACAATTACTCCTAAAAGGATATAACGAACAAATTTTGCTCCCCAACTAACTGCAAAATTAGCAGCAATATATGCACCTATCATATTTCCTGCAGCTAAAACAAAACCAATTGTATAATTTATTTGTTTATTAAAAATAAAAACACCAATAGCAAAAATAGTATATAGCAAAATGATAAATACTTTTATTGCATTTGCCTTTACTAAATCGTAACCAGCACCTAAAACTAAACCAGATAAAAGGAAAAAGCCAACACCAGCCTGGATAAATCCTCCATAAATTCCTATAAAAAAGAAAATGATGATTTGTATAAAACTTGGCTTTGAACGAATTAATCCTACTTGACCTTTCACCCATGCGTCAGGCTTGTATAAAACTATAAAAAACAGGAAAACCAGAATAACGCCTATCGTTTTCTCCATCATCTCCTGATTAATCTCCACTGCCAAACCAGCTCCCAATACTGATCCAATAATTGCAGGAATAGCCAACCATATCCCTTCCCGGAAAGCAAAAACCTTTTGCTTTTTAAAACTACTTACACCGACAATATTTTGTAATAATATTGCGATTCGGTTTGTGCCGTTTGCCACATTTGCAGGTAATCCCATAAACATCAACATGGCTAAACTAATAACAGAACCACTACCTGCAAGAGTGTTTAAAAAGCCTGCAAAAACTCCAACAAAAACTACTAGTAAATAATAATACCATTCCATATTTTTCCAATTAAGCCATTAAACTAAAGATAAATATCGAGTTTGAAATAGTATAAATTAAAAATGGGTCTAAAGACCCATTTTTAAAACAATAAAATTAATATTCTAATTCCTCGGCATATCCCATTCCTTGAGTATTATCAATATACCTTGCTTGAAATGGTTCTATTCGTACTACTCTCATCGCTTCTACAAATTCAGAAGGAAAACTCATTACTTGAGGAAACTTTTGAGCATAAATTTTCATCAAACGACCAACTTCTTTTGGATCATCCACAATACTTGCCTTTCCAATCATTTGAATTCCTTGGATTACAGACCAGTCTTTATAATCTTCATCCACAGTATAAGAAACATTGGCATTATTTTTAATGTTGGCTATTTTACGAGTAGCGTGATTCGAAATAAAATAAACCGTATTGCCCTCATGAATATATTCCACACTATGTGCTATTGGCATACATTTTTCATTTACGGTAGCTAAGGTTAATAATCCATGTGCTTGTAAATAAGCTTCAATGTGATCGAATGTTTTCATCTTGTTTTTTCAGTTTTATACAATAAATTTTGAAATATGTGGTAATTAAATTGTTCTAATGCAATTGTGTTCCTGCTTAGTTTCATTTGCATGATCATTCCTTCCCAAGTGAAAAAGATAAATTCAGCTAGTGAGTGGGGATTATCTAAATTTGATATTTCGCCTTTATTTTGAGCCAATAAAATTTGATCAGCTACTAATGACGTAGATTTATCAACTATCAAAAGTAATTGTTCTCTAAATTTATCATTCACATCAGCCATTTCTAAAGTGAAATTTCCTATCGGGCAGCCTCCTTTATAATCACCATTCACAAAAAAATCCAGAAATTCATTGAAAAAATTCTTAATTCTCATCACATGAGATAAAGAATCATCATTAAAATATTGATGTGCAAAATCAGCAAAATGTGTAAAAAACGCATCAACTACCTGTAAACCAAAGTCCTCTTTATTTTTAAAATAGAAATAAAATGATCCTTTGGCTATGCCTGCTTCTCTAAGTATTTCTTGTAAACCTGTATTATTGAATCCCTTCTCATGCATTAAGCGAGCTCCAACTTCTAATATTCTCTTTTTTGTTGTCATCTTTAAATTATAATAGACCGGTCGTCTACAAAAATATTAAAATTTTCTATTCCATCTGTAAAAAGCACAAAAAAATGGGAAGAAAATAAATTCTTCCCATCATATATTTATTAAAATGAAATGTTTACCAAGCAAACATAGGTCTTTCACCCATCATCTCATTAACGCGACTGCGTACCGAGGAAATAACCTCTTCATTGTCGATATTTGAAATAACTTCGTCAATCATCTTTACAATTACCGGCATATGTTCTTCTTTTAATCCTCTAGTAGTAATTGCAGGAGTACCTACACGTAATCCAGATGTTGAAAATGGCGAACGAGTATCAAAAGGAACCATATTCTTATTAATAGTAATATCAGCTTTCACTAATATATTCTCAACCTTCTTACCAGTAATTTCAGGAAATTTTGAACGAAGATCAATTAACATGGAGTGATTATCAGTTCCTCCGGAAATAACCTTATAACCCAATTTCATGAATTCATCAGCCATCACCTTCGCATTTTTCTGCATTTGAATAGCATATTCTTTATAAGAATCGCCTAATGCTTCTCCAAAAGCAACCGCTTTAGCTGCAATAATATGCTCTAATGGTCCACCTTGCTGTCCTGGGAAAACTGCAAAATTTAAAACCTGCGACATCATTTTAATTTCTCCTTTAGGCGTTTTTTGCCCCCATGGGTTTTCAAAATCTTTACCCATTAAAATCATACCTCCTCTAGGTCCACGTAAGGTTTTATGAGTTGTTGTAGTTACAATATCACAGTAAGGAATTGGATTGTTTAACAATCCTTTAGCTATTAAACCTGCTGGATGAGCAATGTCAGCCATCAATAAAGCACCTACTTTATCCGCAATTTCGCGAAGTCGAACAAAATCCCAATCACGAGAATAGGCAGAAGCACCTGCAACAATCATTTTAGGTTGATTCTCAACCGCTAACTTTTCTAACTCATCGTAATCAACGATTCCTGTATCTTCTTTAACATGATAAGCAACAGGACTATAAAGTGTTCCGGATAAATTCACAGGCGAACCATGAGATAAATGACCCCCATGAGCCAAATCCAAGCCTAAAAAAGTATCACCAGGTTTTAAACATGCATAAAAAACTGCAGCATTAGCTTGCGCACCAGAGTGTGGTTGTACATTTGCATATTCCGCACCAAATAATTCACATGCTCTGTCAATTGCTAATTGTTCCGTTTTATCTACAATCTGACAACCTCCGTAGTAACGTTTTCCTGGGTAGCCTTCAGCATATTTATTTGTAAGGCAAGATCCCATTGCATCCATAACCTGATCACTTACAAAGTTTTCTGAAGCAATTAATTCTATACCATTTTTTTGACGCAGGTATTCCTGATCAATTAAGTCGAAAATTTGAATATCTCTTTCCATTGTTGTTTGTCTTTTTTCCGATCAGCATCGGAATGAATTAATCATTTGTTAGTGTTTAAGGGAAAACCCCTTCATTGTCATTATCTTGTTCCCCCTTGAAAAGATATGAAGCCCAATAAATCCTCTTATTTAGAGTATTTTAAGTGCAGCTTCAAAATTAGACAAATCGCTATATTAAAAAAATTATTTCACTTATAATTCCCTTTAAAAAACACATTTTTAAAGCATCTTTTCAGATAACATTTTTATTTACCATCCTACTTGTCTAAAATATTTTAAACCAATAAACTGTCTCATTTAATCAAACAAAATGAAATTTTTATAAAAATCGATATTTTCGATTTTCATATTAATTAAATGTACAGTGTAAAGTGATCAGTTAATTCATTTTCAATACTTATTTAGACTCGATCATCTGGTAAAAATGCAGACTTAACCTTGAATACTTCATTAAAATCGAATTTATACCACATCATTTTTCTACCTCTACTGTTTATTGTAAATTTAGACTGACAATATTTAAGATCTTTCCCTAAAACAAAAACTAAATGGAAATCATTGAAACTAATCCTAAACAAAGACCAACCCTATTAACAGTTCTCTGCATCCTTACTTTTATTGGAAGTGGATTTAGTACACTAAGCAACCTGATGGGAATGCTATTATCACCTCTGAAAAATTTTATCAATCCTGCCATCTTTGAAAACGCTCTTGATCATGTCCAAGATGAATTTGCAACAAAATTTATTCAAATGGCTATTGAAATTGCTCAGAAAGCATTTGAACATGTTTTTGAAATTTCATTGGTAAAATTCTTACTTTACGCCGCGAGTTTAACCGGAGCAATTTTAATGTTTCGATTAAAAAAAGCAGGATTCTATCTTTATACACTGGCTCAAATATTATTGATATTTGTTGCTCCAATATTTATAGGATTTAATTTCATTACAAATATTGGTATTTTATTCGCAAGTGTATTTAGCCTACTATTCATTGCCTTATATGCTATAAATCTTAAACATTTAAACTAATCTTTATATTTATCCTAAAACTATTTAACTATGGAAGAAAATGTAACAAAAATTGAACTCCCTAAAAAAAGACCAACTTTTTTATTGGTTCTATGTATTTTATCATTAATTGGAAGCGGTGGACTTGGACTTATCTACTCCGCCTATCAGTACGTTACTTTTGATAATACTTACGCAACCGAGATGGAAAAAATGGAAACAGCAATGGATCAATTCCAAGATGCTGATATAGATTCCGGCTTTCTCTATAATAGTGTACAAAACAATATTGTGCGTTTAAAAGCAACTGCGGAAAATTTAGATCTTATTACTGGAGCAAACTGCTTATTTGCTATAATCAGTCTTCTTGGTGTATTTATGATGTTTAAATTAAAAAAGAACGGATTTTACATTTACACTTTTGCAAATTTGTTTTGGTTATTGATTCCATTGGCACTTATAGATTTTGATGCCATGCTCACGAACACGATGATTGGAGCAGGTTTCACGGCCTTATTCGTAATTCTTTATGCTGTTAATTTGAAACACATGGAATAAGGAAATTACTACTAATTTATTATGGCTGCTCCGTTTAAGAGCAGCCTTTTTAATACTTTTTAAATTTATTTAACAGACAATTCGTAATTCTATTTTGTAATTTTATCTTATTAATAGTAAATGAAATTTAAAATGAATCTCCTCTTATTAAATAATTAAAACTAATCGGCTTCAATGATTATTTTATTCATAGGATGATCCATGTGTCCACATTATAAAATTACATACACATGAAAACTTTAAACAAATTTGCACTACTTATTTTGGTTTTATTGATTCCCATTTTAGGATTTTCACAAAACAAAACCAATTCTCCAAACAAAAACATCAAGGTTAAAAAGGAATTTGACAAGAATGGGAATCTTATTCGATACGATTCGACCTATGTTTATACATGGTCATCGGATAGCAATAATCAGTGTCAGGCAGATTCTATAATTCTGAAACAGTTCGAACAAAAATTAGGAGAAAGTAAATATATGATGAAGCACTTTCGAAAATTCTTTGGAAAGGATAGTCTTTGGGAAGGACAATTTATCGATCCGTTTTTCTCCAATGATTTCTTTAATGATGATTTTTTCAATCCGAAATTTTTCAATGATGATTCTTTGCCTGAATCTCATAATTTCTTCAATGATTTTGACAAAATGATGGAGGAACATATGAAATTTCGTGAAAAATATATGCAACGAATGAATCATCAAATGGATTCACTTCGCAAAAAATGGATTCAAAAACAACAAGAATATTTTCAGAAGAGAGATTCGTTGAATCGAAAACGCCACAACAAATTAGGCAAGACAATAAGTATGTAGTATGAATTGTGGATGATCTATAAAAAACTACGATAGGAGCAGGTACTGCAATCGTAGTTTTTTTGTGACTATAGGATTAAAGATTACCCATGCTTGAAAAATATGGCATGTACTATTATTATTCGGCAGTAATTTTTAGCAGATGCTGACGGTATGCAGAAAATAGCTTTGACTTTGATACAAAACCAATATACTTTCCTTTTTCGATAACTGGCAAATTCCATGCTCCTGTCTCCTTGAATTTACCCAATACTTTTTCCATTGTATCTTCCAAGGCAATATATTCCGGAGGAATAACCATTAGCTGACTAATAGATGTATTGTACATCTCATTATGAAACATGATCTCCCGAACATCATCGAGAAGGATTACTCCAACCAGAAATCCTTCTTCGGTAAGTACCGGGAATATATTTCTTTTTGACTTTGAGATTAACTGCACCAATTCAGACAGAGTAGCATCTTCCTTTATGGCAAGAAAATTTTTCTCGATTACCTCAGACAACTGCATAAACCGTAGGACAGCTCTATCCTTATCATGCGTAATTAACTCTCCTCTTCTAGCTAATTGAGTCGTAATTATCGATTCCTTTTGAAGGCTTTTCGCTGTAATATAGGATATTGTTGTAGATAGCATCAACGGAACAATCAATTCATATCCCGAAGTTATTTCGGCAATCAGAAATATCCCGGTAAGGGGTGCATGCAATACTCCCCCTAATACGCTAGCCATACCAACTAAGGTGAAATTACTCTCTGCAATTGGTATTCCTAGTTGAAAATAATTGTAAACAAATGCAAACAGATATCCTAACATGGCTCCCGTAAATACAGCTGGAGCAAAAATACCTCCTACTCCTCCGGCACCTATGGTTATAGAAGTGGCAATTACTTTTAGAAGAACCATTCCTCCAATAAAAATGACTACCAAATACCAAACATCTGTATAGTTTTCGAATAGACTGGATTGAAAAACCTCATTCATTCTTCCTCCAATTAATGCTTTTACCGTATTGTAACCTTCGCCGTATAGAGCCGGAAAATAAAACACGATTGTGCCCAATAAGATTCCACCAATCAACACTCTGTATTTTAAATGTTTTAATTTCTCAAAATATCTGTCAATACAAAGAAATACTTTGGTGAAATAAACAGATGTTAATCCAGAGAGAATCCCAAGTAATATGAAAAAGGGAATGTCACGCACTTGAAAAGCATGAGTAATAGTAAACTCAATCAAAATATCTTCATCTAAAAATAATTTAGTGGTAATTGCGCCACTCACTGAAGCCATTAACAGGGGAATAAGTGAATATCGGGAAAGATCGATCAGCAAAACCTCTAAGGCAAAAACAATTGCCGTAATGGGAGTATTAAAAATGGCAGCAATAGCACCAGAAGCTCCACAAGCCAATAAAATTGTAGTTTCCTTATAATGCAAATGAAAATTACGTGCCATATTGGAACCTATAGCGGCTCCAGAGGATATGATTGGAGACTCCAATCCAATGCTACCTCCGAATCCTGCTGTGATAATGGCTCCTATAACAGAAGAGTATGTTTTGTGTAAACGTACAATACTATTACGCTTAGATATAGCATGCAACAAGGAGGTAATATTATGCTTTACGAAATCGCGTAAAATATATTTCTTGAATATCAAAGTTAAACCAACACCTATCATTGGATAAAGAAAAAACAGATAGTTTTGGTAGCTCCAATTAATTCCCTCTAATAAAACCTCCCGACCACGATAAACGGCTGTTTTCAACAACAAAGCGGTCATTCCTGAAAAAATCCCAACAAATACACTTAATAGGATAATAAAACTTTGATTGTTGATATGGCGCAATCTCCATCTCAGGAAACGACGCCAACGGGTAGTTTTCACCATAGGAATATCTTAGGTTGATAATTCCTAATTTACCAAATACCAAGCAAAATTGATAGAACAGGCTAAACTTTTCTTCGCCCAAACTTTAAAACTGAATTAATTACAGCAAAAATAATGATGGCAGCCAACTTAGAGGTACGGTTATCCTCATCGAATCGTGGCGAAACTTCAGCTATATCGAAGCTAATTACCTTCCCCGATTGAATGAGCATTTTAATGATCTTTAGAATAATTTCCGGATGCAATCCAAATGGTTGCGGTGCACTAACTCCCGGCGCATACGCCGAGGAAATAACATCAGAACAAAGCGTAAGGTAAATATTATCATGAATTTCAGCAAAGCGAGCAATATCCTCACGAACAGCAGGCATCGTATCATTTGAAATATCGCGAGCCAATCTATATTTCACTTTCAGATGCTGTGCTTTTTTAAACAAACTCACCGTGTTGCCATATTGCTGAATTCCGGCTACCATATATTTAAATTGCTGATCTTTTTGTTGACAGCGGTCAGCTATCTGAGCAAACATGGTACCGGAGCTTGCACCCTTCGAATAAGGCCGCATATCGAAATGTGCATCTAAATTAAAAACACCTGCATTAATCAGGTTTTTCTCCTCTAAAAAACGTTCAATTCCCAGATAATGTCCATAAGCTATTTCATGTCCTCCACCCAAAATAATCGGGAACAAGCCTAGCTGAAGCATCTGGTGAACCGCATCGGCCAGAGCCAATTGCAAATCCTCTAATTGTCCATCATCGCTAATGATATTTCCACAATCATAAATCTTAGTACCAGCAGGAAAACTGCAAGGCAGATTCGCCATTTCTTTACGGATACTGTTGGGTGCCTGGGATGTTCCGGTACGTCCTAAATTATTAGAAACCCCCTTATCGCAACAAAAACCCAGCAAACCAAATCCTCTCTTGATGGCTTGGTTTTTCTTAGACAGATCGAGATACTGAACAATCTGATGCCAGCGAAAGGCATCATAGTCTTCCTCATCATCAATTCGTCCTTTCCAGATATTGGTATCTGCTGTTTTGTAGTAGGATTTGTTCATTTAGTATAGCTTTCTTATTGCAAACAAATATACTTATTTGCAGGATGTATTTGTCCGCGATACTATTTTGAACATGGAATATTTTGCAGTTTAGTATCGGGTACTTACAGTGCAGAAATCATATCTCGCAGTATAGAAATATGTGCTCACAGCGAAGAAATTACATCTCGCAGCACAGAAATACGTACTCACCGTACAGAAATTACATCTTGCAGTATGGAAATATGTGCTCGCAGTATAGAAATGTGTACTCTCGGCATGGAAATTACATCTCGCAGTATAGAAATATGTATTTGCAGGACAGTATTTCTTATTCGTCGGAGAAGTGCACCAAAACACGACGATACACATTGAATATTTTAGCCTTTGAAACGAATCCCAGATATTTCTCATCCTGTGTAACAGGCAGATTCCATGCACCGGTTTCTTCAAATTTACGCATCACCTTATCCATAGGTGCATTCGCATCCAATATGGCTGGTGGCATTATCATGAGGTTGCGCACAAAAATTTTCTCGTACATCTCTGGATTAAACATGATGTGGCGAATATCATCCAACAAAACTATTCCGATCAACTTGTCCTCCTCATCAATAACAGGAAATATATTCCGTTGAGAATGAGATATTATTTTCACCAATTCGCCCAAGGTAGCGTCCGGGCTCACCTGTTTAAGATCAGTCTCGATAACCTTACCCAATTTCATAAGTGTTAAAACAGCTTTATCCTTATTGTGAGTTATCAATTCCCCTCTTTTTGCCAAATGTTTAGTATAAATAGAATGAGGCTCGAAATACATGATGGTTAAATATGCTATGGTTGCTGTTACCATAATTGGTATAAATAAAGCGTATCCTCCGGTAATTTCTACAATTAAGAAAATTGCTGTAAGTGGAGCATGCATAACGCCTGCCATCATCCCTGCCATACCAATTAGCGTAAAGTTACTTTCCGATAATTTGATAAAATTGAATCCATTGACAAAACGCGCAACAAAAAATCCAGATACACCTCCTAAAAATAAGGAAGGCGCAAAAATACCTCCAACCCCACCACTTCCCGTTGTTACGGAAGAAGCGATAGCCTTAAATAAAATAATCATCATCACATATCCTAATAACAACCAATAGTTATCTCTTAAAAAGTAGAATATGCTATTATTTACAATGTCAGTATGACTGCCGCTAAGTAAGGCTTGAATAGTGTTGTATCCCTCACCATATAAAGGAGGAAACAAAAATATAAGGACACCTAATATCGTACCTCCAACAAGCATTTTTCTGTAACTGTTATTAATTGCTTCTAATTTAGATTCCAGGAACATAGATATTCTGGTGAAATACAGGGAAACAAATCCTGCAAAAACACCCAATAATATATAGTAAGGGAAATTACCAAAAACAAAAGGTTCTGTAACGGTATAGGAAAGCAAAACACCTTTTCCCATAAAGAAATAAGCGATACTTGCTCCTGTCATCGACGAAATCAACAATGGTATTAAGGAAGCCATGGTAAGATCAAGCATCAAAACTTCTAAAGTAAATACCATACCAGCTATTGGGGCTTTAAAGATACCACCAATAGCTCCGGCTGCTCCACAACCAACCATTAATGTTACAATCTTATAATTCATATGGAACATCTTGGCAAGATTAGATCCCATAGATGCTCCGGTAAGTACGATTGGAGCCTCCGATCCAACAGAACCACCAAAACCAATAGTTAGTGTACTTGCTATAATCGAGGTGTAATTATTATGACCTTTTATATGCGAATTCTTTTTTGATATTGCATATAAAATTCGGGATACGCCATGACCAATATTGTCTTTTACGAAATACTTCACATAAATAATCGTAAGGAAAATACCAATAGCTGGAAATGCCAAAAACAATAAATTGGCAGAGTCAACATGCAATCCTTTTGTTAGAAAATGCTGTGTATAGTGAATGGCACTTTTTAGAACAAGAGCAGACAAGCCACTTACGATACCAACTATAAAACTAAGTATAAGAACAAATTGGCGTTCTTTTATATTCTTCAATCTCCACACTAGAAAACGTGAAAGCAAACTCTTATTCTTCATTTTTTCTGAATCATTCCTAAGGTTTCCGAATATCCCTTATTAAAATAACAGGTCGAATGGCTCCAGAAGTCAGTCGGCCTTTAACTTACAACCATAAAAAATCAATAATTTAAAGATACATATTTTTGATTTTCATAGGTTTTTAAATCTAAGAGAGGTAAAATTTGAATGCAAAAGTAATAGATAATTAGAAAGAAGAAACTCTTTTCACAATAAATTTAACAAACAATTCACCTGGCATATAAGTCCTTATAATTCTTGCTAATTAAAGCATCTGTTTACCTGTGTTCCAGCTAATAGTATAATATCTAATCCAATATTGTCCAACTATATAGGCGCTTCGCCCAAACCAGACTTCATTTTTTGGCATAATCCAAAAAACAGAAACGTTTAGGACGATTTTGTACCTAATCCTAATCTTCTGAAAAATGTTTTAGCATTCTGCGATAAGTCGAGAAAATTTGTGCACGCGATACGCAGCCACAATATTTTCCATCCTTTAATACTACTAAATTAAATTTATCGGAATACTGATATTTTTTAGCGACATCAGCCATCGATTCGTCGTATTGAATAATAACCTGAGGAGTAACCATTAAATCACGTACATATACAATATTATACTTTTCAGTTTGAAACATGATTTCGCGAATATCATCTAATTTCACAATCCCTTGAAAATTATTCTCATCATCAATCACAATAAAAATATTTCTATGCGCTTTTGCTACAATTTGCACTAGATCTCCAAGTGAAGCACCAGAACTTACTGTACTAAAATCTCTTTCGATTAATCTGGAGACACTCATTAAGGACAAAACATTTTTGTCTTTATCGTGAGTCATCAATTCCTTTCGCTGAGCCAATTGAACGGTATAAACAGAATAAGGCTCAAAAGCTAAAATAGTAGCATACGATATGGTAGCAGTAATCATTAAGGGAACAAACAATTGATAGCCTCCGGATATATCTGCAATCAGGAACAATCCTGTTAAAGGTGCATGCAATACTCCAGCTATCATTCCTGCCATTCCAATCAAAGCAAAATTGTTAACCTCCAGATTTCGTAAACCAAGATGTCGAACAATTAGAGCGAAAAGCACTCCCGAATTTCCTCCCATAAAAAGTGTTGGAGCAAAAATACCACCAATACCTCCGGCTCCAAATGTTAAGGATGTAGCAATAACCTTAAAGAAAACAATCAATGCTAATAGAATAAGAAGCACCAAAAAATTTTCACTATAGGAATAGAGAAATGAATTATTAAAAAGATAGGAATAATCCCCGGTTAATGAACCATTAATAGCTTCATATCCCTCCCCATATAATACTGGCAAAAAGAATATAATAACTCCTAAAGAAATAGTTCCGACAAGCATTTTACGATATACACCATTTATTTTTGCAAACATCTGCTGAAAAAACATATAGGTTTTGGTAAAATAGGTGGAGACCAATCCAGTGAATATACCTAAGGCAATATAATAGGGTAAATCACGCAACTCGAATACCTCAACCACCTTAAATGGATATAGCACATGCATTCCCAGGAAAAAATAGGAAGTAACAATTCCACTTGCTGTTGATAACAATAATGGTATTAATGCCCACATGGTTAAATCCAGCATTATCACTTCCAAAGCAAAAACAATAGCTGCGACTGGTGCCTTAAAGATAGCAGCCATAGCACCCGCACTTGCACATCCAATTAATAATGTAAGCTGTTTATAATTTAAGTGAAATAAACGTCCGATATTTGAACCCCAAGCAGCACCAGTTAATACTGTCGGACCTTCCAAGCCCACAGATCCTCCAAAACCAACAGTAAGTGCTGAGCTTATTATTGATGAAAACATATTGTGGGAATTCACTTGCCCATTTGATTTCGATATGCTATGCAATACATTAGGTACCCCATGCCGGACTGGACGTTTATTGATATACTTAACAAATAAAACAACCAACAAAATACCCACAGTGGGAAAAATAACGTAAAGTAAATTTTGACGATCAACCGGGAAATTACCTTGTAACACATGGCTTATAAAATGAACCAGTTTCTTAATTACGACAGCTCCTAACCCGGAAAAGATTCCTATAATTACAGCTAAAAAGGATATAAATTGTCGATCGCTGATATGCTTAAGACGCCACACTAAAAAACGCGTTAATAAGGATTTTTTCTTCACCATTTAATTTTATTCAGTCAAGCTTTTAAAATTTCAAGAATTGATACGGACTAATTTGTACCTTTCAAAGACCTCTAAAAATAAGCAATATCTTTTATGAACAACCATAGCGAATTAAAAATTCGTTAACTTCAAGCCTCCTCCATGTATTTATTATTGAGGACATTCTAAAAACCCAATAAAAACAAGGCTGAACACACCACAAAGACACTGACCATCAGATATAATTAGTAAAAGGTTTTTCGGGTTCAGTGTTCTTATCGAGAATTTTTCTAAATTTGTGCAGCAAACAAAACACCTAATAAGGCACAAGCATACAATATTTGTTCTTGTGTCTTTTTTGTTGGAATAAAAAAATAAAGATATGGCGAATAGAATCTCCTCACTTTTTAATATAGAAATTCCTTTGATTCAAGGAGGAATGGTATGGTGTTCGGGATGGAAACTTGCCAGTGCTGTAAGTAATGCCGGCGGTTTAGGATTAGTTGGTGCCGGATCGATGCATCCTGAGACATTCAGAGAACATATCAAAAAAACAAAAGCTGCAACAACAAAACCCTTTGGCGTAAATGTACCGCTTCTTTATCCCGAGATGGATAAAATCATGAATATTATTATTGAAGAAGATGTTAAGATTGTTTTCACTTCAGCAGGAAGCCCTAAAAAATGGACTCCATTTTTAAAAGATCACCATATTAAAGTAGTGCACGTTGTGTCGAGTGCTTTTTTTGCTAAAAAATGTGAAGATGCTGGTGTTGATGCAATTGTTTCAGAAGGATTCGAAGCAGGAGGCCACAATGGAAGAGAAGAAACAACAAGCATGGCTTTGATTCCTTCTGTTCGGAAAGCTACCAATTTACCAATAATAGCAGCAGGAGGTATAGGTTCTGGCAAGAGTATGTTGGCTGCCATGATTATAGGTGCTGATGGGGTTCAAATCGGAAGTCGGTTTGCAATCTCTGAAGAATCGTCTGCTCATATTAATTTTAAAAAGGCGATTATTAATTTAAAGGAAGGCGATACAAAATTGGTTCTTAAGAAACTCGCTCCTACCCGACTTGTAAAGAATCCTTTTTTCGAACAAATTCATTCTGCAGAATGCCGGGGAGCAAGTTCTGATGAAATGCGTGAAATTTTAGGAAAAGGAAGAGCTAAACTAGGAATATTCGAAGGTAACATAGAGGAAGGAGAATTAGAAATTGGACAAGTATCTGCTATGATTTCAAAAATTCAGCCTGTTTCGGAAATTATCTCTGAAATCAAAGAAGAGTATCAATCGAAGCTTTTGGAAATAAAGAATTGTAATTTCGATTTGTAATTTTTCTTCTGGCTAACACAATAATATATGATCAAATTCGACAAATTCACACTGGATAATGGCCTGCGATTCATCGTTCATCGAGATGAGACAACACCTTTGGCTGCAGTGAATATACTTTATAATATTGGTGCGAAAGATGAAGATCCCGACAAAACAGGATTTGCTCATCTTTTCGAACACTTAATGTTTGGGGGATCGGTAAATATTCCAATCTATGATGAACCATTGCAACGCGTTGGTGGTGATAATAATGCCTGGACAAATAATGATGTAACAAACTACTACCTTACTGTTCCTAAGGAAAATTTGGAAACTGCATTTTGGCTGGAATCTGATCGTATGCTAAGTCTTGCATTCAGCGAAAAAAGCTTGGAAGTTCAAAAAAATGTAGTGATTGAAGAGTTTAAACAACGATACTTTAATCAGCCATATGGTGATGTTTGGCTGCACCTAAGACCTTTGGCGTACAAAAAACACCCCTATCAATGGCCTACAATTGGTAAATCTATTGAACATATCAAAACGACAAGTTTAGACGATGTTAAAGAATTTTTCTTCCATCATTATGCACCTAATAATGCTATTGTTGTAGTTTCGGGTAATGTGGAAACAAACGAAGTAAAAGCTCTTGCTCAAAAATGGTTTGCGCCAATAGAGAAGAGGAAGATTTCGAAAAAAGTAATTCCTCAGGAACCTGCACAAAACGAATTCAGAAGTTTGCATTTGGAGCGTAACGTACCATTTGATGCAATATATATGGCCTTCCATATGGGTAAAAGAACTGATGAAGATTTTTATATTATTGATCTTATCTCAGATATTTTATCCAATGGGCAATCATCCAGAATATTTCAATCATTAATAAAGGAACAAAATTTATTTTCTTCAATCGATGCCTATCTAACCGGTGATTTTGATCCGGGATTATTTCTTGTTACAGGTAAACTTTCTGAAGGTGTTAACATGGAAGTGGCCGAACAGGCAATATGGACTGAGCTAGACAAAATGAGAGAAAGTAAAGTTTCAGAATATGAACTTCAGAAAGTAAAGAACAAAATAGAATCTTCACTTGTGTTTTCGGAAATCAGTTATCTTAACAAAGCAATGAATCTTGCTACAAATGAACTTTGGGGAGATGCTAACACCATCAATACAGAAGTGCTTCAATATAGAAAAGTTAATATTGATGATATTCTAACTGAATCAGCAAAACTATTTAGAAAAGAGAATTGCTCTACCCTTTATTACCATTCAAAAAAATAGGTATGGATCAAATACTAAGAAATATAGCTCCTGATTTTAAAACTATCGATGCTATTGATATTTTGCCTTCGCAAAAACAACTTTTAAGTAACAATATCCCCATACACATCATCAATGGTGGTAGTCAGGATGTGTTAAAAATCGAATTCATTTTTGATGCAGGAATTTGGCAACAAAATTCCCCTTTGGTAGCAAGTATGGCTAATAGTATGCTTAATGAGGGTACAATAAATTATACTGCTTCTGAAATTGCTGAGAAATTTGATTTTTTCGGTGCATTTATAGGTTTTTCAACAGGAAAACATGATGCAAGTATTAGTCTTTACACCTTAACCAAATATATTAAAGACACACTGGAGATCACGGAAGATATTATCAAAAACTCAAGATTTCCGGAGAAAGAATTTCGAACAATCCTTCTAAACAAGAAACAAAAATTTCAAATCAATCACCAAAAAACCAATGTTTTAGCTAAGAATAAATTTAATAAACTAATCTATGGTCCAAATCATCCCTATGCAAACTGTTACGATATAGAGGAATTTGACAAAATCGATCTCAAGGTCGTAAAAGAATTTTATCACAAATACTATACTCCAAATAATTGCAAAATCATTATTGCAGGGAAGGTTGATCAGCAGATTTTAAACCAACTGGAAGCACTTTTTGGAATAGAAAAATGGCCATTACAAAAAGAGAACTGTATTCCAGAGTTTAAAATTCAACCTTCGAAAGAAAAAAAGGCTTTTGTTATGGTTAAAGATGCAGTTCAATCAAGTATCAGAATTGGTCGTTCATTATTTAATAAAACCCACAAAGATTATGCTGCAATGCAATTGTTAAATCTTGTATTAGGCGGTTATTTTGGTTCTCGCCTAATGCAAAATATTCGAGAAGACAAAGGTTATACTTATGGTATTAGTTCGTTTATTATTTCTCACTTAAACGCTGGCCATTTTGCAATTGTCACAGAAGTAGGCAAGGATGTTTGTGCTGATGCAATCAAAGAAATCTTTTATGAAATTAAAAAATTAAGAGAAGAATTAGTTCCGGAAGAAGAACTTAATCTTGTTAAAAACTATATTTCAGGTGAAATGCTAAGAAATCTCGATAGTCCATTTTCACTTTCTGAAAGCCTGAAGGGAAATCTTCAATTTGGTTTTGATAATAGCTATTATCAAAATTTTATCTCTGAATTAAAGCAAGTAAATCCGGAGCAAATAAATAAATTAGCAATTAAATATCTTCAAGAAGAAGATTTATCTCTTATTGTAAGTGGTTCCGAAAATAGTATTAGTTACAATTCGTAACTAAATTAATTTCAATAACAAAATTTAATTCAGTGAATCATTATATCTTAATTACAAGTTGTAAACATTAATGATATTCTCCTAAAAAAGATAAAATAAGCATACTCATTAGTGTTAAAAATTGTTAGTTTTCGCTACATTTAGAAGGAACAACAAACCACGTAGAAGATTAAAATGAATGTAGAGACGGAAAAAGATAAGCAACTAGTTAATAATGCCTATAAGCTATTATTGAAAGACTTTAAGAGAAGTAAAGGTCCTGAAAGTTTTAAGATGATAGATAAAGCCTTCCATTTTGCATGGGAAGCACATAAAGGAGTACGCAGAAAATCAGGAGAACCATATATCATTCATCCAATTGAAGTAGCTCATATTGCAGCCAAAGAAATGGGACTTGGGACAAAATCAATCGTTTCGGCTCTATTACATGATGTGGTGGAAGATACTGATTACACCCTTGATGATATTCAAAATTTATTTGGAGAAAAAGTTGCCCAAATAGTAGATGGATTAACAAAAATATCAGGAGTTTTTGATCAGCAAACCTCCATGCAAGCAGAAAATTTCAGAAAAATGCTTCTCACCCTTTCAGATGACCTTAGGGTGATTCTGATTAAAATTGCTGATCGCCTGCATAACATGAGGACGCTGAGCTCAATGCCGATTCGAAAACAAATGAAAATAGCTGGAGAAACACTATTTCTCTTTGCCCCATTAGCTCATCGGATGGGTCTCTATACCATTAAAACAGAGCTTGAAAATTTAAGTCTCAAATACGAGCACCCGGAAGATTATCAAACTATATCCGAAAAAATAAAGCTTCACGAAACCAATCAGGAAGAGCTATTAAAAAATATTATCGCTCCCATCAAGTTAAAATTCAAAGAAAATAATATTGCATACTCCATTAAAAACAGACCTCGATCTATCTTTTCTATTTGGAATAAAATTCAAACTCAAAACTTAAGCATTGAAGAAATTTACGATTTGATCTCGGTTCGTGTTGTTTTTAAGCCAATTCCAGATATTCCTGAAAAAAATCAATGTTGGAATATTTATTCTCTGATCACTGATATTTACAAACCTAAACCTGAGCGAATAAGAGACTGGGTAAGTACACCTAAAGCTAATGGTTATGAAGCATTGCATGTTACCGCAATGGGGCCTTTTGGTAATTGGGTGGAATTTCAGATTCGCACTGAAAGAATGGACGATATTGCAGAGAAAGGTTTTGCTGTTCAATCTAAATATAATACTAGCGCATCCGGGGAATCAGAATTAGACAAATGGCTTAAAGATGTTAGGGAGATACTTGATAATCCGGAAGCGGATGCTATGGCATTCTTAGATGAGTTCAAATTAAATTTATTTTCACAAGAAATTCAAGTGTTTACCCCCAAAGGACATATTCGAACCTTACCTAAGAATGCGACTACGCTTGATTTTGCTTACGAAATTCATACTGATATTGGTAATCAGTGTATTGGAGCAAAGGTGAATCATAAATTAGTACCATTGAGTCATGTTTTAAAAAGTGGAGATCAGGTAGAAATATTAACTTCTGAAAAACAAAATCCTAAGCATGAATGGCTTGAGTTTGCTGTTACTGCCCGAGCAAAATCAAAAATTAAATCAGCATTTAAGAAAGAAAGAAAAGAATTCACTATCAAGGGCACAAAAATGGTAGAAGATCAACTAAATGAGGCTGGTTTAATGATTAATGCCAAAGCATACAGGAAAATGCTGGAGTATTATAAATTATCCAATAAGGAAGAACTTTTCTATAAAATAGGATTAGGAAAAATAGATATTAATGAGATTGAGGCAGTAGTAAAGAAAAAATCAAAAAGTAAATTTATTAAATACTGGAAACTGCAATTTTTTGGAGAACCTAAAGAAGACGATGTACTTGATTCAGACGAAGAGGTAAAAGAAATAAAACCAAATGTAGATAAGAAAAAGACCCTAATGTTAAGCGAAATGGCTGCGAATGAAAGTTATAAAATCGCTACCTGCTGTAATCCTATACCAGGTGATGAAGTTCTTGCTTATCTGGATTTGGAAAACAATATTATTATCCACAAAAGGAAATGTCCCAATGCTCTAAAACTTATGACCAGTCAGGGGGATAGATTACTGGCTGCCGATTGGACAAGCCATCGATTGATGTCATTTTTAGCTGTTATTGAACTCTCGGGTATAGATAAAATAGGAATGGTAAATGATGTAACCAATATTATTTCCAAAGATCACGATGTAAATATGAGGTCATTGCACTTTGAAAGTCATGATGGAATATTTGAAGGCCTTATACATCTCTATGTTCACAATACCGAAGACCTCAATAACCTTATCATGAAATTGATAAAAATAAAAGGACTTGATACAGTGAAACGTATTGAAAATATTGAGGAATATAGCTAAGTTAAAAATTGTTCTAAATAATATACCTAATCTAAAAAATTTCACTATTTTAGACCATTATTTTAAATTAGATTAGATAACACTTAGGTTATTTTTAGATATGAGCTACGAGGACACTAAAGAAATTGTTAAGAAGATGTTTACTGAATATCTTCAAAAAAAAGGACATCGAAAAACCCCTGAAAGATATGCCATTTTAGATGAAATTTATTCCAGAGAAGGACATTTCGACATTGAATCCCTCTATATTTTCATGAAAAATAAAAATTACCGAGTGAGTAGAGCAACCCTCTACAATACAATTGATCTCCTTCTGGATTGTAAATTGGTAATCAAACACCAATTTGGTAGAAATATAGCTCAATTTGAAAAAGCTTATGACAGCAACAAACACGATCATTTAATTTGTACACGATGTGGTAAGGTCTTGGAATTCTGTGATACTCGTTTAGATGACGTGAAGGAAAATGTATCCAGCGATATGGATTTCCTTGTTTCTCATCATTCCTTATACATTTATGGTATATGTCCTGAATGCCGAAAGCTTGAAAATAAATAATTATCAACAAATGATACTTTTAAAACCCCTTAGATAAAGGGGTTTTTTTGTTTCCCCTAAGGACTTATTAACAAGAAATTTTTTCAGACTCTAAAGTTTAAAAATATTACTACCTTTGACTGTTAACAGTAGTATCCACCTGATAAATTTTTAGTACTAACACCATAAGAAATCATCTAAACTGAGATGTTATTGGCGTGATAATGTGCAAGGATTTTAAATCAAATAAATAAAGAGATGAAAGTTGATGTGCTTTTAGGCCTGCAATGGGGCGATGAAGGTAAAGGAAAAGTTGTGGACGTACTTACCCCAAAGTACAATATAATTACTCGGTTTCAAGGCGGACCAAATGCTGGACATACTTTGGAATTCAATGAAATTAAACATGTACTTCACACAATCCCTTCCGGAATTTTCAGAAATGATAAAATTAATGTAATCGGCAACGGAGTTGTAATTGATCCTGTTATTTTCAAAAAAGAGATTGAAGGAATCAAAAAACTTGGTGTAGATCTATCCAAAACGCTTTTTATTTCGAAGAAGGCTCATCTAATATTACCTTCACATCGTATTTTAGATGCCGCATCGGAAGCCGCAAAAGGGAAATCCAAAATTGGATCCACTCTTAAAGGAATTGGACCAACTTATATGGATAAAACCGGAAGAAACGGATTACGTGTAGGCGATATCAATAGTAATTTCAAAGAAAAATATGACAAATTGGTGAGCAAACACCAATTAATGTTAGATAAGTACTACGAATTCGATTACGATATTTCGGAGTATGAAAAAGAATGGTTTGAAGGCATTAAGGTTCTCAGCGAATTTCAGCTAATAGATAGCGAACAATTTCTTAATAATGAGCTTAAAAATGGTAATAGCATTCTTGCAGAAGGTGCACAAGGTACTTTGCTGGATATTGATTTCGGATCTTATCCTTTCGTGACCTCATCAAATACTGTTTGTGCTGGTGCTTGTACTGGTTTAGGAATTGCTCCTAATCGTATTGGAAGAGTAATTGGCATCTTTAAAGCCTATTGCACTCGTGTAGGAATGGGTCCTTTTCCAACAGAACTATTTGATGCAGATGGCAAGAAGTTAAGAGATAATGGTAATGAATTTGGTTCTACTACTGGTCGTCCCAGAAGATGCGGATGGCTAGATTTAGTAGCATTAAAATATTCCATCATGATAAACGGAGTTACGGAACTAACGATGATGAAATCTGATGTAATGGATGATTTCGAAACCATTAAAATATGTACTGCCTATAACCTTAATGGTAAAGAAGTAGATTATGTTCCTTACGAAATGAATGATGAAACAAAACCTGTATATACCGAATTTAAAGGTTGGAAGACAGATATGACTTCTATGTCACATGAAAATGAATTTCCTGAAGAATTTAATGCTTATATAGACTTCATTGAAAGAGAAACGGGAGTTCCTGTAAAGATTGTTTCTGTTGGTCCAAAAAGAAAACAAACTATTGAAAGAATGTTAGATTAATATTCCTTCCATATAAAAAATATCCCGCGAATGCGGGATATTTTTTATGCTGATTTTACAACTTCAAAAACAATATTTCCATTTTTCTGATAAACCTTCTTGTAGTATACTCCATCCACTACAAAAAAACGGAAACCTTTATACTTTATAATCTGATATCCATCAGGCAGATCATCAACTTGTAAGCCAACTGGTGGTAAAACTACCACATATTCACGACCTTGTGCAATATAGAAAGTACCGTAATGATAGAAATAAGACTTGCCATGAACAAGAATATGAACATGTTTTGAAGGTAAGGTTCTTAATCTAAACCCAATCGGAGCTGCTACAATTTTATAGCTCCGTCCTGTTCTGACATAAAAAACGCCTCTTGACCTATAAAATGATTTATTATTATATCTGAATGACCGAGCCGATTTTACATTAACAATTACTGCACCTTTCGCTGGATAGGTTCGATATCTTCTGTGCTTAACTACAACATGTTTCCTACATACTCTTTTAGCTTCCAATTGGATAGGAGACATCATAAATCCTAATAATAAAATCAATATCAATGATGTTCTGATAATAAACTTATTCATAGCTTCAAAATTTGATTATTGTTTTTCTCAAATATTCCAATCGAAATGCTCCCTTTTTAAAATGAACCAAGGAAATTAAAACATTTCACTTGTATACTTATAAAACGTTTTTGAAAGCTTTTCCCCTACCTAATCATTTAATCAAATTTGACAACCATTCTATTTAAAACAAGAAAAGCTGCCCCTAAGGACAGCTTTCAATATTATATTAGAAGAAAAATTATTTTTGAATGTTTGGTAATTCCAAACCATAACCTTTAATTCTATCTTCTCTTTTAAGTAAAAGACTAACTATAATTGCTAAAAATCCAAGTACCGCAAAAATAATCATTGGATTTGTATAATCATACAAAGGAACTTCAAGTCCTTGTGCTTTTGCAATTGCTACTTCTGGATTAGATTTATCTAAAACGTAACCAATTAACAAAGGAATTCCCATTAAACCCCAATTCTGAATCCAAAAAATCAATGAGAAAGCAGTTCCTAATTGTTTTTCAGGAATAATTTTTGGAACAGAAGGCCACATTGCTGATGGCACAAGAGATAAAGCTACTCCCAAAATAATAACCAAAACAACAGCAACTACCCAAGTATTTAAAATTGGCAATGCGAATATTGTATGAACAAAGATAATAAGTACAGCACCAATGATCATCATAGTTGCTCCTTTTCCTATCTTATCGTAAACGCCACCAAAAAGGGGTGTTAAAACCAAAGTACCTAAAGGCAATAAACTTGGAATGATACCTGCAGTTTGTTGATCCAAGCCATACTTATTCACCATTAAATCCGCAGCATACTTAATAAATGGGAAAACCGAAGAATAGAATAATACGCATAGGAAAGCAATCAACCAAAAACCTTTATTGGTAACAATTTGTCCAATATCACTAAACTTGAATGGATCTTCAGCTTCTTCGCCATTTGCAGCTTCCGAAGCATCTAGTTTTTTATCCATGCCTACATAAATGAAGAAGGCTATGAAACCAATCACCAAAAGAACTAATGCAAAAGCAATAGGTGCAGAAATACTTGGACCCATTTTTTCAACCAACGCTCCATTTACTACTTGAGTATGTACATTTGAGAAATACATTGCCAATGGCACAGGAGCAGCAATTGCTAACATCGTACCTAATCGTGCAACTGCCATCTGCATTCCCATTGCCAAAGCCATCTCATAACCCTTAAACCATTTTACAATGATTTTAGAAACAGTTATACCCGCGATTTCAACACCTACACCAAAAATTGCAAATCCTATGGATGCAAGAAATACTTGAGCATGAATTCCCCAAATAGTATGATCTACTAATGTAGGATTTGTAATAGCCCAATATTTAATGGCAGCACCTATTACCATAATGAATGAAGACAAGAGTCCTGTGAATCGAACGCCCATTTTATCAAGGATAACTCCACCAAAAATAAGCATTAGAAGAAATACATTTAACCATCCATAGGCACTTGTAAAAATACCATAGCTTGTACTTGACCATCCAAATTCAGTCTCTAGCATTGGTTTTAGAGGAGACATTACATCGGTTAAAAAATAACCGGCAAACATGGTGATAGAAATTATCCCCAATGCTCCCCATCTTGCAGCCTTCGAATCTCGAAGACTACGTCTTATTAATTCAGTCATATTATTTCGTTTTATTTCCTAATTAATGTTTAAGTGAGTGTTTTTAAGGCCTGCTAAATTAAGATTAATCCGCTAAGAAACAAAAAGCATTTGTCATGTTTCAATTAATACATATTGATTCCACATTTCTAGGCTGCATGCGTATAAATCCCTATCTTTGGCTTGATTCTATTTAATTTAATATTATGAATACATTATCGAAGAACATTGGTCTATATACCGATTTCTATGAGCTTACAATGGCTCAAGGATACTTCTTGTGTGGAAAACAAAATGAGCAAACTGTTTTCGACTACTATTACCGAACCAATCCTTATCAAGGTGGATACTTGGTTTTTGCAGGTCTGCAAGATCTACTACATATATTGAAACATTTCAGATTCAATAAAGAAAACATCAACTTTTTGCGATCAGCAGGATTAAAAGAAGAATTTCTTAAATATCTCCTGGATTTTAAATTTAAAGCAAGCATTTATAGTATTAAGGAAGGCGAAATTGCATTTCCGAACGAACCTATCGTTCGGGTAGAAGGTAATATTATTGAAGCCCAGCTAATTGAAACCTTACTTTTGAATTACCTCAATTTTCAGTCGCTAATAGCTACTAAAGCATGCCGAATAAGATATGTTTTGGGAGACAAAACATTTGCTGACTTTGGCTTACGAAGGGCTCAAGGTTTAGGTGGTATTCATGCTAGCAGAGCAGCAGTTATTGGAGGAGCAAATTCCACATCGAACGTCTATAGTGCTTTTAATTATCAAATTCCTGTAACAGGTACTCAGGCGCATGCTTGGATACAGAGCTTTGAAGAAGAATTAGATGCTTTCCGAAAATATGCTTGTATCAACCCGGATAGTACCGTTTTATTGGTTGATACTTACAACACTTTAAAATCAGGAGTTCCGAATGCTATAATTGTAGCTAAAGAATTGGAAGCAGAAGGATATAAAATGCTGGGAATACGTTTGGATAACGGCGACCTGGCCTATCTTAGTAAAAAAGCAAGAAAGATGCTAAATGATGCTGATTTAGATTATGTACAAATATTCGCATCAAATCAACTAAACGAATATGTAATAAAAAGTTTGAATGAACAAGGTGCCCAAATAGATGGTTATGGTATTGGAACAGAATTGGTGACAGGTAAAGATACCGGAGCTCTGGATGGTGTTTATAAATTAGTTGAGAATAATGGTAATCCCCGATTAAAAATATCGGAGAACATTGAAAAAATCACGATGCCTGGGAAGAAGAAGTTAATTCGATATTTAGATAAGGATGGCATGTTTTTCCGTGATGGTATTTTATTAGAAAATGAAAAAACGACAGATCGTTTGTTTCATCCATTTCATTCTAATAAAAATACAGAAATGAGCAAATATACTAGCGAGGAGCTGATGCATAAGGTTATGGAAAATGGAGAAATACTAATTAAAAACCAAACGCCTGCCGAGATTAATGGCTATCTGCAAAAACGATTTGCTCAATTGCCTGAAGGACACAAGAGATTTATTAGTCCGCATATTTATAAAGTAGGTGTTTCTTCGAATCTCTTTAATTTACGAGATCAGATGCTTGAAAATATTCGATCTAAAATAAAATAAGCCTTCACATTCCTCAATTATTTTAAAATTCGTATGTCATGATAGAATCTCAGATAACTCGTCCAACACTACTTCTTGATAAAGCGAAGTGCCAATCGAATATTGATACGATGTTGGCTAAGGCAAAACGAACCAATACCATTTTGCGCCCTCATTTCAAAACCCACCAGTCGGCAGAAATTGGAAAGTGGTTCAAGGATAAAGGCGTAACAGCTATTGCCGTTTCATCGTTGAAAATGGCTGAATATTTTGCGGCAAACGGATGGATGGATATTACCGTTGCAATCCCAGTAAATGTTCGAGAGATAGACTCAATTAATAAACTGGCATCTAAAATTGAGTTGAATTTAGTAGTTGAATCGAGGGAAAGTATTCTATTTCTGGAATCGGAATTAAAAGATACAGTGGGCATTTTTATTAAGGTCGATTCGGGTTATCAACGTTGCGGAATTCCTGTGGAAGCTACAGAGTCCATTCGGTTTCTAGTCGGCTTAATAAAAGATTCTGAGAAAATGCAATGCAAGGGTTTTTTAGCCCATACCGGTCAAAATTACAATGCTAAAGATCAAAATGAAATTCACAAAAACCACAGTAAAGCTTTACTGAATTTAAATGAACTGAAAGATGTTTTCCGAAAAGAAATCCCCAATCTGGTCGTTTCCTTAGGAGATACTCCTGCTTGTAGTATAAGCGAAGAATTTTATGGTATTGATGAAATCCGACCAGGTAATTTTGTTTTTTATGATGTCATGCAATATGTACTCGGATCGTGCGAAGAATATCAGATTGCCATTGCCATGGCTTGTCCGGTTATTGCACGCAATATAGATAGAAACGAACTGGTGATTTATGGCGGAGCTGTTCACTTTTCGAAAGAATATCTGGAAGCAGACGAGCAGGGAACCAAATTATTTGGCAGCATTGTAAGAATCACAGATAATGGTTGGAGTGAAATATTAGGAGGCGCTTATCTTGCCAGTGTCTCGCAGGAGCATGGAATTATTCGCTGTAGCAGTGATATATTCAGTAGTTTTCAGATTGGAGATTTAATTGGAATTCTCCCCATTCATTCTTGTCTTACAGCCAACCTCATGAGAAGCTATTTAAGTACCGATGGAAATTGGGTGGAGATGATGCCTAAATAATTATGGCTAACAATACGATGAAGTAACTCCTGAATTTAAACCTAAGCAAAACCCTATTTGTGGAAGATATATCCGCACCCAATGAGTTAGGGATTGCAACGGTTACCCCGCAATGGCGGTGGATAGTGCGTTGCGATGAGGAGTAATAGTGGAAAGCCCGACCTGAAAGGGAACCCCCTAAATACAATGAAACCAAAGCAACAAAAAAGGAACGCACAGCCGTACGTTCCTTGAAATCAATAAACAAAAAATTTATGCTTTAACTGGAATATTCTTTAAGGTTTCTACCAAGAAATCCCAGAATTTAATCACGGTATCCACTTTCACTTTTTCATCAGGAGAGTGAGGATAACGAATGGTTGGACCGAAAGAAATCATATCCCAATTAGGATAAACTGCTCCCAACAAACCACACTCTAAACCAGCGTGTATTGCTTTAATTTCAGGAATCTTACCATACTTAGTATTATAAACTTCCTGCATGGTTTTAAGAATAGGAGAATCCATATTTGGTTTCCATCCTGGATATTGACCTTCCAATTTTACTTTAGCACCAGCTAATTCAAAAGTAGAAGCAACCATTTGTCCCAAATCGTCTTTTGCAGAATTTACCGAAGAACGTAATAAAGCCTGAACGATTACTACTCCATTCTCGCTTACTACACGAGCTAAATTTAGAGAAGTTTCTACCAAACCAGGCATGTCATCGCTCATGCGGATAACTCCATTTGGACAAGCATATATAGCATTAATCAGTTTTTTCTGATATTTTTTCTTGAATACATTCTTAGGAGCATCTGTTGCTTCGGCAAAGAATGCTAAATCTGGCTCTACAGCAGATAATTCAGATTTATAAGTAGTTTCGAATTCACCTACAGCTGCAAGGAATTTTTCGTTATACTTCTCTGGCACTGCAACCACTGCAAACGATTCGCGAGGAATTGCGTTACGCAAAGAACCACCATCAACAGCAGCCAACTTCATTTTAAAGTTCTTGGTTGCATACTTAAGGAAACGGAATAACAATTTGTTAGAGTTTCCTCTTCCAAGGATAATTTCCATTCCAGAGTGTCCACCTTTAAGACCTTTCATATATAGCTTATGCGCTACAAATCCTTTGTCTAGTTTCTCCTCTTTATACTTAAAGCTAATGTTAGCATCAATACCACCGGCACAACCTACATATAATTCACCTTCATCCTCAGAATCCATATTAAGGAGAATATCTGCGTTTAAGATTCCTTTTTCCAGACCAAAAGCTCCAGTCATTCCAGTTTCCTCATCGGCAGTAAACAATGCCTCGATTGGACCATGTGCTATGTCTTTTGATTGTAGCACTGCCATTGCTGCAGCAACTCCCATTCCGTTATCAGCACCAAGTGTAGTTCCCTGAGCAGTTACCCATTCGCCATCAATAATTGTAGAGATTGGATCTTTTTCAAAATCGTGCTGGGTATCAGCATTTTTTTGAGGAACCATATCAAGGTGTCCCTGCATTACTACGCATTTGCGATTTTCCATACCTGGAGTAGCTGGCTTTTTAATAATCACATTACCAGTTGCATCCTTGATAGTCTCCAAACCAAGACCCTGACCGAATTTCACCATGAAATCCTGAATTGCATCTTCGTGCTTCGATGGACGTGGTATCTGAGTTAAAGCATAAAAGTTTTCCCAGATTGCCTTGGGCTCGAGGCTTAAAATTTCTTTGCTCATTATATTTTTCCTCCGTTAAATTTTTAGTGTTAATTATTTAAGAGCACTAAAGGTAATATTTTTTGAGAAAGCCAAAAAGAGAATCAGGAAAAGAGAGTGGGAATTAAGATATTTTAATATTTGTCCCTGGGATAAATCCTAGGAGATAGTTACTAATTAAAATGGATAATATTAAAACGAACCAGATTCTAATGTACTAAGGATTGAATTATAACTCTCTTTCACAACATTCTTATCGGAATGTGAGCAAATCCTGCCCTAATTTCTGCCGCTCGGTATGACAGAAATAAACCTATTTGCAACATATATTAAAGCACAGCTAAATAGTTTGGTAGTGCGCCATTACTCTGGAAATATTTTCAACCTAATAATACACTCACCGATTGATCCTTTCTCACGCCGAATTAATCATTGCCGTTTTTTAAATAAGTCAGTCCAATGTAACCAGGTCTTTTGGTTTCTTTCAAGCAATCCTAATATTAGCCAATGTCTGCCAATGATAGAATTGTAGGTTATATTCATTGGCTTTCCCTGTACTATTATAAATGGATAGCGCATGTTTGCAGGCTTTCGCAGCTAAATGATTGGCATGTGCCGGTAGCTTAAAGACTTGCCTCGGAAGATGTTTGGCTTGTATCGGAAGACTACAGGCTTGTAT